>Ga0136613_10001431_pt1 | contig 12347 bp, 9 predicted proteins | sample AntDrymUQ2722106_2_FD_106649 | JGI IMG/M metagenome (GOLD analysis project Ga0136613, IMG submission 106649) | Polar desert sand microbial communities from Dry Valleys, Antarctica - metaG UQ272 (21.06) | ecosystem: Environmental > Terrestrial > Soil > Desert | place: Antarctica: Dry Valley... | reverse complement strand
CCATGACGGTCGCTGCGCGACCGCCACCACCGAGATCATGAGAATCGCCTCGGACGAGCCTCGGCGATTCACGTGTCAGCGATCGGAGCAGCCACCGTGGGGCAGCGGGGAAGAAGGCACGCATGGGGACAACCTTTCGGCCGCGGGGGGCGCGGTCCGGGACGATCGACAGGCGACGCCCGAGGGCGGGGGCAGCGACGTGGGTCGCCCGGGATGCACGGGAGGCGACGCTCACGCCGGGGGCCTGGTTAGGCTAGCAGAGAATGGTCCTTCCGGGTCAAATCGGCGCCGGATGTTGCGCTGCGTCGATATTCCGACCACAATGCGGTATCTGTCAGTGGCGCGAAAGGTCGGCGGGGACATGCAGGGGGATCGGATGACCGGGGACCGGGCTGGGCCCCTCAGCATCCTGCTGGCCTGCTCGACCGGCGGCCACCTGGCGCAGCTGCTGAGGCTCGACCCGTGGTTGCGCCACCACCGGAGGATCTGGGTGACCTTCGACAAGCCGGATGCGCGGTCGCTGCTGACCGGCGAGGACGTGGTCTGGGCGCACCACCCCACCACCCGCAACCTGCCCAACCTGCTGCGCAACCTGGCCCTCAGCTGGCGGGTGCTGCGGCGCGAACGGCCCGACGTCATCGTGTCCAACGGTGCGGGCGTCGCCTTCCCGTTCTTCGTGCTCGGGCGACTTCTGGGTATACGCACGGTGTACATCGAGGTCTACGATCGGATCGACTCCGCGACGCTGACCGGGCGGCTGTGCTACCCCCTGAGCGATCTCTTCCTCCTCCAATGGGAAGAGCAGCGGCAGCAGTACCGGAAGGGACAGGTCGTTGGCCGCCTCCTCTGACCGCCCCATGACGCTCCCCGGAACGGGCCCCGAAGGCGGGGGACAGGAACGCCAGCAGATGACCCAGCTGCCCTTGGTCTTCGCCACCGTGGGGACCGACCACCACCCCTTCGACCGCCTCGTGCGGTGGGTCGACGCGTGGGACGCGGCGCGCGGAGGGACGGCCCGGTGCGTGGTGCAGGGCGGCACCTCCCCGCGGTCCGGCCGCGCCGAGTGGCACGAGTACCTGCCCTACGAGGAGATGGTCGCCACGATGGGCGCCGCGGTCGCCGTCGTGTCCCACGGGGGGCCGGCCACGATCATGGACTGCCGCCAGGCCGGCGTGCTGCCGATCGTGGTCCCCCGCCGCAAGGAGTTCGGGGAGCACGTCGACGACCACCAGGTCCGCTTCGCCACCCGCATGGCCGAGCACGGCCAGATCGTCCTGGCGGAGAACGAGGCCCAGCTCCACTCCCGGCTCGACGAGGCCCTCGGCGACCCGGACCGCTTCAGGCTGACCGAGGACTCCGACGAGATCGCCCTGGCCGTGGAGCGCGTCGAGGAGCTGGTCGGGCGGATGCTGGCGCGGCCCGCGCGCCGGGCACGCCGCCGGAGCGGCGCCCCCCGATGAGCGCGACCAGCCAACCCGACGGCGGGGGGCGCGGGCTCCCGCCCGCCCCGGTCGAACGGATCCGCATCCTCTACATCGGAGGGTGGGGCCGCAGCGGGAGCACGCTGCTCGACCGCATGGTCGGACAGGTGCCCGGGTTCGTGTCCGTCGGGGAGCTCCGCGACATCTGGCAACGGGGTTGGGTGGAGAACCGCCTGTGCGGCTGCGGGGCGCCGTTCCACGACTGCCCCTTCTGGACGAAGGTCGGGCAGGAGGCCTTCGGCGGATGGGAGCAGGCCGATCCCGAGGAGATGGCCCGCCTGCGCTACGCCGTCGACCGGCCCTGGCACCTGCCCTACCTGCTGCGCCCATCGCTGTCGGCGGGCTACCGCCGGCGCGCCCGCCGCTACGTCGACGGCCTCGATCGCCTGTACCGCGCGATCCTGTCCGTGTCGGGGGCCCAGGTGCTGATCGACTCCTCGAAGATCCCGACCTACGCCCTGCTGCTGCGGCAGCTCGAGTCGGTGGACCTGCGGATCCTGCACCTCGTCCGGGACAGCCGCGGTGTCGTGTTCTCCTGGCAGAAGCAGGTTCAGCGCCCGGACGCGTCCGCCGAGCCAGACTTCATGCTGCGCTACGGCGTCGCGGGGGCGTCGGTGCGGTACCTCGTCTACAACGGGCTGACGCGCGCGCTGCGCCGCCTGGGCCTGCCCTACCTCCTGCTGCGCTACGAGGACGCCGTCCGGGACCCGCGGGCGGCGCTGGTCGCGGCCGTGGAGCACGCGGGTGTGCCCATACCGGACGATTTGCCCCACCTCGGAGACGGGGAGGTGGCGCTCGGCGTCGGCCACACCGTCGACGGCAACCCGATGCGCTTCGACACCGGGACCGTGGTCCTGCGCGTGGACGAGGCCTGGCGCGACGGCCTGAGCGACAAGCACACCGCCGCGGTCACCGCGATCACCTATCCGCTGTTGCGGCGGTACGGCTACCGAAGGACCGGGCAGGCATCGTGAACGGACATCCGGCGGCAGCCTCGACGGATCTCGACGTCCTCTACGTCGGAGGCGTCGGCCGCAGCGGCAGCACACTGCTCGAGCGGCTGCTGGGCCAGCTCGGCGGGACGGTGTCCGTCGGCGAGCTCACCCACATCTGGGAGCGCGGCCTGGTCAACAACGAGCGGTGCGGGTGCGGGGAGCCCTTCCGGTCGTGCCCCTTCTGGAAAGAGGTCGGCGACGTCGCGTTCTCCGGGTGGGACACGCTCGACGCGGAGGCCGCACTCGCCCTCCAGCGTTCCGTGGACCGCAACCGGCTCATTCCCCTCATGCTCGCGCCGATGCTCTGGCCGGCGTACGGGCGCAGGCTGCGGGCCTACGGCGACCGCCTGCTCAAGGTGCTCACCGCCGTGCGCGAGGTGTCCGGCGCCGCCCTGATCGTCGACTCGAGCAAGCACGCCTCGACGGCCTTCGTGCTGCGCAGCATGCGCGGGGTCGACCTGCGGGTGATCCATCTCGTGCGCGACAGCCGCGGCGTGGCCCACTCATGGCGCAAGAAGGTCGCGAAGCCCGAGGTGGCCGACGCGGAAGCGTGGATGGCGCGCGTGCCGCCGAGCAGGATCGCCCTCCGCTGGGTCGGCTACAACCTGGCCTTCCACCTGCTCGCCCGCACGGGCGTGCCGACGCTGTTCATGCGGTACGAGGACCTGGTGCGGACGGCCCGGACACAGATGGGGAGGGTCCTGGTTTTCGTGGGGCGCGACGCCGACACGCCGCTGCCCTACGTGGGCGCCGGCAGCGTCGAGGTGGTCGAGGAGCACTCGGTGGCCGGCAACCCGATGCGCTTCCGCACGGGGACGCTGCCCCTGCGCCTCGACGAGCAGTGGCGGACCGACCTCCCCGCCCGGCACCGGCGACTGGTGGCGATCCTGACGTCGCCGCTGCTGCGCGCCTACGGCTACGCGTCGGGCAGCGCGGCCGGCAGTCGCCCGGCGAGCTTCCGGCAAGCGGTCGACGGCGGCGCCGGCCCCGCTCCCAGCGTGTCGGTGATCGTGGCGACCAGGGACCGCCCGCGGCTGCTGCGCATCGCGCTCGACTCGATCCGGGCGCAGGACTACGACGGCGACATCGAGGCCCTGGTCGTCTTCGACCAGAGCGAGCCGGACACCGCGATCACCGACGCCGACCCCCACCGCCGCGTCCGCACCCTGCGCAACACCAGGACCCCCGGCCTGGCCGGCGCGCGGAACACCGGCGCCGAGGCGGCCACGGGGACGCTGCTCGCGTTCTGCGACGACGACGACGAGTGGCTGCCGGAGAAGATCCGGCTGCAGGTCCGTGCGCTCGCTGCACTGCCGGGGGCGACGGTCGCCACCGGCGGCGTCATCGTTGACTTCGCGGGCAGGTCGATCGCACGCGTCCCGGACCCCGCCGGGCTGACCTTCGCCGCCCTGCTGCGCGACCGGGCGACCGCAGCCCACCCCTCGACGGTCGTCGTCCGGCGGGACGCCTTCCTCGACCGGATCGGGCCCGTCGACGAGGAGATGCCCGGCAGCTACGGCGAGGACTACGAATGGCTGCTGCGGGCGGCGCGCACCACCAGGATCGCCGTCGTCGACCAGCCCGTGGCCCGGGTGCTGTGGGGGGCCACGTCCTTCTTCGCCGACCGGTGGGCGACCATGATCGCCGCCATCGACTACCTCGTGGCGAAGCACCCGGAGTTCGGGCGCGAGCCGCGCGGGCTCGCCCGCCTGTACGGGCGGAAGGCGTTCGCGTACGCGGCGCTCGGCGACCGCGCCGCCGCCCGGACCTGGGCGGTGCGCGCCCTGCGGCTGTCCTGGCGTGAGCAGCGGGCGTACGTTGCACTGCTCGTCAGCACCGGGCTGGTCCGGTCGGAGACCGCGCTGACGTTGGCGCACCGCACCGGCCGGGGGATCTAGGAGCGCCGGTGGCCACCGTCCTGTCAAAACCGCCCCTCGGGGGCGGGCTGACCCCCCGGCCCGCCCGCGGGCTGCTGCGGCCGGGCTGGCCGCTGACCGCCTTCTTCGTCGGGTTCCCGGTGTGGTGGGCCCTCGGCCTGTCGTCGTTCCTCGGCCCCATCCTCGCCCTGCCGATGCTCGCGTCGCTCGCCCGGCGCGGCTCCGTCCGCGCGCCGAAGGGGTTCGGCATCTGGGCGCTGTTCCTCGGGTGGATGCTGGCGTCGGCGCTCATGCTCCCGGACCGCGTCGAGCCGTACATCGCCTTCGGGTTCCGCGCCTCGACCTACGTGGCCGCGACCGTGCTGTTCCTCTACCTGTACAACCTCAGCCCGCGCGCCGTGCCCGCCGCCCGCATCGCCGACCTCCTCGCCGTGTTCTGGGTCATCGTGGCGCTCGGCGGCCTGGCGGCGCTGGTCCTCCCGCCCGACGGGTTCGCCACCCCCGTCGAGCTGGCCCTGCCGGCCAGCCTGCGCGGCATCGAGTTCGTGCGGCTGCTCGTGCACGCGGGACTCGCCGACGTCCAGGTCTTCCTCGGCTACCCGGTTCCGCGTCCGCGCGCGCCGTTCTCCTACACGAACACGTGGGGGGCGATGTTCGCCCTGCTCGCGCCCTTCTTCATCGCCCGCGGGCTGCTCGCCGGGTCCCGGGCCCGCCGCACCGCCGCGAAGGTCCTCGCCGTGCTCTCCATCGTGCCGGTCGCGGTCTCGCTGAACCGCGGGCTGTGGCTCAGCCTGACGGTCGGCCTCGTCTACGCGGCAGGGCGGTACGCGGCGCGCGGACGGATCAAGGCGCTGCAGACGATCATCGGCGCGTTCCTCCTGGTCGCGTTGATCGTGACCCTCTCACCCCTGCGCGGGCTGCTTGAGGACCGGTTCGCCACGCCGCACAGCAACGACAGCCGGCTCACGCTCTACAACGAGGCGATCCTGCGGGTGCAGAGCTCGCCGCTGCTCGGCTTCGGATCGCCGGCACCGACCACGATCGCCGGTCGGATCATCCCGCCCGTCGGCACGCAGGGCCAGTTCTGGCTGGTGCTCTTCTCGCACGGTGTCCCCGGCGCGCTGTTGTTCGTGGCGTTCTTCGCCGTGCTGTTCTTCAGGAGCCGGCGTGCGCCCGGACCGATTGCGTTCTGGGCCAACGTGACGTTGCTGATCGCCCTCGTCCAGCTGCCCTTCTACGGGATGGTGCCGACCGAGATCAGCGTCGTCTTCGCCGCCGGGGCGCTCGCGCTGCGTGGCGGCGAGGTGGAGCCGGCCGCCGCTGCGGCGCCGGGCGTCGCCGCGGTCCCGCACCGCGTATGAGCACCACGGGGACAGGCGGCCCGGAGCTGGCCGGGACGCCTGTGGGCGTGCAGGACGCCGCGCCGGCGGCCACCGCCGGACGAGCAGGCGAGGCCGGCCGCGGGGACCTCACGACGCTCGCGCGCGGCGGCGCCTTCAGCTTCGTGGGGCTGGTCTGCAAGGCGGGGCTCGGCTCCGCCCTCTACGTCGTCGTCGCCCGCGGCCTCGGCGCCGGCGGCGCCGGCGTGTTCTTCTCCTCGGTCGCGCTGTTCACGATCCTGACGAGCGTCGCGCAGTGGGGCGCGCACACCGGGTCGGTGCGGATCATCTCGCGCTACCGGGCGCTCGACCGGGTCGCCGACCTGCGGACGACGCTCTGGCTCGCCCTCGGTCCGGTCTTCGCGGCCGGTGTGCTGCTCGCCGCGGGCGTGATCCTGCTCGCCCCCCAGCTCGCCGGCGTCTTCGTCCGGCGGGGCAGCCCCGAAGAGGCGGTGGGATACCTCCGCATCCTCGCGGCCTTCATCCCGCTCTACGCGGTCAGCACCGTGGCCCTGTCGGCGGGGCGCGGCTTCGGTTCCCTGATCCCCTACGTGTCGGTGGAGAACATCGGCATGCCGGCGATCCGCATCGTCGGAGTGCTCGCCGCTGTCGCGGCCGGGCTCGGGGCCTCGGGCGTCATCGTGACCTGGGCGCTGCCCGTGGCGCTCGGCTGCGCCGTCGCCCTGTTCTGGCTGCGCCGGCTGCTGCGCCGCGCCGAGGCGGCCGCAGCCCCCGCGGCGCCGCCACGTCAGCCCGTGAGCGCGCTCGCCCGTGAGTTCTGGAGCTTCTCGGCGCCGCGCGGCCTCGCCGGGGTCTTCCAGGTGTCGATCTCGTGGCTGGACGTGATCCTCGTCGGCAGCCTGCGGTCCGCCCGGGAGGCCGGCGTCTACGCCGCCGTCAGCCGCGCCGTCGTGCTCGGCACCTTCGGGCTCGAAGCGGTGCGCCTCACGATCGCGCCGCAGATCAGCGGCCTGCTCGCCCGCGGCGAGCGGGAGCGCGCGCAGCGCCTCTACCAGACCGCGTCGTGGTGGCTGATCGCCGCCTCCTGGCCCGCCTACTGCGTGATCATCGTCTTCGCCCCGGTGGTGCTGCGGGTGTTCGGCGCCGAATTCGCCGACGGGCAGACCCCGCTGGTGATCCTGTCGGTCGCAATGCTGGCCAACCTCGCGACCGGCAACGTGACGACCGTGCTGCTCATGGGCGGCAAGAGCTCCTGGAACCTGTTCAACACGGCCGCCGCGCTGACCTCGAACGTCGTGCTGAACCTCGTGCTGATCCCGCGCTACGGCATCGCCGGGGCGGCGATCGCCTGGACCGCGAGCATCGTGGTCGACAACTCGCTCGCGCTGGCGCAGACCTGGCGCCTGATGGGGATGCGGCCCTTCGGCCGCGGCTACCCGATCGTGACCGGCTCCGCCCTGCTGTGCTTCGGCGCGGGCGGCATGATCGCCCGCGCGCTGCTCGGGCCGTCGGTTCCCGGGCTGCTCGCGGCGGTCGTCGTCGGAGGCTGCGTGTACGTCGCCGTCCTGTGGCGGTTCCGCGGAGTCCTCCAACTCGGCATCCTCCGGGGTGCGGCGCAGCGGCGACGCGCCCGTCCCACCGATGAGACCGACGCAGGAGTGACCAGATGAGTGCAGCAGCGGACGGCCGCCTCCCCGCCCCCGTCAGCCGCGCGGCCAAGCAGGCGGTCCGGGGGTTCGCGACGGCCACGAGCCCGCTGCGGCCCCTCCCCGAGTTCCTCGTCATCGGCGCGAAACGCGGCGGGACGACCTCGATGTACAACTACCTGCTGCGACACCCTGGCGTGCTGCCGATGTTCCCGGCCGCCCAGAAGATCAAGGGCGTGCACCACTTCACCGGCTCCGGGCACGGGGTGGCGTGGTACCGGTCGCACTTCGCCACGTCGGCGACCCGCCGGCTGACCGAGCGCCGGCTCGGCCACCGGGTCGTGACCGGGGAGGGCAGCCCCTACTACCTCTTCCATCCCCGCGCCGCCCAGCGGGCGTCGGCGGTGCTGCCCGACGCCCGCATCCTGCTGCTCCTGCGCGACCCGGTCGATCGGGCGTACTCCCATTGGAAGGAGCGCGTCCGGCACGGCGCGGAGACCCTCTCCTTCTCCGAGGCGATCGAGCGTGAGCCCGAGCGGCTCGCGGGGGAGCACGAACGTCTCCTCGCCGACGACCGCTACACGAGCTTCGCCCACGAGCACCACAGCTACGTCGCGCAGGGCCTCTACCTCGAGCCGCTCCGGGAGTGGTTCCGGCACTATCCCCGCGGGCAGTTCCTGATCCTGCGCAGCGAGGACTTCTACGCCGACCCGCAGCACGCCTACGATCGCGCGCTGAGCTTCCTCGGCCTCCCGTCCTTCGCGCTGTCGGGCATCAAGAAGTGGAACTACCACCCGGCGGAGGAGCTGTCGGCGGCGACCCGCCGTGACCTCCAGGCGCGGGTGGCGGACCACAACCGGCGACTGTCCGAGCTGCTCGGCATCGACCTCGGCTGGTCCGGCGCCGACGCCTCGGCCCCATGACGCCGGCGTCGGGTGCCGAGTCGGGGCGGCGCCGGCCGGTGGGGCGGCGCCGTGCGGGATGACCCCGACGCCGCCGGCGGAGATCTCGACTGGGTCTCGTCGCTGCTGTGGCGCGGCAACCTCCGTGCCGTCCGGGGGTCCACGCCTCCCGCGGGTCACCGCCCGGTCGAGCGGTACCTCGTCCTGCCCGCCGCCACCCGCGCCCGTGCCCTCGTGCCGCTCGGAGCGCCGCGCGCCGCGGCGGCCGCGGTCTCGTCCTATCCAGGACTGCGGCCGGCCCGGCGACGGGCGGCCCGGGGCGCGCTCGGGCTGTCCGCCCGGACAGGCACGCTCGGCCTGGTCGCCCGCGATCGGCTGACCGTCTGCGCGCCGGATGGCGCGGAGCCGGCGGGCCCCGACCCGGACAGCCTTGTCGCCCACCTGCGCGACCTGCTCGGGGAGCCTGAGCTCGTCGTGGGTGTCGCACTGGGAACGCCGGGACCCAACCGCAAGCCGGTCCTCCAAGCCGCCACGCCCGACGGGCGCGTGCTCGGGTTCGTCAAGATCGGGCGGAACGCGATCACCGCGGAACAGGTCGCCGCCGAGGCCGTCGCCCTCGCGGACTACACGACGCGTCCCGGAGAGACCTTCGACGTGCCGCGGCTCCTGGCCGAAGGCACCTGGCGGGACCTGCGGCTAAGCGTCGCCTCGTCGCTGCCAGCGGACGTCCGCCGCCACGCCCAGCCGGCCCTGGCGCCGCCGACCCGGATCACCCGGGAGATCGCCGGACGCGACGGCGTCACGGAGTCGCCGCTGCTGGCCAGCCCGTACTGGCGTCGCCTGACCCGGCGGGTGGACGAGGTGGCGGCCGGCGACGATCGGACCGGCGACGTCCTGGCCGCCTACCTCGGACGCGTCGAAGAGCGCCACGGCGGTGCGCCGCTGCGCTGGGGCGCATGGCACGGCGACTGGGCGCCGTGGAACGTCGGCTGGTCCACAGGCCGCCTGCAGGTCTGGGACTGGGAGCACACCCGCGGCGACGTGCCGCTCGGTCTGGACCTGCTGCACTGGTTCTTCCAGGTGGCCTTCGTCCTGGAGCGGGCGGACGTCGGCGCCGCGATCGGCTCGTGCGGGCAGCGGGCGGCGGCCGGGCTGCGGGAGCTCGGTGTCGATGCCCGGGCCGATGTCGCGATGGCCGCGCTCTACCTCACCGAGATCGTCCTGCGCTTCGCGGAAGCGTTGCGTGCCGGCGCCGGCCGCAACCCGCGGTTCTTCCCCGCCGCGCTCGACGTGCTCGAGGCCCGGCCCTGACGCGGTGCCCGGCCTGCGCAGGGCCGGCTGGTGCAGGGCCCGATCCTGGCGCAGGCCCGACCTGACGAAGGCAACGGCCACCAAGCCCGTCACACCCGGCTGCTAAAGTCGTTAGGTTGACGGCCGACGCGTACTGCGAGCGCTTGCATCCGCGTCGGCGCTGCCGTTCGGTCGTTCGGCCCGTTGACGAACCTCATCCCAAGGACATCGCCGTGAAGATGCACACCGGACAGGGAGCGCTCCGATGAGCGCCGACTCGCTCTCCCCAGGCGGATCGGTCGAGCTCCGCGAGTACTTCGACGTCCTGCGGCGGCGCAAGTGGCTGATCCTGGCCGTCTTGGCGGTGTGCACCTTGGCCGGTGCCGCGTACTCGCTCAGCCGCACGCCGACCTATTCGTCGCAGTCCTCGGTCCTCGTCGCCCCGGTCGTCGTCGACCCCGGGCGGTCGACCGTGCGCCCGGACCAGCTCGTCAACCTGCTGACCGAGCGCGAGGTCATGCACTCGTCCGCCGTGGCGGAGCGCGTGCGGTCGGCCACGGGCACCGACGCCTCGGCCCAGGGTCTGCTCGCGCGGACGTCGGTGGCCGTGCCGGACGGTACGCAGGTGCTCGAGGTGTCGGTGACGCACAGCGACCCGGCGCAGGCCCAGGCGATCGCGCAGGGATTCGCCGTCGCCTACCTCGGCCAGCGTGCCGAGCAGTCGCAGGCCGAGGTCGACCGCCGCGCAGGGGACATCGAGGCGCGGATCACCGACGCCAGGGCGCAGCTCGCGGCAGCGACCGCCCAGGTGGCAGCGGCCACCGCCGGCTCCCCGCAGCTCAACGAGGCCGAGACGCTGCGCGACTCCCTCATCGCCCAGATCGCGCAGTTGAACAGCGAGCTCGGCGCCGTGCGCGCGTTGTCGGTGAGCCCCGGCGAGATCATCAGTCCCGCCTCGCTCCCGAACGCGCCCGCCGGTCCGAACAACGCCCTGGACATCGCCATCGGCCTGGTCGTCGGCCTGTTCCTCGGGCTGCTGCTCGCCTTCGTCCGGGACCGGCTCGACGACCGCATCCGCGGCATCTCCGACCTGCAGGACCGCTTCGGCCTGCCGGTGCTCGCCAGCCTCAGCCGGCACGGTCGCAAGCGCGGTGCCGAGCAGTCCCTGGTCGTCCTCGACGCCTCCGAGAGCCTGGCGGCGGAATCGTTCCGGCGCCTGCGCACGAACCTGCTCACGCTCGCCGAGGAGCACGGACTCTCGTCGTTCGTCGTGACGAGCGCCGTCCCCGGTGAGGGCAAGAGCACGACGGCGGTCAACCTCGCGATCGCGCTCGCCCAGTCCGGACGCCAGATCCTGCTCGTGTCGGCCGACCTGCGGCTCCCGGCCGTGCACCGGCTCCTGAAGCTCAACAACGACCGCGGCCTGACCGACATCCTGACCGGCAGAGCGCGCCCCGACGATGTCATCCAGCGCCCGGCGGCGGTCCCGCAGCTCCAGGTCATCGCCAGCGGGCCGCTGCGCGAGAACCCCGGCGACCTCTTGCAGTCCGCCGCGCTGGAGCAGCTCGTCGAGCAGCGCAAGACCCGGCAGGACATCGTCATCTTCGACGCCCCGCCGGTGCTCGCCGTCGCCGACTGCCTGACCCTGAGCCGGCTGGTCGACGGTGTCATCCTCACCGCGAAGGCACGGTCGACCAGTCGCGCCGCGGTCGCGAAGGCGATCGAGGAGCTTGGCCACGCCGGCGCGACCATCCTGGGCAGCGTCCTGTCCAACGCCAGCCCCGCGGACAAGAAGGCGTTCGACCCCTACCGCATGCCGGTCGTCAAGCCGGACCCGCCCGCCCGGGACCTGACGGCCGTCCAGCCGCCGGCCCAACGGCAGAAGCGCGAGCGGGTCGGCCGCGCCGTCGCGGCCCGCGGCGACAAGCGGAACGCGATCTGACGATCTGACCGCCACGGCCACCCAACCCGGTGGCCTGCCGCGCCGCTGTCAGCTCTGCACCCGAAGCGTCCAGGACCCGCGGTCGCCAGCCCGCGGGTCCTCTCGCGTGTCCGGACAGGATTTCGCCTCAAGGTCGGCGCGGAGGTGTCGATCCGTCTGTGGTGAAGGCTCTTCTTCTCCGCGTCCTTGCTGTCCTGATCGTCGTCTGCGCCCCGCTGGGGTCGCTGCCGGCGGTCGCCGCCACGCCGGTGCGCCCATTGGGTCGCTTGGCGCCCGAGTCCGGCGCGCTCCTCGGCACCTACACCAAGTCCCGCGAAGGCGGCTACGACCGCGCCGGCCAGGAGGCGCGCTGGGCAGAAGTAGAGGACGCCGCCGGCCGCCGGCTGGACATCGGGCACTCGTTCTACCCCTGGGAGCAGCGGTTCCCGTCGTGGCGCGAGCAGTGGCACCTCGACAGCGGGCGCATCCCGATGATCTCCTGGAACGGCACGTCGACCGCCGAGATCAACGCCGGTCTCCACGACGGCCTCATCGCCGAGCGCGCGGACGGCGTCAAGGCGCTGGGAGACGAGGTCTTCCTGCGCTGGTTCTGGGAGATGGACGGCGTCAAGAAGGCGCACATGGCCGGCGACCCCGCCGAGTTCATCGCGGCCTGGCGCCGGATGCACGACATCTTCGCCCAGCGTGGCGCGGGCAACGCGGTGTGGGTGTGGTGCCCGAACGCCTGGGCGTTCCAGGTCGACGACGCCGAGCAGTGGTACCCCGGCGACGACTACGTCGACTGGGTCTGCGCCGACGTCTACAACTGTCCGCCCGGCCGACCGGACGCCGTCTGGCGCTCCGTCACGGACATCTTCTCCGGATTCCACGCCTG
>Ga0136613_10001429_pt1 | contig 12349 bp, 9 predicted proteins | sample AntDrymUQ2722106_2_FD_106649 | JGI IMG/M metagenome (GOLD analysis project Ga0136613, IMG submission 106649) | Polar desert sand microbial communities from Dry Valleys, Antarctica - metaG UQ272 (21.06) | ecosystem: Environmental > Terrestrial > Soil > Desert | place: Antarctica: Dry Valley... | reverse complement strand
CCCCGCGACGTGGTCGCGCCTGGCCGCGCCCGCCGTGCTTGCCCTGATGTTTGCCACCGCGGGAGCGGGAGCCGTGTCGGGCCCGGCGGCATACGCCGATGATGACGGGCAGCGACACCGAGTGTTCCGCATCAACAGCATGGAGATCACGGAGTCGAGCTCGCTGTTCGTCAGCACCGCACACCCGGGGCTCGTCTACACGACCAACGACTCCGGGGACACGCCAACGATCTACGTGCTGGACGCCGACAACGGGGCGCTCGTCGGGCGGACGACGCTGTCAGGCGTCGACGCAGTGGACGTCGAGGCGCTCGCCGGTGGCACGGATGGCCTGCTGGTGATGGCTGACATTGGGGACAACGACTCTGTTCGAGACAGCGTCAGCGTCTACCGGCTGCCGCAGCCCGAGTCCGGTCGCCGGACTGCGTCGGCCGAGCGGGTCGAGCTCGCGTACGTCGACGGCCCTCGCGATGCCGAGTCTGCTCTCTACGACGCCAGGACCGGGCGGATCTTCGTCGTGAGCAAGGAGTTGGCGGGCGCATCGGTGTATGTGACTCCTCGCAACGTCTTCGACCGGTCCCGCGCTCTGCTGCGGCGAGTTGCTGGAGCGCCTGCGCTCGCCACTGACGCGACGCTGCTGCCGGGTGCGAAGGGGGCAGTGGTCCGCACCTATGTGGGCGCGACCATCTACAGCTTCCCCTCATTCGAGCCCGTGGGGGCCATGCCGCTCCCGCGGCTGGAGCAGGGGGAGTCGATCGCGGCTCCACCGTCGGGCGCCGTCGTCTGGGTCGGCAGCGAGGGGGTGCGGTCGCCGGTGATCGCTGTTCGGCTGCCGAAACCGTCGCCGACCACACCGACCACGCCCACCACTTCGCCGACCACGCCCACCACGCCCACCACTTCGCCGACCACGCCGATCGCGCCGCCCACCACGCCCACCACTTCGCCGGCGACGCCCACCACTTCGCCGACCACGCCGATCGCGCCGCCCACCACGGCGCGGGCGCCGACCGGTGAGGATGCCGCCGGCACGCCGGAGACCCCCCGGGGAGTTGCCGAGAAGGTGCTCGTGGGGTCCGCGGTCGGGTTGGTCCTCGTGGTCGCGTTCGTCGGTGTGCTTGCATGGAGTCGCCGCGGCCGGCTGCGGTCGCGCTGACAGCAGGCGCGTGTGCGTCGGGCGCACATGGGGGGACGTGTGTAGCCGCGCGCTGGGCGGGTAAGACAGCGACCATCCGCGACGAGAGGAATCTCCATGGCCGACCGCCAGGCGCCACGCTTCGGCTACACCTTGATGACCGAGCAGTCGGGCCCGAAGGCGCTGGTGGAGTACGCCGCCTCGGCGGAGAGGGCCGGCTTCGACTTCGAGGTGATGAGCGACCACTACTTCCCGTGGCTCCACGAGCAGGGGCATGCGGCGTACGCCTGGAGCATGCTCGGCGCGGTGACGCAGGTGACCGACCGGGTGGAGCTGATGACGTACGTGACGTGTCCACTCATGCGCTACCACCCGGCTGTCGTCGCGCAGAAGGCGGCGACGGTCCAGCTGCTCAGCGACGACCGCTTCACCCTGGGACTCGGGGCCGGTGAGAACCTCAACGAGCACGTCGTCGGTGCCGGATGGCCACCGGTCAACGTGCGGCACGAGATGCTGCTCGAGGCGGTGCGGATCATCTCCGCGCTCTTTGACGGTGGGTACGTCAACCACGCTGGGCAGCACTACCGGGTCGACTCCGCGAAGCTGTGGGACCTCCCGCAGCAGCGGGTCCCGATCGCTGTCGCCGTCTCGGGCGACCAGTCGATCGACACGTTCGCGCCGGTGGCCGACCATCTCGTGGCGGTGGAGCCGAGGGAGGACCTTGTCGCTCGGTGGGACAGTGCGACGACGGGCGAGTCACGCAAGATCGGTCAGGTGCCGATCTGCTGGAACCCCGACCGCGACATCGCCGTGCAGCGCGCTCACGAGCAGTTCAGGTGGTTCGGCGGGGGGTGGAAGGTCAACGCCGAGCTGCCTGGCCCGGCGGGCTTCGCCGGCGCCAGCCAGTTCGTGCGGCCCGAGGACGTCGCGGACTCGATCGTCTGCGGACCTGACGTGGCTGCCCTGGTCGGCGCCGTGAAGCCGTTCGTGGACGCGGGCTTCACTGACGTGGCGCTGGTGCAGGTGGGCGACGAGGCCCAGCGTGACTTCCTGCGGTTCGCAGGGTCGGAGCTCCTGCCGGCGCTGCGGTCGGCATACCGCTGAATGTTCCTCCTGACGCCAGCCGGGGCCAAGACCCTCGGCTGCGTGTTCGACGAGGTTGGGCACCCTGATGCCGGCCGAGACCCTTGGCTGCGGAGTCGACGACCCCGTCGCAGGTCAACACCGCAAACCCCTGGTCTGCACCTCAGGTTTGCGATGTAGACAGGCGAACTGGACTGTTTACATCGCAAACCCCACGCGGCCAACCCCTGACGGGCGCGCGATTCTAGAGGTGGAGGATGGTCCAGTCGACGCAGGCGGTCAGGGCTTCGACATCGTCTGGGTCGACGGCAGGGAACATCGCGACGCGCAGCTGGTTGCGACCGAGCTTGCGGTAGGGCTCGACGTCGACGACCCCGTTGGCCCGGAGCACCTTCGCCACCGCAGCCGCGTCGACGGAGTCGTCGAAGTCGATGGTGCCCACCACCAGTGAGCGGTCGGCCGGGTCGACGACGAACGGTCTGGCGTGCTGCGACTTCTCGGCCCAGCCATAGAGGCGACGTGCGGACTCCCTCGTGCGAGCGACGGCACCGTCGAGTCCGCCAAGGCTGTTGAGCCAGTCGGCCTGATCAGCCATGAGGTACAGCGTCGCGAGAGAAGGAGTGTTGTACGTCTGGTTGAGCGCCGAGTTGTCGACCGCCGTCTGCAGGTCGAGGAACGCCGGGACCCACCGACCCGACGTCTTGATCTGCGCCGTGCGCTCCAGAGCCTGCGGTGACATCAGCGCGATCCAGAGCCCGCCGTCGGCGGCGAAGCACTTCTGTGGCGCGAAGTAGTAGACGTCGGTCGTGCGGATGTCGACCGGCAGGCCACCCGCCCCCGACGTCGCGTCGATGAGGACGAGGGCGTCATCGGCTGCCCCCTCGACGCGGTGGACCGGCGCCATCACGCCTGTCGAGGTCTCGTTGTGAGGCCAGGCGTAGGCGTCGACACCGGTCTCTGCGACCGGCTCCGGCCGCCTGCCCGGCTCAGCGGAGATGACCGTCGGCGCTGCGAGGAACGGTGCCGCCGCCGACGCGGACGCGAACCTGGCAGAGAACTCCCCGAACGACAGGTGCTGACTGCGCTCGCGGATGAGGCAGCAGGTGGCGATGTCCCAGAACGCGGTGGTGCCGCCGTTGCCCAGCACGACCTGGTAGCCCTCGGGGAGGTCGAACAAGGCAGTGAGCCCCGCCCGCACTCGCCCGACGACGTCTCTCACCGTCGACTGCCGGTGGGAGGTGCCGAGGTACGACGACCCGGTGGCGGCCAGCGCCCGCAGGGCCTCGACCCTGACCTTGCTTGGGCCCGAGCCGAATCGCCCGTCAGCGGGCAGCAGGTCGGTGGGGATCGTGAGGTCTGACATCAGCGGGGACCTGCCTACTCGGCCCAGGACTGCTGCCAGCCCTCGAGGGAGTCAGCGCTGCGCGGGGAGGGTCCGGTGTAGAGGGCTGACGGGCGAATCAGGCGTCCGGTCAGCTTCTGCTCGAGGATGTGGGCGCTCCAACCAGCGGTGCGCGCGCAGGTGAACATCGAGGTGAACATGTGCGGCGGCACCTCGGCGAAGTCCAGCACGATCGCTGCCCAGAACTCCACGTTCGTCTCAAGCACGCGGTCGGGGCGGCGCTCGCGCAGCTCGGCGAGAGCTGCCTTCTCGAGCGCCTCGGCGACCTCGTAGCGTGGCGCGGACAGCTCCTTCGCCGTACGACGCAGCACCCGGGCGCGTGGGTCCTCGGCCCGGTAGACGCGGTGGCCGAAGCCCATCAGCCGCTCGCCCTTGTCGAGCAGCTCCCTGACGTATGACGCCGCGTCCCCTCGCTTCTCGACCTCGTCGATCATGCCAAGCACCCGCGACGGCGCACCACCGTGCAGCGGACCGGACATGGCGCCAACAGCCGCGGACAGGCAGGCCGCGGCATCGGCGCCCGTGGAGGCCACCACGCGAGCGGTGAACGTGGAGGCGTTCATGCCGTGCTCGGCGGCCGAGGTCCAGTAGGCGTCGACTGCCTTCACGTGCTTGGGGTCGAGCTCGCCGCGCCAGCGGCGCATGAAGCGCTCGGTGATCGTGCTCGCCTGGTCGATCTCGCGCTGTGGCACCATCGGCAGCCCGACTCCGCGCGCGGCCTGGGCGACGTAGGACAGCACCATCACGGCGGTGCGCGCGAGATCCTCCCGCGCCTCCTCGTCGTCGATGTCGTACAGCTGCTTCATCCCCCACGCCGGCGCGATCATCGCGATGGCGCTCTGCACGTCGACGCGGATGTCTCCCGAGTGGACGGGGATCGGGTACGGCTCGGCCGGTGGGAGACCCGGGTCGTAGGTGCCGTCGACGAGCAGTCCCCAGACCTTCTCGAAGGGCACCCGCCCGACGAGCTCCTCGATGTCGACACCGCGGTACCGCAGCGCCGAGCCCTCCTTGTCGGGCTCCGCGATCTCGGTCTCGAACGCGATGACACCTTCGAGCCCATGGTGGATCTCGACCATGCTGACTCCTTGTCCTGATGACGACCGCTGGTGGCAGCCCTCGGTCATTGTTCACCCCTCCGTCAGCATGGGGTCGGTCAGGGTGCGAGTCGCTCGAGGGACCAGCCGGTGTCGTCGAGCCGTTCGAGCCTGAGGCGGTCGTGCATGCGGCCCGGCCGTCCCTGCCAGAACTCGACAACGTGGGGACGGACGAGGTAGCCGCTCCAGTGCGGCGGACGTGGCACCTCGTCCAGGCCGTCGAAGCGGTCGGCCTCGTGGGCGTAGCGATCCGCGAGGAAGTCGCGGCCAGCAACCACCTCGGACTGCGGTGACGCCCAGGCGCCGAGCTGCGAGCCACGTGGCCGGGAGCGGAAGTAGGCGTCGGCCTCTGCGTCGCCGACGAGCTCCGCCGCTCCCTCGACCCGGACCTGGCGCTCGAGTGGGTGCCAGGGAAAGAGGAGCGCGCACGCCGGGTTGGCGGCGAGCTCGCGACCCTTGCGCGACAGCGTGTTGGTGTAGAAGACGAAGCCGCGTGTGTCAACGGTCTTGAGCAGCACCATCCGGGAGGACGGGACGTCGCCGTCGACGGTTGCCACCACCATCGCGTTCGGCTCGTGCAGTCCAGCCTCGAACGCCTCACGGTGCCAGCGGACGAAGGCGGCGATCGGATCGGGACCGAGGTCTGACTCGCGAAGGCCGCGGTCGGCGTACTCGCGGCGCAGGGCGGCGATGTCGGGCTGTGGCTCAGACGTCATACCGGCAAATCTAGTGTGCGGACGTGGCAAGCCCGCGGGCTGGCGTGACACTGGGGTCACGGCTGGAAGGACTGATCCAGCACCCGCGGGCTCGGGTAGCCAACGTGAATTCGCTACGCCGTCCTGACGTCAGCGACCGCCTAGCGGCTAGCCACCTCACAAGTCCGACTAGAACACATCTGGTGGACCACCTCCTCTCATGTGTGCCTACAAAATACGTCGGCGCCCGGCAGCGGACAAGAGGGTTTCGTCATCCGCGGTGGCCGCGCCCCCCCGTGACCACCGCGGAGCTCGATGCCACCCGCCACCTACAGTGACGCCGTGGCGGGTGGACTGCGGAAGGCGCTGACCGACGTTCGCCCGTTGCAGGTGTCCGCCGACTACCGCCGGCTGTGGATCGGCAACACCGTCGGCCAGCTCGGGCAGCAGATGACGGTCGTGACGGTCGCCATCCAGGTCTATGCCCTCACGCGGTCGACGTTCTCGGTCGGCCTGGTGGGGCTGTTCGGGCTCGTGCCGCTCATCGTCTTCGGGTTGTACGGCGGTGCTGTCGCGGACGCGATGGACCGACGCAGGCTCGCACTTGTCGCGTCTGCCGGCCTATGGTTCCTCTCGCTCCTGCTGGTGGCCCAGGCCGCGCTGGACCTGCGTTCGGTCTGGGTGCTGTACGCCGTGGTCGCCCTGCAGTCGGCGTGCTACGCGGTCAACAACCCGACCCGGAGCGCCATCGTCCCGCGCCTGATCCCCACCGAGCTGCTGCCGGCGGCGAACGCGCTCAACATGGCGTCGTTCAACCTCGGCTTCACGGTGGGACCGCTGCTCGGGGTCGTGGCGATCGGCGCAGGTGGCTACACGGCCGCGTACGCCATCGACACCGTCACGTTCACCGCGGCGCTGTACGCGCTGTTCAAGCTGCCACCGATCCCGCCGCAGCCACTGGAAGGCGAGCAGCCGACGCGCCCTGGGCTCCGCTCGGTCATCGACGGCTTCCGCTTCCTGAGGACCGCGCGCAACCTACGGATGACGTTCGTGCTCGATCTGTGCGCGATGGTGCTCGCCCAGCCGCGGGCTCTCTTCCCCGCGCTGGCAGGCGGCTTCTACGGGGGCGGAGTCAAGACGGTGGGTCTGTTGCAGGCCGCACCGGCGATCGGGTCACTGCTGGCCTTCGCGTTCTCCGGATGGGTGAGCAAGGTGCGCCACCATGGGCTGGCCATCGCTGTGTCGGTGCTGGCGTACGGCGCCGCGGTGGCCGCGTTCGGCTTCACTCGCGCACTGTGGCTGGGCGTGCTATTCCTGGCGATGAGCGGTGCCGCCGACATGATCAGTGCGGCATACCGGTCGACGATGCTGCAGACCGCGGTCCCTGACAACCTCCGGGGCCGGCTGCAGGGGGTCTTCACCGTCGTCGTGGCCGGCGGCCCGAGGATGGGTGACTTCGTCGCGGGGTCCACGGCTGCGCTGACCACGCCCACGATCGCGCTCGCCGGCGGGGGACTGGCGTGCATCGTGGGCGTCTTGTTCTTCAGTGCCCGGGAGCGCGCGTTCCTGGCGTACGACGCGCGCCACCCCGTGCCATGACCATGGGACGCCGTGCCGACCCGATCCCAGGCGCTTCCCGCGCGATGTTGTCCCCGTCATCACCTGACGGCTCGACGGAACCAGGCGGCGGTGTCCGGGGGCAGCACGCCGTTCGACACCGCCCCTCGCTGCCTGCGCTGATGAGCAGGTCGCCGAGGTTGGCGGAGCCGACCCGGATCGGGTCGGCCAGGTTGCGGACACCGACGCCCCGCTCGCCAGCTCGTCGACGAGGTTGCGGGTGTCGCGGACCGTGCGGCCGAGCCGGTCCAAGGTGTGCGCGACGATCACGCCGCCGTCCCCAGCGTAAGCCAGCGCCGCCGCGAGTCCGGGCCGGCCGGTCGTGGCGCCGAACTTCCTGTCCAGGTAAAACCCGTTCCGGCGGGATCCCGACCTGGTGCAGCGCGTCGACCTGAGTCCAGGTCCTGCTTGGCGGTCGAGACCGCCGCATACCTGAGATCCACCAGCCGACCGTGCCGAAACCTTGCCCGTACGGCACTTCCGCCATGCGGCCGGCTCTCGGCAGGCAATGTGGGCCCTGCTTCTGAGGCACCTCGCACACGAGAAGCCGCAGCCGACCGAGCTCCTCCGCGGTGCCGTCCCACTACCAAGGATGTGACACGCAGATCGGTGTCCCGCATCACCTCCCTGTGCGGAGATCTTCAGCGGGCGGGTCTACTGGGACACCCTCGCAGGGCACCCCAGCGGACCTGCGACGTTCCCACAAGCCGTTCGGCCTACGGTCTGGCTTGTTGCCTCATTCCTGATCGTTGGCCTGGTCCCGGGCGGTGGGCCCGGACCAGGCTAGCCAGAGGGCTGCGTAGGAGGCGTTGTTGGCGATGAGCTCGTGGTGAGAGCCGAGTTCAGTGATGCGACCGTCTTCCATAACGGCAATGCGATCCGCATCTCTCGCTGTTTGGAGTCGGTGAGCGACGGCGATGATTGTACGGCCGCGGATGGTGGCGGCGAGTGCTTGTTCGGTGCGGCGAGCGGCGGTCGGGTCGAGTAGGGCGGTGGCCTCGTCGAGGACGAGGGTGTGGGGATCGGCGAGCAGGACGCGGGCCAGGGCGACGTGCTGGGCCTGCGCGCCCCCGAGCTGGTGGGTGCCAAGGTCGGTGTCGAGTCCCTCAGGCAGCTCGTCGACCCAGTCGGCCCCGAGGGTGCGCAGGGCGGCACGGAGCTCGTCGTCGGTGGCGTGCGGCGCTGCGACGGTGAGGTTGTCACGCAGCGAGTCGGCGAACACGTGGTGCTCCTGCGTCACCAGGACGACGTGCCGGCGGAGCTGCTCGGATGCGAGGTCGGCGACTTCGACACCGCCCACGGTCACGGTGCCCGCGCGGGGACGGTCGACGCCGGCCAGGAGGCGTCCGAGCGTGGTCTTGCCCGCTCCGGAGGGTCCGACGACGGCGAGGTGCTCGCCCGGCTTCACATCGAGGTCGACGCCGTGGAGGACGTCGCTGTCGTCGTACGCGTAGTGGACGCTGCTGACGACCACGCGCTGGTCGACTGGGACGGCTGCGGCGTCCGTCGGCGAGGAGCACGGCGGTTCGGCCGGTCCGGCGAGGCCCTCGAGCCGGGCGAACGACGCGGCGCTGCTCTGCAGCGTCTCGACCCACACCAGGATGGTGTCGATCGGGACGCTGAGCTGACGCAGGTAGAGCGTGGCGGCAACGACGGTGCCGAGGCTGACCTGCTGGTCGAGGTAAAGCAGCCCGCCGACCCCGAACACGACGCCCACGGCGAGCGCGGTGGAGACGTCGATGGTCGGGAAGAACACGCTGCGCAGCCGCAGGGTGCGCAGCTGGGCGCGCGTCGCGGCCTCGATTGCCGCCGCGCAGGCGGCCGTCCGCTGCTCCTGCAGCCCGAGCAGCTCCACGGTCCGTGCGCCGGTTGCGGTGCCGGCCAGGACGTCGGCGACCTCGGCGCCAGCGGCCGCCTGGTCCAGGTAGGCCGACCGGGCGCGGCGCAGGTACCAGCGCAGGACCACAGGAACGGCCACGAGTGCGACCAGACCGATCACCCCGAGTAGGGGGGAGAGCAGGACGACGGCGACGAGGATGATCAACGTCTGGACGAAGGCGAACATCATTTCCGGGGCGGCGTCGCGGAGCACAAACGAGACCAGCCCGACGTCGGTGGTGGCACGCGAGGTGAGGTCGCCGGTCCCGGCTCGTTCAACCGTCCGCGCGGGGAGCTGCATCAGCCGGTCGACGAGCTCCTCGCGCAGGCGGGCCGCTGTACGTTCGCCGAACCGGTAGCCCAAGTAGCGGGCCTGGCGTCCGATGACGAGCTGCGCGATCGCGGCGAGCAGCACGAGCAGGCCTAGTCGGTCGATCGCCTCGACGCCGGCGCCGGCCCGCACCTGGTCCACGATCCGGCCGATCAGCCATGGCCCGAACAGTCCCGCGCCCGCGGCCGCGCAGTTGGTCAGCAGCACCAGGACGAACGCGGCGCGGTCGGAGCCGATCAGGCGCGACGCGGCACGGCGCACCTCGGCAGGCTCCGCGACCGGGAGCCGCTGCGCGCTCACGTCGCCACCTCGTCGTCGGCGGTCAGCGGGCTCGGAGTCTCCCCGCGGCGGACCAGGGCGGCGTACGCCGGGTGGTCGACCATCAGCGCCGCGTGGGTGCCCGTGGCGACCACGCGACCATCGTCGAGCAGGTGGACCTCGTCGGCTCCCTGCAGGACGATCGCCGAGGTCGAGGTGACGAGGGTGGTCCTGCCCCGGCGGTGCTGCACGAGCCGGTCGACGATGGTGGCCTCAGTGGCCGCGTCGACCGCCGAGGTGGGTTCGACGGCGAGCAGGACCGGCGGGTCGGCGACCGCCGCGCGGGCCAGCCGGACACGCTGGCGCTGGCCGCCGGAGAGGTTGCGGCCGCCGGGGTCGATCCTCGACTCCAGGCCGTCGGGCAGGCCGCGGACGACGTCGTCGGCCGCCGCGGTGTGCAGTGCGTCGAGCAGCGCGCTCCGACCGAGGTCGTCGATCCGACGCCGACCGGCGACCACCTCCGCGAGCGAGCCGGCGAACAGTTCGGCGTCGTGGTCGGCCACCAGCACCTGCTCGTGCAGCGTCGCGGGGTCGAGGCTGTCGACCGGCCGCCCGGCCCAGGTCGCCCCCGACTGGAGGCCGCCGAGGCGGTCGACCAGGGCCACGGCGTCGGCGTACCGCGCGGTCGCGACCACGACGAACGTCCCGGGCGTCACCCGCAACCCCGAGATCTCGTCGACCAGGTCGCCCTCGCCGGGCGGCGGCACCGTTCCGGCGCCGTCGGGAGGGACGCCCAGGAAGTCGGTCACCCGGCGGGCGGCCACCAGCGCCTGGCTGAGGTCGACCGCGTTCTCGATGAACGAGGCCACCGGAACGGCCAGCACCGCGGCGTACCCGTAGACCGCGACGAGCTCGCCGACGGTGAGGCTGCCGTCAGCCGCGAGCCGCGCCGCCAGCCACACCACGACCGCGGAGAACAGGGTCGGCAGCCCGAGACCGACCGCCTGGACCACGCTCGTGACCCGGCTGACTCTGTAGCCCTGCTGCAGCAGGCGTTGCGACTCGGCTCGGATGCGGTCGGCGTAGACCCCCTTGCCGCCCAGCCCGTTTAGCACCCCCAACCCCGCGACGACGTCCACGACCCGGCCCGTCACCCGGCCCTGCTGCTCCCGGTAGGGCGTCCCGACCGCCTGCAGACGCCCCAGGGCCGGGCCCAGGACCAGCGCCAGGACGGGCACCCCGGCCAGCACCACTACCGCCAGCAGCACCGAGATCCGCAGCAGCAGCACCGTGATCACGACGTACGCCAGCACCGCGCCCACCCCCGGCCCGGTCGCGGTGAGGCTCCGCCCAATCAACCACGCGTCCCCGCTGCCGATCGCCACAACCTCGCCAGTGCGGACACGGCGCGTCAGCGTGGCGCCGAGGTGCACCGTGTGCGCGCTCACCTGCGACATCGTGCGGAAGGCCGCGTCCATGCGTACACGGGTCATCGTGCGGTGCCGCCAGATGCTCAAGCCCGCGAGGACACCGCCCGCGACGACCAGGAGCGCCGCCCAGACCAGCACCGTCCCGCGACGACCATCGGCCAGACCGTCGATGGCGCGGGAGAGCAGATAGGGCGGCACCGCGAGGCCTGCCATCCAGGCGCTGCCCAGCGCGGCACCGAGCGTCACCCGGCCGCGCTGCCGGGCCACCAGCCACCCGAGGTAGGACCACGGGCCGCGCGGAACCGGACAGGCCGGGCGATCACCCATGCCTCACCCAAACACAGGTCGTGCCGTAAGCCGCGTCCGGCGCCACCGCGAGCCAGCCCTCACCGATCAAGTTTCGACACCTTCGCCCGCCCGTTGAGGGATGGGCACGCGGGACAGCCGCGTCGCCGCCGCCCCCTTGCAAGACGCTCGACCCCGCCCCGGTTATCCTCCGGCTACCGGAACCCAGTGACAGGTGTGTCACCGAGCTCCTAGTGATACACTTTTCTCATGCCAACCACCCGCCCCCGCTATCAAGTTACCGAGACCCCGGACATGGCACGCGCTCTCGACCTTGCTGCCCGGCGCTGGCCCAACGAGCCGCGCAGCAAGCTGCTCATTCGCCTGGTCCAAGCGGGAAGCAACGCGTTGGAGGAAGGACGCACCGAGGAGGCCCAACACCGGCTGGCGGCCATCGATGCGACTAGGGGCAAGTACGCCGACGTCTTCACTGACGACTACCTCGCCGAACTTCGTCGGGACTGGCCTGAATGATCACGCTGGACGCGAGCGTGGTCATCGCCCACCTACAACCGCGCGACGCTCACCACCACGGAGCCACCGCCTACCTTCGTGAACACGCCGACCAGCCGCTGCTCATCCACTCGCTCAATCTCGCCGAAGTGCTCATCGGCGGCGTGAAAGCAGGACGCGGACAAGAACTGCTCGATGACTTGCACGCCATCGGCCTTCGGGTTGCCGACCAACGCGTAGGCGAGCCGCTGCGACTCGCCGCTCTTCGGGTGGAGACCGGACTGAAGTTGCCTGACTGCTGTGCCTTGGACGCGGCCCTGACCTCGGAGTCGACGCTGGCCACGTTCGACGCGCGGCTGGCGGACGCCGCACGCGCGCGCCACCTCAATGTCGGCCCCCTCTCGCTGTAGCTCGACAGAGGCGTCCCCAAGGGGGTCCCGTTGTGGCACGCTCCGCGGGCCCATCGGTGACCGGGTCTGCGATCTGACATGCATTGGCGATGGAGCCTGAGCAGTCGCGTGGCATCTCGAACCTCGCACGCGGAGAATCACTGTGAGAGCGCGACGAGGCACCCACGACAACTTCATCTGTGCGGTGAAGCCGAGCCGGTCCGGTTGAGTGACGT
>Ga0136613_10001428_pt1 | contig 12349 bp, 8 predicted proteins | sample AntDrymUQ2722106_2_FD_106649 | JGI IMG/M metagenome (GOLD analysis project Ga0136613, IMG submission 106649) | Polar desert sand microbial communities from Dry Valleys, Antarctica - metaG UQ272 (21.06) | ecosystem: Environmental > Terrestrial > Soil > Desert | place: Antarctica: Dry Valley... | reverse complement strand
TCGTCGGCAGCGCGACGTCGAGCCTGACGTAGAGATCGCCCCGGCGAGCGCTGCGGAGCGTGGACATCCCCCGGCCGCGCAGGGCGCGAACGGCGCCGGGTTGCGTTCCGGGGGCAACTTCGAGCTCGAGCTCTCCCTCCAGAGCATCGACGCGGGCGGTCGTGCCGAGCGCGGCGTCCGTCATCGTCAGCCGAATCGCCGTGTGCAGGTCGTCGCCGTCTCGTACGAAGCGGGGATCGGGCCGCACGCGCACGACGACGAACGCGTCGCCGCTCTCGCTGCTCTGAAAACCGGCGTGCCCTTCACCCCTGATGCGGATCCGCTGGCCGTCGTGGATCCCCGCGGGCACGTCGACCTCGAGCTTGCGCTCGACCACGTGCCGCCCTTCACCGTCGCAATCTCCGCATGGCTTCTCGAGCACACGGCCGAGGCCGCGACACTCCGGGCAGGTCTGCTGGTGCACGAACTGTCCGAAGACGTTCTGCGAGACACGCCGCACGATCCCCGCGCCCCCGCACGTCGAGCACTGGCGCGCGCCGGAGCTCGGCTCAGATCCGGTGGCTGCGCACCGCTCGCACGAGACGGCGACCTCGATGGGAACCGCCATCGTCAGGCCGCTGAACGCCTCCTCGAGGTCGATCTCGACGACCGCTTGGAGATCGGGGCCGCGAGCGGACCGGCGCTCCCGCGACGCGGCGCCGCCGAAGAGATCCTCACCGAAGAACGCGGCGAAGACGTCGGAGAGGTCACCGAAGTGCGAGAAGCTCGGCTCCAGCCCGCCGCGGCGCAAGCCGGCGTGCCCGAGACGGTCATAGAGCGCCCTCCGCTCCGGATCGGTGAGCACCTCGTACGCCTCGGCGACCTCACGGAAGCGCTGCTCGGCGTCGGGCGAGGTCGAGACGTCCGGGTGCAGCTCGCGCGCGAGCACGCGGAAAGCCTTCTTGACCTGGATGTCGGACGCGCCACGCTTGACGCCGAGCACCTCGTAGTAGTCGCGTTGCGTCGTCGACACCGTTCCTCACTCCTCCTCGTACACGTCTTCGACGAACCGGCTGAGCTCGTAGGCGGCCGCACGCACCGTGCGGATCGCCTTGTCGTAGTCCATGCGAAGCGGGCCGATCAGACCGACCGCGCCGAGCGCGGTCGACCGGATCCCGTACGTCGCGCCGACGAGCGAGACGTCGTGGAGCTGACCACCGGCGACCTCGGGACCGACGTGGACGACAGCACGCCGCGGCTCCAGAGCCTCGCTCACGAGCTCGAGCACGGCCGCGCGCCGCTCGAGGAGCTCGAACAGCCGCATCGAGGCCTCGAGCTCCTCCGCCCGCGACTCCTCGAGCAGGCCTGCCGCGCCGCCCACGAACACCTGCAGGCCCTCCTCCGCGCCGACCTCGAGCAGCGGCTGCCCGATGAGTCCGAGGAAGGCGCGCTCGCGAGCCGCGAGCTCGGGCGCGTCCAGCCGCCGGCGCACCGAGCGCGAGCCGAGCCGCTCTCCGACGAGCCGCTCGTTCAGATACTCGGAGGCCCAGGCGAGGAGGCCACGATCGACCGGCTCCTCGAGCCGGAACATTCGCTTGGTCACGCCGCCGGTCGAGGTGATGACGACGACCATGACGCTCGTCGGGTGCAGGGCGAGCACCTCGACATGGCGAATCGACGCCGTCTCGAGCGACGGCGCGGAGACGAGCGCGAGCAGCCTGGTCGCTCGAGAGAGCATCTCGGTCGTCGTCCGCAGCGCGTCCTCGATCTCGTCGCGCATACCTCGCAGATCGATTCCGAGACCGTCCGGCCTCCCCTCCAGCGTCTCGATCAGCTCCGCGGCGTACAGGCGGTAGCCGTTCTCCGTCGGAATCCGACCGGCCGATGTGTGCGGGTGCGTCAGGAGACCGAGCGACTCGAGCTCGGCGAGCTCGCCACGCACGGTGGAGGGTGAGACCTCGAGACCCGAGCGCTCGACGAGCGCGCGGGAGCCGACAGGCTGCCCGGTCGCGACGTGCTCCTCGACGACACGGCGGAGAATCTCGCGTTTGCGGGTGGAAAGCAGCATCGTCTCCGATGGTAGCGACGGGTCCCGCCGGGCACGTTTCAGACGCTGACCTATGAAAAACGCGCGAGACGACCCATAATGCTCGTGGGGCCGGACGAGGGGAAGGGGGATCGTGCGGCGAATCTGGGGAGATCGCGGCACCCGGTTTCCGGGGAATCGACTGCGGCACGAGGCGAGAGTCAGAGCGAGCGGGGTGCATACGTCGTGCTCTTCGCCTTGGTCCTGCCGCTCATCCTCATCCTGAGTGTCATCGTCGTCGACGTCGGTAACTGGTGGATTCACAGGAAACACCTGCAGACGCTGGTCGACGCGGGCGCCTTGGCAGCCGCACCGGGGTTCGTGGGCTGCTCGTACCAATTTGGAAATCCCCCGGCCGCAAACGTGGCCATTCGCGACACGGCGCTCGCGTATTCCGGTGACCCAACGCGCGACCCGGCAACGAAGAACCTCCAGGTGCAGCAGCCGGGCAGCGTGCACGTGCTCCTCAACTCTGACCGCTTCTGGCAACCCGGCGACCCGATGAACGGCGGCGCGGGGCTCGACTACACCTGGGACATCGACGGAGATGGAGCCGGCGGCGACCCTTGCAGCGAGAGATCGCTCGACGTCAAAGCGACCGACGACAACGTGCCGCTTCTCTTCGGGTTCATACCGTTCGTGGCCGACCCGAAGCGGCGTGCGAGAATCGAGGTCAGGCAGGTCGTCGAGCAGAACGGCATGCTGCCTTGGGCGGTGCCCGAGGTCGAGCCCGCCGCCGTTGCCGCGCTCTTCGTCGACGAGAACAGCGGGGACGTCATCGCAAGGCAGAGGCTCGTCAAGGGGGACGATGTCAACCTCCCGTTCTTGGAATGGGTGACGTCTGGATTGGACTGGACCACCACGCCGCCCACGGACCCCTTCGCTCAATCGCGCGTCGATCTCCGCTTCGAGAACACGGGCATCGTCATCCTCGTCTCGAAGGTCGAGGTCCTCCCGGATCTCAGTGGGACACTGACCGACCTCTGCACCGGGGACCCACTTATCTCGTGCTATGCAGGTGACGGGAACCAGGACGGCCTGACATTCATCCACGGCTGGTCCGACGCGAACGGGACGCCCGCGGCACCGGTGGTGAGGGACGTCTCGGTGATCAACAAGACGTGCGAGGACCCGTCGGCACCGTACTTCATCCGGACCGGAGACTGCGAGCTCGGCGCCCGGGCCGTCATCCACTTCGGGGACAACCCGGCATTCGACCCGCGGACCGCCGTCGTCGCCCTCGACGCGCCGGGGTGTAACCGAAGGAACGGCTGCGAGATGACCTACAGGGGGCCGGGAGCGGCCGACGAGACCATCTGGGAAACGAGACCCACCCAAAACGCGAAGTTCGCCGACGACTTCTCCGGACGGTCGACCTTTTCGATCAACGTCACGACCGAGTTCCCGGTCGGCGTGACCAACAAGCCGCCACCGTTCGCAGGCGTCGCCCACCCGTACGTCGCAGAGCCAGCGGATCCGCCACCCAATTACTCGCCACCCGACGTGGGCGGCGCCGGCCCAGTCGAGTACCTCAAGCTCACGACCGTCGACCCGGTTCCGGATGCCAACTCGCGGAACACCGGCGATCCCCCGCTCGCCAGCGTCATCGTAACGGTCGGCCTGCGGCCGCCGTTCCAGATCGAGAGCCCGCTCGAACCTCCCGTCGTCCTCCGCGTAGGGAGCCCGTCGGGCAGCCAAAACCAGGCGGTCGATTGCGACAAGTCCATCAACTTCCAGACCGAGATCGCAGACGGCTGCAAGACGACGTATCGCGAGAACTACGGCGACTGGGACGAGGACGGGGACAAAGAGTGGTCCGACCTCCTGTGCGCCGACTACCCGAACGGCGCCGGCCTACCACCGGACACCTTCTTCCCCTCGCCGGTCCCGGACTGCGTCCGCGTCGAAACCGGAGACAAGATCGGGCCGTTCCGGCAGGGCATCGCCCAACGCCTCACGCAGCCGAGCTGCGCGCCCAACAATTGGCCGGAAGAGCTCGCCGACTTCCCCGACTTCTTCACGAAGTACGACCTGGCCAACGATCCCCGCTACGTAACGCTGATGGTCACGGACTACGGGACGTTCCAAGGGTCGGGCAGCAGCTCCGCGGTGCCGATCAAGTACTTCGCCGGCTTCTACATCACCGGCTGGGACAAGACGGGCACCAATCCGCCGTGCGCCGACAACGAGCCACACCCTTGGTACTCGCCCGGGTACCGCAAGAGCCTCGACAACGGCGACGTCTGGGGCCACTTCATCAACGTCGTAATCTTCTCGTCGTCGGGAGGAGGCAGCGGCGACCTCTGTAACTTCGACGAGGTCGGAACCTGCATCATCGGCCTCGTCGAGAAACGACGTCTTGGCGCTCTTCGTCATGCGGCTGCGGGCTCGAGCCTCGTGAGCTCGACAGTCACGCCGCCGCCGAGGAAGCGGCCGCGGCGCGTCAGACGAATGTGACCGGCGCCGATGTCGGCGGCGATCTCAACCAATCCATGCTCGGCAAGCCGATGTAGGGCATCGCGGTCGAGAACGCCGTCGAGACCAGCGAGGGCGAGTGGCTCGTCCAGCCGGAGGCCCAGCATGAGCCGCTCCCGCCGTACGGTCTCGGGATCGAGGACCTCGATGTCCGCGGGCGCGTGCGTGTCCGTGCGGACAGCCGAGGCGTACGCGGCCAGGCTCGGGCGATTGCGCTTCCGGATTCCGGCAACCGTCGACACCGCCCCCATGCCGATGCCCAGGTAGTCGCTCCCCCGCCAGTACGCGAGGTTGTGCTGAGCGCGGAGATCCCTTCCTCCCGCCCGGCCGGGCTCGACGCAGAAGTTGGCCGTCTCGTACCAGCGATACCCGGCAGCGGTCAGCGTTTGGACCACTGTCTCGAAGTACCCCTCCATGGCCTCGGCCTGTCGCTCGAGCTCGTCCCCGTGCGCGCGCGTGAACCGAGTCCCGGGCTTCGCCTCGAGCTCGTAGCAGGAGAGGTGCTCGAGCTCGAGCGAGAGAGCGTCCGCCACGTCGGATACGAGATCGGCGGCGCTCTGGCCGGGGATTCCGTACAAGAGATCGAGTGAGATGTTGTCCAACCCGGCATCACGGAGAAGGTACACCGCGCGTCGGACGTCATCGGGCTGGGCCCTTCTCTCCAGCACCTCGAGAAGATGAGGCCGGAAGCTCTGCGCGCCGAGCGAGACCCGGCTCACACGGCCAGCTCGCAGGAGGCTCGCGAGCTCGGGTGTTACGGTCTCCGGATTCGCCTCCACGGTGACCTCCATCGCATCGGGAAGCGCAGCGAGGAGCCGCGCCAGCTCCTCAGGCTCGGTGAGCGTCGGCGTCCCGCCTCCGAGAAACACCGTGTCAAGACGGTCTGCGAGCACGTCGCCTTCGAGGGCGAGCTCGGCAAGCAGCGCGTCCACGTAAGCGCGGTGCTGGGAGTGACGCCCGACCACGGTGACGAAGTCGCAATAACCGCAGCGGTGCGCGCAGAAGGGCAGATGCACGTAGAGGTGTCGAACCGGGCTCATCGCTTTCGCTCCGACTCGAGGTTCAAGACCGCGAGGAACGCTTCTTGCGGGACCTCCACCCCACCGACCTGCTTCATCCGCTTCTTGCCCTTCTTCTGCTTCTCGAGGAGCTTTCGCTTGCGCGAGATGTCCCCGCCGTAGCACTTGGCGAGCACGTCCTTCCGCCGCGCCTTGATCGTCTCACGCGCGATCACACGAGACCCGATCGCGGCCTGCACCGGGACGTCGAACATCTGCCGCGGGATCTCTTTCCGCAGCCGCTCGACGAGCTGGCGACCGCGGTCGTAGGCGGCGTCGCGGTGGACGATCAACGACAGCGCGTCGACTTGCTCGCCGCCGACGAGGATGTCCACGCGGGTGAGATCCCCCGGCTGGAAGCCGGCGAGGTCGTAGTCGAAGCTGGCGTATCCGCGCGTCCTCGACTTCAGCTGGTCGTAGAAGTCGTACACGATCTCGCCGAGGGGAAGGGCGTAGGACAACAGCACGCGCTCCTCGCTCAGGTACTCGAGATGGTCGAAGCTCCCGCGGCGCTCGTTGGCGAGCTCCATCACCTGGCCGACGTAGTCCTTGGGGACGATCACGGATGCCTTCACGTACGGCTCCTCGACGAGGTCGACCTCGACGGGCATCTCGGCGGGGTTGTGCACCTCTATGACATCGCCGCTTCGCTTCGTCGCGCGATAGGCAACCGTCGGCGCCGTGATCAGCAGGTCGAGGTCGAACTCGCGCTCGAGGCGCTCGCGGACGATCTCCATGTGCAGCAGGCCGAGGAAGCCGCAGCGAAAGCCGAACCCCAACGCTTGCGACGTTTCGGGCTCGTAGGAGAGCGACCCGTCGTTCAGCTTGAGCCGCTCGAGGGCATCTCTCAGCTCCGGGTACTCGTCGGAGTCGGTGGGGAAGATCCCGGCGAAGACCATCGGCTTCACGTCCTTGTAGCCAGGGAGCGGCTCGGCGGCCGGCCGCCGCCGCGAGGTCAACGTGTCGCCGACTCGCAGGCGCGAGACGTCCTTGAGTCCCGTCACTACGTAGCCGACCTCACCCGCTCCGAGCGCGGTGACCGGGTCTCGACCAGGCGACATGACGCCGAGCTCCTCCGCCTCGAACGCGGTTCCCTGCACCATCGCGCGCAGCGGCTCGCGCGTCTCGAAGCGGCCGTCGACGACGCGAACGAACGCCACCACGCCCCGGTACTGGTCGTACGACGAGTCGAAGACGAGCGCGCGGGCGGGCGCTCCAGGATCTCCCGAAGGGGGAGGAATCCTCTCGACGATCGCGTCGAGGACGTCAGTCACGCCAGTCCCCGTCTTCGCGGAGATACGCAGCACGCGCTCGGGCGACTCGCCCACGAGCTGGGCGATCTCGGCCGCGGCCGCGTCAGGATCGGCCTGCGGAAGGTCGATCTTGTTCGCGACGGGGACGATCTCGAGGTCGTTGTCGAGCGCGAGGTAGGCATTGGCCAGCGTCTGCGCCTCGATGCCCTGTGACGCGTCAACGAGGAGGAGCGCGCCCTCGCAGGCCTGGAGGGAGCGAGAGACCTCGTAGCTGAAGTCGACGTGACCGGGAGTATCAATCAGGTTTAGGAAATGGTCGCGCCAGCGCACTCGCACGGCTTGGGCCTTGATCGTGATCCCACGCTCGCGCTCGAGGTCCATCGTGTCCAAGAGCTGCTCGCGCATCTCGCGCTCCGAGACTGCGCCCGTCAACTCGAGGATGCGATCGGCGAACGTCGACTTGCCGTGGTCGATGTGCGCGATGATCGCGAAGTTGCGGATCCGATCAAGCTCCATAGAGATTCAGCGCCGCTCGGTGGGATCGCGGCGCCGGGCTCGCAACAGTAGCAGCGCCTCCAGCTCTCGAATCCCGAGCGCCCGCGCGATGCCTGCGTAGACCAGCCCCGCGACGACGAGGGCGGCGACGAGAGACACGATCTGCGCCAAAGTCGAGCGCCCGAGCCACTCGTCGAGGCCGTACCAGACGCCGAGCGCGCCCGCTGCGCCCACCGCCCCAGCGAACACGATGCGCGCGACGACCGCGAGGGTTCGCCCGACGTGCTCGAGCCCGACCCGACGACGCATCATCACGAGCAGCGTTGCGGCGCCCAAGATGTTCACGGTCGCCGTCGCGAGCGGAATTCCCCAGATGCCAAGACGGTAGAAGACCGCATCGAGCGCGGCATTGAGACCGACCGTGCCGAGCGCGATCGACGTTGGAATCCAATTCGACTGGATCGCATAGAAGCTGCGGTTGAGCAACAGCATCCACCCGTTGAAGACCAGCCCGATCGAGAACGCTTGCAGGCAGTCGGCGACCACGGCAGTGTCGCTCGGCCTGAACTCCCCCCGCTCGTAGACGAGCCTCACGATCGGATCCGCGAGCGCGAGCGAGACCAGACAGGCCGGAACGAGCAAGAAGGCGATCTGGCGGAGCCCACTGTCCAGCGCGCGGCGTAGCCCAGCCTCCTCGCCGCGGGCGGAGAGGCGCGCAAGCGTCGGGAAGAGAACCGTGACGACGGCGACGCCGAAGAGACCCTGCGGGAGCATGTAGAGACGGAAAGCCTTGTCGATCGCCGTCGGCGCGAGCTCGGGATCGAGCAGCCTCGAGGCGAACAGCATGTCGACGAAGAAGCTCACGTTGATGAGCCCGATCGTCAGCGTCACCGGAAGCATGAGCTTGAGCACACGCCGAACCGCGGGATCGCGCCAGTCGACGACCATCGTCAGCGATCCGTCCAGGCGACGGAGCCAGGGAACCGGCAAGAGAAGCAAGACCAGCGTGCCGAGCACCACGACCGCCGCATAGAGATAGAGCTCGGCGTTCTCCTCCTCGACGCGAGGGATCCCGAGAAAGAGCCCGAGGACGATCACGAGGTTCCACGCGACCGGAGCCAGGGCCGGGAGCGCGAAATGGTGGTACGTGTTCAGGATCCCGACGACGATTCCCGAGAGCCCGAGGAGCACGACCGTCGGGAAGAGCACCCGCGAGAGGCCGACCGCGAGGTCGAAGTCGCCTCCGGGATCGCCGAAAGGCCGCATGAGAAGCGGCGCGAGCAGGATGAAGAGCGCGGTCACCGCCCCGAGGCCGAGGAGCGTCAGCCAGAGGAGCGTCGAGGCGACACGCCACGCCCGCTGCTTCTCCCCGCGCTCGAGGAGCTCGCTGAAGACCGGGACGAAGGCTCCGGAGAGCGCCGCGTCGGCGACCAGAGCGCGGACGAGGTTCGGTATCTGGATCGCGACCGTGAAGGCGTTGATCTTTCCCGCGACGCCGAAGTAATAGGCGCTGACCATCTCCCGCACCAGGCCGAGCGCGCGCGACACAGCCGTGGCGAGCGAGAAGACGGCCGTCGAGCGCGCGATGCGCCGACTGTTGCTGGCCTCCTCCGAGCGAGTGGATATGGGCGTTTCGGGTGTCTCCTCCATGGATCGTCCGGGGCGATTCTCCCACTCGCGGCTTGGGTGGAGATTCACTGCATGGCCGGATCGCGGCCACCACGCGCTGCGGACCGATTTCACTTCGAGCTCCCTGGCTCCTGCTACCATCGCCCGGCCCGCGAGCTGTCGGGCGCTCCTCGCTCGACACCTTTACATCCGTTGGCAAACATCAAGCAGCAGAAAAAGCGCGTTCGGATCCAGGCGCGGCAGCGGCTGGAGAACTTGCGCTACCGCTCGACGATCAAGACGCTGACGAAGCGGCTCGAGGTGGCGGCCGGCGCAGGCGACGCCGAGCGCATCGCGACCGAGCATCGTGAGCTCGTCCGCACGATCGACCGCGCGGCCACGAGAGGTGCGCTGCATCGGAACACCGCCGCCCGCAAGAAATCGCAGGCGGCGAGGCTCGCCGCCGGCGTCTCTTCGTAAGCTCTTGGGCCGACGAGGGCGAGGCGAGCCTCGCCCCTACGCATTCGGGCTCATTCAGCGACGCGTCAGATCGACGAGCGCGCGCTGAGTCTCGAGATCCGGCGCGAGCTTGCTCTTGCCCTTGAGAGCGCCATCGAGCTCGGCGAAGCGCACAGTGGCGTCGCGCAGCTCCTCTTCCGAGAACGCGTCAGCCTGGCCGTACAGCTTCTGCACGTAGAACGGATTCATCTTGAGCTTCGCGGCGCCGTCTTTGGAGCGGACGCCTTCGCCGGCGAGTCGCTTCACCGAATGAAGTCTGCTCAGGTGGCTTGCAAGCGCCCCGGCGAGTCGCGCCGCGGTGTCACGACGTTGTTTGGATTCGCGCTCGAAGAGGGTCTCGCTCGCTTCCAGCGCACGAGCGGTATCGCGGGCGGCCCACGCATCGGTCAGGGCGAAGATCGGCACTTCCGCCGACGCCGCGCAGAGGATCTCGACCTCGCGCTCGCCGATCGGCTCGCCTGCGGCCAAGTCGAGAGCTTGTCGACCTCCTGCGCGAGCGCGTGCAGATCTTCTCCCACGAGTTGCAGGAGCAGCGCGCAAGCCTCCGGCTCAGCCCGGACGCCCCGCTTCGCAAACTGTTCCACGATCCAGCCCTGAACCGCCCTCTTCGCCACCGCAAACTCGAGGACGGAGCCCGCCTTCGCGCAGTCCTTCCAGAGCGCCGTCGTCTTCCCGACCGCCTCCCCGACGAGCGCGAGCACCGTCGCGGGAGCGGGGTCTGCGAGATACGCCGACACTGCCTCGCTATCCGCAGCCTTCCATCCGCCCTTGCGTCGGCCGTCGGAGTCGCGCCGCCCGTCGATGTCCTCAACCACGACGAGCCGCGCGTCGCCGAACAGGCTGCCGGCGTTGCACAGTGCCACCGCAGCCTCGGCCGACGTGTCGAGCGCGCCGACGATATCCGTCGCCTCCGCCAGGAAGTGCCCGCGCAGGCGCGCGAGCGCCGTGTCGATCTTGGGGCGGTCGCTGCCGGTGAGAAGGTAGACGGGCTTGTCGGGGGCGTCCGCCACAGCATCACCTTAGAGATTCCGCCGCAGCCGGACCTCGTGCCATGCGGAGCTCAGCTCAGAGGGGCGTGCTCAGCTTCGATGAGCCGGAAACCGGCGGGCCGCTGCGCCGTACCTCGTTAGCGTCCGCAGCGCCTTCGTTGAGCCTTGCCTGTGTGATCGCGTCGCGACGTTCCGGATCCGCCGCGGTGGATAACGCTCTCATCCCTCCGTTCGAACCCGGATCCGGCGGCCGTCCGACTCGACGACCACACGGCGCTGCGTGTCCGTCCGGTAAACGACGAGACCGGGAACCGTAGCGAGGGCTGCGAGCGTCTCGGGCCGCGGATGTCCGTAGTCGTTGTTCCGGCCGGCGGAGATCACCGCGATCTTCGGCCTGAGGATGCGCAGCTGCTCGTCCAGGCCAGAGTCGACCGAGCCGTGGTGCGCGACCTTGAGGACCTCGACAGCGCCGAGACGAAGACGTGCCGTGACATCCGACTCCGCGTCTGCGGGAAGAAGCACATCGGTCTCGCCGTACGAGGCCGAGAGAACCGTGGCGTTGAGGTTCGGATCCTCGGACGGAAGGCCAGGATCGGGAGGCCAGAGGACGCGGACGACAAGCCCTCCGGCTTTGAACTCGGATCCTGAGCGAACGATGCGAATCGGCACGCCGCGCCCCCGAGCCGCGGCGATCGCCTCCTCTCGCTCCGGCCCGGTCGCAGCCAGCTCCGGATCCAGCACGGCTCCCACCTGCAGCTGTCGAATCACGTCCGCAGCGCCTCCGACATGGTCTCGCTGCGGATGGGTGAGGACGACCGCCGAGAGTGATCGGATTCCCATTTTTCGCAGCTGTCCTGCGACGTTCGCCTCGGGCGGCCCCTGATCGACCAAGAGCCTTGCGCTCGGCGTCTCCAAGAGAACGGAGTCGCCCTGCCCCACGTCGAGGAACGTGACTCTGAGACCGACAGGCGCGTGCCATTCTGGTGTGGGTCGGAGCGACCATGCGCTTGCGGCTGTGACCAGCACGAGTCCGGCCGCTGCGGACACGACCGCCGAGCGGGAGGAAAGTCTGAGCCGAGCCTGGCGCGCTCCAATCCAGACCAGTCCGAGGACGAGCGTGGCGGCTACCGCGGTGCGAGCTCCGACCTGCGCACCGGGCAAGGAGCCGAAGACCCGCGCCACGAGCTCGAGCCATGCGGCAGCCCAGCCAGCGAGCCAGGCAAGCGCGCTGGCAGCTTGTGGAGACACGGGATCGGCAGCCGCTGCGAGCAACCCGAGGCCGAGCACTGCCGGCGCCGCCGGGAAGGCGACCGCATTCGCGGGGACGGTGTAGACGGGGGCCTCGCCGAAGTGAAAGAGGACGATCGGGGCCGTCACCAGGCCGCAGACGACAGCTATCCCGAGCATGTCGGCTACGGGAGCAGGAAGCGGGTAGCCCTCCAAGCGCGCGCGCATTCGCGGGACGCCGACAAAGATCCCGGCGACGGCCGCGAACGAGAGCTGGAAGCCTGGATCGAGCAACGACGTCGGCGCCCACGCGAGCAGCACGAGCGCTCCGAGCGCGAGGAAATGCCAGCGGTCGCGCGGCCTTGCGGCCAACCATGCGAGTGACGCCAGCGCGCCGGCGACTCCTGCGCGGATGACGGACGGCTGCCAGCCGACCGCGAGCACGTAGGCGGCGATCGCGCCCAGCGTCGCGAGCTCGCGAACGACCTTCGACAACCGGAGCAGCCAGCCGAGCCCGTAGACGCCGAGGGCGAGGAAGGCGACGTTCTGACCGGAGACGGCGAGCAGATGCGCGAGCCCGGACGCCCGGAAGTCGTCCCGAACGGGCTCCGGCAACCCCTCGTCCTCGCCGAGGACGACGCCCAAGACGAGCGCGCGCTG
>Ga0136613_10001422_pt1 | contig 12378 bp, 14 predicted proteins | sample AntDrymUQ2722106_2_FD_106649 | JGI IMG/M metagenome (GOLD analysis project Ga0136613, IMG submission 106649) | Polar desert sand microbial communities from Dry Valleys, Antarctica - metaG UQ272 (21.06) | ecosystem: Environmental > Terrestrial > Soil > Desert | place: Antarctica: Dry Valley... | reverse complement strand
TGGGACGGGTTCCTGGCGGCGATGAAGCACTGGGGGACTCCCGGGGAGAACCTGGTCTACGCGGACGTGCGGGGGAGCATAGGGTGGAAGCCGGCCGGCATCGTTCCAAGGCGACCCAACTGGGACGGAATCTTGCCGGTGCCCGGCGACGGCCGCTACGAATGGGACGGATTTCTGGACGCGGACGAACTGCCGGCAGAGTTCAATCCTCCCCGGGGCTGGGTCGCGAGCGCCAACGAGATGAATCTCCCCGGAGGCTACTCTCACGAGAAGAAGGTCGGCTTCGAATGGTACGCCCCGTACCGCTATCAGCGGATAGTCGAGGTCCTTCGCGAGAACCCCGACTTCGGTCTCGAAGACTCGGTGAAGCTCCAGACCGACTACCTCTCCGTGCCAGCCCGGCGGATCGTCGCCCGGCTGCAGAGGCTACGCCCGGCAGATCCCAGAGTGGAGCAGGCTCTGAAGATGCTGTCGAGTTGGGACTTTGTCCTCCGTGCCGACTCCGCGCCGGCGGCCCTCTTCGAGGTGTGGTACCGCCTGCACCTTCGCGGGGCTCTCCTGACGAGGGCCATGGAAGGCATCGTCGAGCCCTGGCGACTGGCCGAGGCGGTGTCCAGGGTAATGCAGGTCGAAGATCAGGCAGGCGACGCCAGGATGGACCTGGAGGTCCTGGAGAAACTCGAAGCAAGGCTCGGTCCGGAGGCCGTGGACGAGGTGATGTCGTCGACCTTACGGGAAGCCACGGAGCACCTGGAAGGGCTCCTGGGAGCGGACCGGGGGGAGTGGGAATGGGGCCAACTGCACCACGCCTTCCTCGCCCACCCCTTATCCCCGCTCGTCGAAAGACGAACCCGCGAGCGACTGGACGTGGGCCCCGCGCCGCGTGGAGGTAGCGGGGACACTGTGGGCAACACCGCATACCGCCTGGAAGGCTTTCGGCAAACCGGTGGCTCCTCGTGGCGCCTGGTGGTGGATGTCGGGGGATGGGACAACTCTCTCATAGTGAACTCGCCGGGGCAGTCCGGCGACCCTGCGAGCCCGCACTACTCGGATCTTTTCCATCCGTGGGCCAGAGACGAGGCCGTGCCTTTGCTGTACAGCAGACGAAAGGTCGAGGCTGCTGCCGAACGGCGGATCGTACTCCGGCCAACGGCGCGGTGAGCCTGCCCCTCGTAGTCGGCTGAAGTTCCATTATCCCAGTAGCGCAGTCATCAACGGTCAAGCGGTCGGTAGCGGGGTGTCGGCTAAGGGCGAAGCGGTCGGCGGGTAAGAGTTTCACATCCTGGTGGACGCTAACACGATTATCCTGGGGCGCTCGTCCACGGCGGCGCCTACCCTTCCGAGCGAGACGGTGGGGCTACCGGGCAGGACCGGCAGCGGATCGAGGGTCTAACGATCGAAAATCCTTCGAGAATTGACGACTCGGTGTGGCGCCCGACCCCAGAATGCTCCATGATAAGAGCTTGAGTTAATGCGCTAAGGGAGGGGAGCGCCATGCGCGCCACCATCAACCTCGACCACGAGTTGCTCGAAGAGTCCGAACGCATCACGGGTAGGAAAGGAAGCACCGATCTTATCTGCGAAGACTTACGCACCTTGAGTGAGCGCGAGAACGCCGGGCAGCTACTCCGGCTCGGCAGCAGCGAGGTGCAGTTGCGGCCGGTCCCTCAGTGTCGTCCTACAAACGCTTCTATGTGTTGATGTTTTCCTCTGAGGTGGTGCGATGAAACTGTGGGTAGGAGTGACGGATAACGATTGGTTCGACTTTCTGAGCCGCTCTGAGGTAGACGAGGTTAATTTCTGGCAGCCTAGTGATAGAGCTCCCTTTGTCGGACTAGAGTCGGGAGCCCCTTTCTTATTCAAACTCAAGCGACCGCACAACCATATTGCAGGGGGCGGAACGTTCGTCAAGTTCTCTACGCTCCCTTTGTCGCTTGCCTGGGAGGTGTTCGAACAAAAGAATGGCGCGCAATCTCGTAACGTTTTCGAAGCGATGATCAAGGGACTCATGTCCAATCCGAAAGTAAGGGACCCCGAAATCGGATGCACTGTGCTGGCGGCTCCTTTCTTCTGGCCGCCGGAAAGCTGGATCGCCAATCCCATTGGTTGGTCTGGAAACATTGTTCGAGGGCGTTATTACGACACGGCCAAGACAGAGGGAGCAAACTTATGGTCCTCGATTCAAGAACGATTCAGGGACCCCCTCGTCAGCACTTTACCCAACCGAGTCCAGGAAACGAAGGCACGTTACGGCAATCCCACTTTGATACAACCTCGTTTGGGGCAAGGTGCATTTAGAGTGGTAGTTACAGATGCGTACCGGCGTCGTTGTGCAATCACGGGCGAAAGCACTCTTCCCGTCCTCGAAGCAGCACATATCAGGCCCTTTGCGAGGAGCGGTGTAAACGAGGTGTCGAACGGCATGCTCCTGCGATCAGATTTCCACAAGCTTTTCGATGCTGGTCTCGTTACTGTAACGCCTGAGTTGCGTGTCGAGGTAAGCGCGCAAATCAAGGAGCAGTGGTTCAATGGGAAGCCATATTATCGTCTTCATGGAAAGACTCTATCGAACGTACCGCAAGATCCTGCTAACCGTCCGAGCGAGACCTTCTTGAGTTGGCATAATGACAACTGCTATGTGGGATAAGGACACAAGAGAAAATGCTCACACCTGAGTTGGTCGAGGCTTTATTGGAGTTCCGACGGGCCAGGGATTGGGAACAATTCCACACAGTGCGCAATGTTGCTTCAGCCCTCTCAGTCGAGGCTGCAGAGTTACTCGAGCACTTTGTTTGGTCGAACGACCAGCAAGCTCCCCACATACTAGAAGAACACCGTGCAGCAATTACGGCCGAGGTCGCCGACATCGCGATCCTGCTAACCTATCTGGCGCATGACCTCTCGATAGATCTTCAAGCTGTTGTGTCAGAGAAGATGACAGTCAATGAGCGAAAGTATCCACTAGAGAAATCTTATGGATCAAACAAGAAGTACACAGACCTCTAGAGTCCCGCCATAGAGATTGGACCACCGTCTGGTAGCCGCAGTGTTCGAAGAAGCCCTCGGTATCCGAAGTGCGCCTTCAACTTCGATGTCCAAGCCTCCGGGTTCCATGAGCTCGGCCATATCCTGTGTTCGAGACCTGCATATAAGTTGACCTGCACATGGCCGATAACCTGCACATGACTGACGACCACGAGAATATTGGAAAGAGAAACCTGCTCGTAAGCGTCGGCGAGACGGACATCGAAGTACGTGTCTCCGTCAACGGCCGCATCCGGCAAAGGTCAATGGCATGGACGTGTTTCATCCCGGCACCAAGTACTTAGCAATAGGTACAAGGGCATCGTCTGCTGGTTGATAGACCCCGACTACGACGAAGAGACTTTCTTTGTCCGCCACGCCTACTTCCTCGGCGTCAACGATCCTCGCAAATTGCTCAAGACTACGTGTAGGGCCGAGATCAACGAGGAAGCGCGGGCCATGCTAAACAGCGACAACTCCCGCCCGTTCCGCCCCCCGAGTTCGGTCGCATCGCAGCGAAGGTAATCAATCATCTCGACGACGAGGTGATGCAGGTATTTTGGGTGAACTGATGGCGAGATCGCAAAAGCTAAACCGGAAGAGCGTTACTGTACTCCGGCTCATAGCTGATGGGCACAGCTACGCGCAGATTGTGGACAGTCACGCGGATATCACCTATCTCGACATCTTTGCCGCGGCAGAGGAAGCTCTAGAACTACTAGAATCCTACTCGGTGTATGACGAGCGGATCACGAAGATCAAGCAGAAACATTCTCGGGCTTACGAGCGCTGGATGGACGAGGAAGACAGAGAACTTGCCGGGATGTGCCAAGAGGGCAATACAGTCGCCGAGATGGCGGATCATCTCGGACGACAACCCTCTGCTATCCGATCCCGGCTTATGAGGCTTGGCCTTGAGGCAAGAGCGCGCTGAGGAAACGAAATTCCGCATCGCCGACACCGTTATCGACAACCTTGCCAGACTGATTCCCCACGAGGAGACACTCTAGTAGAACAACACGAGTTAAGTGTACACTCAACTCGTGTGTAACGATGCTGCGGAGGAGTCTGGGCGATGAAGAACATCACGCTGAGCGCTGACGAGAGCTTGATCGAAGCTGCAAGGGAAAGGGCGCGGGCTGAGCACACGACCCTGAACGAGCAGTTTCGGCTATGGTTGGCGAATTATGCGCGGCGTGAGCAGCAAGCTGAGGAGGCGATGGCGGTGGTCCGGGAACTACGCGGCAAGGTTCGTACCGGTGGCCGCACGTTTACTCGGGACGAGATGAATGAGCGATGATTTCATAGACTCCAACGTCTTCGTCTACCTGTTCGACGAGACGAATGAACGTAAGCGTGAAATAGCCAGTGAGATCGTGGAGTCCGCCCTGCAGGCTCACAGCGCAAGCATCAGCTTTCAGGTCGTCCAGGAGACATTGAACGTCGTAATCCACAAGCTACCGACGCCGATGACAGCGCAGGACGCCGGTCGTTTCCTCGGACATGTGCTCGGGCCCTTGTGGACGGTCTCACCTAGCCTGGCGCTCTACCGCCGCACCCTGGATCTCCAGGCGCGCTACCGCTACAGCTTCTACGACTCACTCATAATCGCTGCCGCCCTCGATGCAGGCTGCACCCGGCTCTACAGTGAGGACTTGCAGGACGGGCAGCGGATCGAAGGATTGACTGTCGAGAATCCGTTTCGTGAATCGTGAATTGCGAAGTTGGAAATAGTGCCGTGTCAGCGGACAACTCACCATTTCAAATTTCCATTTCCCATTTCGTTTCCTGGTAGGGTGTACGGATGGTGAGCAGGAGTGTCGGGGACGTGTCTGGTGGAACTCCGTACGTTTTGATCGACGGCACGAAGATGGAGAGAAACTTACTGAAGATGGCCGATATTGCCTGGGAGAATGGGGTTGCGCTGAGGCCTCACGTGAAGACGCACAAGATCCCGGGTATAGCTAGGGAACAGTTGGAGGCCGGGGCTGCGGGGATTACGGTGGCCAAGGTGTCTGAGGCTGAGGTCATGGCGGATGGTGGTATAGAGGACATCTTTATCGCTTACCCGCTGGTGACGGAAGCGAAGATTCGGCAGGTGATCCGGCTTGGCGAGAGGGTGAGGCTCGTCGTCGGGGTAGATAGCCTCGAAGGGGCCAGGAGACTCTCGGCTGTGGCGGAGGGTCGCATGCTTGAGGTCAGGCTCGAGGTTGACACGGGCCTGAGGCGCACTGGGGTTCTGTATGACGAAGCCGTCGGGCTGGCGGGCGAGATCGAGGGCATGGACAACCTGGATCTCACAGGCATCTACACCTACCGCGGCGCCGTTCTGGGCGGCTCACGGACGCTGGAGCTCGAGAAGGCTGGCCTCGAAGAGGGTCAACTCATGGTCTCCCTGGCGGCCCAGATGAGGGAGCAAGGCATAGGGGTGGACGATGTCAGCGTGGGCTCCACGCCGACGGCGGAGTACGTGGCGAAGGTAGACGGGGTGACGGAGATCAGGCCCGGAACCTACGTATTCTACGACAGGATGCAGGCCCGACTCGGCACCTGCTCTCTCGACGAATGCGCAGCCGTCGTGGTGTGCACGGTGGTGAGCAGGCCTGCTCCGGACCTGGCCGTGATCGACGGCGGGAGTAAGACCTTCGCAACCGATGTAGCCCCGGGCGCGGAGCCGCTGAACCTGGAGGGATACGGCCACATCGTCGGATACCCCGACGCTGTGCTGGAGAGGCTCACGGAGGAGCACGGGATGCTCTCTGTGGACGAGGACTGCGACCTCGAGGTGGGCGACACGTTGCAGATAATCCCCAACCACATCTGTAGTACGGTGAATCTGCACGATGAGGTGTACTTTGCTGGGGAGGACGGTGGTGTGGAGGAGATGCGGGTGGCTGCCCGCGGGAAAGTTCGGTAGGGGGCTGGTGTGTTGGACCTCGTGCTCCAGAACGGGCGTGTCGTTGACGGAACAGGCAATCCCTGGTTCTTCGGCGACGTCGGGATCAAAGACGGCATCATAGTGGAACTCGGAAGGGTGAACCGGAGAGGGCTCGAGACGATCGATGCCGGTGGCAGGGTCGTCTCGCCCGGCTTTATAGACGGCCATTGCCACTCTGACCTCATGGTATTGGATGATCCTCGCAGTGAGATCAAACTCCAGCAGGGAGTCACAACGGAGGTGGTCGGGAACTGCGGGATGACGCCGGCCCCTTTCGCGCCGCACAACCTGGATCTGCTCCGTACCTACGTCGAGCCCGTCCTCGGCGACACGGAGCGAGAGTGGCGCTGGGAGACCGTCGAGCAATACTTTGACGCCCTGCTGGACGCGAGACCTTCAGAGAACGTAGCGACTTACGTAGGGCACGGGACGCTGAGGATAGCCGTGATGGGCTTCGAGAACAGACCGGCCTCAGGCGAGGAGCTGGACCGTATGAAACGCTTGCTCGAGGAGGCCCTTCAGGCCGGAGCGATAGGCCTGTCCCTTGGTCTGATGTACGCACCGGGCAGCTACACGCCAAGGGAGGAGCTCGCCGAGCTGTGCTCGGTGCTCTCGCGCTACGGCGGGCTGCTCGCGACCCATATCAGGGGCGAGGGAAACAGCCTGATCCCCTCCATAGAAGAGGTCATCTGGATCGCCGAGAGGTCCGGCGTCCCGCTCCAGGTCAGCCACCTCAAAGCGGCAGGAGGGAGCAACTGGGGCAGCGTAAACAAGGCTATGGAACTTATCGAGAGAGCGCGGTCCAGAGGGCTCGACGTCACCTGTGACGTATACCCTTACACCGCAGGGTCCACCTCTCTGACTACGATGCTTCCGCCCTGGGCTCTCGAAGGCGGCGTCTCTAAGACCCTGGAGAGGCTCGGAGATCCAGCGTCCAGGGAGAGGATCAAAGCCGAGTTGGGACAGGAGCAAGATGACTGGGACAACCTCGTAGCCTCCACGGGGTGGGACAGTGTGTACATCTCCTCGCTGAGCAGAGACCATGACGCGAATTTGGCAGGCAAGAACGTCGTAGAGGTAAGTGAGTCGAGGGGGATAGAACCCGAGGATTGCATGATGGACCTGCTCCTCGAGCAGGACGGGAAAGTCTCCATCGTATTCTTCCACATGGCAGGCTCCGACGTTGAGCAGGTGATCCGGTGGGAAAGATCTCTCATCGCCTCGGACAGCCTTCACGACCAGGCCGAAAAACCCCACCCTCGCCTCTACGGCACTTTCCCGCACGTCCTCGCCAGGTACGTTAGGGAGAAGAAGCTGCTCTCCCTCGAGGAGGCTGTCAGGAAGATGACCTCTTTTCCTGCCAGGAGGTTCAAGCTGGGCAAGCGGGGGCTCATCGCGCCTGGATACGCCGCAGATCTGGTCGTGTTCGACTCGGAGAAGATCGTGGACACGGCCACCTACGAAGACCCCAAACACTTCCCCGAGGGGATCTCGCACGTCCTGGTCAACGGAGCGAAAGCCGTAGAGGCCGGCGCTCTCCTGAGGACTGGAGAAGGTACAGTGATACGAAGGAGCACCGATACAGGCAGGTAGCAGACAATCCAGCAAGAAGGGAGAATCGATGAGAAAGACCGTTATGGCGGAGAAGGGTCCGGCTCCCGCCGGGCCGTACTCCCACGCTGTTGTCGCTGGCGACTTCGTGTTCATCTCGGGGCAGGGTCCTGTGAATCCGGAGACGGGCACCATGCCGGACGGCTTCACGGATCAGGTACGCCAGACTTTCGAGAACGTAAGAACGATCCTCGAGGCAGCCGGCTCGAGCCTCGACAACGTCGTGAAGGTCAACGCCTACGTGACCGACCTCACACGGTTCGCCGAGTTCAACGAGGTGTACAAAGAGTACTTCGATCACGACCCCCCGGCACGGACGACCATCGCCGCGGCCCTGCTCGGCATGCTGGTGGAGGTGGATTGCATAGCCGTGGTCGAATAGTCCGGGCCGTAGACACGATCGAGCCTGGTATCAGGTAGGGGCGAGGGCCTGCTGGATCCAGTCCAGAGCCTGCAACCGGCAGAAGCCGTAATGGTAGAAGTCGAGGCGCCCTAGCCCACGTTCGCGTGCGAGGGCGACCTTCTGGGCCAGGTTGTCGGCCGACCTGCAGTCTGGCGGCATCGGACGGAGCACGAGGCCGAGTCTCGAGGAGTCGGGGATCAGGGCTTCGTAAGCGTCGAGATCCAGGTCCAGCCTGGGGAGATCGGCGGCGTATCCTGTCGCGGCGACGGTGTCGCACACACCGGCAAGCGCGGCGGCGTCGATGCCCATCTGCCAACCGAGGGCGGGCGCTGCCTCGCCTTCGGGCTGCCCGGTCGCGAAGCCCTTCTCCGCCCCGCAAAGATCCAGTAACGTGAGGCTTGTGCCCCCGCCGGAGGCCGCCGTCGCCACCTCGTCTACGAGCGAAGTCACCGTCTCCGTCCTCGCGTCGAGATACCCGGACATCTGCTCGCCGCCGAAGGGGTCGAGGTCCTCGCGCGTTAGCCCTTCGGGGTCCTCACTGCCTCCGCCGTCCACAAAGCGGCGCCCGAGTTCGTCGCGTACAGAGCGGTGAACCATCCCGGCGTCGACCCCTTTGCGGCGGGCCGCCTCGAGGCAGTGGTCACAGAAGCACAGTCCGAGTAGGTAGGTGCCGACGGCCCCTAGTTCATCGAAATAGCGTTCGTGATGATAGCCGTGCCCGAGGCCGTGGAATTGGAGCGACTCCGAGAGGATAGTCGAGACCTCATAGCGGGCGATGTCCGAGGCGAGCGTGCGCGCGTACACTCGCACGTCGGGGTTCGATGGGCACAGGTCGGTCAGGTAGCGATCTCCGAAGGCATTCTGCGTTGCGCACTCGGGGTGGGCGAAACCCAACCGGTCGTTGTGCAGGAATACGGCCCAGGCGTTTATACGCATTCCCCGGTCGCCGGCAGCATTGCACAGCTCGCCGAGAGGGTCCCCCGAGCGGGCGAGCTCGCTGACGCGCGGCTGCAGCCGCATACCCTCGTAGCGGGCGACGTCAGGCGGAAAGAAGACGGCGCCGCCTTCCAGATAGCGCACTTTGCGGACGGGGTTGTGAGGAAAGAGGTCCCTGGCGTCGTGGTAGGCGACGGCCATCGTCAGCCCGTCTACCCCTGCCCTGCCCTTGACGTTATCGAGCACCGTACCAGTGCCCTCGTCACGAAGGTCGGTGGCGAAGGCGAGCATCGAAGTCTTCATAAGGGCAACAGACTATCTATCCGGGGGACTACGATCAAGGCATCCCACGTTACGACGGCTCGTCGCCCTGACCCTTGATTATATCTTCCATCATCTGCATGTTGCCGGCGGTGAGCCCTCCGTCGACGGGGAGTACGGCGCCTGTGATCCAGGCCGCCTCATCCGAGGCCAGGAACAGGGCGGCGCCGGCAACGTCCTCGGGCTCGCCGACGCGGCCCAGCGGATACCACCTGGTGATGCGCTCGAAGACATCAGGGTCCGCCTCCCTGCGCTGCTCCCAGGCAGGCGTTCTCAAGGTGCCTGGGGCGATGGCGTTCACGCGAATACCGGAAGGTCCGTAGCGGACCGCGAGGCTCCTTGTCAGGTTGAGGATACCGGCCTTGGCCGCACTGTAGGCTTCGTTACCATAATAACCCAAGGCATTCACCGAACTGATGTTGAGAATAACCCCAGACCCGTTCTCTACCATATCAGCGAGCACGGTCTGCGAGCACAGAAACGGGCCCTTGAGCGTGACGGTCACGTCCTCATCCCAGGTCTCTCCGCCGAGGCTGAGGAAGTCTTCGTCGGTAGCCTTCGCCGCGTTGTTGACCAGTATATCCACCGGCCCGAACGCCTCGCGGGTCGCCTCGACCATGGCTTTGACGTCGGACGCGTCGGTTACGTCCGTCGTTTGCGCCAGGGACCTGCCGCCCGTATCGGAGATCTCATCCGCAACCGCGCCCGCGCGTTCTCCCGCAACGTCGGCGACTACGACGGCAGCGCCTTCCGCGGCGAAACGGTGCGCCAGTACCCGACCCAGTCCCGAGCCGCCCCCCGTTACGATGGCAACCCTGTCTTCGAACCGCATCTTCACCTCCCAATCCCGCCGCTGGCCTTAATATAGACGAAACGGTCGTTCCTGGATCCCGTGAGGTACACTCCCCGAGCTCACAGCGCTGCTCACAGGAACTTAGCCATGACACGGCAGATCAGTTCTCCTAAACAAGAGGGACTATCCTGTGCAATTCCTAATGCCTGAAACCTGAAGCCGCACTCACTGCAAATTCTCCGCACTTAGCGTATAAAGGGTACGTGAGACTACGTGAGCCGGAAGGAACAAGAGACGATGTACGGTGAGAACGCGCCACCTTCCTGGGCGCGGTTGCCAGGCGCGCGTTGCCGGGCGGTCGAGCACCTGACAAAGCTGGACGGGCTCAAGGAGTTCGAGCTTTTCGAAGGGCTCGACGAGGGATTCTTCCAGGATCTCGCGATAGCGGCCGAGGTGCTCGAGCTCGGCGCAGACACCGCCCTTTACAGGGAGGGCGAGCCCTCTGGGGCCGTGTACTTCGTCGGCGAGGGGCGCGTGAAGCTCTACCGTTCTTGGGGCGGGTCGAAGGCGCGGGACCAGATCCTCGGCGTTGTCGGCGACGGCTCCGTACTCGGCCTCGGGGCGGCCATCGAAGGCCGGACCCAGACCCAGGGAGCCACGGCCCTTACCGACTGCGTGCTCTACGCCACCTTCCGCGACGACCTGTTCGAGATCATGGGCCGCTTCCCCGACGGCGCCGTCAGGCTCTCCAGGGCGTTGGCAGCGAGGACCCGCGAGTTGGAAGATCTCGTCGGCGACCTTGTCTTCCGTAGCGCCCCCCAGAGGGTGGCGCGGATGCTTCTGAACCTCGCCACAGAGGAGGGCCGCGTCACCAAGAGGGGCGTCGTCTTCGCGCCTTCCCTGAGCCGGCAGGAGATGGCCGAGGCGACCGGCATCTCGCGCGAGGCCCTCTCACGCGCCCTCTCGCGCCTGGCCAAAGAGGGCATCCTCGACCTCGGCGGCAAGACCATAACCATACTCCAGCCCGCCGAACTCCGCTCCCGTACCTGAGAACGGCTCGCAGCAAGGACGGTTTTTGACCAGGATCACACGGCCGTATGATCGCGGTCATGTGCTGCGATGACACTAATCAACGGCGGGTGTTGAGGGTGGGGGTTGGCTGGTATAAAGCCGCTATGAGACGTTCAGAGAGGAGGCCCCTATGACCTATGTGATCACGGAGCCATGTATCGGCACCAAGGACCAGAGCTGCGTCGAGGTATGCCCGGTAGACTGCATCTACGACGCCGGCGACCACTTCATGATCAACCCGGAAGAGTGTATCGATTGCGGCGCCTGCGAACCCGAGTGCCCGGTCGAGGCGATCTTCCCCGAGGACGAAGTCCCCGACGACATGGAGAGCTACACCACAAAGGCCGCCGACTACTTCGAGTAACAGAGCAGCCTAGAGTAACTCGAGGGGAGGGGCCCACGCCCCTCCCCTTTGCGAGCATTTCAGCTTATTGTTCTCGCTTATGGCCGAATGCGCGATTCGCAGTAGGGAAACACCCCTGCGAATCGCATTATACTCTTGCGCATGGGCGAAAAGATCTGGCGGACGCTTGGAAGGGAGTACCTGTATCAGAATCCTTGGTGCGCCTTCCGCGTGGACGAAGTGGAGTTGCCAGGCGGGGCGCGGATCGAGTACGGTGTCCTCGAGAGCGGCGGGTTCGCCGCCGTGGTACCGGTCACGGACGAGGGAGACGTGGTGCTCGTACGCCAGTGGAGGCAGCCTCTGGGCGCCTTCACGCTGGAGTTGCCGAGCGGAGGGGTCGACGCCGACGAGGAGCCCGAGCAGGCGGCCCGTAGGGAGCTCTTCGAAGAGACGGGCTACAAGGCGCAAGGGTTGGAGCACCTAGTTTCCGTGCATACAAGCACGGGGCGGAACACGGAGGTCTGCCACCTTTTCAGGTGCACGGCGGTGAGAGACGGGCGGGGTCCTCGGCCCGAGCCCACGGAGTTTATTCAGGTCGTAGAGTTGCCGTTCGCGGAGGCCTTGAGGGAGGTTAGAAGTGGTGTGATTACCGACGCCGCAACCGTCCTCGGGTTGCTCTGGAGTGCCGGCGGTGGTACGGCTTCCGGTGGTGGGTTACACTTGGAACAGTAAAAAGACCGGGGAGCCGTGAGGCTGAGAGGGCACGCAGGTGCCGACCCGCTGAACCTGATCCGGGTAATACCGGCGCAGGGAGATCTCGGAATCTCTTATCGGCGCATCCCCGCAGACCGGAAGGAGGATGCGCGTTTGAACGCCTTCAGAGACACCAGGGTACTTACCGAGGCGGCGCTCGCCGTAGCACTGGCGTTCGTTCTTGG
>Ga0136613_10001420_pt1 | contig 12383 bp, 15 predicted proteins | sample AntDrymUQ2722106_2_FD_106649 | JGI IMG/M metagenome (GOLD analysis project Ga0136613, IMG submission 106649) | Polar desert sand microbial communities from Dry Valleys, Antarctica - metaG UQ272 (21.06) | ecosystem: Environmental > Terrestrial > Soil > Desert | place: Antarctica: Dry Valley... | reverse complement strand
TCGATCACTCGATTGCACGCGCCGGCCGCAGTGCGACGGTGAGCCGATATCCGACACCGCGCACGCTGATCAGATCGGCGGCGTCATCGAGATGCGCCCGAATGCGGCCGATGTGCACAGCTATGGTGTTGGCGCTCGCGACGTCATCACGCGCCCGCCATACCTCCCGTCGAATCTGGTCGTGGGTCACCACCTGATCCGCATGCAGCACGAGCAAGCGCAGCAGTTCGAACTCTCGCACTGTCAACGGCAGCGGCGCGCCCCCGGCCCGTACCTGGTAGGCGCGCGAGTCGACCTGCAGTGCGCCAACGGTGATCATCGCCTCGTTGTCCCACCGGGCCTTGGCGTGGGCGAAGAATGGGCTCAGGATCGCCTGGAGTTCGTGCCGTCGGTAGGGCCGGCCCAGGACGTCGGTGGCACCGGCGGCCATGGCTCGGGTCGCGTGGTCGACCTCCCCGGCACCGACTGCCACCGCGATGGGGACTGAGGTGTATCGCCGCACCGCCGCGATCACGTCGGAGGCGGCGACCACCGGCAGCCCGGCGCTGATGAGCACGACGTCGGGACACAGCCGCCCGATCTGGAACAGCGCCTCCGCACCGTCGCCGCACCACACCAGCGTGGCGACGTTGGCGGCACAGATCTCCTGTACGACGTGGTGGGCGCGCGGCCCGAGCTCGTCGGCGACCAGCAGCGTCACCGGAGTCGGTTCCCGACCCAGCGCCGGAGGACTCAGCCGAACCGGCCCGAGATGTAGTCCTCGGTGCGCCTGTCGTTGGGATTGGAGAAGATCATGCTCGTGTCACCGATCTCCACCAGGCGGCCGAAGCGGCGGTCGTCGTTCTCGGACTCGACTTCGGCGGTGAAGAACGCGGTTCGGTCGCTCACCCGGGCGGCCTGTTGCATGTTGTGGGTGACGATGATGATGGTGTAGTCGTGCTCGAGTTCGCGCATCAGGTCCTCGATGTGCGCGGTGGCGATGGGATCCAGAGCCGAGCACGGCTCGTCCATCAGGATGACCTCGGGATCTACAGTCAGCGCTCGGGCGATGCATAGTCGCTGCTGTTGGCCGCCGGACAGGCTGTAGGCGTTCTGCTTGAGCTTGCCCTTCACCTCGTCCCACAACGCGGCGCGCCGAAGGGAGGTCTCCACGACCTCGTCGAAGTCGACCTTCATGCGGTTGACCTTGGGTCCGAAGGTGAGGTTGTCGTAGATCGACTTGGGGAACGGGTTGGGCTTCTGGAACACCATCCCGATTCGCCGGCGCACCTCGACCGCGTCGACATCCTTGGCGTAGAGGTTCTGATGGTGGTAGTCGATCTGGCCGGTGATACGCGCGGACGGAATGAGGTCGTTCGTCCGGTTGAAGCAGCGCAGGAAGGTCGACTTGCCGCATCCCGAGGGGCCGATGAACGCGGTGATCTCACGCTGGCGGATGGCCAGCGAGACGTTCACGAGGGCGGGCGCCGAGCCGTAGTGCACTGAGACGTCGCGCGCCTGGAAGACGACGTCGTGCCGGGTAGCGCTTCGGTCCGGAGCCGCCCCCGCACCGGTGTCCTTCGACCAGGCCGAGCCGGCGGTAGGCTGCTCGGGTCGGGCAGCCGTGCCGGTCTCCAGGCGGATCGGCGGAGTCGTCGGTTGGGACTGGGTACTGGTGCGCTGGTCCATTACCTGTTCCTCGCGTAGCGGTTACGGATGATGATGGCAGCGGAGTTCATGAACAGCAGCAACGTCATCAGGACGATGATGGCGGCGCTGGCCACCTGGATCTGGAATTCCTCTTGTGGTCTCTTCACGAAATCGAATATCTGGATCGGGATGGCGGTGTACGCCTCGGACAGGTTCCAGGGCTCGTTGTCGGCCCGGCGGGACCCGACCGCTCCCGCGACCAGGATCGGAGCGGTCTCGCCGACGGCACGGGACAGCGAGAGGATCATGCCGGTCAGGATCGACGGGATGGCCGCAGGAAGGGTCTGCCGAAGCGCCACCTGCAGCGGCGTCGCGCCCAGCGCTAACCCGCCATCGCGGATCTCCCGGGGCACCGCCCGCAGCGCTTCCCGGCTGGCGACGATGACGACCGGCAGCACGAGCAGGGTCAGCGTGAGCGCACCGGTGATCAGCGAACGCCCGAAGCCCAGGAAGAAGACGAACACCGACAGGCCCAGCAGGCCGTACACGATCGACGGCACCCCGGCCAGATTGTTGATGTTCGCCTCGAGCAGCCGGGTCCAGCGGTTCCTCGGCGCGAACTCCTCCAGGTACAGGGCTGCGCCGACGCCGAGGGGAAAGGTCATCAGGGCCACGAGGACCATCAGCGACAACGTACCGGTGAGCCCGGCGCGGATCCCGGCGTTCTCCGCGACCCGCGAGGTGTACTGGGTGAGGAAGTTCAGGCTCAACCCGCCGACGCCGTCGCGGACGATGTCGACGAGCAGTGTCACCAGCACGACGAGTGCCACGCAGGTGGCGAGGAAGAGCACCAGCTGGGTGAACCGCTCCCGGATCGTGTTTCCGACCGGGGCTCGGAAGCCGCCGTCGACCTGGCGGTTGGGCCGCTCGCTCGTCGCCACCGCCATGTTCAGTACTCCTCTCGGAAACGACGCACGACTCGCAGCGCGACCATGTTGACGAGGAATGTAAGCACGAACAGCAGGGCGCCGACGGCGAAGATCGACTGAAAGGTCACCGAACCACGAGAGGACTCGCCGCCGACGGCCTGGGTGATGTAGGCCGTCATCGTCTGGACCTGTTGGAACGGGTCGACCGCCGGCAGGTCCGGGGGGGGCAGGTTTCCGGCGGACAGGGAGACGATCAGCGTCTCGCCAACCGCGCGGCCAAAGGCGAGGATGATGGAGGCCACGATGCCGGACAGGGCCGCCGGGAAGACAACCTTCAACGCGACGTGCCGGCGGGCCGACCCCAGGCCGTAGGCACCCTCCCGCAGGGCGCGAGGAACGGCGCTCATCGAGTCCTCGGAGATCGACGCGATGGTGGGCACCACCAGGATCCCGACGACGATGCCGGCGCTCGCCGCATTGAAGATCGGGACCACCTCGACTCCGAACACCGCGCGTAGCACCGGCGTCATGAAGGTCAGCGCGAAGTACCCGAGCACGACGGTAGGCACTCCGGCCAGCAGCTCCAGGAACGGCTTGACGATCCTGCGCACTCGCGGGCGGGCGTACTCCGACAGGTAGATCGCCGTGGCCAGACCCAACGGGACGGCGATCAGCAGGGCGATCGCGGTGACCAGGAGGGTCGAATTCAGCAGCGGCAACACCCCGATCTTGAACTGATCCGACGACGGGTCGGTGAACGGACGCCACACCGTGCCGGTGAAGAATTCGACGGCCGACACGCCTGGAATCCCGAACAGCGATACCGCCTCGGTGAATAGCACAACGATGATCCCGAAGGTGGTGACGACGGAGATCGCCGCACACAACCACAGCAGCCCCAGCACTACTCGTTCGCCGTACCGCGGCCGGGACGCGGACAGGCTGTGGCTCCCTGGTTCCCTGGCGGACGACGAGCGAACCACGGGTGGGGTGGACGCCGTGCTCATGGTCTCCTGCCGGCTCGACTTGGATCGGACCCGTAACGCGGCGCCCCACCGGGAGATTGGCCACTGCCTCCCGATGGGGCGGGTCCCGGAAGGTTACTTAGCCGCGGCTACAGCTTCCTCGACGGCAGTCTGGGCGGCGGCCAGATCCTCCTCGGGCTCGGGGATGTAGCCGACGCTCTCGATGACGTCCTGGACCGTCTGCACGTAGAACGTGGCGTAGTCCGCCACCTCGGGACGAGACAGGGACTCGTTCTTCAGGTAGATGAACAGCGGACGAGTGAAGCCGTAGCTGCCGTCCTGTGCGGTCTCGATGCTCGGGGCCACGCACCCCTCGCCGGCGTCGTACTCGACGGCGGTCAGGGTGTCCGCGTTCTCCTGGAAAAACGCGAAGCCGAAGTAACCCCAGGCACCCGGGGTGCCTTGGATGCCCTGGACGATGACGTTGTCGTCCTCCGAGGCTTGGAAGTCCTGTCGCGGCTCCTCGATCTCGAGGGTCTCGTTGAAGAAGTCGTACGTACCGGAGTCCACCCCCGGCGCGAAGATCTCGATCGGATCGGCCGGGAAGTCGGGATTGACCTGATCCCACGTGGTGGCGCCGTCAGGGCCCCACAGCGTGATGAGTTGCTCGGTGGTCAGGCAGGTGACGTAGTCGGTCTCCGGGTTGACGACCATGGTCAATGCGTCGGTGCCGACGCGGACCTCGGTGAACTCGATGCCGGCCGTCTCGCACAGAGCGGCCTCCTCGTCCTTGATGGGACGCGAGGCATTGGAGACGTCCGTCTCGCCCTTGCAGAAACGTTCGAAGCCGCCGCCAGTCCCCGACGTGCCGAGGTTGACAACGACATCAGGCTGCGGCACCGAGTATTCCTCGTTGATGGCTTCGGTGAGAGGGCCGACCGTGGAGGAGCCGTCGATCTCGATGTTGCCGCTGAGCGCCTCCTCGCTGCCGCCAGTTTCCGGCGTGGCCGGATCGTCGCCGCCGCAGGCGGCCAGTACCAGGGTGAGCACGAGGGCCATGGGGACAGCTGCACGGCTCAGGGTGCGTCGATTCACGTTGTGGTGCCTCTCTGCAGGGGCCAAGGGTGGCCGCGACGTGACGCAGTTACTCCAGCAACGTAGGTACCGAAGATGACGCAACAGGCGGCTCATGGTGGACGTCGCATGAACGCGACCTGTACACCGTCAGCCCTGCTCGTCGTTCCACTCCGCAGGCGGGCGCGTCGGCATCACGCCGGTGACCACATAGACGACCTGCCGGGCGACCCGCACGCCGTGGTCGGCGAACCGCTCGTAGTAGCGCCCCAGCAGCGTCATGTCGATGGCGGGCTCGACGCCGTACACCCAGGTCTCGGCGATCAGGATGCGGAAGAGGTCCTTGTGCAGCCGATCGACGATGTCATCGTCGGCCTCGAGCTCCTTGGCCCGCTCGATGTCCTGCCCGGCGATCACACTGCCGGTCTTGGCCACGACGGCCTGGGCGGCCTCGGCCATCTCCAGCACGGTCGCGCGCAGCTCCGGCGGCACCGCCGACTCGGGAAAGCGCATCTTGGCCACCTTGGCCACGTGGGCGCCCAGGTCGCCCATGCGTTCCAGGTCTGCGGCGATGGACAGCGCGGTCACGATGACGCGAAGATCGGTGGCGACCGGCTGCTGTCGCGCCAGCAACTGGAAGCAGGCGTCGTCGATCTCGGTCTTGACGGTGTCGATCTCCCGGTCGGTGTCGATCACCCAGTCGGCCAGTGTGTAGTCCGCGTCGAGCAACGCGGTGGTCGCTCGGGACATCGCCAACTCGACCTGACCCGTCATGGTCACGAGTTGATCCCGGACCCGATCGAGCTCCGCCTGGAAGGTTGCACGCACGATGGACTCCTGAGGCTGGGAATGACCCCAAGATGATAGGCAGCGCCGATGACCGGATCGACCGGCTGAGTTGACCGGAGGCTGAACGCCGGATGAACGCCCGGGTTCAGCTGGCCGCTGCGATCCGCCGATAGGACACATCGACGTCCCAGCGGGTGAAGCCAAGCCGCTCGTACACCCGGATCGCGCCGGTGTTGGACCCGTCGACGTAGAGCATCACCTGGGACAGCCCCAGTCCACGCAGGTAACGCAGTCCGGCCACGGTCAGCGCGGGACCGAGGCCGCGACCCTGCGCCGAGGGATCGACGCCGAGGGCGTAGACCTCGCCGAGCCGGTCGTGTGCGTGTGACCCGCCCGCACCACCGTGAACCTTCGTCCAGTGGAAGCCGAGCAGCCGCCCGTCGCGGTCATCCTCGGCGAGCAGGAAGCCTTCGGCGTCGAACCATGGCTCCTTTTCCCGGGTCCGGATCTGCGCGAGCGACCAGCCGCCCTGATCGGGATGCTCGACAAAAGCGCGATTGTTGACGTCGGTCCAGGCTCGTTCGTCCTGACCCACCACGAACGGCCTGAAGGTGATTCCCTCAGGCGGTGGGATCGCGGGCAGCTCGGCCAGCAGCGATCTTCGCATCTGCCACAGCTCCCTGGCCTGGAGGTAGCCGAACCGATGAGCCAGTGCCTGGGCACCGGGCAGTCGCCCGTGCGCCCACAGCCGCATCGGGCCAGTCGTCCGTTCCTCCAGACCCCGCATCAGCAGGCTGGCAATCCCGAGCCGGCGAGCGTCCGGGTGCACGGCCAGTTCCGCGGTTCCGCCGCTCACCGGGTCGGTCAGGTCCAAGTGCGCGTATCCGGCCAGCGTTCCGTTGCCGCTGCGGGCCAGCAGGTTGTGTGTCTCGGCCGTGCCCCCAGCGGCGTCCGTGCCGTGCCGAAGGTGCAGTAAGACGTGCTCGCTCACCGGGCTGACACCGTCGGCGTCGGTGGCTGCGTCGATGAGTTCGAGAACCTCGCGCAGCTGCTCCGGATCGAGGTCTCCGAGGTCGCTGATCTGCTCCGACGGAGTCATTCGCTCCGCGCTCACTGATCGGCGAGGATGGCGGTGGCCGCCTGCTGGTCGAGCTTGTAGCCGACGTTGCGGACGGTACCGATCAGTGCCTCGTGCTCCGGGCCGAGCTTGGCCCGCAGTCGCCGAACATGGACGTCGACGGTGCGGGTGCCGCCGAAGTAGTCGTAGCCCCACACCTCGTGCAGCAGCTGGGCGCGGCTGAAAACCCGGCCCGGGTTCTGCGCGAGGTACTTGAGCAGTTCGAACTCCTTGTAGGTCAGATCAAGCGGCCGGCCGCGGAGCTTCGCCGAGTACGTGTCCTCGTCGATCACCAGGTCGCCGGCGGTCACGACCGGGTCGGTCGCCGCCTCGGCCGACATCCGCCGGGACACCGCCAGCCGCAGCCGGGCGTCGACCTCGGCCGGTCCGGCGGTGTCCAACAGCACGTCGGACAGGCTCCAGTCCGCGCTGAGGGCGACCAGTCCGCCGGCGCTGAAGACGCCCAGCACCGGCACGGCCAGCCCGGTGGTGTTCAGCAGCCGGCAGAACGCCCGTGCGGCGGCCAGGTCGTGGCGAGCGTCGACGAGAACGGCGTCACCAGGGTTGGCATCCAGCAGCATGCGCACGTCGGGGGCGGCGACCCGTACCGAGTGACCGAGCAGTCCGAGCGCCGGCAGCACTTCCGCGGTCGCCTGCTGGGCTGAGGTCATGAGCAGTAGGTCCACCGGGCCTCCGTCGCTCATTGACCAGCGTGTACAGCGCGAGTGGCCAGAATATCGGATGCATTCAGGAGGTCTGACACGATCAGGCGCGTGAGTCATGTCGTCCGCCGAACTCCCCTGTCGCGGCTGTGGCATCACGGCCCGGCCGTTCTCGTGGCGGCCGGCGCGAGTCTGCTGCTGCTCGCTGCACCGCAGGAGGGGACGGCCCTGGGCGTCCTGCTCGCCGTCGGCACGGTGCAGTTGGCCCTCGTGCTGCCCTGGTCGGTCGCACTGGGTGTTCGTGGCTACGTGGGGGCCGCCTTGATCGGCGCCGGGGCGGCGGCGGCCGCCGACCTGCTGGTGTGGCGCACCGTCGACGACGGGGCCGAAGGTGGCGGCTCGATCCCCCTCGCCGTGGGAGCCGGCCTGGGCCCGCTTGCCGCCGTACTCGCCCTCGCCTGTGTGCTGTCCTTCATCCATCAGCTCACCCGGCGACCTCCGCGCCGCGACGTGACCGACTCACTCGGCGGCGTCTCGCTGCTTGCGGTATCCGTCGTGGCGCCGTCGATGTACGTCCTGCTGTTCTGGCTGCCCGATGGTCTGGCGCTGCTCGACACGTGCGTGGCAGCGATCGGCGCTGCCGTCGTGACCGGACATCTGGTGGATTTGCTGGTGCCTTACCCCCGCATCGTCGAGGGGGTGCCGCGGGGTCTGCTCGGCTTTGTCCTGGGAACCGGCGCGGCGATGCTCGTGGCGGTGCGACGCGCGCAGGTCGACGGGTTGGCCGAGCAGTTGGGAGCGGTGATCCTCGGAGGTGTCCTAGGCGGCCTGGCGTGCCTGATCGCGATCGGTGCCTCCTACGCCGCCGCTGAGCGGCGTGGCGTCATCCTTGCCCAGGGCGTTGTCCAGGGAGTGTTGCCGTTCGCCTTGGGTGCTCCGGTCGGCTACTTGATGTCGATTCTGGTCGGGGGGCAATGATAAAGGCGTTGGTGGGCCTCGTAGTCCTGCTCGTCGTCGCACTGGCGGCCGACCGGGTTGGCGTGGAGTACGCCGAGCAGCGCGTTGCCACGCAATTGCAGGAGGAGCTGGCACTGAGTGCGCCGCCGGGTGTGGAGATCAACGGATTCCCGGTGCTCACCCAAGCGGTAGCCGGACGGTACGACGACGTACGACTGACCCTGTCCGAGGCGGATCTGGGCGAACTGTCCGGACTCGACGTCGTGGTCGGTCTCGAAGGACTTCACCTTCCGCTGTCCGAGCTGTTCTCCGAGAACGTCGAAGCTGTCCCGGTGGACCGCGTCGAGGGCACCGTGTCAGTCCCGTACGCCGAGGTCGCCGCGCAGATCGGCGAGGGCGTCGCCGTGGCGAACGGCCCGGACGGCGTGGTGGTCACCCAGACCCTCGAGGTGCTCGGACAGGACGTGGAGGTGTCCGGCACCGGCCAGCTCCTGGTGGCGGGGCCGGACGAGATCGGCGTGACCGTCGTGGGCTTGAGCCTGGCGGGCGTGGAGATTCCCGACTTCCTGATTGAGCAGCTACAGGACCAGCTGAGCTTCGTCTACATCGTGCCGCCGTTGCCGTTCGGTCTGCAGATCACCGAGGTTGTCGCCACCGACGGCGGATTCGACATCAGCGCCGCCGCCGAGGACACGGTGCTGGAACCGATCTAGCAGTCGCGTCGATCGATCCCGTGATCGGTACGAGGTGCGCGCTGGTGCTAGCGTCGCGCCGTGAGCGCGGTACTGACGTCGCGACGGCCGGTAGACCTGTGCCGCGTCGACAGCGCGCTGTGTCCGGGCTCCTGACCCGGCAGTCCACTCCCGCTGGCACCGCCACCACTCCCCGTACCCATTTCCGTAGACCTAGTGCACCCAAAGGAGCACGCGCATGACCAGCAAGCGAGCAGACGTCCTCGTCGATGCCGACTGGGCGCAGGAACACCTCGAGGACCCGAACGTCGCCTTCGTGGAGGTGGACGAGGACGTTTCGGCGTACGACGGTGGACACATCGCCGGAGCGGTCAAGCTGGACTGGAAGAGCGAACTGCAGGATCAGGTCATCCGCGACTTCGTCTCCAAGGAGGACTTCGAGGCGCTGCTGTCGGCCAAGGGAATCGGCAACGACGACACGGTCGTCCTGTACGGCGGCAACAACAACTGGTTCGCCGCCTACGCATACTGGTACTTCAAGGTCTACGGCCATGCCGACGTGCGGCTGCTCGACGGCGGCCGGAAGAAGTGGGAGCTCGACGGGCGCCCGCTGGCCACCGACCCGGTCTCGCGACCGGCGACGACCTACACGGCGCAGGAGCAGGACACGTCCATCCGCGCCTTCCGAGACGAGGCGCTGGCCGGGATCGACACGCAGAACCTGGTCGACGTCCGCTCGCCCGACGAGTTCAGCGGCAAGCTGCTGGCGCCCGCTCATCTGCCGCAGGAGCAGAGCCAGCGCGGCGGCCACATTCCCAGCGCGATCAACGTGCCGTGGAGCAAGGCAGCCAACGATGACGGCACGTTCAAGACCGACGACGAGCTGCGGAGCCTGTATGCCGCCGCCGGGCTCGATGACGGCCGGGACACCATCGCCTACTGCCGGATCGGCGAGCGGTCCTCACACACTTGGTTCGTGCTGCGCGAGCTGCTCGGGCACCAGAACGTCAAGAACTACGACGGGTCGTGGACCGAGTACGGCTCGCTGGTCGGGGTGCCGATCGCCAAGGGCGCATGACCGTGTGTGGCGCGCCGCCGCAGGGACGGGATCTCGCGGGTGTCGACCTGTCCACCGAGACGGTGATCCAGGGACAGGTCGTGCGTGACGGCAGCCCGGTCGGGTCGGCGTACGTCCGGTTACTGGACGCCGGCGGGGAGTTCACCGCGGAGGTGCAGTCCTCGGCGGACGGGTACTTCCGGTTCTTCGCCGCCCCAGGCCGCTGGACGTTGCGGGTGCTGTCGGCCGGTGACCGAGGTGAACACAGCCTTGACGCCGACCGCGGGTTGAACGAGGCGCAGCTGCGGCTGACGTAGCTCGGCTCGACACGACGGTGCGTTGGTGGCACGACCCGGCAGGCTGCGGCAGTACCCTCGCGAGCGTGATGGAGACGCTGCTCGTCCTGATCCTGATCGCCGCGGCATCGGCGATCGCTGCCGGCGCCGGCTGGATGGTCTACCGGCTGGCCGAGCGCCCGAGCTGACGCAGGTGCCGGACAACCCGCTCGGCTCGGACACGCACGACCTGCGTGAGGGCCCGGATCTGCATCCGGCGCTGCTGCCGTTCGTGCCGTTGGTCGGGGTGTGGCAGGGCCAGGGCCAGGTCGGCTACCCCACGATAGAGGGTCACCGTTACCGGCAGCGGGTCAGCTTCGGTCACGACGGGCGGCCCTTCCTCGCCTACGAGTCACGTGCGGTTCTGCTCGGTCCGGACGGTGCCGTGCTGCGGCAGTCCGCGCGCGAGGTGGGCTGGTGGCGCGCCGGGCAGGGAGACGAGTTCGAGGTGTTGCTGGCTCACCCCACCGGCATCGTCGAGGTGTACGCCGGGATCGCCACCGGACCGACGACGTGGGAGCTGTCCACCGATGTCGTGGCTCGGACCCACACCGCGAAAGAGGTCACCGCGAACCACCGGCTGTACGGGATCGTCGACGGAGCGCTGCTGTACGCGGTCGACATGGCGGCCGTCGGCCAGCCGCTGCAGCCGCACCTGTCCGCCCAACTGGAGCGGGTCTCGGGATAGCGTGAGTCCGCCGGCCGCGGCGAGCGACCCGGCGGTACAGGAGGCGGACGTGAAGCTGTTCAGGGGTGCCGTGAGAACTGGCATCGCGGTCAAGGCGTTCGACATCGCCCGGCGCGAGATGCGCAAGCCGGAAAACCAGCGCAAGGCCAGAGAGCTGTTGGCAAAGGCGCAGCAGGAGTTCCGCAAGCCGGAGAATCAGCGCAAGGCAAAGGACCTGCTCGGCAAGGTGACCAAGCGCGGCGGCACCCGCCCGCCGGCCTGACCCAGGCACGGACGATCCCCGGGCGGCTCCTGACGAGGAACTGTCAGGGTCGGCTGGACGAGGGCCGACGCCCGGGGATCGGGTGTCCATCCGGTTCTCGCCACACCGCCGTCGGCGGATGAGGTGGAACCTTTCCGTTGGAACGGCGGCTAGCGGACGGCCACCTCACGTGTCCTGAAGCTATGCAACTCTGGACCACCTCCTCTCTCGTGTACTGAGCACGCTACGACGCTCCACCGGAGCGTGCAACGAATAACCTGGACAACCTCGCTCCCGCGGTGCTGACTGCCCCCCGGCCCGTGACGGGAAGAGGGGTCAGGTTGTGACGCCGGTCAGCTCCTGGATCGTCGGGGTCAGGCCGGCGTCACCCCGTCGTAAGCCGTCCAGGCTGGTCACAGCGGCGGCGCCACGAACGCTGGAGACGAGCCACACCCCGTCGGCCGCATGCAGATCCGCGACGGTGCCCAACGACATCGCCGTACCCAGTCCAGCCGCGTCCGCCCGGGTGAACAGCAGCGCCTGTGTGGTGCCCGGCAGGATCCCGATCTCCAGCGGCGGAGTGTGCAACGTCCCGTCGCGCGCCCACACAATCGTCGATGTCGGCCCTTCCAGCAGCCGGCCGTCGAGGGAGATGAACACCGCATCGTCCGCGCCGAGCGCTCGGGCGTGGCGCTGCGCGGCCATGTTGACGGCGTAGGACAGGTACTTCACACCTCCGAGCAACCAGGGCGAGGTGGCCCGCAGGTCGGCTGGCAGCCCGAGCGTCAGCGTGACCACCGCGATGCCGCGACGACGCTGCTCCAGTACGTCCGGCGCCAGCGGACTCAGAGTGCCGACGGCGGTGTGGTCGCTCACCCCTTCGATGCCGCGGGTCAGCATCAACTTCAGTGCCGCCTCGCCGTCGGCATGTGTGGTGGCGAGAAGGTCGATCAGCCGAGCCCAGTCCGCGAGGGGCGGCGAGAATAGGCCCATCAGTGCCGCCGAGCGAGCGAGCCGGTCGAGGTGCGCCTCGGGTTTGAGCGCCACGCCGCGCCGGACGAGCATCGTCTCGAAGACACCGTCGCCTCGCGCCGGGCCGAGGTCAAAGGCGGAGAACACGGCGGCCGCTGGGTCGACGAGCGTGACCGTACCGCGGTCGAGAACCGCCACCCGCCTGCTGCCCACGAACGCTGAGCCTACGAAAGGGCGCAGGACGCCTAGGATGCCCCTGTGCCGACACCGACACCG
>Ga0136613_10001419_pt1 | contig 12386 bp, 11 predicted proteins | sample AntDrymUQ2722106_2_FD_106649 | JGI IMG/M metagenome (GOLD analysis project Ga0136613, IMG submission 106649) | Polar desert sand microbial communities from Dry Valleys, Antarctica - metaG UQ272 (21.06) | ecosystem: Environmental > Terrestrial > Soil > Desert | place: Antarctica: Dry Valley... | reverse complement strand
CCTCTCAGTCGTCGACTGGCAGAAGCTGAGCGGAAGCGATCCAGCGGCATGGCTTTACTTCTATGAGGAGTTTCTCGACGGCTACGACCCCGCTCTCCGCCGGGCCACGGGCAGCTACTACACGCCGGTCGAAGCAGTCGACCCAATGGTGCGCATGGTCGAAGACCTGCTCCGGAGCCGACTCGATCGGCCAGAGGGGTTCGCATCGGCGGACGTGACGGTTGTCGATCCCGCGGTCGGGACCGGCACCTTCCTCTTTCGGATCGTCGATCGCATTGCTCGCTGGGTGGAAGCCGAGGAGGGGCAGGGCGCGGTTGGCCCTCGCCTTCGCGCTGCAGCGCGCAGACTGATCGGCTTTGAACTCCAAGCGGGCCCCTACTCCGTGGCCGAGTTGCGACTCTCGACCGAGTTCAAGGCCCGGGATGCGGTTCTGGGTCCGGACGAGCTCCGCCTTTACCTCACCGACACGCTCGGCAACCCGTTCGTCGAAGACGAGCAGCTGGCGGCGACCTACCGGCCGATCGCACTGAGCCGCCAGCGGGCGAACCGGATCAAGCGCGAGGATCCCGTGCTCGTCGTCATCGGCAACCCGCCGTACCGGGAACGCAGCCATGGCCGAGGAGGATGGATCGAGACGGGAAGCCCTGGCGGCAATGAGGTCTCGCCGCTCGCGGCATTCCTCCCACCGCCCGAGTGGAAAATCGGGCGTTACAGCCGCCACCTCTACAACCCCTATGTCTACTTCTGGCGCTGGGCGACGTGGAAGGTCTTCGAGCACCATCCGGCCGACCGCGGCGTCGTAGCTTTCGTCACTGTCGCCGGCTTTCTCAGCGGCCCGGGGTTCGCGGCCATGCGCTCCTACCTGCGCGAGACCGCCGACGCCGTGTGGGTCATCGACTGCTCACCCGAAGGCCATCAGCCTGACGTCTCGACGCGCCTATTCGCCGGGGTCCAACAACCGCTCTGCATCACTCTCGCCCTGCGGGATGGGACTACCTCTGCAGAGGAGGCGGCACCGGTCCGCTTCACATCGATCAGTGGCACCAGAACTGAGAAATTCGCGCAGCTCGAGACCCTCGAGCTCGATGGCTCGGGTTGGGTCGACTGCCCTGATGAGTGGCGAGCGCCCTTCCTCCCTGCGGGCTCCGCGGACTGGAACGCATACCCCGCGCTCGAGGACCTACTCGGCTGGTCCGGCACGGGGACGATGATCGGCCGCACCTGGCCGGTTGCGCCGGCTCCGGACGTGTTATCCGCGCGCTGGGAGCGGCTCGTCGCGGCCCCCCTCAAAGAGAAGCCGGCGCTCCTCTTCGAACACGAGCGGGATCGAACGATCCACACGCGCCTCTCGGACAACCTCCCGGGGCGCCCGCCAGTGACGAGGCTCGCCGAGGAGACCGGCACGCTTCCCGAACCCGAGCGCTATGGGCACCGGAGCTTCGATCGAAGCTGGATCATCCCTGACAAGCGCCTCATCAACCAGCCGAATCCGGGTTTATGGCAGGTTCGCGCGGCTCCCGGCCAGGTATTCCTCACCGGCCTCGAGGACCGAGCGCCGGAGTCCGGGCCGGCACTGACCTTCACCGCGCACATCCCCGATGCGCACCACTTCCACGGTCGTGGTGGGCGGGCGTGGCCGATGTACCTCGATGCGAGTGGCAGCCGACCCAACGTCGCGCCCGGCTTGCTCGTGTATCTGTCCGAGCTCTACGGCCTTGACGTCGGTGTTCCTGACCTCTTCGCCTATCTCGCGGCGGTCGCCGCTCACCCAGGCTACGTCGCACGCTTTGGCGACGACCTTTCGTCCCCGGGACTTCGCATGCCCCTCACAGCCTCCCCCGAGCTCTTCAGCAGCGCGGTCGAGGTCGGGCGCGATGTCGTCTGGCTGCACACTTTCGGCGCACGCTTCGTCGATTCCGCCGCTGGCCGCCCACACGGGCCCCCGCGCATTGTGCCGCCTCAGCGGCCGCGAGTCGTGGACACGATTCCCGACACCGAAGCGGGCATGCCGGAGACCATCGATTTCGATCCCTCGACCAACTCGCTCCTGATCGGTGAGGGCCGTATCGCACCGGTCGCCGAGGCGGTGTGGGAGTACGACGTCTCCGGCTACCGGATCCTGCGGCGTTGGTTCGCGCGGCGAAGGCGCGAGCCTGAAGGAAGGCGCTCCTCGCCACTCGACAACCTCGTTGCTCGATTGTGGGACCCCGCGTGGACCACCGAGCTGCTGGAGGTGATCAACGTGCTGACGCTGTTAGTTGATCGCGAACCCGAGCAGGCCTTGCTCCTCGAGGAGCTCGCGACCGGTCCGATGATCACCGTCGACACACTAGGCAGCGCCGGTGTCCTGCCGCATCAGATATCCGTCCTGCCAGAGCGTCCGGTCAGGCAGTCGCAGCTGTGACGGTTTGATCAAGGCCGATGCAGCAGCGAGCCGACCGATGCTCCCCCCCTTCCATTGCATGTGAAGCGGGGGGTGTTGGGGGGGCGGGGTAGTCGCCGTAACGCTCTGCCGGCCTACGGCTCGTCAATCATCCGCGCGTCGATCCGGTCGAGCATTCGCAGCAACAAGTCGGCGAACAGCACGATCTCACTCGCTTCTGTGGGGTCATCGAAGTCGACCTCGCGGTGACTACTCGGGTTCTTGAACGTGCCGATCGCTCCGCGGAACAACGCCATGATCGACTCGCTCTCCCCAGCGTCGGTCTTCGGGTCATGCAGCGGGCCACCTTCCCTGAACGCGGCAGTCATCAGCTTGACTCCGAGGTCACTCTCGCTCGCGCCGGCCAACTCCCGCACGCGTATCTCGACTTCCCGCATCGCCGCGAATGCGGCGAGCTCGTACTCGCCAAGCAGGAACTGAGAGGCGACGCGGCCGGCGATCGAGGGGTGCAGGTCGACATCCAGTCGGGCGCTGGCCCGCATCCGCGCAAGACCCTGGTGGTCTCGGGCGACGTCGTTGCCCAAGCGGGACGGCATCCAGAAGTCGCCGCTCTGAGTGACATCGGCGGTAAGTAGGCCGTGGTGAATGAGCCACTCGTACGCCTCCTGCCAGGCCTGGGCGACGGGGCCGCGGAGGGACCCCGACCCGCTCACGATTACTCCACCCGGCCCGTGTTGTGCGCGAGCGGCATCGGCTTGGCGCTCGGAGATGAAGCCACGGCGGCTCTGGCTGCCTGAGTGCTCGGCGTGCCACCAGAGCACGTGCATGGCCAACTGGTCGAGCGAGAGCTCCATTACTCGGTCGTGCGTCGGCAAGGGCTTAGGCATCGCCATGTTTGGCAAGAATAAATTGGCGGCCGCCGGCCGCCGGTCGTGCGTGGACGAACAGGAGCACAGCGGTAAGGGCCGGCGCCTGCGTGTGTGCTGTCAGGTCCCGTGGCGATGATCCCGGCATGCGCCTCGAACGCATCGAGTTGACCAACTACCGCAGCTTCGGGCCCGGCACATCGGTCATCGAGTTCCCCGACCAGGACAACATCGTTGTGCTGGTCGGCGCCAACAACGCCGGTAAGTCGAACCTCCTCAGCGCGGTGCGCCTAGCACTCGGCGGTGGGCGCCGCGCTGCCGGCGACCCGAGCGACTTTTACCAGCTCGACATCACGCAAGAGCTGCGCATCGACCTCGCTCTGCGCGAGCCGCTCAAGCGCGAAAACGTCTACCGCAAGATCGACGCCATCCAGGGCTTCTACTTCCGGGCCCACCGCGGCGAGCGCGGCGCCGACAAGGGTCAGATCAAGACCGAGAACTACTGCCTCGACGAGACCGGCCAGACCTATCGGCCAGCCGCCGCGTTGGGCCGGCGTTCCGGCCCGCCGGACCCCGACGCGGAGCCGGTGCGCTTCCTACCCGCGCCCGCCAGCCGCATCGTGCCGCTGCTCGGGCGCGTGCACTACCTCAGCACCAACCTTCACCGCGCCTTCGACACCACCGGCTACGGCATCCTCGCCCAGCTCCTCGACCTCTACCGTGACGACTTCCGCTCCGACGCCAACACCTACAGGATCCCCTCGTCCGGCGAGGTCGTCACTAGGGCGGCCGCGTTCGACCGCCTCGCCGCCCGCATGGGGGAGGTCCTCCGGACGGACAAGCTGGCCGACCTCGAGCAGTCGCTCAGCGACAACCTGCACACCGTGCTCGGGCCGACCGCTGCCGGCGCCGAGGTGACGATCGCGCTGCCCACCGCCGAGGAGCTGCTGGCTGAGGTCCTCAGCCTGCGCGTCCAAGACGACGCGGCGAGCCCGGTGCTGTCCGTCGACCGCCTCGGCGATGGCTACCGCAGCCTCCTGCGGCTAGCGATCCTGCGCACGTACGCCGACCTCGCCGCCGACGCCCGACCTGCAGTCTTCCTGGTTGAGGAGCCCGAGGCCTACCTCAACCCGCACCTGCGCCGCTACTTCGCCGGCACTCTGCGCAAGCTCGCCGAGCTTGGTAACGATGTCCTGCTGACCACGCACGACGCCGCCTTCGTCTCGCTCGCCGACTACCCGACTGTCATGCGCATCGCCAAGCATCGCGCTAGCTCGGAAGCGTACCGCTGCACGGCCGCACTGGACTTCTCCTACGAGAAGCTGGCCCAGAAGCTCCGCCGTGGCGGCAACTCGGAGGTCTTCTTCGCCGCCAAGGCGATCCTCTGCGAAGGCCAAGACGACGTCGCGGCCGTCCGCGCCATGCTCGACCGCCGCACCATTGACCCCGACGCCCTCAACATCAGCGTCCTCGACTGCGGCGGCCGCGAGAACCTTCCCGACTATCTCCGGCTCCTCGACGAGCTGCAGATCGACGCCCTCGTCATCACCGACGGCGACGCCAGCCGGATCAAGGACAACGACACCACGGCCAGGAACGTCGCGGCCGTCGAGACCGCCGCCACCGGGCGCATGTTTCGCTTCGCCGAGGACATCGAAACCGCGCTCGGCACCGAGAAACGCGGCCGCGGCGAGAACCCCGCCCACCTGGTCGCCCTCATCGAGGCACTGGACGTGGACCAGTTGTCGGCCCAGAGCGAGATCGCCAGCTGCATCGCGACGCTGGACGGGTTCTCCAGTCCGACGAGCCGGGACGCTCCGGAAGCGAGTGCGCCTTAGCCCTCAGCACTGCCGCGGCGACGTGCGTGCCGGCGGACAGCCCCATGCTCACCGAGCACCGGTGCAGCGGCGAGTGCCGGGCTTGAGGCGGTAGCTCCTCGCGCAAAGCGGTAGCGCGACGATGCCACGAGCGCGGTGAGAAGCCGGCTTCTGCCGTACTAGGCTCGTCAACCCGGCTCGCGGAAGAGGCGGATGTCGATCTCGCGCTCGACGTAGGCCCATTCCTCCGTCTCGCGTAGGCGATCGACGAGTTCCTCAAAGGCGTCTGCGTGTTCCGGCGCGAACTCGAACCAGGTCAGGAAGTCGAACGGCTCGCCCAGGTCGCGGCCGTGGTGCAGCCGGCGGGCGATCGCCGGCAGGTACTCGAGCCCGGTAGCAACGTGGTGCGAGCTCTCCTCGAAGATCCGGCGGCGCTCGTCCTGGGGCAGCTCCCACCAGGCCTCTGACTTCGCGATCGGGATGAGCCCGGCTCGCGTCGACGACTCGCGGCCAAGCGACTCCTGCTTCTTGACCAACGCGTCGTGCTCGCTTCGCGAGACATAGCGTTCATTGCTCGTTACGCCGCGCAAGACCCACGCTGGCCTCCCGTCGAGGCCGCTCGTCGCCCTACCCTCGATCATCCCGAGTCGAGACACCGGCTCGAGTGGCGCCCCGGCAACAGTCTCAAGGCGCTCGACTGCCCACGATCCAACCTCTCCGCCGGCAAAGGCCACCAGCAGTGGGCGCATGCTCTCAGTCTATGGACGGCCGGACGACGTCCAGAAGTGCGTCGCGCATGCTGCCGTACTGCCGCTTTCACGCGTGAAGCCACAAAGGCTGCCATCTTGAACACAGTGGCTCGCGCACGGCCTACGTGTCGACGCTGGCGAACCCAGAGTCGGCGGGTGCCTACGAGCGCCCAGGCGGCGCTGCCAGCGCTCCCCGGCCCTCTGCCTGCTCGAGCGCGTCGGCCGCGGCCGCGAGCGTGATGTCGCGCCACTCGTAGAACGCCGCCTCGGAGATTTCCTGCTCGGCGCAGAGCTCCGCGACCGGGAGTCCACCCGCCTGAGCGGTCAGCACGATCTTGAGCTTGCGCTCGGTGGCGATCACCTCGCGGCGGTCCCTGGGTTCACCTGGGGCTCGTCGCGGACCATCCGCCCGCCTCGGAACGTGCCCGCCGCGATCACCATTCCGGCCGCCACCAGGATGATGTCCTTGAGCACATAATGACCCTCTAACGTGGGGGCATGATACGGGCCCGAGAACAGCGTGGCGGGCTCGATCAACAGCGGCGACAAGAGCCCCACGAACTGCGCGGCCAGCACCCAGATCGCCACACGCATCACGGCGCCGGTGCCGATCAGGAAGCAGACTCCGATGAAGCACTCTATCGAGGCGACGATCAGGATGGCGATGCCCGGCGGGACCAACCCGAGAAAGAGGACGTTGGTGGTGTCGGTGACCAGCCTCTCGGCCGGGCTCACGCCCGGGAAGTACTTCAGTACACCGAACGCGAGGAAGATCGCCCCGACCGAGAGCCGCAGCGCCGACACGCTGTGACGCACCAGCAGACGGTGCACGACGTTCTCGATCGCGATCAAGCGGTGGCCGAGGGCGGTCATCGGCCGTTGATTCGGATCCAACGTAGGTTCGGATCATTGCTCGGTTCTCGACCGCCGATAAGCATGCTGAGCAAGGCGGGCGACGTCGTGCCCTTCACACCGACGTGGACGTCACCGGCCAGCCGGCGGTGTCGCTACGATTCCACGGCATTTCACGACCTGCCCATCCCTAAGTCTGCTTGCCTATGAGATGGATGGCGAGTGTCTGCCGATCCTGCAGGGCCGGCCCGTGCGCCTGCGTGTCGAGAACACCAGCTCGGCTTCAAGCACGCCAGGGATCATGGTCTGATCGTGCTCAGACTGCACGCTTACTGGCGTGAGCAGCGCATAGCCGAGCAGGTGCGCTCACACTTCGACGTGGCGCCGGTCGTCGTGTTCTACTTCGACAGCGAAGGACACATCGTGGAGCGCGACGAAGCCTGACGAGAGAGTGTTCGTCGACATGGACGCCACCCCAACCCCGGCAGACCCCCATCACACCCAGCGAGCTCGCGGGCGCAGGCGACGACGATCTTCTGGCTGGGCTTGCCGCGGCCGGCCACCCTATCCGGCATGCACGGGACTCGTGACCGTGGAACCCCGTAGCACGAGGAGCTAGCAACGGCGCGTCCACGACAATCGCCGCGGTCAGGCCTCCTCGCGCGTGACGACCTCGGCGCGGTATTCGCTCTGGGCCTCGGCGTAGATGTCCCGCACCCGTTCCACCGCCTCAGCGCCGACTTCGCGCATCCGCAGCAGGCTTTTCATTGCTCCTTTCAGCGCCGGCTGGGCTCCTCGTGTGAGCACGCTCGCCCCCCCGAGCACGCAGGCGAAGCCCGCCCCCCAGCCGGCACCACTGCGCATGCCCTCCCACGCCTCTGACGCCCTTTCCCCTCGCTCAGCCAACACCGCCTCCTCTCGTTGTCATCTCTGGATCTCTGCGGCAGTGCCACGGGCGCGACCCGAAGCTCTCGTTGGGCGCACCCGGACGCGACCATCGGTGCGGAGCGGCCGCAGTCCATTGGCTCCGCTCGCAATGGTCGACCCATTGTGGATGACAGCCGCCGAGACGGGGCCGAGCGCACCGCTCGCCGTCATTGCGACTGCACCCAGGTTCGCGGCGACGACGAGTCGTATGTTCTGGCGGACGATCCCCAGCGCCCCTCGTGCGAGAGCCAGCGCCTCCGGTAGGCCACGGAGGTCGTCGTCCATCAGCACCACGTCCGCGGTCTCGCGGGCGACGTCGCTCGCGCCGCCGAAGGAAACCGAGACGTCGGAGTACACCAGGGCCGGGAGATCGTTGACCCCGTCGCCGACGAACGCAACCGTTCTGCCCTCCGCGCGTAGCTGGCGGACCACCTCCGCCTTCTCCTCGGGGAAGAGCTCGGCGTGCGTGTTGGCGGTGTCGATGCCGAGCGCCACCGCCACCGCCACCGCGGTCCGTCGCTTGTCTCCGGTGAGGAGGTGCACCTCCATAGCCTGTTCTCGGGCCAGCGATGCGATGACCTCCGGACTCTCGGGGCGGACCGGGTCGCCGTAGGGCATCACCCCCCGCAACCGGCCGTCGCTCGCCACGTAGACGCACGACTCGCCGGGCTCGCCCTGTCGCTCTCGCCAGCGCTCGAGCTCGACCCCCTCACGCTCGAGGAACCGATCACTGCCCACTAGAACCGTCCGACCGTCGATGCTGGCCTCTACCCCGAGCCCGATCTCGTAATGCCATCCCCTTCGGCGCCGTGGCGCGATCCCGCGCCCGGATGCGTAGCGCACGACGGCCTCCGCCACCGGGTGGGTGAGCCGTTGCTCGGCCGTGGCGGCGAGGGCGAGCACCTCGGCAGCGTCCATACCCTCGTCGATGGCCTCACAACCGGTGATCGTCGGCTGACCCTGCGTGACCGTGCCGGTCTTGTCGAACACGACGGTGTCGACCTCGGCGAGCTTCTCGAGCGCCCGCCCGCTGCGGATCACGATGCCCCTTCGCGCGGCGCCGGTGAGGGCGGCGAGAATCGTGGTCGGCACCGACACGCGGATGCCCGTGACGAAGTCGGCGATGAGCACCGACGCCGCGCGGGCCGGGTCTCGGGTAAGCACTAGCAAGGCAGCGGAGAGCACGAACGAGGGCACGACGATCCGGTCGGCCACCTTCGCCGCGTAGTTCTCGACCCGCGTGTCGTGGACGGGCGCGTCCTGCATCAGACGAATGAGCCGCCCGGCTCGGGTCTCATCTCCCACCTGCTCGACGCCGATGTGAAGATGGCCCTCGCGGACCAGGGTCGAGGCATAGACCGTCTGCCCCTCCTCGCGAACGACCGGCATGGACTCCCCGGTCAGCTGGTGCTCGTCGATCAGGCCGTGCCCATCGAGGATCCGGCCGTCCACGGGAACGCGATCGCCCGGGTAGACCACGACGGTGTCCCCGCGTGCGACATCCTCCATGGGTACCTGTTCACGCCCCCCGGCCCGCTCGCGCCAGACGGACTCGGCCATCGAGCCGAGGAGATCGAGCATCTCCCGCTCCGAGGCCCGCGCCGTGCGCTCGCGTATGGCCTCGCCCACCTCGACGAGGGTGATCATTGTGGCCGGCGCGAGGAAGGAGCCGCGCAGGGTGGTGAGGGTGATGGCCGTCATGTCCAACACATCGATGTTCAGCCGTCGCTCGACCCGCAGGCTGTGAACGGCCCGGCGGGCGATCGGTAGAGATGCGGCGGCCACGGTCCCCACGATCAGGGGCGCTGGGACGGCCAAGCCCAGCGGCCCCCCGAGAATGGCGAGCCCAGCGGTCAGGGCCGGTAGGGCGAGGCGGCGCCAACCGCTGCCATCGAGACTCTGCTGAGCGCCCGGACGGCGCCCGGGAAGCACTCGGCCGCGTGCGGCCCGGACCTCCTCGTCGATCCGATCCTGGAGCTCGTCGATCGGGGTGGCGGTTTGGCAGCGGACCACCAGCGAGCCGGCCGCCGGGTTGAGCCGCACGCCGGTCACGTCGGGATCTGACTCGAGGAGGCCCGCCAGGCGCTCGGCGCAAGCCGGATCGGAGGCGATGGTCGGCACGCGGAGGCGAAGCCGGCCGGGGACAGCGTGGACGAGCTGACAGGCGGTGCGGCGACCGCCAGGGGCCGTCTCAGGCTCGGGAGACGAGGCGCGGCCTAGCGGCCGCTCAGTCAGGTCAGGCACCGGAGCTCCGGTGGGTACCTGGTTCCAACGGCTCCGCACCTTGCTCGGCCAGGGTTCCGCCACTGGGCGAATGGTTCAGCGTGAGGAAGCTGTCGAAGGCGTACCAGGCGAGCTCGTACCACGGCGCACGCTCGAGGCCCGGTGCGTCGCGTAGCGCCTGTCTGGCAGAGAGCGCTCCCAGGGCAAGGGGTACGAGCAGCCTCAGATCGGCGCCATTCCTCGCCAGCCTCAACTGCCGATCCATCCCACTGGCGGCCTTGATGAGAAGGGTTCCCCCAGCCGCGCCCTCCTTCCGCGCCGGCTCGCTTCGCACGGTGAGTCCCGCGTCGGCCAGGGCGCCGAGCAGGTCGCCGACGGCCGTCTCGTCACGCTCGTACCGCACGGCGATGCTTGCCGTCCGCGGGCTGACCCGTACGCCGACTACCCCTGCGCGCGCCTCGAGCATGGCTCGGAGGCGCTCCATCTCCTCCGGCGACCGACGCTCCCGGGAGAGCTTCAGCCGCACACGACCGGGAACCGCGCTGACCACGCGGGCGTCTGACGGAGCGCTTCTCCCCGGTCTCACGAGCGAGGCGCCACCCGCAGCGCGCGCGCCAGCTCGTCCCCGAAGGCATGCTCGCAGCCGCCGAGACGCACGGTCAGAGGGCCGCCGAACGGCTCGCGGCGCGCGACTTCGAGGGTCATCCCCGGAGCGATGCCCCGCTCGGTGAGGTAGCGGAGCTTCCGAGGGTCCGAGTCCGATACGCGAGTCAGTACTCCCTTGTCTCCCGGCTCGAGCTCGGCCAGGGCCCGCGTCACCGTCGCCTCGACCTTGCCGTGCGGGTCTGGGATCGGGTCGCCATGAGGGTCTACCTTGGGATCGCCCAGCTTGGCCGCGATGCGCTCCTCGAGGTCCTCGGAGAGCACGTGTTCGAGCACCTCGGCCTCCGCGTGGACGCGGTCCCAGGGCACGCCGAGCTCCTCGCTCAGGTAGCGCTCGAGCAGCCGGTGGTGGCGGATGACCTCGAGCGCCAGTCGCCGGCCCTCCTCGGTGAGCTCGATTCCCCTGTACGGGGTATGCCTTGCAAGGCCGAGCTCGTCGAGCTTCTTCATCATGCCGGAGGCCGACCCGGCCGTTACGCCGAGGCGCTCGGCGAGGGCGTGCGTGGCCACCGCGGCCTCGCCGCGCTCCTCGAGGGCGTAGATCGCCTTGGCGTAGTCCTGGACGGCCTCGCTGAAGTCCGCCTGGGCGGGCCCCCCCTTGGCGGCCGCCATCATGCGCTCACCAGCAGACCGGTCACGTACAGCAGGGCGACGCCAGCGAGGATGCCCCCGACGCTCGCCGGGTAGAGCGCGCGCCCGGCCCGGTCGCGCATCGCCGGCACGATCTGGACGATCACCTGCACGATCGCTCCGATGCCGATGCCGAGGAGGAAGACCGCCACCTCTGGGTTGTAGACAGACGCGCCGATGAAGGCACCGAGGATCGCGGGGCCGCCGGCGATCAGTCCGAGCGCCGCAAGCCGTGCGAGCGAGGGCCGCCGCTGGTTGGCCAGTGGCGCCACGATGGCCAAGCCCTCGGTCGTGTTGTGGAGCGCGAACCCGAACACGAGGAAGGCGCCGAGGGCGAGCTCGCCGATCGCGTAGGCCGAGCCGATCGCGAGTCCCTCACCCAGGTTGTGCAGGCCGATACCCGTTGCCACAAGGAGCGAGAGCTGGAAGGCGCCGGCGCCCGCGTCCTTGGCGCGCTCACGACGCGCACGCAGGAAACGGTCGAGGGCCACGAGCGCGAAGTATGCGAGCGCCGCGCCGACGAAGAGCAGCTCGACCCCGCCGAAGGCGCCGCTGCCCTCCGCGGCGATCTCGCTGCCCTCGAGGTAGGCGTCGACCGCGAGGAACCCCAGCAGGCCGACGGTCACGGCCATGAAGACACGCACCCAGTGCTCGCGGACCTGGCGCAGGAACGGCAGGAAAAGCATCCCGAGGGCCACCGGGATGACGCCCACGTACGTGCCGAGCAGCAGCATCAGGCCGAAGAAGCTGCCGTCCGCCTCAGGGGTCGCCACGGCCGCGTCGATCTCGTGCTCGACGGTGGCGCCGGACGACGTGAGCAGCGTGACGAGCAGGGGCGAGCCCTCCTGCCAGGGATAGGAGAGCGTGAGCGTCTGGCTTCCGAGCCGGCCCACCTGCTCCTGTCCTGTCGCGAAGGTCACGTAGGCGTCGTTGACGAACACCTGCCCGACCTCGACGGGGTCGGGGCCGACGTTGCGGACCGTCAGCTCGATCTGTCCCGGCCGCAGCACCGTCTGCTCGACGGCGAGGTCCTCGACCGGCGGGCCACGCCGCTCGCCGAGGGTGTCGCCGCCGACGGTCAGCAGGAGGACGAGGGCGACGGCAATGAGGAGCAGGGGGATGAGCCCGAGCGCCCAGGCGGGCAGACGGCCGGGCTGTCCGGGCGCTGCCTCCACCTGCGGCTCCGAGTGACTGGCGGCCTCCATCAGGTGACCTCGAAGAAGCCCATCCACCCGAGCTCGGCGAACTCGGTCTTGTGGGCGTGGAACATGATCTG
>Ga0136613_10001417_pt1 | contig 12390 bp, 11 predicted proteins | sample AntDrymUQ2722106_2_FD_106649 | JGI IMG/M metagenome (GOLD analysis project Ga0136613, IMG submission 106649) | Polar desert sand microbial communities from Dry Valleys, Antarctica - metaG UQ272 (21.06) | ecosystem: Environmental > Terrestrial > Soil > Desert | place: Antarctica: Dry Valley... | reverse complement strand
GGCACGACGCCCGAGTCGGCCTGGGTGAAGTCGCGGAAATAGTAGTGGGCGGACACCTCGCCGCCGAAGACGGCGCCCTCCTCGCGCATGCGGTGCTTGATGTAGGCGTGGCCGACGCGGTTGACGAGCGCCACGCCGCCGGCCTCCTCGATCGTCTTCGGCACCGCCCAGCTCGCCCGCACGTCGTAGATCACCTTGCCGCCCGGGTTCTGCTCGAGCACGGACTGGGCGAGGAGTGCGGTGATGAAGTCGCCGGGGACGAACTCGCCGACGTCGTCGACGAAGAAGCAGCGGTCGGCGTCGCCGTCGTAGGCGACCCCGAGGTCGGCCTCCGCCTCCCGCATGCGCTCGACGATGAACCCGCGGTTCTCGGGCAGGAGCGGATTGGGCTCGTGGTTCGGGAAGGTGCCGTCGGGCTCGAAGAAGCAGCGAACGGCCTCGATCGGGAGGCGCTCGAGGATGGGCGGGAGCATCGTCCCAGCCATCCCGTTCGCCGCGTCGATCACGACGCGGAGCGGCTTCACGGCATCGATGTCGACGAACGAGAGCACCTTCTCGACATACGCGGCCCAGATGTCCTCCTTGCCCACCGAGCCGCGAGCGGTGGAGACCTTGTGTTGTTCCAACACTAAGTCGAGTGCACGATCGCGCACGTCGAAGAGGCCGGATTCGCCGCCCACCGGTAGCGCGCCCGCCCGGACGATCTTCATCCCGGTGTATTCCTTCGGGTTGTGCGAGGCCGTGACGCAGACGCCGCCGTCGAGCCCGAGCTCCCCGACCGCGAAATAGACCATCTCCGTCCCGACGAGACCGAGGTCGAGCACATCTGCGCCGGCGTCCGCTGCGCCCTCGATCAACGCCGCAGCGATCGAGGGCGAGGAAACGCGCATGTCGCGTCCAACCGCGATCGAGCGAGGCTCGAACTGCTCGACGAATGCGCGACCGATCGCGTACGAGCCCTCCTCGTCAAGCTCGGCGGGATGGACGCCGCGCACGTCGTACGCCTTGAAGACCTTCGGGTCGAGCATCGCCGCGATGCTACTCGGGAACTCGAGCCGTTCCGTGGGTGTACAGGGACCGTGGGAGCGCCCATATTCTCGTGCACCAGGATGAAGCTCCTTGCCGCAGCGCTCATAGTCGCCGCGCTCGCACTGCAGGCCGCACAGGCCTCCTCGAGGTCGACCGTGCCGGGCCTCGTCTACACACCAGGCTACGGCAACAGCATCGTCGTGCGCTACGACCCGATGACGCTCGCTCGGAGCGGGCCGGGGATCCGGCTCGGCGGGAACGCAAGTAGCTGGAGCTGGTCGCCCGGGCGGCGGTACGTCGCAATGGCGAGCGCTCCCCAGCGGCTGACCGTCGTCGACGTGCAGCGAATGCGCGTCGTGGCTCGCGTTCGGCTCGCCTCCGGCGGCGGCGTCACGCGTGCCGTCACTTGGGCCCGCGATCGCGTTCTCGCCGTCGTCGAAACTCCGTCCGGCGCGGGCGTGACCGCCGTCGATCCGCTTTCGGGCCGGGTCGTGCGCCGCACGCGGCTGTCCGGGACGTTCGACTTCGAGTTCGGTCGGCTCCCGGACGGGCTCGTCTTCCTGCTCGGCGCCCGCGACCGGATCGCGCCCGCCCGAATCGCGGTCGTCGGTCGCGAGGGGCGGACGCGGGTCGCGACCGTGCCGCAGCTCCTCGTCGGTCTCGCTCGGCGTGCCGGCCGGCTCGAGCAGCGCCGGCCCGGCCTTGCTGTCGATCCGGTCAGCCGCACGGCTTACCTCGTGGGCGGCGACCGCATCGTCGCTGTCGATCTCGTCACGCTCGGGGTCTCCGATCCGGGGCCGCTGCGGACGCTTGCGAAGGTCGTCGCGGGCTCGGTCCGTTCGGCGAGTTGGCTGGGCGACGGGCTGCTGGCGTTCACCGGCATGGATTGGGACAGCTCCGGCGGTTTGACGCGCACAGGACTGAGGATCGTCGACGTGCACAAGCGGACGGCGCGGGTGATCGATCGTGGCGCGAGCAGCTTCACCGTGAGCGGCCGGCGCCTGCTCGTCGAGAGCGCGCCGAGTCGGCGGGCGCTCGGCGTGACGGCGTACGGCTTCGACGGGGTCGAGCGCTACCGCCTCGAGCTTCCGGGAGCGACGTGGCTGAAGAAACAGGGCCGGCTTGGCTACGCGTGCCGAGACGCCTCCCTGCGCTCGGTGCTCGACCTCTCGACCGGGCGGACGCTGCGCGGCACTTTCGCGGCGGGAACGCGCTGTCCCACGCTGCTGGGGGATGACTCGCGTGGCTAGCCGCTTCTGCGTCACAGCGCTCGCCGCGCTGGCCCTCGCGGTACCGGCGAGCGGCGGCGGTGAGGCGCGGTACGGCGTCAGCGGCTCGCAGGCCGATGCGACGCTCTCGCAGGTCGATCCGGCGACACTGCGTCCTGTCGGGCGCTCGCTCCGGGTCGGCGTCTTCAACGCAGATCGTGCCTTCTCGCCCGATCGATCGACGCTTGCGCTCGTCTCGCAGGAACGCCCCGTACTACGTTTCGTCGATCTCGGCGGGATGCGCACGACCGGGCAGGTGACGCTTGCGGATGAAGGAGAAGTGCAGTGGCTGCGCTGGACGCCCAGCGGCCTCGTCGCGCTCGTCGATCTGCCCCGCGGCTCGAAGCTGGTCTGGCTCGATCCATCGACGCGAAAGGTCACCCGCACTCTGCGCTACCGCGGTGAGCTCGTCGATCCGCGCCTCGCGAGTGGCCGGATCATCGCGGTCGAATGGCCGTCGGGACGCGTCGATCCGATCCGGCTCAACGTGATCGACGCGGACGGCCGCGCGCGCTCGACCCGCGTCGAGCGAATCCAGGGCGGCTGGGAGCGCCGGGGTGGTCAGGTGGTGCGGATGGCCGAGCCCGGCCTCGCCGTCGACCCCGCGGGCGAGCGCGCGTGGGTCGCGGACGGCGACGGCGAGATCTGCGAGGTGACGCTCGCTTCGCTCTCCGTGCGCTGCGCCGCCGTCCGCACGCTCGCGAAGAACGGGAGTCCATGGTCGCGCCGCCAGCTCAAGCTCGTCGCGCCCGGCACGCTCGCGCTCTCCGGCTGGGAGAAGCCGACAGCAGGCCCGCGGGCGGCGAGGGCGATCGGGCTCTGGCTCGTGGACACAACCAGGTGGGAACGACGCCTGCTCGACCGCGAGATCGATTCGTTCCGCGCCGCGGCGGGCGTCGTGGTCGGCGTCCGCCGCAACGGCGTGACGGCCTACGGCAGCGACGGCGCCAGGCGCTACGGGATCGAGGAACCGCGCCAGCTCGGCGTGATCGCGACGACCGGCCCGTATCTCTACGTCCCCCGTTCCGACGGCCGCACCGTCGTCGCCGACCTCGCGAGCGGACGTGTGCTCCGGCGAGTCGCCGCGCGCGTCCAGCCCTTCCAGGACGTCGATACCTGGTAGCGGGCGCCGGGCCTGGCGACGATCCCCGCAACTACAATCGGAGCGTGGAACGCAAGCTCGCGACCGTCCTCTTCGTCGATCTCGTCGGCTCGACCGAATTCGTCTCCTCGCGCGACCCGGAGGTCGTCCGGCGGCGCGTGAACTCGTTCTTCGAGCACGTCTCGACGTGCATCACCCGGCACGGCGGGATCGTGGAGAAGTTCGCCGGCGACGCCGTGATGGCCGCGTTCGGCGTGCCGCAGGCGCACGAAGACGATGCCGAGCGCGCCGTCCGCGCTGCCGAGGCGATCATGGACTCCGTGCACGGGCTCGGGCTCGAGGCGCGGATCGGGATCGAGTCGGGCGAGGTCGTCGCGGACGAGTCGGAGTCGACGTTCGCGACGGGCGAGGCGGTCAACGTCGCCGCCCGGCTTCAGCAGCTCGCCCAGCCCGGCGAGACTCTGATCGGGCCGTTCGCCTACCGGCTGACGCTCTCGCGCGTCGAGACCGAGGATTGCGGCATCCTCGACCTGAAGGGCTTCGGGACTCCGCTCCCCGTCTTCCGGCTGCTGCGCGTGCTCGACTCGGCCGACCGGCCGGCGAGCGTCTCCGCGCCGTTCGTCGGCCGCGAGTTCGAGCTCGAGCTGCTCCACACGACGTTCGCGCGCACCGCGCGCGACCGCCGCGCCCACCTGTTCACGATCTACGGCGAGCCGGGGGTCGGCAAGAGTCGCCTCGTACGCGAGTTCGCTGCGGGCGTCGAGGGCGCGACCGTCCTCGCCGGCCGCTCCCTGCCCTACGGCGAGGGGATCACCTACTGGCCGATCGCCGAGATGGTCAAGGTCGCGGCCGGGATCACGGACGACGACCCGGTTCAGGAGGCGGTCGCGAAGCTCCAGGCCGCCTGCGGCGACGACGCAGTGGCCGATCTGCTCGCGCTCGCGGTCGGCGTGCTCGAGGGGATCGAGGCCGAGCGCAGCCAGCAGGAGATCGCCTGGGCGGCGCGCGAGTGGGCTGCCGAGCTCGCGTCCGCGCAGCCGCTGATCCTCGTCTTCGAGGATGTCCACTGGGCCGAGGATTCGCTCCTCGAGCTCGTCGAGCATCTCGCCGAGCGGGTGAGGGATGCACCGCTCCTGATCGTCTGCCTCGCGCGGCCGGAGCTGCTCGACCTCCGTCCCGGTTGGGGCGGCGGGCGAGTCCGCGCCACCGCGATCGAGCTCGAGCCGCTGCCGCCGCTCGAGAGCGAGGCGCTCGTGGATGCGCTCCTCGCGGAACGCGAGCTCTCCGCCACCGATCGCCGCTCCTTGCTCGAGAAGACCGAGGGCAACCCGCTCTTCGTCGAGGAGACGATCAGGATGCTGCTCGAGGGCGGCACCTCGGCGAAGCGGATCCCGGACACGCTCCAGGCGATGATCGCGGCAAGGATCGATCGGCTCCCACGTGCCGAGAAGACGTTGCTCCAGCGCGCCTCGGTGATCGGCCGGATCTTCTGGGAAGGCGCGCTCTCGCGGCTCGCGCCTGAGCTCGAGGAGCTCGAGCCGGTGCTCGACGACCTGCTCCAGCGGGATTTCCTCACCCGGGAGAGCCGCTCCACGATCTCGGGCGAGGCGGCGTTTCGGTTCAAGCACGTCCTGATCCGCGACGTCGCCTACTCCGGGCTGACGAAGGGCGCACGAGCCGAGCTGCACCAGGCGGCCGCCCTCTGGATCGGAGAGCGGGCCGGGGAGGAGCTGCTCGAGATTCGCGCCTACCACCTCGACCAGGCGGCGACTCTGCTCGGTGAGCTCGACGGGACCGTGCCCGCGGAGCTCGCGACCGAGGCGGCGGCGACGCTCGAGGCCGCCGGCCGGCGCGCGCTCGCCCGCGAGGCCAATCGCGCCGCGCGTCGCGTGCTCGTGCGTGCAGTCGAGCTCGAGCCGACGCTGCACCGCCGCTTCCTCGCCGCGCGCGCTGCCCGTCGGATCGCCGATCTGCCGGCGCAGGCGGCGGAGATGGAGCGGGTCTTCGCCGACGCGACCGAGGCGGGCGAACGGCGATTGCAGGGGCTCGCACTCACAGCCCTCGCTGAGAACGCGCTGATGCGAGACGCCGATCTTCCCCGCGGACGCGAGCTGGTCGAGCAAGCGCTCGTCCTCCTCGAGGACGGGAAGCCCGAGGATCGCTACGAGGCGCTCTCGATGCGGGCTCGGATCGGCTGGTGGCTCGGGGATCTGGACGACGACGAGCGCTGGAACGGCAAGGCGCTCGAGGTTGCGCGCGAGATCGGCCGCAAGGATCTCGAGGCGAACGCCGTCGACGAGCTTGCGAGCGCGGCGATCGCGAGGCTAGATCTCGACCGCGCCGGCCGGCTCGTCGCCGAGGCGCTCGAGCTCGCGGAGGAGAGCGGCAACATCACGGCGCTCGGCTGGGCGCTCGTCTCGCAGGCTCGCATCGACGCGTTGCGGGGTCGCGCCGACGAGGCTGCGGGAGAGCTCGACCGAGCGGAGGAGCTCTTCTCCCAGTCCGGCAATGCCTGGGCGCTCGCCCGCGTCAGCAACCACTTCGGCTGGGTCGAGCGCCGCCGCGGCGACCTCGCCGCCGCCGACCGGCGCTTCCGCGACGCGATCCGGATCCTGCAGCCGCTCGAAGATCGCGGCACTCTCTGCGAGAGCCAGCGCGGGCTGGCGCAGGTGCTCGTCGCGACCGGGAAGCTCGACGAAGCTGAGCGCTACGCCCTCGAAGCGCGCGAGACGGTCGGCCCGCACGACACGATCTCCCGTGCGACGACCCGGATGGCGCTCGGGTTGGTCCGCGCGGCGCAGGGCCGTGACGAGGAAGCGGAGTCGCTGCTGCGCGAAGGCGTCGAGGTGATCGAGGGCAAGGATCTCTGGCTGATCCGCCGCGAGCTCGTGCTCGCGCTGGCCGGCTTCCTCCGCGAGCGCGGCCGGGTCGAAGAGGCCGAGGAGTACGAGGCCGAGCTAGCCGGCTACGACGCCGCGCTGATCCCCGCCTGACGGGGATTTGATCGCCCGCCCACGGCTCTTAGCAGGGCGAACCTTGGATCAGGCCGAGGGCTCGGGCCTGTCGTCCGGTCGGTCCGAGAGACTTGATAGATGGATACAGCCTCCGACGACGTCCGGATAGTCGAGATCGTTGCGGGTGCCCTCCTTGCCACGTGGATCGGCGCCTGGCTATGGGTTGCCAAGTTGACGATCCTGAGCTACATCCGGTGGGTCTGGCACGGCGTCACCAAGGTCCGACCGGATCGGGTCGCCGGAGCCGGCCGCTGGGTTACCTACAGCTTCGAGGTTGTAGCGACGACGGGCTGGAAGCTGTGCCTGGCTCCCTATCTCGTCCTGCTCGTCTTCTTTGTCGTTCCCGTCGCGCTTAGTGTTGCTTCGATCCACGTCGCCGCTGCGCTCATCACCACAGTTCCATAGCTGCCGGAGCTCCAGAGGTAGAGGTGGGTTCGACTCTGGACAGCCATGGTCAGCCGACCCGCTCGACGAGCGCCGCTCGGATCGCCTGCGACGAGGCCTCGTCCGGCGACTCTGAGATCACGGTCGCCGGGCGGTCGAACCGCCGGAGCGCCTCGGCGAGCGGCTCGGCGCGAAGCGTTCCCTCGCCGTAGGGCAGGTGCTTCGTCTCGTTCCGGTTCGCGTAGGCGATGTCCGAGAAGTGGATGTGGAAGGGCTCGCCGGCCCCGAGTACCGCATCGGCCGACTCCAGCACCGCGGCGAACGCCTCGACCTCCGTGAAGGCGCCGTCGCTCGTCGCGTGCATGTGGGCGAAGTCGATCACGGGGCGAACCCAGCTCACGCGTGACGCGACCTCGAGCACGTCGTCGATCGAGCCCAGCTCGCTGACGCGGCCCATCACCTCGATCCCGAACGCGACCCCGCGACCCTTCGCCTCCAGCCGCGTGCGCAGTTCGCCGAGCCACGCGACGACGTCGTCGAGCGTCGCCCGCCGATCACGCCCGAGCCAGAAGCCGGGATGGATCACGATGACCTCCGCGCCGCAGGCGGCCGCGAGACCGGCGCTGCGATCGAGGGCGCCGAGCGCCATCTTCGCCTTCTTCGCGTCCGGATGACCCGGGAACGCGAAGAGCGGCGCATGGACGGAAAGCGCAATGTCGTGCTCCCGCGCGAGCTCGCCGAGCCGCTCGGCCGCCGGATAGTCGAGCCAGAAGCCGCTCTCGAAATCGAGCTCGCAGGCGCTGTAGCCGCGCTCGAGCAGGATCCGGAGCGCCTCCTCGGGCGACTCTCTGGAAGGCCAGCGCGCCGGCCCGAAGCGAATCGCACCCATCTCACTGAACCTAGCGCCTCCGCGGCGCGCAGTGTCGTCCGACGCAGGTCCTACCCTTTTCGACATGACCGACCGCCCCTCACGCATCGACCTGCTCGAGCTGGACATCGATCTCCGGCTCGCCGATCTCTGGCGCGAGGCGTCCGAGGTGGGCGAGTGGAACCTCGAGGTAATGGCCGCGTTCATCCGCGCCGCCTATGGCAAGGGCTACTGCGATGCGCTCACCGAGGACGATCCCGGCTCGCTCTGCCACGATCACGGCTACCGGATCCCCGGGCGCCGCGAACCGGCGCCTGGCACCGTCTAGCCACGGTACGATCCCGGCGTGGCACGCAAGCGGAGTCCCGCGCGGCTCGTGATCGCGCTGTCGGTCGCGGCGGCGCTCGCGGTCTTCCTCCTCTACGCATCCGTCGCCGGCGGCGGCACCCCCTCGTTGGCGCCGAGCGAGCTCGACGGCCGGACCGGGAAGGTCGCGCTCGCCGGCAAGGTCGTCGGCCGGATCACGGGTGACGCCCACGCGAACGGGCTCAGGTTCGTCCTCCGGGACGTTGAGGGGAAGGCGACCGTGCCGGTGGTCTACAAGGGCTCGGTACCGGATCTCTTCCGCGTCGGTCGTGACATCCACGTCGAGGGAAGCCTCCGCAACGGGACGTTCGTCGCCCTCCCGGACACGCTCGTGACGAAGTGCCCCTCCAAGTACGCCCCCGAGTAGATGCCTGAGCTCGGCCGTGCCGCGCTCGTTGCCACGCTCGGACTCGTACTCTACGCGCTCGTCGCGGGCGCCTACGCAGCCTGGCGGCGGAAACGGCGACTTGCGCTCTCGGCCCAGAACGCCCTCCTCGCCGCCTTCGGGACGACGCTCGTCGCCTCGCTCGTCCTCGTCGCCGCTCTGATCCGGCACGACTTCTCGTTCGTCTATGTCGCCGATCACACGAGCCGCGAGCTCCCGACCGGCTACACGATCTCCGCGTTTTGGGGCGGGCAGGAAGGATCGCTCCTGCTCTGGCTCCTACTGCTCACGGGCTACGCCGCCGCAGCCGTCCTGCTGAACCGGCGAAGCGCCCGCGATCTTGTCGTCTGGGTCGTGCCTGTCCTCGGCGCGGTCGCGCTCTTCTTCGCGTTTCTCGTCGTCGTGGTCGCCACCCCGTTTGCGACGCAGACCACCCCGGCCGACGGCGCCGGCCTCAATCCGAGCCTCCAGAACCCGTACATGATGGCCCACCCGCCGCTGCTCTACCTCGGCTTCGTCGGGCTGACGGTGCCGTTCGCCTTCGCGATGGGCGCACTGCTCGCGCGCCGAGCCGACGAGCGCTGGATCGTCGCCACGCGCCGCTGGACGCTCGTCGCCTGGACGGCGCTCGGGATCGGGCAGCTCCTTGGAGCGCATTGGGCCTACGAGGAGGTCGGCTGGGGCGGCTACTACGCCTGGGATCCGGTTGAGAACGCGGCCCTGATGCCCTGGCTCGCCGCCACCGCGTTCCTCCACTCAGTGATGATCCAGGAGAAGCGCGGGATGCTGAAGGTTTGGAACGTGCTGCTCGTGATCTTCGCGTTCAGCCTCTCGCTCTTCGGCACCTTCCTGACGCGCTCGGGAATCGTCAGCTCGATCCACTCCTTCACCCAGAGCTCAATCGGGCCGTGGTTCCTCGGCTTCATCTGCCTCGTCGTGCTCGGGTCGCTGGCGCTCGTCTTGGCGCGGTTGCCGCTCCTGCGCGCGCGGACGAAGCTCGAGTCGCTCGTCTCGCGCGAGGCGACGTTCCTCTACAACAACCTCCTGCTCGTGGCGCTGACGCTGACGATCCTCTGGGGTGTCGTCTACCCGATCCTCTCGGAGGCCGTGCGCGGCGAGTCGGTCACCGTCGGTAGGCCCTACTACGACTTCTTCCTCCGGGTCTTCGGGCTGCCTCTGCTCCTGCTGATGGGGATCGGACCGCTCGTCGCCTGGCGCCGCGCCTCGGTACGGAGCCTCCTGCTCACGTTCACCTGGCCGCTCGGGGTCGCGCTCGGCACCGGTCTCGTCTTGCTCGCGCTCGGCGCCGGCTCGTCGATCCCGGGCCTGATCGCCTACAGCTTCTCCGCGTTCGTGCTCGGCACGATCGCGCTCGAGTTCGTGCGAGGAACGCGCGCCCGCCGCGCGCTCGCTGGCGGCTCGTGGCCGCGCGCGTTCTCTGACCTCATCGCACGCAACCGGCGCCGCTATGGCGGCTATGTCGTCCACGCCGCGATCGTCCTGCTCGCGATCGGGATCGCCGGCTCGAGCGCCTACGACACGGTCGACGAAGCGAGGCTCGCCCAGGGCCAGACGATCGCCGCCGGCGACTACCGGCTGACCTACCGCTCGCTCGAGGAGCGGGCGGGGGCGAACGCGACCGAGCTCCGCGCGGTGCTCGATGTCAGCCGCAACGGCGACGATCTCGGAACCGTTGAGGCGGGTAAGAACGGCTACACGGCCGAGCGCCAGGTCTCGACCGAGGTCGGGATCCGCAGCGATCTCGTCACCGGCGAGGATCTCTTCGTGATCGCGGAGCTGAACCCCGACGGCACCGCCTACTTCCGCGTCTTCGTGAAGCCGCTCGTGAACCTGATCTGGCTCGCCGGGCTCGTCTTCCTGCTCGGCTCGTTGATCGTCCTCTGGCCGGACGCGCGCGAGCAACGGCGGCTCGCGACCAGGTACGCCGCCGCGGGGATTCCGGCCAGACGGTGACCCTCGCTCTTGTGTTGGGGGCGCTGCTCGCGATCGGCTGCGTGATCCTCGTCGCGCTGCCGTATCTGCGCGACCCCGAGCCGGCGAACGATCGGCTCGACAGTCTTGGAGAGCTCGAGCAGCGCCAGCTCGAGCTCTCGGAGGTACGCGACCGGGCGCTCGGCACCCTCAAGGAGCTCGAGTTCGATCATCGCACCGGCAAGGTCTCGGACGACGACTACCGGAGCCTCGTCGGCCCGTTGCGTCGCGAGGCCGCGGGAGCGCTACGCGCCCTCGAGCCGAGGTCGCGCGAGACCACCGCGTCGCGCGTCGACTTGCGGCGACGCGTATAGGCTGCCGCCATGGAACCCATCGATCCCACGCCGCCCCAGACGCCCGAGTTTCCCGAGCCGGTTCCGCCCCCGGGCGAGCTCGATCCCACTCCGGGCCCCGACCTACCCGATCCGTATCCGCCGCCAGGGGAGCTCGACCCGCCTCAACCGACTCCGGTTCCTGGCACCGAGCCCGCTCAGATCTAAGGTCAGAGCCGGGCCCGCGTCCGCCGGCGCGCGCGTCAGCCTGTCCGATCCTGCCGAAAACGAGGCTAGACTGTCGCTGGCCCGTTCCGGCAGGGATGGCCGCCTCCCCGACGAAACTCTCCTCGGTTGACGAGAACACTCCTCATCGGCTTCGCCTTGGCGTGCACGCTGCTGCTTTCGACTTCGGCGGCCAGCGAGCCCGGCCTCGGGGAGCGGAAGCAGGCCGTGGAGTCGAAGATCGACCGGCTGCAGGGGAAGATCGACACGGCTCGCGAGCGCGAGGGGGTACTCAGCTCTCAGATCGAGGTCGTGACCGGGGAGATCCGCGCCCTTCAGGGCGACGTCGACGCAGCGTCCGCGAAGCTGAACGGGCTCGAAAGCGTGCTCGCGCTGCACCGGCGCAAGCTCGACCACCTGAACGAGCTCTTCCGGCTCCAGACGCGCCGGCTCGTCTTTCTCCAGCGCCAGCACATCGCGGCGACCGAGCGGCTGAACCGGCGGGTCGTCGAGATCTACACCTCGGAGCGAACGGAGCCGCTGGCCGTCGTGCTCGAGGCTGCGAGCTTCGGAGACATGCTCGATCAGCTCGAGTTCCTGAACGACATCGGCAGCCAGGACGAGAAGATCGCGACCGAGGTGGAGGCGGCAAAGATCGAGGTTCGGGAGACGCGGAACTCGACGCGGGTCACGCGCAATCAGGTCGTGGAGACGACGCGGCTCGTCGCGGTGCGAACCGCCGAGCAGCGCAGAACGCTCGACCGGCTCGCGTGGAGCCAGCGCCAGCTCGCGACGGCTCGGCAGGTGAAGAGCGAGGCGCTCTCCTCGACGCGCGGGCAACGCGAGGAGTTCCTGCACGAGGTCGAGGGCCTGCTCGCGCAGAGCGCAGAGCTGTCGGCGAGGATCAGAGCCGCGCAGGCGGCGGCCGCCTCGGCCGCCTCGGCGCCCTCGTCCTCGCCATCTTCGCCGGTGCGGACGCAGGCGGCCTCGTCCTCCGGCTATATCTGGCCCGCCCACGGGGTGCTCACGAGCTCGTTCGGCTGGCGCTGGGGGAGGATGCACGAAGGGATCGACATCGCCGTCGGCAGCGGAACCCCGGTCGTCTCGTCGGCGGCGGGAACGGTGATCGTCGCCGGCTGGCTGGGCGGCTACGGAAACCTCGTCGTCGTCGACCACGGAAACGGCGTGTCGACTGCGTACGGCCACAACACAGGCGTGGCGGTCGGAGTCGGTCAGGCGGTCGCCCAGGGCCAGCTGATCGCGTACTCGGGCAACACCGGCCATTCGACGGGGCCGCACATTCACTTCGAGGTCCGGATCAACGGCTCGGCCGTCGATCCGCTCGGCTACCTGTAGCCCTTCTAGGCTGCGGCTGCGCCGGGCTCCGGCCGCCGGAAGCCGTCGCCGGTGAGTGACGCCGGCAGCTCCTCGGCCGTGACGAAGTGCAGATCGGGGAGAGCGCGCCACCACTCCTCGAGCCCCAAT
>Ga0136613_10001416_pt1 | contig 12390 bp, 9 predicted proteins | sample AntDrymUQ2722106_2_FD_106649 | JGI IMG/M metagenome (GOLD analysis project Ga0136613, IMG submission 106649) | Polar desert sand microbial communities from Dry Valleys, Antarctica - metaG UQ272 (21.06) | ecosystem: Environmental > Terrestrial > Soil > Desert | place: Antarctica: Dry Valley... | reverse complement strand
GAGCCCATGTCCTCGCGCAGGTCGACCGTGACTGCGAGGCGGCGGTCGGGAGGCGCGTCCGCCAGGAGCGAGGCGTCCTCCAGGTCCTCCGGCCGGACCCCGAGCGCGATCTGCCGGCCCAGATAGCGAGAGAGCGCGGGCGTCCGCTCGAGGAGCGAGGGGTCGACGCGCAGGCGCTGGGAGCCGAAGCGGACGTGGATCCCGTCGGCCTCCTCGAGCTCGGCCGCGACCAGGTTCATGGCGGGCGATCCGATGAACTCCGCGACGAACAGGTTGGCCGGGCGCTCGTATACGAGTTGGGGCCGATCGGCCTGCTGCAGCTCGCCGTTGCGCAGCACGACCACGCGGTCACCGAGCGTCATCGCCTCGCTCTGGTCGTGGGTCACGTAGATGGTCGTCACCCCCAGGTCGTGCTGCAGACGCGCGATGTCGGCGCGCATCTGCACGCGCAGCTTGGCGTCCAGGTTGGAGAGCGGCTCGTCCATGAGGAAGGCCTGCGGCTCGCGCACGATCGCGCGCCCCATGGCGACGCGCTGCCGCTGCCCGCCCGAGAGCGTGCGCGGCTTCTTCTCGAGCACGGCCTCCAGCCCGAGCATGCGCGCCGCCTCCTGCACGCGGCGCTCGATCTCCGCCTTCGCGAGGCCGCGCAGCTTGAGCGCGAAGGCCATGTTGTCGTAGGCTGACATGTGCGGATAGAGGGCGTAGTTCTGGAATACCATGGCGATGTCGCGATCCTTCGGGGACAGGTCGTTGACCACGCGCCCGCCGATCGTGACCGTCCCCTCGCTGATCTCCTCCAGGCCGGCGACCATCCGCAGCGCGGTCGTCTTGCCGCACCCCGAAGGGCCGACGAACACGACGAGCTCGCCGTCGGCGATCTCGAGGTCGAGCTGGGAGACCGCCTCGGTCCCGTCCGGATAGACCTTGCTCAGCTCGTCAAGCGAGATCTCGGCCATGCGTCCTCTCCGTCGGTCGTTAGCGTCATCGGACCGGGGGTTCGTCGAATACGGGCTCGCCGGGAGCAGAATATGCGCGCACCGTATCCAGGTTCAGCTCGACGCCCACACCGGCGCCCGCGGGGACACGGCATGCGCCGTCCTCGAAAATCGGCGCCTCGGAGACGACCAGGTCCTCCCAGAACGGGACGTCGAACCCGTGAAACTCGAGCAGCAGCGCGTTGCTGCACGCAGACAGCACGTGCGCACAGGCAAGGAAGCCGAGCGGACTGGCGATGCAATGGGGCGCGATCGGGAGGAAGTGGCGCGCGGCGACGTCGGCGATCCGGAGCAGCTCGGCCAAGCCGCCGGTCTTCTGGGCATCGGGCGTCAGGATGTGGGCGCTACCGCGCTCGACGAGCGCCATGAAGCCGTCGAGCAGGTAGACGTTCTCCCCTGTCGCAACCGGCACCGCGCTTCGCTCGCACACAGCCGCCAGCGCTCTGGGATCGGGAGGCACGGGGTCCTCGAGCCAGAGCGGCTTGATGTCCGAGACCGCGTCCGCGATCGCCGTTGCCGAGGGGACGTCGAAGCGCCAGTGGCAGTCGAGAGCGATGCCGACGTCGTCGCCGAGCGCGACGCGGAGCCCGGCCGCCCTCTCGGCGAGCTGCTCCAGATCGGCGCGGCCGATCGAACGGTTTCCCGTGGCACGATCGTTGGTGAAGATGTCGACGTCGAACTTCAGGTTCCGGAACCCCGCGGCCAGCGCGTCCTCGGACCGCGCCAGCGTCCCATCGAGCGACTCCGCCTCGGAGTCGCCTGCCTCCCAGAACGATCCATGCGTCTGCGTGGCACCGTTAGCAGACATCCAGAAGGGCGTTCGGTAGCGCATGACCCGATCGAGGCTCTGGAGCTGCGCTCCGCCGTGCAGGTCGACGTACACGTCGACGACGTCTCGATGAGCGCCGCCCAGCAGAGCCGAGATCGGCCGATCGGCCAGCTTCCCGTTCAGGTCCCAGAGCGCCGCCTCGATGCCGGACATGGCGTTGAATGCCACGCCCGCCGAGGTGGTGCCGCCTGCTGCCGCGACCAGGCGCTCCCAGAGAGGCCTGATTCTCCGTGGATCATGCCCGACGAGGACCTGACCGAGATCGCGGACGAGCGCGGTCAGCCCCGGAGCGAAGAACGCCTCCCCGGTGCCGAAGGCGCCGGCGTCGGTCTCTACGCGGACGAACGTGTAATCGAAGTTCGCCTCGACGACCGCGGTCGTGACCGAGGTGATTCGCATTGGCTCGATCCTATCGAGTACCGATAAAAGAATAGCTGATTACCGATAATCGCTCCGATACGATGGGCTCGACGCGATGGGCGCGAGCTCCGACACGATCCCTGCCGCTGTGGGCCTGGAAGGACGGACGGTGCGGGCGCGGGGAGATTCCTACCTCTGGGAATGGTCGGCCGAGACGGACGTGTTCCGGATCGCCGATCGGGAGGGTCGCACGATGGTGTCGGGTCTCCTCCAGCCCGCGGTCACCGTGCTGCGCCCGGAGTCTCGGGAGAACGTCTGCAGCGCGGGGCGGCCCGAATCCTGCAGCGTCGAGGACGAGACCCTCTCCGTGCGCTACGAGGGGGTCAACGGAGAGGCTGCGCTTGCCCTGACGCTCCGCTTCGACTCCGACTGTGTCTGGTTGGAGCCGCTCACGTACGAGACCGCGTCGGCAGAGGATGTCGTGTCGGTCCACTGCCATGCGAGGGCGACCGGCCGCGGGGCGATGCCGTCGCTCGCGCACACGTACCTGGTACAACCCGGGATCTGCGAGTCGTCGGCGCTGAGCCCTGTACTACCGACGATGATCTTCCGAGCCGGGCTCACGACCTGGTTGGGGCGAGGGAGCACCGGCTCGGACTACGAGGTGTTCCAGCAATGGGGACTGCCCGCGCACTACTTCTGCGGCATTACCCTGACCTCGGAGCCGTGCGCGGCGGGCGCCTTGACCACACACCGCTCCGACGCGTTCTGTTGCGGCCTCGCCGCCCTTCCGAACGCCGACTATCTCCTCCGCTTGGAAGACGGACTCGGGAGCCCGATGCTCGATGTTCGGAGCGACCTGTGGGGTCAGGCCAGAGGCCCTGGAAGGCTCACATTCGGCGAGAGGTTCGTCTGGACGTTCGCTCGCACCTATCGCGAGGCCGTGCGTCGCTATTACCTGAAGCTCGTCGACGCCGGCATCGTCCAGGTGAAGCGGAACTCGCCCGCGAAGAACGCCGTCGTCACGGCGGCCCAGTTCAATACGTGGGGAGCGCAGTGCGCCGACGATCACATGCTGAGCCGCTTCGACCAGCCGTTTCTCGAGTCGCTCTACGAGGACCTGCGGGCCAGCGGGATGCGACCTCGCCTCTTCGTGATCGACGACAAATGGGAAGGCAGCTACGGCCGGCTCGAGCACGACCCCGCTCGCTTCCCCGAGTTCGAGCAGTTCCTCGATCGCGTGCGCGCCGACGGCTTGAAGGTCGGGCTCTGGGCAGCGTTTCTCCGCACCGACGACCCCCGCACGATAGGTCTCGACGACCGACACCTTCTTCACGACCGCGCCGGTAGGCCGCTCGTCGAGCGAAACAAGTTCCAGCCCTACTTCCTTCTCGACGTCTCTCAGTCGGACGTGCAGAGCGCCCTGCGCGAGCGCATACGGGCGTTCGCGGAGCGCTACCGGCCGGACCTCGTGAAGTTCGACTTCGGTTACGAGCTGCCGTCCCTCTCCGTCTCGGCCCCCGCAGATCGCGCATTCGCCGGGGAGCGCTTCCTCGAGTGCGCCCTCGGCCTGATCGTCGATGCGCTCCGATCCGTCAGTCCGGAGATCGCGGTCATGTACTACTCGCTCTCGCCGCTCGTCGTCTCGCACATCGATCTCCACAGCCCCGACGATCTGTTCCTCTGCGCTGGTGATTACGACCTCGAGGCGAACCGGCGGTTCTTCTTCAGCGGCCTCCTCGGGGACCTTGGCATGCCGACGTACGGGTCCGGAGGCTACGACTGGAGCTCGATGCGCCAGATCTGGCTCGATTCTGTCGTCGTCGGCAGCGTCGGCTCGCTGGGAGCCTTCTCGGAGGACGTCGAGGGAGGGGCGCCAACCCCCGAGCTGGTTGCCAAGTACAACGGCCTGGCCGAGCTCTCGCGACCGACGAACGCCTTTACCGTCTCCCCTCTCGACGCGCGACGTCTGGGAGGAGCGGGGGCCGCCCGCTCGTCGTCCTGGGCGAGGTACGAGGGGGGACAGCTCGTCCTCGCGGCGCTTCGCGACCCCACGCTCTCCAACGACCGATCCATGCACGGCCTGCCGCTGACGTCGACCGTGGCCACAGTCGTCGCGTCTCTGACGGAGCTCGCGATCGACGCATCCGCGTCGGTCGGCGTGGTTCCGTTCGGTGCAGGAGAGCTCACCCTGCACGGGCCGACGCACCGCAGGTCGGCTGAGGTCACGACCCACACCCTCGGAGGCGGGCTCAGACAGCGCACTGCCACCCTCGACGACGGAGACCTGCACGTGGAGCTGAACGAGCGCCTCGACGACGGCTCGTACGTCGAGTGGATCGAGATCCAGTTCCACGACGGCCGCCTCGAACAAGCGTGAGGAGCCAATGACCAACCTGACCGCAGCCCAGCGCTATCTCGCCGCCGGGGACGCCATTCTCACGAGAATCCGCGAGACGCAGCTGGACGCGATCGAGCAGGCCGCCGAGATCTGCGCGAGCACGATCGCCGGCGACGGGCTCGTCTTCTGCTGGGGCGGCGGGCACAGCCGGATGTCCGTCGAGGAGATGTTCCCGCGGATCGGCTCGTTCCCGGGCTTTTATCCGATGGTCGAGCTCGCGCTCACGTTCTACACCCAGTTCGTCGGCGCGGACGGCATGGCCCAGTCCTTGTTCCTCGAGCGTCAGGAGGAATACGCGGGTGCGATCCTCGAGAACTACGAGTTCGGCGCGAACGACGCGATGATTCTCTTCTCGAGCACAGGCATCAACGGCCTCGTCGTCGAGATGGCACTCCGTGCGAAGGAGAGAGGGCTGACGACGCTCGCCGTCACCTCCTTCGACCATGCCGCGTCGACCGGCTCGCGCCACTCGTCGGGGCGAAAGCTGCGCGAAGTCGTGGATGTCGCGATCGACAACTGCACGCCTGCCGGCGACGCTGTCGTCTCCGTAGAAGGCCTCGAGTACGCGGTCGGTCCGACCTCGACGCTCGGCGCGGTCGCGATCGTCAACGCGCTCAAGGTCCGCACTGCCGAGCTTATGGTTGGGAAGGGCGTGCCCCCGGTGGTCCTCACGAGCCCCCACTTCGCTGACCGTCCCGAGGAGTCCGAAGAGCAACTCCGCCGGGTGTACGCGGAGTTCAAGCGCCGCAAGAGGATGATCTTCGGCCGTGAGTAGCACGGGCTCGCCGCTCGTCCTCGGAATCGACGCCGGAACGTCGGGGCTCAAGGCCGTGCTTGCGACGCCGGACGGCGAGATCGTCGGCCGCGCGCGAGCCGACTACGCGACGAAGCGCCCCCAGGCCGGTCATGCCGAGCAGGACCCGCAGGACTGGTGGAACGCGCTCGTGCTGGCAGTACGAAACGCCGTGGCGGACGCGAGAGCGATACCGAGCAGGGTTGCCGCAATCGCAGTCAGCGGCCAGGGGTGCGCGGTGACGCTCGTCGACGGACACGGCGACATCGTGCGTCCGGCCATCATCTGGATGGACTCACGTGCCGAGGCCCAGAGCGATCTGCTGCGTGAGCGTTGTGCAGACGAGATCCTGCGCGTGAACGGCAAGGCGCCCGCGCCCTACAACGCGGAACCCTCCCTCATGTGGCTTGCGCAAAACGAGCCGGAGTCGCTCGAGCGTGCGAGCCACTCGCTCACGACGACCGGTTACTTGACCTTCCGCCTCGCCCGCACGCCGGTTGCCAACGTCTCGGACGCGAGCATCTGCTTCGCCTTCGATCTGGCGAAGCGGACGTGGTCAGAGGACCTCATCGAGGCGTTTGAGCTGCCGCGGCGACTCTACCCCGCGCTCGCCGAGTGCACCGACGTCGTCGGCCGCTTGAGCGCCTCGGCCGCGTCCGACCTCGGCCTCGAGAGCGGGACGCCGGTGGCTGCCGGCGGCGAGGACACCTCCTGCACTGGACTCGCGCTCGGCGTGGTGTCGCCGGGCGAGGCCCTCCTCTCGCTCGGCACCGCGGGCACGGTGTATGTCGCGCAGGAGACGATCCCGATACATGCGCGGCTCCTCACCTTCCTCCACGTCGTTCCGGGAGCGTCGCTCATCGGCGGCTCCACGGCTGCCGTGGGGGCCGCGCTCGAGTGGTGCCGCGAGGCCATCGGAGGCGGTATCGAGCTCGGGCAACTGACAGAGCTCGCCGGCACCGCCCGGCCGGGCAGCTGCGGCGTCGTCTTCCTCCCGTATCTCAGCGGTGAGCTCCAACCGATCAACGACGGTCGCGCCCGCGGTGTCTTCTTCGGCCTCAGCCAGTCCACCAGCCGCGCCGACCTCGTGCGCGCGGTCATGGAGGGAGCCGCGTTCGCCCTGGCGCACAATCTCGACGTCGCCCGCTCCGCGGGGGTGGAGGTCGCGGAGCTTCGCGCCGCAGGGGCTCCGACGCAGAGCGAGACGTGGTGTCAGATCATCGCGGACATCGCCGGCGTCCCCGTGTCCGTGCCCAAGCGGGAGACGGGGGCGCAGCTCGGCGACGCTCTCCTCGCGGCGAAGAGCGTCGGATTGGTCGAGGACCTCGTCGCGGTTGCACGCGCCGCAGTGGGATCCACACGCACGTTTGAGCCCAACGAGGCGCTGCGCGATGTCTACGACCGCTCCTTCTCGCTCTACCGCGATCTCTATCCCGCACTCGAGACTCAATTCGAGGCCGCGGCGTGAGGCTCGCAGGGAAGGTTGCGATCGTGACGGGCGCCGGCGCGGGCATCGGACGCGGCTGCGCCGAGACGTTCGCGCGCGAAGGCGCGCAGGTCGTCGTCTCGAACCGCAGCATCGAGAACGGCGAGTCCGTCGCGTCCACCATCCGCGAGTCGGGAGGTGAGGCGACGTTCGTGCACTGCGACGTCTCGGTGCCCGAGCAGGTCGAGGTGCTCGTCGCGGCGACGTTGGAACGCTACGGCCGGCTCGACGTCCTCGTCTCCAACGCGGGCATCGGTCGCGGGCCAGGGGACGGGCCCACACACGAGTGCACCCTCGAGGCGTGGGACACCGTGATGCAGATCAACCTGCGCGGCACCTTCCTCGCCTGCAAGTACGCGATCCCGGCGCTGCTGCAAACGCGAGGGGGCTCGATCGTGACGATGTCCTCGGTGCTCGGTCTCGTCGGCTCGCAGGGTCTCTTCGACACGCACGCGTACATGACCACAAAGGCGGGAATCATCGGGTTGACCCGCACGATCGCCGCGCATTACGCGCGCGATGGTCTCCGGGCGAACTGCCTGGCCCCTGGTCTCATCGACACCGGCATGGCGACCCGCACCAAGTCCGACGATCGCTTGCTGGACCAGTTGCGCTCGTGGCAGCCGCTCGGACCGGTCGGCGCCGTACAGGACGTCGCAGATGCTGCCGTCTACCTCGCGAGCGATGAGTCGGGGTTCGTGACCGGTGTCGTTCTGCCCGTCGACGGCGGATGGACCGTTCAGTGATCGAGACGTACACGACTGCGCTCCCGCGTCTCCGGGACGTCGACGTGGTCGTCGTCGGTTCCGGCTCTGCCGGATCCACGGCCGCGATCGCCGCAGCGCGAAGCGGCGCAAAGACCGTCCTCGTCGAACGCTACGGCTACCTAGGGGGGACGTCGACGCAGGTTCTCGACACGTTCTACGGCTTCTACACGCCGGGCGCGGTCGCGTACAAGGTCGTCGGAGGCATCCCCGACGAGGTCGTCTCGTCGCTCAAGGCGAGGAACGCGGCGTTCGAGCGGCCCAACACCTTCGGCGCCGGCACCGGCGTGACCTACGATCCGATAACGCTCCGCCTCGTCTGGGAGGATCTCGCGCTCGAGGCCGGAGTCGAGCTTCTCCTGCACTCGTTCTGCACGGACGTCGTGATGGACGGGAGCCGCATCGCGGGTGTGGTCATCGACGGCAAGGCGGGGCTCAGGCAGATCGCCGCAAACGCCGTCGTCGATGCCACGGGCGACGGGGACGTCTGCGCCCGCGCGGGAGTGCCATTCGAGCGAGCGGGTGAGATCGACCCAGCACAGACGCTGACGACGACGTTCCGCATGGTCAACGTCGACGTCCACGCCGCGCAAGCGTTCGGCAAGAAGGCCCTGTGGGCGGCGATGAAGGAGGCGGCGGCGAGCGGGGCCTACGACCTCCCGCGCAAGGAAGGCTCCTGGCACGTCACGACGCAAGAGGGCGTGATCCACACGATCATGACTCGGGTCGCCGACCTCGATGCCACGGACCCAGTCGCACTGACCAAGGCGGAGATCGAAGGGCGGCGACAGGCGGTCGAATACGCGCGCTTCCTGCGCGACCTGGTGCCCGGGTACGAGCGCGCCGAGCTGTCCTGGCTCTCCGACCCGATCGGCGTGCGCGAGACGCGTCGCATCTACGGCGAGTACCGGCTGACACGCGACGACTGCCTCGCGGCGCGGAAGTTCGGCGACGCCATCGGCGCCTGCGGCGCCCCCATCGAGGATCACCATGCGGGCTCGGACACCGCCTGGACATATCTCCCCGAGGGCATGACCTACGACATTCCCTACCGAACGCTCGTGCCCCTGCAGGCGAATGGTCTGCTCGTCGCGGGACGGTGCTTCAGCGCGACCCACGACGCGCACGCGTCGTGTCGCTCGATGGCGCAGACGATGACGATGGGGCAGGCCGCAGGAACCGCCGCAGCGCTCTCCGTCCGCTGGGACGTCCTGCCTCGATCTCTGGAGATCTCGGCGCTGCAGGTGAGGCTCCTCGAGCTGGGCGCGCGCTTCGGCGAGATCCTGGCCGACGATCGCCTCGTGCTGGACACCTGACGTGACCATGGTGGAGACGACCCTCGGCCTATTGCCGCCTTCCGGCCTCGGCCGGATCGACGCGCACGAGCACGTGATCATCGACGGCGGCCTGATGACGGTCAAGCATCCCGAGTTCAAGCTCGACTCGGTGGAGAAGGCCGTCGAGGAGGTCGGCCGCTGGAAGGCCGCGGGCGGCGGCGCGATCGTCGACACGATCCCGATCGGCGCAGGACGTCAGGTCGATCAGCTCGTTCAGGTGAGTCGCGAGACCGGGGTCCCGATCCTCGTGCCGACTGGCTTCCACTCGATCTCCAACTACCTGCCGGACCACTGGCAGCATCGCTACTCTGAGGAGCAGATCGCAGAGCTGATGCTCGCCGAGTGCATCGAGGGCCTCGACCGCGGTGCGTACGACGGGCCGCTCGTCGAGCGCAGCCCCGTCAAGGCCGGGCTACTCAAGGTCGCTGCCGGCTACCACCACATCAGCCCGACGACTGCGAAGATCATTCGCGCGGCCGGGCGCGTCCACGCGCGCTGTGCGGTGCCGATGCTCGTCCACACGGAGATGGGAACCGCGGGTGACGAGATCCTCGACGCCTTCGAGTCCGTGGGGGTCCCGCCGAGCCGGGTTCTCCTGAGCCACATCGACCGCAATCCGGACGCGACGATCCATCTCCGGCTCGCCCGCCGAGGCGCCTTCCTCCAATACGACACTCCGATTCGTGTGCAGGTACAGCCCGAGTCGGTGGTTGTCGAGCTGATGCGAACAGTGATTCAAGCGGGCCTCGGCGACCGCCTCTGCCTGGGCGGTGACCTGGCCCGCCGCTCGTACTGGCGTGCGTACGGAGGCGGCCCCGGGCTCGACTACCTGCTCACGACCTTCACTGCGCGGCTCGAGGAGGAAGGTTTCGTCGAGGGCGAGCTCGACGCCATCTGGCACGGCAATCCCGCTCGCTGGCTGACCGGAGCTGCAGCGTGAGCTCCCGCTCGTCGCGCAGATTCCCGCGCTCGCGGACCATCGCGCCGTCCGACGTGCGGGGCACGCTGGCGCGGGTGGTGCCGGGCAAGCGATGCCGCCAGCGGGAGGAGCGTTGAGCATGGCCGAGCCGAACGGCCTTCAGGATCTTCGCGTTCTCCGCCGGCCATCTCTGGCCGAGGAGATCGCGACCGGACTTCGCGAGCGCATCCTCGCCGGCGAGTTGCGACCGGGCGACCGAATCGGCGAGCTCGACGTGGCGCAGGCGTTCGGGACGAGCCAGGCACCCGTGCGAGAGGCGTTCGCCACACTTCGCTCCGAAGGCCTCGTCGTCACGTTGCCCCGCCGTGGGACCTTCGTCAGCTCGGTGCTGCTGATCGACGCACGTATGGCGTACGAGATCCGTCGCAGAGTCGAGCCGTACGTCTACGAGCAAGCGCTCGACAACATCACGGAATCCGACCTCCTCGTGCTTGAGCAGCTGGTCGAGAGCATGCGCGCCGCCGCGGCGCAGGGAGACCTCGAGACGATGACACGCCACGATATGGACCTGCACGGGTTCCTCTACGGCCGTATCGGCTCGGAGATGCTGCAGCGAATCTGGGACCTCCTGTCGGCGAACATCAGGAAGTTCGTCGTCGCGACCGGGCCCGAGCTCATGTCGCCGGAGGAGCTGAGAGACGTACCGGAGATGCATGCCCGCCTCGTCGAGCTCATACGGGCGAGGGATGCCGTAGCGCTCCGCGAGGAGTTGACACGACAGCTCGACCTCATCTGGCAGCGGATCGGGGCCGAGGCTGCCGAGTCGGGAGAGAGCTACAGCTGAACCACCTCCGAAGCTGTCGCGAACGCATGCCGCCGGTAGGCGGTCTGCGGCGACGGTCGACCGCGGCGGTTGAGCGACGCCTCGGTCGCGGGGCTATTCGACGTCGCGGGCGAGCGTGAGCGCCCGGCAGGAGCACAGCACCCTGCCGTCGGCAGCCGTACAGGTGGTCACGAGGTCGCTCAGCGCCCTCTCGGGGCGGATGCGAGTTATCTCGACCGGTGCGACCACCTCATCGCCGAGGTACGCGGGTTCGTGGAAGAGCAGCTGTTGCTTGAGGTAGTTTGCCCCGAGAAGCGTGCCCGGAACCGCTGTCCGATCGGTCGGAGCGTGTGCAGACCGGCGAGCGCGGCGTACGTCTCGAAGTCGCTGCGTGAGAACGTGCGCGAGACGGAGGCGCGGTCTCCCAGCTTGACCGTCCCACGTGACGCGTGAGTAGCGGCGCGACGCGCCCGTTGTCGTGGTTCGAACAGTGCGTTGGTCTGCGCGCAAACCACGTACCGCCGTGTAGCCTCGACCCATGCCGAGCTACAGCGTCGTCCCGCCCGCGGGCGGCAACCGCTACGACTGGCAGTCCGACCACATCCTGGTCAAGGCGGACATGGCCGCGACGGGCGGTACGGTGACCGTCGTCGAAGACACGCTCGACCCCGGCTTCCTGCTCCCGCGACACCACCATCGCGCGATGACGGAGGTCTTCTGCGTCCTCGACGGCGAGGTCACGTTCCGCTTCGACGACGCGACCGAGGTCGCGACGCGGGGTACGACGGTGACGATCCCGCCGAGGATCTGGCACGAGGTGACGAGCGAGCGAGGCGGAACCTTGATTACCATGTTCGCCCCGGGCGGGTTCGAGGGATACCTCGAAGAGCTTACGAGGCTGACGGCCGAGGAGCGGAGGGACGAAGTGCTGATCCGCGAACTCGGCGAGAGGTACGACACGTGGAGCGCCGAGTGACTGCGGTGCCAATAGCCTTCGGAACAGGCCCACGGCGGCGCAGAATGGTGGATGTCGCTCAGCGTTTCAGGACGTGTTCGCCCGCAGCTGAGGCCGCTCAGCAGATGCGCCCCCGCTTGCCGCGCGCATAGAACTCGATGAGGTGGCCGGAGTAGAGGAGCCTCTGCACCGCGTCGTTTCCCTCCGTGAGCTCGGGGCATGAACCCATACCTGGCATCAGGCTTACAGACGCACTGGATGTGGGCACCGTGGGTCAAGGACTCCAGCGTCAGCGAGGCGCGCGTAGCCACCACCTCGTCGCGGTCGAGGTAGCCGCGCAGGTAGAGATACCCGTCGCGCTCGGCGCGTGTTCTGAGTTCCTCGAAGTCATCCGCTGCGTCGCTCGAGTCTCGAACCTGCGCTACCGTGCCCGCTTCGAACTCGTGACCGCACGAGGCGATCCTCGAGCGAGAGAGCGAGCGGGTGCACGCTACCTCTCGGCACCAAGGACCAGGCCTTCGCGAAGCCGGCGCTCGGTGAGCAGGAAGACGACGAGCACCGGCAGGGCGATCAGCACGGCGAGCGCCATCAGCGGCCCCCAATCGGTACCGAACTGGGAGATCTGCCGCGCCAGCAGCGCGCTGAGCGGCAGCCGCTCCTCTTCCGTGAGGAAGGTGATGGCGTAGAGAAACTCTCCCCAGGCGATGATCCAGACCAGGGTGCCGACG
>Ga0136613_10001414_pt1 | contig 12396 bp, 13 predicted proteins | sample AntDrymUQ2722106_2_FD_106649 | JGI IMG/M metagenome (GOLD analysis project Ga0136613, IMG submission 106649) | Polar desert sand microbial communities from Dry Valleys, Antarctica - metaG UQ272 (21.06) | ecosystem: Environmental > Terrestrial > Soil > Desert | place: Antarctica: Dry Valley... | reverse complement strand
CGGCGGCCACGAGACCGAGCAGGTCTTCTTCGAGCAGGTGCTCGACGGTGAGGCGGCGGTCAGTGGCAGGCTCGGTGATGACCGCCTGGGCCAGCTCTCCGGTGAGCACCTCGGCGAAGAGCCGCTCCGACGCGGCCTCGTTGACCCGAAGCGCGACCCCGCTCGCCCGCTGCCGCAGCTCGGCCGCGAGCGCCGGGACCAGCCAGCGGCTGGCCGTCCCCACCACCCCGAGGCTGGCGTGGCCCGCCTGGAGCCCGCGCAGCATCGTCAGGTCGTCGCTCATCGCCTGGAGCTCCCGCCGGACCCGACGGGCCCGCTCCAGTACTACGTCCCCAAACTCGGTGGGGACCGCACCACCGCGCCCCCGCACCAGGAGCGGCACTCCCAGCTCGCGCTCGAGCTGGCGGATCTGGTCCGACACGTTCGACTGCACCGTCGCCAACCGGTCAGCGGCCGCGGTGAACGACCCCTCCTCCGCGATCGCCAGCAGTGTGTCCAAGTGCCTTACTTCCATCATTCTTGGTCGGCTCGCCTCGGCGGCCGGGTTACCCGGCCGCCGCCCTCCGGGCCGGCTCGCACTCCTGCTCCGCTCGCTGCCGCTCGCTTCGCGGCAGCGAATCTCTCGCCGCGCTCGCACATGTCTCGCGACCTCCCTTCTGGTCGGCTCGCCTCGGCCCGCTCCATGGCGTCCTCGCTGGTGGGCAGCATCCATCTGTAATACCGATGGGTAGAATCAATCCTAGCTGTTTGACAGATTGGGGGCGCAGCCGGCATCATGGTGAGGTACCACGCTCGGGGGACCGGCTCCCCCCGCTGGTTCCCCGAGCTTTCCACCCGCACCGAGCACGCGATTCCCTGAACCGCGCCTCCGGTGCCCCTCGATCGGAGTGATTCAGGCAGCATGGCAATCGAGACACTTTCCACCCTGATCTTCACCGGCCCTCTGGCGTGGACGACCGACGCCGCCTGCGTCGGTCAGACCGACCTCTTCTTCGCCCCCGCCGGCGAGCGGCCCGAGGCCCGCGAGGTCCGCGAGGATCTGGCCCGCGCCGTCTGCGCGCAGTGCCCCGTGCTCGCCGACTGCCGGTCCTGGGCGCGCGAGAACCGGGAGTACGGCTTCTGGGGCGGCGAGTCCGAGGAGGAGCGCGCCGCCGCCGGGTTCCGCGTCGACATGCCCGTCGGGCGCGTTGCCCGCTACCCGAAGGGCAACGGCCAGCCGGTTGCGCCCCGCTCGAGCCGCGTCGCCTGACCGCGGCTCGCTAGCCTCCGCGCCGTGGGGGCAGAACCTCTCGACGGCGTCGACCTGCACAAGCTGCGCGACTTCTTCGCCACGCACGTCGATGGCGCAGACGGTTCCGAGCTGCACGCCGAGCTGATCGCCGGCGGCAAGTCGAATCTCACCTACGGGATCACCGACGGGGCGCACCAGTGGGTGCTGCGCCGTCCGCCGCTCGGTCATGTGCTCCCCACCGCGCATGACATGGCGCGCGAGTACCGGGTGATGACGGCCCTCGCCGACACCGATGTCCCGGTGCCGCGCACCCACGCACTCTGCGACGACGTCGACGCGAACGGCGCGCCCTTCTACGTGATGGAGCGCGTCGACGGCCAGATCCTGCGCAATGCCGACGACATGGGGAAGCTCTCCCCCGACGAGGCCCGAGCCTGCTCGGTGGAGCTCGTCGACGTGCTGGCCCGACTGCACCGCGTCGACTACGAGGCCGTGGGGCTCACCGGGTTCGGGCGGCCCGACGGGTTCCTGGAGCGCCAGCTCCGCCGCTGGAACGAGCAGTGGGAGCGCTCCAAGGACGCCGAGCTGCCCGCGCTCGACGAGGTGGCGCGCCGGCTGCGGGCCGCGCTGCCACCATCGGGCCCGCCCGCCATCGTGCACGGCGACTACCGCCTCGACAACACCATGCTCGCGGTGGACGACCCGGGTCGGATCGTCGCCGTCCTCGACTGGGAGATGTCGACGCTCGGCGACCCCCTCGCCGACGTCGGGCTCTTCCTGCTCTACTGGAGCCAGAGTGACGCGCAGATCGTCGCCACTGGCAACGCCGTCGGCATCCAGCCCGGCTTCCTGTCGCGCGACGAGGTCGTGACGCTTTACGGCGAGCGCAGCGGCCGATCGATCGACGCGCTCGACTGGTACGTCGTGTTCGCCGGCTACAAGCTCGCCATCATCGTGGAGGGCATCGCCGCCCGCTACCGGATGGGAAAGACGCTCGGCGAGGGCTTCGACCACATGGGCGGGCTCGTCAGCGCGCTCATCGACCAAGCGCTCGAGACGGCCAGTGGCTCGTCGATCCCGGCCCTGCGCGGCTGACGCAACCGGCGCGCCTCACGTGTGGCGGCTGATGTAGCCGCGGCTGCGGAACGTCGCCAGCATCCGCACCACGAACCAAACCGACGCCGCCCCCAGCACCAGCGCGCCGGCCGCGCCGATCCCGATCTCGTCCCAGGGCAGCGGGTCGCCTTCGAGCACGGCCCGACCCGCGGCGAACACGTGGGTGAGGGGCAGCACCTTGCCGATCGGCTGGAGCACGCCGGGCAGCGCGTCGACCGGGTAGAAGATCCCCGACAGCGGCATGAGCATCGCGAGCAACCCCCAGGCGAGGATCTCGGCTCCCTGCCCGACGCGCAGGATGAGACCGATCACGAGCAGCCCGACCGACCACCCGACGAGCAGCAGCACCGCGACGATCGGCACCAGCGCCAGGCCGATGTCGGTCACGTTGAAGGCGAAGAGCCCGAAGGCGACGGTCCCGACGACCGTCACGCTCATCGCCAGCTTCGCCAACCCGAAGAGCACCACGCCGGCGACGTACTCGACCTCGCGCAGCGGCGTCACGAGCAGGTTGAGCAGGTTGCGCGACCACGTCTCCTCCATGAAGCCGGTCGCCAAGCTCACCTCGGCCTGGAACACCACATGGAAGAGCAGGATGCCGGCGAGCAGGAACGCCGCGCCGGCCTCGCCCACGTCGGCTTGACGTCCGAAGTACACGCCGATGGCGCCGAAGAGCACCGCATCGACGACGGGCCACACCACCACGTCGAACCAGCGTTGCGGTGCGCGCTGGAGCACGAAGGCGTGGCGCCGCACCACCGCCTGCACGCGGAGCCAACGCATCACGCGCCCTCCCGTTCCTCGGCGAGGTGGAGGAACACGCCCTCGAGGTCGTCGCGCCCGAAACGGGCCGCGACCTCGGCGGGCTTGCCGTCGGCGACCACCCGGCCGGCGGAGATGAACACGACCCGTTCGCAGAGCCGCTCGACCTCGATCATGTTGTGGCTGGTCACGAGGAGGGCGGTGTCGTCGTCGGAGCACAACCGGTTGAGCCCGGTGCGAACCCGCAACGCCACGTCGGGGTCGAGCGACGCCGTCGGCTCGTCGAGCACGAGCAGTGGCGGGCGGTGCAACGTCGCCTTGACGATCCCGATGAGCGTGCGCTGGCCCGACGACAGCTCGTTCCCCATCGCACCGGCGAGGTGGGTGATCCCGAAGCGCTCGAGTCCGAGCTCGACCGCCGGGCCGGGATCGGCAAGCCCGTAGAGCTGGCCGAACAAGCGGAGGAACTCGACGACGCGCAGCCGCTCGGGGAGCGGCAGGTACCCGGCGGCGAAACCGACGTGCTCGGCCGCCTCGCTGCGGTGCCGGGGCAGACGGTGACCCATGATCTCGACCCATCCGGCGTCGGGAGTCACGACCCCGAGCAGCATGAGCAGCGTGGTGGTCTTGCCCGCCCCGTTGGGCCCCAGGAGCGCGACGCGCTCGCCGGCCCCGACCGTGAGATCGAGACCGTCGACGGCCTGGACGCGCTTGTAGCGCTTCTCGAGGCCGCGAGCGACGAGGATGCCGGGCTCGGCGGAGGAAGCGGGCGCGGAAGTGGAAGGCACGACCTGGCAGTGTCGCAGACCGGGCCGGCGGACGGGCCGGGATTCGGGCAATACTCCCGGACATGACCAAGGTGGAGCCCGCCCGAGTGCTCGCGGGCGTGAGGGTGCTGGAGCTCGCCGAGCTCGGGTACGAGACCACCGAGATCGAAGCCCTCCGCGACCAAGGAGCCATCACATGACCAGCGACACCAACGCCGGACCGCCCGCGACCGCCGTGAGCGCGGCCCGCCACCTGCGCGATCTCGTCGAGCCGATCGCGGCCGGCGTGTACTTCGCGCCCGAGACGCACGACGGGTACACCCGCGAAGGCCTCAACTTCTTCGAGGGGTACTTCTGCTCGCGCGGCGCCTGCCTCGGGCGGGCGCCCTGGAGCGTGATCTGCGCCGCGTTCGCCGCGTTCAAGCCGGAGGTCGTGGAGCAGGCCGTCACCGGCGGGTGGGAGAAATCGGGCCCCGAACCCCTGCTCGCCGCTCGCCTCGCGGGGGCCGAGGCGCAGCTCGAGAGATTGTGCGGCGATCCCGGCCCCGAGGTCGAAAGGGCCACCGCGCTTCTCTTCGAGCTGACCGACGGCGTCGACCCATCGGGCCGCATGCTCTACGCGGGCCTCTCCGTGCTGCCCCGTTCCGAGTCGCCGTGGGGCGCGCTGTGGCGCGCCGCCGACCTCGTGCGCGAGCACCGGGGCGACGGGCACATCGCGGCGTGGATCTCACAGGTCGACTCCACCGAGATCACCGTGCTGAGCGAGCTGGCGTGGGGCATCCCGCCGCGAAGCTACGTGTTCACGCGCGGGTGGTCGGAGGACGACGTCGATGCCGCGTGCGCACGGCTCGAAGCCCGCGGGCTGGCGCGCGGTACCGAGCTCACCGGCGCGGGACGAACGCTGCGCCGCGAGATCGAGGATGCCACCGACGATGCCGAGCGCGCCGTGATCGACCGGCTGGGCGATCGGGCCGACGAGCTGTTCGGCCTGCTCGAGCCGTGGTCGCAGGCGATCGTCGCCGGTGGTGGGTACCCGGTCGACCCGTCGAAGCTGCGCCAGGTGCGCGGCTGACGGGCTGATGAGGTGACGAGCGCCCGGCGGTAGCCTCGCCCGGATGCCCGACGACCAACGCGACGACCAGCGACCCGACGACCAGCGACCCGACGACGACCGACCCGACAACGACCAACACGACGACCAGCGACCCGCCGACGATCGACCCGACAACGACCGACCCGACAACGACGGGCTGGTCTGGGACGACACCCCCGAGCTGTCGCACCCCATCCTCGTCGCCGCCTTCGAGGGTTGGAACGACGCTGGCAGCGCGGCGTCGGAGGCGGGGGCGTGGCTCGCTCGCCGGTTCGGTGCCGAGCGCTTCGCGTGGGTCGATCCCGAGGTGCACTTCGACTTCCAGTCGCGTCGTCCCGAGGTCGAGCTGGTCGACGGGGTGACGCGTGCCATCACGTGGCCGGCCAATGAGCTCTTCGCCGTGCGCGTCGACGGGCCGCACGACCTGGTGGTGCTGCGCGGCGTGGAACCGCACTACCGGTGGCGGTCGTTCTGCCGGGCCGTGCAGCGGGTGGCCGGCGTGACCGGCTGCGAGCTGGCGGTGACGTTCGGCGCGCTCCTCGCCGACGTCCCCCACACGCGCGACCCTCGGGTCACCGGCACCGCCAGCGACCCCGAGCTCGTCGACCGGCTCGGCCTCGCGCGCTCCCGGTACGAGGGCCCGACCGGGATCGTCGGTGTGCTCCAGGACTCCTTTCGCGGGGCGGGGGTGGCGTCGGCCTCCTTGTGGGCGCCGGTCCCGCACTACGTCGCGGCCCCGCCCCACCCGGTCGCGACCCGGGCGATCCTCGGGCGCTTCGCCGGTCTCGCCGGGCTCACCCTCGACCTGAGCGAGCTCGACGGTGTCGCCGAGGCGTGGCGCCGGCGGGTCGACGAGGTCGCGGCGGGCGACGACGACATCACGTCGTACGTCCGCTCGCTCGAAGAGCGCTTCGACACCGACGACCCCATCGAGGGCGAGCTCCCGTCGGGCGACTCCCTCGCCGCCGAGCTCGAGCGGTTCCTGCGCGAGCAGCGGGGCGACACCTGACCCAGCGCCGCGGCGATCTTGCCTGCTAGCATGCAGGCATGGCCCAGCTCACGATCCGTCTCCCCGACGAGCTCGCGGCCGGCGTACGCGACCGGGCTGCCGACGAGGGCAAGAGTGTGAACCGCTTCGTCCTCGACGCGATGCGGGCGCTCGTCGATCCGGATCTCGAGGAGTCCGACGTCGAGCGGATTCGGGCGCGACTGCGCCGAGCGGGTCTGCTCCACGAGCCCGAACGACGCCGCATTCCTCGTGCGGACCCGGAAGCGCTCGATCAGGCGCGCCGGGCCGCAGGACGAGGGAAGCCGCTCTCCGAGTACGTGATCGAAGGGCGGGGGCCGCGCTGAGCGTCTTCTGCGACAGCTCGGCGGTGGTGAAACGGTATGCGCTCGAGTCCGGCAGCGAGGTGGTCCGGGCATTCCATGCGATCACCGTCTCCTGTCTCGTCAGGATCGAGATTCCCGCGGCGTTGTGGGCGAAGCACCGGCGCGGTGAGCTCGACGCTCGCGAAGCGGAAATGCTCGACGCCGAGTTTGAAGCCGACTACGTGCAAGCTACGGACGCGACCCTCCAACTGACCATCATCAAGGTCAGTGACGGCCTGCTCGCGCTTGCTGGTTCCTACCCGCAGCTGCACGGACTGCGCGCCTATGACTCGTTGCAGCTCGCATCGGCGACGGCGCTCCGAGAGTCGAGCGGCGAGAACGTCCGATTCGTTACCGCCGACCATGCGCTCGCCGCAGCCGCAGTTGACGAGGGGCTCGACGTGCTCGTGCCCGATTGAAGTCGTCGACCTCCGCGTCTCGGGCGCTAGTCCAGGAGGTCGCGGGCGACGGCCTCCCAGAGGGTGGTCGAGAGGGCGAGCGACTCCTGGTCGACGCGCTCGTCGTTGCCGTGGAACATGGTGGCGTAGTCCTCGAACGTCAGGCGCTCGCTGAAGAGCCCGAATCCATAGCCCACCGAGCCGGCCCGGCGGAAGTACCGGTTGTCGGTGCCGCCCACCATGATGAACGGCACGAGCGCCGACCCCTCCACCAGGCGACCCGACACCCGCTGAAGGGAGTCCCACAGCGGCGTGTCGGTCGGTGACGCGGTGGACGGGTCGTCGTTGCCTTCGATCTCCACCCGGTCGGCAAGATCGCCGAGCGCCTCACGGAGCTGGTTCAACACCTCGGGCCCGGTCTGACCGGACAAGGTCCGGATGTCGACCTGCAGCTCCACCTTGTCGGGGATCACGTTGGTCTTGGTGCCGCCGTGCGCGACGGTGGGCGCGAACGTCGTGTGCGTGCACGAGTAGACCATGCGGCCAAGCCCGACCGGCAAGGTCTCGCAGAAGGCCGCTACCTGTTCAGGGTCGAGAAGCGGCTCGGTCATCTCAGCCGGCCAGCCCATCGACTCGACGTAGCGCCGCCACGTGTCGCCGATGCGGGCCCGCGGTCGGTACTCGGCGATGCGGCGCACGACCTCGGCCGCGGTCACGAGCGCGTTGTCGGTGCGGAACGGCTGCGAGCCGTGGCCGGGGGTCCCGCGCACGGTGAGCTTCGACCAGAAGGTGCCCTTCTCGTCGGCGAGAACCGGGAGGCGCGGGCCGTTGGATGTGGGCATCTGGAAGCCGCCAGCCTCGGTGAGCACGTAGTCGGCGTACACCGCATCGCGCTCGTGCTCCACGAGGTGGCGGGCGCCGAACGTGCCGAGCGCCTCCTCGTCGGCGACGGCCAAGTAGATGAGCGTGCCCTTGGGCGTGAAGCCGGAGTCGGCGAGACGCCGGAACGCCACCGCCATGGTGGCGGTCTCGTTGAGCATGTCAACCGCGCCCCGACCCCACACGAACCCGTCGACCAGCTCGGCGCCGAAGGGGTCACGGCCCCACCCGTCGACGTTGACGGGCACGACATCGGTGTGGCCCATGAGCAGCAGCGACGGTGCGGCGGGGTCGCTCCCCTCGATGCGGGCGACAAGGCTCTCGCGCCCGGGTTGGGGCTCGTAGGTCTCGATGTCGAGGCCCGATCCGGCGAGGTAGCCGCGCAGCGCATCGACGCTGCGACGCTCCTGACCCGACTCGACCGTGCCGTCGTTGACGCACTGGTTGCGGATCAGGTCGCGCAGCAACTCGGTCGCCTCGGCGGTCGGGTCATCGGCACGAGCAGCGGCGACGCTCACACGAGCACCTTACGCGCGCCTGGCGTTCTGGCGTCAGATGAGCACGCATTTGATGCTCAGATGACGCCAAAAGCCGGGCGGCGGCTAGGTCATGCGATCCGGTAGCGGAGCTGGCCTCCTTCGCGCACTCGCTCGGCGGCGCCGGAGCGGGCGAGGTGCTCGAGGTGGGCGAAGGTCTCGCTCTCGGCCATGACCCCCCAGTGGCGGCGCGGGAACACCTCGCGGCAGAGCTGCTGCACGGTCGCGGGGCCGAGCGCCCGGCTGGCCTCGGCGAGCTGGTCCATGCGCTCGTGGTGGTGGCGCTTGATCGCGTTGACCCGGCCGGGCACATCGTGGAAGGGATGGCCGTGCGCGGGGAGGCCCAGGCGAATGCCGTCGAGGCCGGCGACGAGGTCGAGCGTCGTGAGGTAGGCGTCGAGCGCGTCGGTCCCGTTCCCGACACCCGACACGTGCGGCGTGATCGACGGCAGCACATGGTCACCCGAGAGCAGGAGCCCGTGCTCCGCGTCGTACAGGCACAGATGGTCCTGGGTGTGCCCGGGCGTGTGCAGCGCCGTCCACTCCCGCCCCGCGAGGCCGACGGGGTCCCCGTGCACCACCCGGCGGCTCGGATCGGGCGGCGAGAACAACATGCGCAGCGCCCGCACCACCAACCGGCGCCGCAGTGGCGGCATCGGGTGGCGGCTCCCGCCCCACGGCGTCTCGCCGCCCCACGGGACGGGACGGCGCCCGCCATCCCCACCGGCAGCCGACCCGACATCGCCGCGGTCGTCGTCGCCCTCGCCGGACGCGACCGACTCGGCGTGGGTCGGCACCATCTCGTCGGGTGACAGCTCCACCTGTGCTACCGCCGCCGCCACCGTCTCCTCGGCGTGGGCGGCCTCGGCCTCGCTGCGCGGCTCGGCCAGCTCCGCGGCGCGCCGCCCGTTCCGCTTCGTCGACCAGGTGGTGAACGACCGGTGCGTGAGCACGTCAGCGCCCGCCTCGCGCCGGATGCGCCCGGCGCCACCGAAGTGGTCGGGGTGCGAGTGGGTAACGACGACGGTGTGGACGTCGCGCAGACGGAAGCCCGCGGAGCGCAGCCGGCGCTTCAGCGCCCGCCACGACGCCGGACCGGGAAGGCCCGGATCGACGACGGCGAGCCCGTCGTCGTCGATGAGGCCGTACATGTTCACGTGACCGAGCCCCGGCATCCAGATCGGGAGCTGCATCCGGATCACGCCCGGGGCGATCTCGGTGACCTCGTCGGACGCCGGCTCCTGCTCCTGGCGCGGGGGACGGCGCGCCGCGGGCGTCGCGGCCGGCGGATCGGAGAGGTCCGTCACCTGCTCAACCTATCCTTTCCTCTGCCCACCCGACCCCACCCGCTTCCCCACCCCGCCGACCCGACCAGCCGGGCGCCGATGCGCTCAGGTCGTCTCGTAGGCGAGAGGCGCGAGCTTGGGCCACGGGCGACTCGCCTCGAGCAGCGCGCCCGCGCCGAAGCAGTGCTCGTCCTCGTGGCGGCGGGCGACGACCTGCAACGCCACCGGGAGGCCGTCGACCGCCCCCGCCGGGATGCTCGCCGCCGGCTGGCCCGTCATGTTGAACGGCGCGGTGAAGGCCGCCGAGAGCCCCATCAGCGTCACCGGCTTGCCCGCCACCTCGCCGTGGAGCACGCCCTCGGCCGCGAACGCCGGGGTGGGAGTGGTTGGCGTGAGCAGCAGATCGACCTCCGAGAATACGGCGGCGGCCGCGGTGGCCAGCTCGTGGCGGCGGCGGATCGCCTTGAACACGCCGCTGCCGCGCAGGTTCGCCATCAGCTCCATCCCCGAGCGGTGTACCTCGGTGAGCTCGTCGAAGCGGTCGCGCACGTCGTCGAGGTGCCAGGCCGCCGTGCCGAGCGACGACAGCAGCCCCCACGACACCCCCGGTTTCGGGAAGTCGACGGGCACGTCGACGAGCTCGATCCCGGCCTCGTCGCACAGCGCGAGTGCGGCGTCGTGGGTGATGCGCTCGACCTCGGGGTCAGCACCGGCGTACCCGAGCGTCGACGACCACGCTGCCCGCAGGCCGCGCAGCCCGTCGACCGCGGCGCCGCTCGTCACCAGCTCCTCGAAGGGCACGGGCCGCTTCGGCAACGAGCTGAGATCGGTGAGGGTCGGGCCCGACGTCACATCGACGTAGCGGGCGGCGTCGCGCACGCTCCGCACCACCGGGCCGTGCACCGACGTGAGCGACGGGTAGTCGGGCGCGCCCGGCCCGGTACCGAGGAGACCGAAGGTCACCTTCATCCCGAACAGGCCGCTGTACGACGACGGGATGCGGATGGACCCCCCGCCGTCGCTGCCCGTGCACGCCGGGAACATGCCGGCGGCGACGGCGGCCGCCGACCCGCCCGACGACCCGCCCGGGGTGCGCGTGGTGTCCCAGGGGTTGCGGGTAACGCCGTGCAGCGGGGTGTTGGTGAAGCTCACCGTGCCATGCTCGGGCGACGTCGTGTGGGCGGTGATGACGGCCCCGCCGGCGCGCAGGCGCGCCACCTCCACGCAGTCGACGTCGGCGACGGCGTCGGCGTAGGGCACCGACGCGTGGGTGTGGGGCCAGCCGGCCACCTCGGCGAGCTCCTTCACGCCCATCGGCACGCCGGCCCAGGGGCCCGGGTCGCGTCCCGCGGCGACGTCGGTGTCGATCTCGGCAGCGCGGGCGCGTGCCGCTTCGGCGTCGAGGTGACAGACCGCGTTGAGCTGAGGGTCGAGCGCGTCGACGCGCGCGAGCGTGGCGTCGACCAGCTCGGTCGCGGCCAGCTCGCCTCGGCGCACCGCGTCAGCTAGCTCGTACGCGTCACGCTCGAAGTACGACGTGGTCATCGACTCGGGATCCTACGGCGGCGGCGGCGGGCGCGGCGGGTCAGGGACCGGGGCCGGGCGCCTGCTCGTCGGTGGTGCTGCACGCGTCGAGCCCATAGGCCGCGGCGAACGTCTCGGCGGCGTCGCCCCGCTCCCGAGCGCGCAGCGTCGCCGCGTCGGCACCGGGGCGGTCGCCGCGCCCCAGCGCGGCGCGGGCGCGGCTCATCTGGTCGAGGGCAGCGTCGAGGTCGCGCAGCCACCCGTCATAGCCCGGTTCGTCGCGCGTCGGCGGCTCGAGCTCCCGGAGGTCGGCGAGGGCCCGGCGCTGAATGACGACGACCTCGCCGATGGCCCGGCCCACCCCGTCGGGGTCAGCGAGGCTCGGTGCCTCGATCCGCTCCACCCGCTCGTTGGCGCCGCGGCAGACCGCGCTGGCGCGCCGCACGAGCTCGCGCTGCGAGAGCTGGTCGCTCCCCGAGTCGCACGCCGCGATGCCGAGCGCGCCCCCGACCACCGCGGTGAGCACCCCCGCCCACCGGGCGCGACGGGTCAGGCCCGGCCGCGCGTGCACTCGTTCATGAGGAGTCGACCGGCGATCTCGTCGGCGACGTCGTCCATCGTGGCGAGCTGGGCTTGCAGCTCGGCGAGACGGACCTCGTCGGCGTCGATGGTCGCGGTGCGGGCCTCCTCCTCCAGCGCGAGCCGTTCCCGGAACCGTTCGAGCATGGTGTCGATGTCGGCCGCGTCAGCCTCGGACGGCTCGAGCTCGTCGAGGTCCTCGACGAGTTGGCGGTCGACGTCGACGATCCGCTGGAGCGGCTCCGCGGCCTCGGGCCCCCGCTCGACGGTGAGCGACGACAGGATCGTGCGGCGGTCGGCCGACGCCTCGGCGCACAGGCCGTTGGCCCGCTGCGCGAATGCGACCCGGTCGAGGGGGCGGGCGGTCGACTCGTCGTCGCCACCGTCGTCGCCGCAGCCGGCGAAGACGACGAGCAGCGCCGCCGCGAGTGGAGCGGCGAGGCGAGCGGTGCGGACGCGGGTCGTCATCGGGCCGGATGCTACGGCCCGGTGGACGCCGCGCCGGCGCCGGGCGACCGCCAGCCCGTCCCGGAGAGGGTCGGCGCTAGCCTCGTCGGCATGCTCCCCGACTACGCCGTCTACGAGGAGGCGACGGGGCTCGACTGGTACGGCGTCGACCCCAACCTGCGGTTCCTCCTCGACCGCCACCTGCCCGAGCCGGCGGAGCGAGCGTTCGCCGAGGACCACGTGGCGCGCTACGGCCCGCTGTGCGGCGGACCCATCGCGGCGCGTGCCGACGTCACCGACCGGTTCGGCCCGCAGCTCCAGCGCCTCGACCGCTGGGGACGCGAGGTCGGCGAGGTCGTCCACCACCCCTCGTGGACCGAGAGCAAGGCCGACCTGGTGCGCGCCGG
>Ga0136613_10001410_pt1 | contig 12410 bp, 12 predicted proteins | sample AntDrymUQ2722106_2_FD_106649 | JGI IMG/M metagenome (GOLD analysis project Ga0136613, IMG submission 106649) | Polar desert sand microbial communities from Dry Valleys, Antarctica - metaG UQ272 (21.06) | ecosystem: Environmental > Terrestrial > Soil > Desert | place: Antarctica: Dry Valley... | reverse complement strand
GCTGAGGAGTGGCAGGAGCGTCAGGACGAGATCTGCGCGCGCTTTCTCACTTGAGCCAACCTTGCTCGAAGCTCCACGACTGGCGCTCGAGCTCGAGTGAGACGGCGTCGTCGAGGGAGTCCAACCCGGGCGCCTCGCGCAGCGTCGCCTTGATCTTGGCAGCCAGCTCGCGGGGGGTCTCGGCGGCCCGCTGCGCCAGCGCGATCGCCTCGTTCGTCAGCGTGTCAGCGTCGACGCAGTCCCACGCCAGGCCAAGGGTGACGGCGCGCCGTCCGTCAACGGACTCGCCGAAGAGATCAATCGCGGCGGCCGCTTGCGCGCCGACCGCGTCGGTCAGGAGCCGGGTGTGCCCACCACCGGGGTGGATGCCGAGCCGGGCGAAGCGGGCGTCGAAGCGGGCGGCGGGCGCGGCCAGGCGCACGTCGCACGCGAGCGCGAGGTTGAATCCTGCACCCACCGCCGGTCCGTTGACCGCTGCGACCGTCGGCAGCGTGCAGGCGTGCACACAGAGAAACCCGTCGTAGATCGAGCGCAGCGACCCTTGGCGCCCGGCTTCGGGCCCGGCGTCGTCGGTCTCGTTCAACTGGTGGAAGCTCGACGTGTCGGCGCCGGAGCAGAACGCCGGCGGCGCGCCGGTGACCACCACTGCGCCGACGCCATCGTCGGCTTCGAGCTCTTCGATCGCGGTCACCATCTCGTCGACCATCCCGGCCGTGAAGGCGTTGCGGCGCTTCTGGTCGTTGAGGGTGAGCAGCGCGACGCGGTCGTGACGCTCGACGTGCAGCGGCATCCTTGTCCTCTCTGTGACGTCTACTGGCGGTCGGGGAGCACCGCAGGCGAGTGACGGAAGAACGACTCCACGTCCTGCTCGTAGCGATAGCTCGGCTGGCGCTCGCCGATCGTCGCCTCCAGTCGCATACCCCGCAGAAAGTCGTCAACGGCGCTCACCGTCGTGAAGCGGTACCGGAAGCCCGTTGCCTTGAATCGGGAGTTGTCGACGCCACGCCCGTAGCGAAGCAGGTCGAGCATCTCCTCGGGCAGGTCGACCCACCCCAACATCCGCAGCGGCTCCGCGACCACGCCGGTGAGCACGGGTGGCAGGGGGAACCGACGCTTGCGGGCCATGCGGGCGACCTCGCTCCAGGTGATGGTGCCGTCGCCGGCCACGTTGAAGGCGCCAGGCGCGTCGCGGACGGTCGAGTAGATGAGCGCGCCGGTCACGTCATCTTCGTGGGTGAACTGGAGGAGAGGGTCGAACCCCAGGATCTCGGGGACCATGCGCATGCGCAACGCCTTGCTGAACGGCGTCGCCATGTGGTCGCCCATCACGTTGGTGAACAGCAGCTCAGTGACGAGCACATGCGGGTTGTCAGCGGCGAAGTCGCGCACGTAGGAGCCGACCTCCACCAGCGAGCGCTCGACGCGGGTGCGGGGCGGGCCCGTCCGCTCCGCACCCTCCCGGAAGAAGTAGGGGTCGGTGCGGTTGGCGCCGTACACGAGCGTCGAGCTCTTCACCACCAGCTTGGTGACCGGGCTGTTGAGGCTTCCGGCGGCGGCCAGGAGGTTCATGGTCCCGATCACGTTGATCTCGTGGAGGGACCGACCGCTCATCTGGGTGGAGTCGACGATGAGGTGCGTGTGCAGAATGGTGTCGACCTGCGTGGCGTGTACGAGTCGCTGGAGGATCGAGTACGACGAGTCGGAGCGAACGTACTCGGTGCGTTCGAGAGGGAGGACGGGTTCCTCGGCGCCGAGACCCACGACCATCTCCACGTCGGGCCGGGATTCGAGCTCCTGGGCGACCCGACTACCCCAGAAGGTGCCGATGCCGGTAACGAGGACGCGCATCGTCTCCGCTTCCGTCCGCGTCAGCCGAACCACACGCTGCGGCGCGTGCGCAGCATGTCGTAGAGCGCGTCCTGGATCTGCTCGCGGATCAGCTCCGACTCCTCCATGACTCGACTGCGCGAGTAGCGCTCGGCGTTGGCCTCCGTCCCGAAGTGCACCGGCGGCAGCACGCGGAGCTTGAACTTGGCCGGGAAGTAGCCGACCAGACCGAGCACCGGCCCGAGGGCGATCATGTTGGCGGTGACGGGTACGTAGGGCATGCCCAGCATCCGGGCGAGGCGAGCGCTCTTCCACACGATCGGCATCGACTCCTCGGCGCCGACGACCGCGATGGGCACGACCGGGACGCCCGAGCGCATCGCGATCTCCACGAAGCCGCCTCGCCCGAAGCGGTGCAGCTTGTAGCGGTCGCGGTAGTGCTTGCTCGTGCCCTTGGTGCCCTCGGGGAACACGAGCGCGAGCTGTTGGTCGTCGCGGAGGAGGCGGTAGGCGTTCTCGGGGTGGGCGGCCACGCCACCGGCGCGGGACCACAGCGTGCCGACGTAGGGGAGCGACCGGAGCAGGAACTCGGCGAGCCCGTAGACGGGGCGGCGCAGCTCGGTCTCGATGCCGTGCATGATGACGGGCGCGTCCGACGGGATCGCGCCTGCGTGGTTGGCAACGAGGAGTGCTCCGCCCTCGCGCGGGATGTGCTCGAGGCCTTCCCACTCCGCCCGGAACCAGCGCCGGTACAGCGGGTCGTAGAGGGTGCGGGCGATCTCCCGGATGTGCTCGCTGCGGCCCCACGCGTCGACGTCGCCGAGGCGCAGCGCCGAGTCGTCGGGTGGGGGCGGGGGCTGATCGAGGTCGGGTTCGGGATTGGTGGGCGGCGCGACCCGTACGAGCGCGGTGCTGAGGTCGCGGGGGGGATCGGCCAGGCGCGCCGGCCGGCGGGCGGCGCTCGTGGTGGCCTCGCCGCGGGGAGCGTCCGGCAGGTCGGAAGGGCCGGAAGGACCGGGTGAGTCGGCGTCCCGGCGGAACGGCACGACCGGCGCGGCCGGCTCGGGCGGTTCGTTCACCCCTGCAGGTAACCGCGTCCACCCACCCCAAGGCAAACCCTTCTCTCGACCGGCCTGTCACACCCTCCTGGCAGACTCGGTACGTGGCTGCTCCTCCGACGATCCGCTTCGCCGAGACGGCCCGCCGGCTGGGCGGCGTCGCCCGGGAGGCGCGCCTGGTCGTGCCGGCGTTCCGGTGCCCTCCCCGCCTGGCCGGCGCGACCCGCACGATCCGGCGCTACCCCGGCGGGCCGGTGGTGGCGGTGCGCCTCCGGGGCCGCCCGTTCGCCGACGTCGTCGCCGACATGATCGAGGGGGTGATCGCCGCCAACAACCTGCAGGGCCCGGCTGCGGCGCAGGCCCGTGCATCACTCACCGGCGCAACCCGGCCCGAGTCGATCGAGGTCGCGACACCCGACACCCGTGCCGCCTAATCTTCCGCTCTTGGCGCCTGCGCCGCTGATCCTCGCCTCGAGCCCGTAGCGTGGGCATCGCCCCCGTATCCCAACCGGCAGAGGATCGGCTCTTAAACAGCCGTCAGTGTGGGTTCGAGCCCCACCGGGGGCACGAGGCGGGTCAATTCGCGTCGGGGACGGGTTGGGGTGGGGGTGGGCCCGAGTAGTTGGCGCTGGGCCGGATGAGGCGGTTGTCGGCGGCTTGCTCGAGGATGTGGCTGGTCCAGCCGATCACCCGGCTCGACGCGAACGTCGGGGTGAACATCTCCCGCGGCACGCCGCACGTGTCCATCACGATCCCGGCGTAGAACTCGACGTTGGTGTAGAGCTGACGGCCCGGCTTGAGGTCGGCGAGCACCTCGATGGCCTTACGCTCGATCGCCTTGGCGAGATCGACCTTCGGTCCGCCGAGCCGTTCGGCGACGCCCCGCAGCATCACCGAGCGCGGGTCATCGGTCTTGTACACCCGGTGGCCGAATCCCATGAGGCGGTCGCCGCGCTCCACCGCGTCGCGCAACCACGGCTCGGCCTTGTCCTCGGTGCCGATGGCGTCGAGCATGTCGAGCGCCCGGCTCGGCGCACCGCCGTGGAGTGGTCCCGACAGCGCGCCGATGCCGCCCACCACCGCGGCGGCCAGGTCGGCACCGGTCGACGTGATGACCCGCGCGGTGAACGTCGACGCGTTGAACCCGTGGTCGATCGTCGAGATGAGGTACTGCTCGACGGCACGGGCGTGGTCGGGCTCGGGTTCCTCCCCTTGCATCATGTACAGGTAGTTCGCGGCGTACGGCAGCTTGTCGTGCGGGTCGATCGGTTCCATCCCGTGCTTCAAGCGGTACAGCGCGCACAGCAACGTGGGCACGACCGCGCAGATGCGCAGCCCCTGCTGGTACAGCTCCTCCGGGGAGATGTCGAGCCAGGGCCGGAACCCGAGGTCGACGCCCATCGTCGACACGGTGGTGCGCAGCATGTCGAGCGGCGGCGCATCCGTCCCCCCCAACCCCGCGACTCCGGGAAGGATCTCCTTCACCTCGTCGGGGACGGTGCGCAACGGTCGAATCGCCTTGATGAAGTCGTCGCGCTCGGAGACGTTCGGCAGCGCACCGTTGAACAGGAGGTGCCACACGTCTTCGATCGTGCGCTTCTCGGCCAGGTCGACCGCGCTGTACTGGCGGTAGTGGTAGAAGCCCTCCTGGCCGCGCACGTCGCCGACGGCGGTGTCGGCGACCACCACCCCTTCGAGTCCCTTGGGCATCTCGGCCGCGGCCCGCTCGACCGGCTGGATCTGGGCGATCTTCATCAGGTCGCGCATCGAGACCAGCCCGACGAGCACGCCGTCGTCGACCACCGGGATGTGGCGGTAGCCGTGCTCGGCCAGGCTCGCGAACGCGTCGGAGACCGCCTCGTCGGATGCGACGGAGTCGGGGTTGGCCGTCATCCACTCAGAGAGCGAGTCGTTCGAGGTGTCGGCGCCCGCGGCGGCGATGCGAATCATGTCGCGCTCGGTCAGGATCCCGACGGGCTTGTCGCCCTCGACGACGACCACGGACCCGACGCGCCGGTCGCGCATCCGGGTGGCGGCTTCCGCGACCGTCTCGGTCGCGGCGGCCGTCACGACCGGGTGGCTCATGATGCTGGCGACGGTGGCGCCGGGAACCTGCGTAGCGGCCATGGGGCGAGCTCCTCGGTGCAGACGACGGTGGCCGCCGCGGAGTCTAGAGGGATGGCTCGGCCGGGTTGCCCGTCATGGGGAAGCCGAGGACGGTGGCGAGATCGGCGAGCGCGGTCGCTGGTTCGGCAACCTTGATCGTCGTCATGCCGAGCGCTCGGGCGGCCTTCAGGTTGACGCCGAGGTCGTCGAGGAACACGGCCTCAGCTGGGTCGATGCCGAGCCTCTCGCACACCAGGCGGTAGATCCGCGGGTCGGGCTTGCGCAGGCCGACGACCGCCGACTCGACCACCACATCGAAGAGGCCGTCGAGCTGCGACGACGGGTTCGGGTCGTCGTCGTCGCCGGTCGGCTCGGGCGCGGGCCAGTTGTTGGTCAGCGCCGCAGTCCGCAGGCCGCGGGCGCGGATCGCCCGGATCGCGGTCACCATCTCGGGGCGGGGATCGAAGCCGCCACCGATCGACGCCATGAGCGCGGTCGCGTCGACGCGCGCGCCGTGGGTCGCGCACTCGGCCTCGAAGACGACCGCGAACTCGGCGAGCGTCAGCTCGCCGCGCTCGAGCTGGCCCCACGCCCCGTGCTCCGGGTCGGCGAGCACCACTGTGCTGAGGAACCGGTGCGGGAGGCCGTGCTGGCGTTCGTAGGCCCGGAAGACGTCGAGCGGCGACGGGAACACCACCCCGCCCAGGTCGAACACGACGGCGCGCACGTCAGCGGACGTCACGAGCGGGGCCGATCGGGTCGAGGAGCACCCCGGGGTTGAGGATCGACGACGGGTCCAGTGCCGCCTTGGCGGCGCGCAGCGCGTCGACGAACGGGGCCGGTCTCTGACGGTCGTACCAGGCACGGTGGTCGCGTCCCACCGCGTGGTGGTGGGTGATGGTGGCGCGGTGGCGCACCAACACCTCGGAGACGGCCGCCTTGATCTCGTCCCACTGTGCGAGCCGGTCGCCGCCACGGCCCGGAGCGATGACGGTGAAGTAGGGCGCGGCCCCGTCGGGGTAGACGTGGGTGAACCGGCACGTCACCACGCCGGTGCCGCACACCTCGTCGACGGCCGTGCGCGCCGTCGTCATCACGTCCTCGTAGAGCGCGTCGAACCGGTCCCACGTGATCGCCGTCTCGAACGTCTCGTTGACACACCCCATCGCCACCAGGGCGTCACGTGTGTAGGGCGCGCGGAGGAACGCCTGCCGCCAGGCACCAGCAGTGGCGTCGCCGCGGTGGGCGTCGTCGCGGTGGGCGTCGTCGTCGGTGCCGGTGGTGTCGGCCCGCCCCGCGTCGTCGTCGACCGTGCCATGGTGGTCGCGCACGATCTCGACCGCCCGGGCGATCCACGGGTCGAGGGCATGGTCGGCGGACTCGAACGCCACGAGCAGGATCGCGGCGGTGCCGTCGTCGGTGCCGGTGATCAGCGCTTCGGTGGCGTCGAGCAGTCGGCAGTTCGACGGGTGGAGGCCGCTCTGGGCGAGGGCGCGGGCGGCGGCTGCGCCTGCATCGAAGTCGGCGAAACGGGCAGTGGCGAGTGCGCGATGCGTGGGCCGGTCCTGCAGGCGCATCCAGGCCTCGGTGATGACGCCGAGGATGCCCTCGGACCCCAAGAGCATCCGATCGGGTGACGGCCCGGCGCCCGAGCCGGGGAGCCGGGCGCTCTCCCACACGCCGTGCGGCGTCACTGCCCGGACGGACTCCACGAAGTCGTCGATGTGGGTGTACAGGGTGGCGTAGTGGCCGCCCGACCGGGTCGCGAGCCACCCGCCGAGGGTCGAGAGCTCGAAGCTCTGCGGGAAGTGCCGGAGGGTAAGGCCGTGCGGGCGGAGCTGGTCCTCGAGCGCAGGCCCGTACACGCCGGCCTGGATGCGCGCCGCGCGCGACGTGCGGTCGATCTCGACGACCTGGTCGAGGCGCCGGAGGTCGAGGGTGACGACGGGCCGACCGCCGGCGTGTGCCGTCGGGCACTCCACGCCGCCGACCACCGACGACCCGCCGCCGTAGGGAACGGCGACGGCTCCGACGTCCTCACACCAGTCGAGCACGGCCCCGACCGCGGCCTCGTCAGGCGGTACGGCCACGACGTCCGGCGGGTCGGGGTACTCGCGCCGGAAGCCGCGCACGATGTCGCGGAACGATTTGCCGTAGGCATGGCCGGCCCGCTCGTACGGGTCGGTGCGGCACGATGGAGCCAGCGCGGTCGGCGGCTCGAGACGCGGCGGGCGCAGCTCGATGTCTTCGATCGTCGGCGGGTCGGCGACGGCGAGCGGCCCGGTGCCGAACAGCTCGCCCACCGTCTTCGCCATCCGCTCCTGTTGCTCACGGGTGGGGCCCTCCCCCTCGTACCCCCATCCCCAGAAGTTGCGCCGCCGCTCGTGCACGGCGCAACCTTACGGGTTGACGCGCTTCGCGCCCGGTGAGATGGTGCGCGTGTGGACGCAGTCGATCGCGCCGCGATCGCCGCGTTGGTCTACGCCTACGCCGAGCGTCTCGACGCCGGCGATCTCGACGGTGTCGCCGCCCTGTTCGAGCACGCGACCTGGGGGTCGTCGGCGCGGGACGGCCAGCTACGCGGTGCCGCGCAGGTGCGGCGGGCGTACGACGGGGTGATCCTCCACGAGGACGGAACCCCGTCGACCAAGCACGTGATCACCAACCTCGTGATCGAGGGCGACAGCGTCGCGGGGACTGCGAGCGCCCGGTCCTACTTCACGGTGCTCCAAGCGCGTCCGGGGCTGGCGCTCCGGCCGATCATCGCCGGGCGCTACCACGACCGCTTCGAGCGGGCCGGCGACGAAGCTGCGTGGGGCTTCGCCGAGCGCGTGATCCTCACCGACCTCGTCGGCGACCTGACCCACCACCTGCGGGATCCCGGCTCGGCGGTACCGGCGAGCGAGGCCGCCGGATCGTGACGCTCGACGACGATCGGGTGAGTGAGGTGAGTCGTCGTCTCCGGTCGCGCTGCGACGCCATCCTCGGCGCGGTCTGGTTCATGCCCTCGGCACGCAGCCTTCCGCAGCTCGCGGCGCGGGTCGCGTGCTGCGGGCCGGTCTCCGGTGCGGTCGCTGCCGCGCTGCTCGCCCCGATGCGCGCCGAGGTCGTGCGGGCCGAGGTGGACGATGCGTGGCGTACGACCGATCCCGCAACCCTCCTGTCGGCGCGACTCGCCGGCGCTACCGCCTTCCTGGCCGACGCACTCGACAGTGAAGATCCGCCCGGCGTCGAGCGGGCGGTGGCGATCTTCCGGCCCGCGCTGGAGTCGGCGCCGGTCGCGGGCCACCCGGTCTTCGCCGGCCTGCGCTCGCTCACGTGGCCGGGTACCCCGCTCGGCGACCTCTGGCGGGCGAGCGACATGGTGCGGGAGCGCAGGGGCGACTCGCACCGCAACGCGTGGCAGGCGGCGGGCTTCGGCAGTCTCGAGATCCAGCTCCTCACCGAGCGCTGGCGCACGCGCCCCAACCCGGGGTCGACGACGGCTGTCGGTTTGGGTTGGCCCGCTGCCGAGATCGAAGGCGCGCTCGATGGACTTCGGGAGCGCCAGCTCGTGCACGACGGCGGCGCCCTCACCGACGAGGGCCGGCACGTGCGCGACGAGATCGAGCTCGCTACCGATCGCCAGGAGCGCCCGTTGGTGGCGGCGCTCGGCGCCGACTCCGACGAGCTGCTCGGCCTCCTCACCCCGTGGGCGCAGGCGGTCGTGCCCGCCCGGCTATAGAGGCGGCCCGCCGTGCCGGGTACCCTCCGGGCAGTGAATGATGAGGACGGAGCGGCGCAGCGAGCGCAGCGAGCGGCTGCGGGCCGGGTACCCCGGCCTGCAGCGGGCGACCGAGAGACGGAGGACGAGCAGCTCGTCGACGCCCTGGCCGACGTGTGGGGATCGATCGACTCGGTGTGCGACGGACTCACCGAGGCGCAGTGGAAGACCGAGACCGAGTGCCCGGGTTGGAGCGTGCAGGACAACGTGTCCCACATCGTCGGCCTCGAAGCGACGATCCTCGGGCGCCCCGACCCCGACCACGCTCCACCCGACCTGCCGCACGTGAAGAACGACATCGGCAAGCGCAACGAGGTGTGGGTCGACGCCCTGCGCTCCCACTCGGGCGCGGAGGTCCTCGCCGAGCTACGCGAGGTGACCGGCGAGCGGCTCCGGGCACTGCGCGCCATGAGCGGCGACGACTTCGGCGCCGAGTCCTGGACCCCTGTCGGTCCCGGCACGGTGCGCGACCTTCTCCCGTTCCGCGTGTTCGACTCGTGGGCGCACGAGCAGGACATGCGCCGGGCACTCGGCGTACCGGGCGGCACCGCCGGGCCCGCCGCGCACCTGGCGCTCGCCCGGATCCTCTCGACTCTCGGCTTCGTCGTCGGCAAGAAGGTCGCACCCGGCGACGGCACCACCGTCGTGTTCGACTACGACGGCAACGCGACCGCGATCGGTGTCGACGGCGAGCGCGCCCGCTCCCTCGACGACGTGCCCGACGACCCGACGGTCCGCCTCACCATGGACGTCGACACCCTCGTGCGCCTGAGCTGTGGGCGGGGCGACCCCGACGAGATCGTCGACAGCGGCGCGGTGCGCATCACCGGCGACAAGCAGCTCGGCCGCCGGGTCGCCCAGGAGATGAACTTCCTGTTCTGACGCGGCCCCGTTCCAGGTCGCGTTGGGTCACTCACGTACATCTGATGTTCACCAGTGACCCAACCGGGCGGGGGGGGGGGCCTCCCTGTCGCGTTGGGTCACTCACGCACATCTGACGTTCACCAGTGACCCAACCGGGCGAGGGGGGACGGGCGTCCGGGCACCCTCGAGTGCTCACGTCCCCACCGCGGTGAACGATCAGACTGGTCGGCTGCTGCTTTGCTCGATCGCGTACCATCGGCGCGTGACGCCCGCACCGTTGCTCGAGCGTGTCCGCGCCCGGAACTGGCGGATGACCGCGCAACGCCGGGTCGTCGCCGAGGTTCTCGACGGCGAGCACGTCCACCTCTCGGCCGACGAGGTGCTCGATCGGGCGCAGCGGCGCCTCCCCGAGATCTCGCTCGCCACGATCTACAACACGCTCAACGAGCTCGTCGCCATGGGTGAGATCGGGGTCTTCCGAGGCCTCGAGGGCGGTCTGCGCTACGACCCGAATGCCGACCGCCACCACCACCTGCTCTGCGACACCTGCGCGGCGATCTTCGACGTCACGCCCAAGGAGTCAGCCGGGGTCGAGCTCGATGAGCTCGAGCGCCGCGGCTTTCGCGTCGACCGCACCGAGGTCGTCTTCCACGGTCGCTGTCCGCGCTGTCAATGACGCGCCCCCGGACGCCCGCCGGACGCTCGGGGGCAGCGCGGCTCAGCCTCCGTTGACCCGCTCGGCGATGCGGTCGCCGAGATCCTTGTCGATGTTGCGCCAGTACTCGAAGGCCCGTTCCAGCACCGGCGGGGTCACCCGGTCCGAGAGGTGGCCGGCCACGTTCCCCACCAGGCGCTCGCGTGCGTCGTCGTCGAGAACCTCGCGCACCATCGTGCCCGGCTGACCCCAGTCGTCGTCGTCGGCGCGCCGCGTGTAGGCGGAACGGACCATCTCGCCGTCGCTGTACCACACCGCCGACTCGTCGTTGCGCGCCGGGTCGGCCGCGGGTCCACCCTTCGAGTTGGGCGCGTACACCGGGTCGGCGACGTTCTGCACCCGCATGGCGCCGTCCTTGCTGTAGCTGTGCACCGGGACCTTGGGCGCGTTCACCGGGATCTGCTTGTAGTTCACGCCCATGCGGGCCCGGTGGGCGTCGGCGTAGCTGAACACCCGGGCGAGCAGCATCTTGTCGGGGCTGACCCCGATGCCCGGCACCAGGTTGTTCGGCTCGAAGGCAGCCTGCTCGATCTCGGTGTGGTAGTCGGTCGGGTTGCGATCGAGGGTCAAGCGGCCGACGTCGACGACCGGGTAGTCACTGTGCGGCCACACCTTGGTGAGGTCGAACGGGTTGAACCGGTACGTCTTGGCCTCCTCGAACGGCATGATCTGCATCTTGAGGCTCCAACTCGGGTGGTCGCGGCGCTCGATCGCGTCGTACAGGTCCCGGGTGTGGTAATCGCCGTCGACGCCGGCGAGGCGGTCGGCCTCCTCCTGGGCCAGGAAGTCGATGCCCTGATCGGTCTTGAAGTGGTACTTCACCCAGAAGCGCTCGCCCTCCGCGTTGACCCACAGGTAGGTGTGGCTGGAGTAGCCGTTCATGTGGCGCCAGGTCTTCGGGATGCCCCGGTCCCCCATGAGGTAGGTCACCTGGTGGGCCGATTCGGGTGACAGCGCCCAGAAGTCCCACTGCATGTCGTGGTCGCGCAGGTTGTTGTCGGCCCGCCGCTTCTGCGAGCGGATGAAGTGCTGGAACTTCAGCGGATCGCGCACGAAGAACACCGGCGTGTTGTTGCCCACCATGTCGTAGTTGCCGTCGGAGGTGTAGAACTTCACCGAGAAGCCGCGCGGGTCGCGCCAGGTGTCGGGGCTGCCGCGCTCGCCCGCGACGGTCGAGAAGCGGATCAGCACGTCGGTGGTGGTGCCGGGCTGGAACACGGCCGCCTTGGTGTAGGCGCTGACGTCTTGGGTCACCTCGAAGCGACCGAAGGCGCCGCCACCCTTGGCGTGGGGCTGGCGCTCGGCGATGCGCTCCCGGTTGAACGCCGCCATCTGCTCGATCAGATAATGGTCGTGCAGCACGATCGGGCCGTCGGGGCCCACCGTGAGCGAGTGCTCGTCGCTGTTGACCGGGATCCCGGCATCGGTGGTGGTTGCGGGTCGCTGCTCGCTCATCCGTGGCCTCCTCGTCACAACCGGTTCCGTCTCGTCACAGCCCGATCCGTGTTTGGAATCGTTCTAGCCCGAGACGGTGAGGGGTGTCAAGGACGACGGCGCCGGCGTCCGAGTGCGGGTGATCCGGGATCAGAGCACGAGCTCGGCCATCACCTGGAGCGCTTCGGGCTGGGCGGTGCCGACGATCATCGTGGTGGCGCCGCTGTCGCGCCACGCGTCGAGCCGATCGGCGATGCGCTCGCGTGGCCCCACCAGTGCCACCTCGTCGACGAGCTCGTCGGGCACCGCCGCAGCCGCCTCGGGCTTCTTCCCGTCGAGGTAAAGGTCCTGGACCGTGCCGGCCGCCTCTTCGAACCCGTAACGGCAGGCAAGGTCGTTGTAGAAGTTCTTCCCTCGTGCCCCCATCCCGCCCACGTACAGGGCGAGCATCGGCTTCACGAACCCGCGCAGCGCATCGACGTCGTCGCCCAGCAGGACCGTCGTCGTCGGGGCGATGTCGAACGTCGTGAGGTCCTTGCCGCCTCCCGCCGCCGCGAATCCGGCGTCCAAGGCTGCACCAAACGTCTCCACCGCCCGTTGCGGCGAGAAGAAGATCGGCAGCCACCCGTCGGCGATCTCGGCG
>Ga0136613_10001409_pt1 | contig 12430 bp, 13 predicted proteins | sample AntDrymUQ2722106_2_FD_106649 | JGI IMG/M metagenome (GOLD analysis project Ga0136613, IMG submission 106649) | Polar desert sand microbial communities from Dry Valleys, Antarctica - metaG UQ272 (21.06) | ecosystem: Environmental > Terrestrial > Soil > Desert | place: Antarctica: Dry Valley... | reverse complement strand
GCGGGACGATTCCGAGAAAAACGAACGGAAGGACGACGAGGACCGCGACGAGCGTCGCCGAGCGGGCCTCGCGCGCGAGCGTCGCGACGAGGGCTCCGAGGGCGCCAGCAACCGCACCGGCCAGGAGCAGCGCCGGCACGAGCGCAGGTACGCGCGACCACGGCTCACCGCCCTCGACTCCCGCGGCCTCGACGGCGACACCGAACGCGACCGCGACTCCGAGCCCGAGCACGGCGGCCACGAGCGACGCGAGCGAGACCTTCGACGCGAGGATCTCCCCGAGCGAAGCGAGGCCGCGAGCGAGACGCTGGAGCACCCGCTCGTCGCGCTCAGCCGCGAGCGCCGCCGCGGCGAGCACGGCGGCGAGGAACGTCGTCACGAGCGCGAGCGCGTAGGCCTGGACCTGCGCCGAGAGCGCCCACGTGCGACCACCCGCGGCATTGACCCGGAGCTCGATCGGGTTGGCGGTGGCCTCAAGCGCGTCGTCCGTCTGGTCGAGCGCGAGCTGCGCGACTTCGATGAACTCGCGCACCTCCGGGTCGCGCACCCGGTCTTCCGCGCGCTCGAGGCCGAGCACGTCGAAACGACGCCCGAGGAACGTTCCCTCTCCGCCGTGCAGGATCAAATCGACGTAGCGGAGGTTCGCGGCGATGAACGCACCCTGGAGCTCGCGGTTCAGCGAGTACACGAGCGCCTGCATCTGCTGCGTCACACGTGAGGCGAGCAGCCCGCGCGTCGTCTCGAGCTCGAGCTGAGGGCTTCGCTGCATCGCCTTCAGCTGTGCGACGAAGCCGGCCGGCACGCGCACGATCGCAACGACCTTTCCGCTGCGAAGCTGCCGCTCCGCTTCACTCCGCTCGAGCGGCACGAGGATGACGTCGTCCCCGACTCGGCGGATCGTGCGCTCGACCTGGAACGCTCGTCCGCCGATCACGACTCGCTCCGGCAGGTTGTCGTCGTCGACGAAGGCCACCCGCGGCTTCGCGTTCGCGTACCCGGCGACGAGCGCGAGCAGGAGCGCGATCAGCAGCGGGTACGAGACGAGCACCGCGAGCAGGAGCGGCGACCGCCGCAGCACGCGCAGATCCTTGCGGAGCAGAAGCGCGGTGCGCCTCATTCCACGTGGCCACCGTGGAGCTGCACGACGCGGTCGGCGCGCTCGGTCTCCTCGTGCAGCTGGGTCGCGAACACGACGGCCCCGCCGTCGGCGCACAGCGCAGCCACCCGTTGCCAGAGCTCAGCGCGCCGGTCGTCGTCGAGCGCCGCGGTGGGCTCGTCGAGCAGCAGGGCGCGAGGTTCGCCGAGGAAGGCGAGGGCGAGGTTCAGCCGCTGGCGCTGGCCGACCGAGAGGTCGGCGGCGGGGCGATCGGGGAGATCGACGTCGGTGCCGGGCGCGCGGGCTAGCCGCGCGAAGAGCTCGACGTTCTCACGCGGCGTGAGCCTCGAGTAGAGCGCCGGACGCTGGGGAGCCCAGCCGGTCGGCACACCCCGCTCGACGGTGCCCGTCGACGGTACGAGCGCGCCCGCGAGCACGGAGAGCAGCGTCGACTTCCCCGCGCCGTTTCGCCCGACGAGTGCGACGAGCTCCCCCTCACGGAGGTCGAAGTCGGTCTCGTGCAGCGCGACGTGTGCGCCATAGCGCCGGGAGACGGTGCGGGCCCGGATCAACGACGAGCGGCCTTGGGCGGTTCGAGCTCGACCTCGACCGGGACGGTCGCCCCCGACTCCCATGGCTCAAGGGCGACGCGTCTACCGAAGAACTCCCAGATCGCACGGCCGGCGGCGAGCGTGGGCAGCGCAACGAAGACGCCGGGCAGCCCGTAGATCTCGCCTCCGGCGAGCAGCCCGAAGATCACGAGCAGCGGGTGTAGGCGCAGCGCGTTCCCCATCACCTTCGGAATCACGATGTGCCCTTCGATCTGGTGGATCGCGAGGAAGAGCAGCACGACCCAGAGCACGGAGAGCGGGTCGACGACGAGGCCGTACAGAACCGGCGGGACCGCACCGAGCCACGGGCCGAGATAGGGAATCAGCTCGGCGACCGCGACCCACGCGCCGAAGAGGATCGCGTACGTCTCGAATCCCTCGGGCAGCCAGCCGATCATCCCGAGCAGCCACAGCGAGACGCCGGCGCTCGTCCCGATGATCGCGGACACCAGCAGCTGGCCCTTTACGTAGCTGCCCACAGCAGCCTCGACGCTCGGCAGCAGCGACGGTGAACCCGGCGGCGGCGGAAAGCGCCGGTCGAGCGCCCGGTGCAGCCGGTTGAAGTCGAGCAGCATGTAGATCGACACGACGGTCACGAGGACGAGCCCGAAGAGGAACGCGAAGATCCCGAGAGCCGCGCCCTCCGCCCAGTCGATCGCCGTCCGAGTCGAGCGCTCGACGTTGAGGTCCTGGACGAACTGTCGCCCCTGCTCCTCGATCCGGATCCGGCCGAGCCGGTGGTCGTCGAGCCAGATCTGGAGGCGGTCGACGTCGCGCTCGGCGGCGGTGTTCCCGGTCTGTCCGTCCTCGTTCGTAACGTAGGCGTCGATCCGGTCCGACGCGCTCTGGGACTGCTTCACCACGACGGTCGCCAGGGCCACCACCGCGATGACAAGCCCGGCGGCAAAGGTCAGGTACACGATCGCGACCCCGAAGCCGCGCGGGATCCGCGCCCTCGCGAGCGCCCTCACGAGCGGGTTCAGCAGGAGCGCGACGATCGCGGCGACGAGGAAGAGGAAGACGGCGTGACGGACGGCCCCGGCGACCGCCCAGGCCAGCAGGAGCACGAGCGGCAGGGCGACGAGCTGGATCCAGCGTGGGATCTGGATCGGGGTGGGTTGGCGGCTTCCGCCGACGACCGGAGGCGGCGTTTCCGCCATACGAGCGATGCTACCGCGCGCCCGCGACGACCCCCAGGCCCGGTCTGGGACTGGTCTTTCGCCGAGGACGGCAACCTCGCGCTCGACCGTCACGATCTCTGGGAGGAAATCCCCTCCGCTCCTCAGCTGCGTTTGTTACAAAGTTCGGCCGTGACGCACTCCTTGCGGCAGCCCCAGGTGTCCGTTAGCGTCCCCGCGATGCCCCAGCCTCCTGGGCCTGCTCGCAGTGCCCGCAGGGCACAGCGCCGCTCCGCGCACCGGCTCCGCCGCTTCGCCGGGCTGACCGCCGTCGCCGCGGTCGGCGTCGTCACGCTGCTCGTAACCGCGTTCGGCCCCAACGGGGCCCACACCGTCGCGCGCACGGCTCCTGCGCCGGCCAACCGCCTGCTCCCCACGGGGCCGCCCGAGCCGCTCGTCGTCGCGACGCAGGGCGCGCTCCGCGTCCAGTTGCCGATCGAGCAGAACCGCGTCACCGCGGTCGGCTACCACGGAGGCTCGTCGGGTTCGCTCGCGCTGGATCCGCTCGGCCGCCGCGGCAACCAGGGTCTCCTCGGGCGCTTCTTCGACCGCGTCTTCGGCGCCGGAGACTCGAGCATGACCTGGTACCAGCTCCAGGGCGGCACGGGCTCTTCGACCTCGGCGCTCGCGGTCGGTGCCGCGCCCGACACCGACGTGTACTCGCCCGTCGACGGGACGATCGCGGGGATCACCGACTACGTGCTCAACGGCCGGACGCAGGGCAAGCGAATCGACATCCGCCCGCTCGCCGCCCCCGCGCTCATCGTCTCGATCACGAGGCTCGCGGTCGATCCGGCGCTGACGGTCGGCTCGTCCGTCGCGGCAGGAAGGAACCGGCTCGGGGAGGTGCTCGACCTGTCGCGACTCGAGCGCCAGGCCCTCGCGCGCTACACGCAGGACGCCGGGAATCACGTGACCGTCCAGGTCTTCCCGGCCACCGCCCTAGCACTGCCCTGAGTAAGCCGCAAAAAAGTGCTGCGCGCCTTTCGCGGTCGATGAGATGAGAATGCTCTTCGTCGCAGATGTCGTCGGTGTGCCCGGCCGGACGGCGCTCGAGACTCGCCTCCACGACCTGCGAGCCGAGCTCGACGTCGACATCTGCGTCGTGAACGGCGAGAACGCCGCCGACGGGGTGGGGCTGACGCCGAAGCTCGCGCGCAAACTGCTCGAGTTCGGCGCGGACGCGATCACGCTCGGCAACCACACATGGCGGCGGCCCGACCTCGCACCGTGGATCGACTCGGAGCCGCGGGTCGTTCGCCCTGCGAACCTTTCCCGGCACGCGCCCGGCCGCGGGCTCACGGTTCTCCAGGCGCGTGACCAGACGCCCGTCGCCGTGATCAACGTGATGGGCAGCCTCTTCCTCGACGTCGCGTGCGGCCCGTTCGAGGTGATCGACGAGCTCGTCGACGAGGCCCGCGCGCAGACGCCGGTGATCCTCGTGGACATGCACGCGGAGGCGACGAGCGAGAAGGTCGCGCTCGCGCGCTGGCTCGACGGGCGCGTAACCGCGGTGGTCGGCACGCACACGCACATCCAGACGAACGACGCGCGCGTTCAGCCGGGAGGGACCGCTGCGCTCACGGACGCCGGCATGACCGGCCCGCACGACTCGGTGATCGGGGTGACCGCAGAGCAGGCGATCTCACGCATGCGCACGGGGCTGCCGGTTCGGTTCGAGACGGCACAGAACGACGTCCGGATCGAGGGAGTGCTCGTCGAGTGCGGCCCGGACGGTCGGGCTACGCGCTGCGAGACGATCCGCGTGCCGGTTCCCTGACCGCGCGCACGAGCGTCGCGAGGAGCGCCACCAGGACGAGGTCTCGCGCGAGAACGAGCCACGACACCCGCGGGTCGAGCTCCCGGACGAGATCCCAGTAGCGGAACGGGAACCAGAGCTGCGTCAGCACCAGCGCAGCGGCGAGCATCGCGTTGGCGCTCCAGCGACGCGCGAGGACGACGACCGGGACGAGCCAGATCAGGAACTGGGGCGAGAGCACCTTCCCGAGCGCGACGAACGTGGTGAGAACCGCAGCGGCGGCGACGGCGAGCGCGGCCGGCGGCGGCGTCTCCCGCGACCGCCCAAAGCGAAGCCAGAGCCACGCGAGCACGCCGATCTGAGCGACCGAAAGCGCGACGGCGATCACGTCCGGTGCCAACCCGACGAGGTTCTGCGAGCCGTGGCTCGATCCGACCTCGGCGCCGGTCCCGAAGAGATCGTTGGCGGCGAGCAGGATCGCCGAGCCGAGGCTCTCGACCTGAAGCGGACGCGAGATCTGGCGCCCGACGCTGCGCACAACTCCCTCGGGCGCGAGCACGGCGAACGGGAGATACGCGGCGACCGGGACACCGACCGCGAGCACCGCGCAGAGGATCCCTTCACGTCGGCCGCGACGTCGCCACACGTACACGACGGTGAGCGGAAGGAAGACGGCGGGGTAGAGCTTGGCGGCGATGGACGCACCGAGCAGGACGTGGCCGAGCCGCAGCCGTTCGTGCACGAGGGCAGCGAGCGCAAACGCCGCGAGCATCGCAGGCCAAAGATCGAAGCGCGTGAGGATCACCGACCCGATGGCGAGTGGTGAGAGCGCGACGAAGGCGAGCGTTCCGAAGCCGAAGCCCAGGCGGCGCCCCGCGAGCGCGACCGCGACGACGACCCCGCACCCGCAGAGCGCCATGAGCCACTCGAAGGCAACGCGGAAGTCGGAGTCCGCCAGCGCCGGGAAGAGAAATATGGGCAGCGCGCCGGGCGGGTACTCGATGTCGACGTCGCGGTAGGGGACCTGCCCCTTTTCCATCGCTTCTCCGTAGCTCTCGTAGACCGGCGTGTCGACGATCTGCTCGCGCTCGTAGAAGCCGACGTGCAGCACACCCCACGCGACGAGGAACAGCAGCACGGCGAGCGCCGTGCGCGCGAGGTCAGGAGTCCGAGCGGTCACGGGCGAGCAGCGCGAACACGGCGAAGGGGAAGAACCACGGAATGTAGAGGTAGAACCAGTGCGTCAGCACGAGCTCGAACGAGGCGATCAACGCCGCGGTCAGCGCAGCGAGCTGAAGCGGCGACTTCCGGCGGGGAACGAACGCGGCCGCAAGCGCGCCCGCGAGCACGAGCGCCTTCACGAACTGGTGCGGGAGGTGGAGGTCGGGGATGCCACGCGCGTGGTACTGCCTCCAGTCCCAGATCGAGAACGGCGACTCGCGCCCGAGCTGCCAGCCGAGCGTGCGGTCCCAGAACGTGCGCGCCGCCTCGAGCACGTTCGGCTCGAGGAGCAGGACCGAGAACGCGAGCGCGGTGCCGACGAGAAAGCCGAGGACGGAACGCGCTACCCGTTTCGTGTCCCACTCCGGGTAGGTCGCCCACAAGGGCGCGACGACGAGTGCCGCGAACTTCGTCCAGCCCGCGAGCGCGGCGAAGCCGCCGCGCAGAGCCGGTTGGGCCGCAAAGAAGAAACCGAAGATGAGCAGCGCAGGCAGAATCGTGTCGTTCGTGTTCGAACTCGACGCGTACTGCGTGAACGGGTACGCCGCCCAGGCGAACGGCAGCGTCGCGGCGAGGCGCTGGCCGCCGAAGCGCCAGCCGACGAGCGCGAGACCGAGCATGCAGAGGACGTCGAACGCGAGTGTCGTGAAGTGCGCTGCCGGAAGGTCGTCCCACTTGCCGGTCCAGCCGAAGCTGAGGTAGCCCGGGACGTACGCGAGGTACGCCACCGGCCCATACGTGTCGCCGCGTTCGTTCGACGCCTCGCACCGACCGTTTGTCTGCACGCGCTCGCGGATCTCACCCTCGGAGTCGGCCGGTCCGCAGGGCTTGAGGTTCCCCTGTGCGGGCATGTGGCCGTACGGCGCCTCGCCGTCAACGATGCGGTGCGCGCCGATCACACCCGCGTAGCCGACGTCGATCACGTTCGAGGTCTCGACGTTCAACCCGATGCGAAAGCCTGCAAGGAAGACCGCACCCGCGACGAGCAGCCAGACGGGCCAGACCGGACGCACGGGTTTGAGCCGGGTGGTCGTTCCGATCCACGCTAGGCGCGCGATGACGTACAAGAGGGGCGGGTAGGCGAGCGGCACGCTCGTGAAGATGTCGCCGCGGTTGAAGAACCAGAGCGACACCGAGAACGAGAGCAGCGCGAGCAGGTCGAGGTTCCTCAGCGAGAGTGGCCGGCGGAGGTCTGCCAGCCCGACGAAGAAGAGCAGGCAGAAGCCGAGCCAGACGAGCGGCTTGTTGATGTCGCGGCCGCCGAAGGCGCCCGGCCCTCCGCGCGCCATCTTCCACGCGACCTGGGGGCCGGTCCAGGCTTCGGTCACGAGCCCCGAGCGGTCGTCCACCCTTCCGTCGGCGATCTGGCCCGCCTCACCCCACCACACCTTGACCCGCCAAACGGCGTCTTCGTCGTCGAAGTCGGCCTGCACCGTTCGGCCCTGCGTCGGGTAGCGGTCGAGCCAGTCCCGCACCTTTGGGAAGGCCAGGAAGATGCGCTCGGCGCGCCGCTCGCTCAGCTGCGCAGGCTCGGGCGACGGGATGAACGGCGTCTGGACGAGATTGCCTTTGCCGTCGAAGACGGGCCCCGTCGGAGTCGTTGCGGCTTCAGCGACGGAAGGCCACGCAAGCGCGGCGGCGAGAATCCCGTATCGAAGGAAACGCGTCAGCGTCTTCTTCGGAACGTCCAGAGCTTGTTGCCGACGAAGTTGATCGGCGTGACGAGCACGATCGCGATCGCCTGAGCTGTGATTTCGGGCAGGCCGAACGCGATCAGCACCTCGAGTGCGACGAGGTTCGCGACCAAAGCGAGCACCGCGACGAAGAAGAACCGCGCGCCCTGGTACGCAACGTGTCCCCGCTCACCGTGGAACGTCCAGAGCCGGTTCCACGTGTAGTTGTTCGTCACCGCGACGAGGAACGAGCCGACAGCGGCGAGGCGGTGGTCGAGATCGGCGCCGAGGAGGAGCGCGCTGAAGACGGCGAGGTTGACGACGTATCCGCTCGCCCCGACCGCGGTGAACTTCGCGAGCTGGATCCAATTCTGCTGGCGGCGGAGTGCGCGGCCGGCGCGGGTGCGGGCCAGCGCGGCGGCGACGCCGACGGAGGACGAGCGCTCCACGACGGGGGCGAGCCTAGCCGCTCACGAAGCCGCGCGGACGCTCGTGCCCGCAGCGACGAGGGTCACGTCGGCGCCGAAGTCCAGCTCTTCGCGACCGTCAGGCGTTGCCACCAGGACCGAGGCGATCGTCCCGTCCGCCGCGAGCGCGAAATCGACGAGGTCGCCGAGAATCGTCCGCGCGCGCACGACAGCGCACCCCCTGAGCGCGACGAACGTGCTGCCGCGCTTCGTGTAGAAGGCGAGCTCGGCCTCGTCGAGCAGGCTGAGCGCCGAGCTGGCCTCGAGCTCGCCCTCACGAATCGTCGCGACCGCGAGCGGCAGGAAGCGTCGCTCCTCGTCGCCGCAGAGCACCTCGAACCCGAGTGCACGCGTGTGCTCGCGGTCCAGCACGAGGTCGACCGGTCGGCCGAGCTCGATGCCGCGAACCCGAACCGGAAGATGCAGCAACCGCTCTGCCGAGACCCCTCTCATGCCACCACCAGTCTGCCTTCACGGCCCACGACTAAACCGCGAAGCCCTCCTCGCCCAACAGGGGGACGAAGCGGCAGGACACCGAACGCACGACGGCCGGGCCCTCGGGGCTCCTCACGACGAGCTGAAGCCGCTGGCCATGGCGCTTGCCGACCGGCACCACGAGCCGTCCGCGAGGCTCGAGCTGGTCGTAGAGGGTCGGCGGAAGCTCCGGTGCGGCGGCAGCGACGGCGATCGCGCCGAACGGCGCCTGCTCGGGGAGTCCGAGGGTGCCATCGCCGAGGTGGACGCGCACGCGGCCCCCGAAGCCCGTCTCCTCGAGCCGCCTTCGCGCGGCGTCGGCGAGCTCCGGGATCCGCTCGATCGTGTGCACCTCGCCGGCGAGCTCCGCGAGCACCGCCGCCTGGTAGCCCGAGCCGGTGCCGACGTCGAGCACTCGCTCGTTCCCGTGCAAAGAGAGCGACTCGCAGATCCTGGCCACCATGTACGGCTGCGAGATCGTCTGGCCCGACCCGATCGGCAGAGCCGCGTCGGCATAGGCTCGGTTTCGGAGCTCCTCCGGAACGAAGAGGTGACGCGGCACGCGCTCCATCGCCGCGAGGACGCGCTCGTCCTCGACATCGCGGTTGCGGAGCTGCTGCTCCACCATCAGGAGCCGCTCCTCTGAGCGGTCAGGCATGGCTGAAGGCTTGCGCATAGCTCGGCCGCTCCAGGCCGAGCTGGTCGAGCAGGAGCGGCGCGATCCCGGTGATGCTCTTCGGCGGCGTCCGGAGCCCGATCGTGAGCACCGGAACCTCCGAGTCGCCCGCCAGCAGCGACCCGTGGCTACCGCCACCCGCGTGGTGCCGGCCGGCGAGGTCGGTGAACTCGTAGCCACGGGCGGCCGACACGACCACGTCCCCGCTGTTGGGATTGCGCAGCGCCGCCCTCGCGCGGGCGAGGCCGTCCGGATAGTCGGCGAGGACGTCGAGCCCCTCGCCTCCGTCGCGACGAGCGACGAGCTCGCCGTCTTCGAGGAAGAGCACGGTCTCTGCAGCGGGGTCACCATCGAGTCGCTGGGCGAGCACGCGCGCGCGCCCGCCGCGGAGGTCGTAGACCATGCCGGCCCGGTTCGAGGCCGTGATCACGACGTCGTCGACCCCGACGAACGAGTCGTTCAGCGACGTGGGACGCTCCACGCGGGTCTGCCCGTGGTCCGAGCAGACAACGACGACGTAGCGCTCCAGCAACGCATCGACCCCGCCAGCGGCATCTAGCAGCGCGCGCACCGCGTCGTCGGCCCGTGTCAGCGCAGCGTGCGCCGAGTCGGGCCCAGCGGCGTGCGACGCGTAGTCGTAGTCCGGGAGGTAGTAGACGAGCAGGTCGAAACCGTCCCGCGTCACGAGCCAGCGACCGACCGCGCCGGCGTACCGGTCGTTCCCGCCGGCTTGCCGCGCCCCCGGCCGGAACGGCGCGCCGGTCTCGTCCGACTCGAAGAGGTTGAAGTAGAAGAACCGCTTGGGCCCATGCGCAGCGCGCGTCACGCCGGGGATGCGCGCGACGTGGGGCGTGCGTCCGCGGTAACAGATGATGTTGACGGCGGCGGCGACGCGACCGGCGTCCTCGACCGACTCGTAGAGCGTCACGGCGTTCAGCGACAAGTGATCCTCGTTCATGCGGAAGATCGCGTCGCGAATTCCGCGGCGAGCGCCCGCTCGGCGGAGCGCGGCGAACGACGATCCGTATTCGACGAGCCGCTGCTCGCCGCGGTGGTACCAGACGAGGTGCGGAATCTCGTGCACGTCCGGGTACGCACCGGTCACGAGCGACGACAGGCACACGGGTGTGAGCGAAGGAAAGACCGTCGCCGCTCGGCGGTACTCGCCTCGCTCGTGCAGCTCGGCGAGCGCGGGTGCGCTCCGACGCTCGACCGCGTCCTCGTACATCGCGGGGGTCAACCCGTCGATGACGATCAGAAGCGCCTTAGTCGCGGGCGAGGATCCGAAGACCAGCGTGGCGCTCGCCTGCGCGCCGGCGGGCACGGAGCCCGAGCACGGGCAACGCGAGCGCGAGGAGATAGCCGAGCACCGGAACGAACGAGAGAGCCGCGAGGACGAGCGCGGCGACGCCGACGAGGAATGCGGTGCCGGCACGGGTGCCTCCGCGTGCCAGTGCGCCGCGAACCGTCGGAGTGGCACCGACGGCGCCGAGCACCCCGCCGAGCGCGCCGGCGATCGCTCCCGACCACTCGGCGAGAAGCCAGCCGGCGGCCGCGGCCGCCACCAGCGTGAGGGGCAGGGCTACCCGCAGGTCCCCAAGAACCGCGATGACGAGGACGCCGAGCGCGGCGCCGACCCCCGCGCAAACACCGATCCAGTACCACGTTCCCACCCGATCGAGTGTACTGGCCGAGTTTGAACGGCCAGTCAGGCGGGAATCATGAAGGCCCCCCTTCGTCTCTAGTGGACCCCGAGCAGAAACCAGGAGGAGAGAACGTGACCGACGACGCTAGGCCTCTGCTCGTCTTCTTCACGAGCGAGCGCTCCGGCCCCGCGCGCCGGATGGAGAGCTTGCTCGCGCATCTCGCCCGCAAGGAGCGGGACCGCCTGCGCACGACGCGAGTCGACGTCGATGCGCGACCCGAGCTTGCAGCGAAGTTCAAGGTCGAGACGGTGCCGACGCTTGTCCTCGTCAAGGGTAAGCGTGCGGTCGGGAGGATCGAGGGCCGCGCGAGCGCGCCCAAGATCGAAGAGATGCTCGCGGAGCACCTCCCCGAGCCGCCGCCGCTCGCGCCCGCTCCTGCGGCCGCCTAAATCCGATTTCCCCTCCTCCGGGTAGGACCCTTGCTTACTACCGGGTCACACCCGGGGGAGGAGGGAGTCAGGCATGAGGAAGTACCTACTGGTCGGCTTCGTCGCGGCAATGGCGGCGTTCGGGGGAGTGACGGCGGCAGCCGTCGCCGGGCCCAACGGGGGCGACGAAGGCACCATGTGTGTGTACAACACGCAGCTCCGCGCCGAGAGCGAGGTGCCTACGAGCAACTCGGCGGCGTTTGGTCACTCGCAGATCAAGGTCCGAAACGACGGGACGATCGAGTTCAAGACGCACATCGTCAACCCTGAGAGGGAGAACTTCGTCGCGGGCCACATCCACAGGGCTCCGGAAGGATCCTCTGGTCCCGTCGTGCAGTCGCTGTTCCAGGGCGGCCCCACGACGGATCACCAGATCATGCAAAGTGGCGTAGTGACGAACGCGGCACTCGGCGCAGCGATCTGCAACAACCCGACCGCGTATTACGTCAATTACCACTCCAACCCACGGCACCCGTCCGGCGCAGTCCGCGGTCAGCTCGGATAGTCACCGCGGTTAGTGGGTTTTCGAAGAGCCCGGCCTAGCCGGGCTCTTCGCGTTCTAGGCGCCGGATCACGTCGAGTCCGAACTCCGCCGCGCGCTTCCCGTCGAGCACGCGATGGTCGAACGTGACCGACACGTGCCCGATCGGACGCGCGACGATCTGCCCCTCGCGGACGACCGCACGCTCGGCGATCCGATGGATTCCGAGAATGCCGACCTCCGGGTGGTTGATCAGCGGCGTCACGAACGAGCCGGAGAACTTGCCTGCGCTCGTGACCGTGAACGTCGAGCCGCGCAGCTCCTCGGGCTTCAGCGTGCCGGCCCGCGCGCCCTCCGCGAGGCGGCGCACTTCGGCGTCGAGCTCGTCGAGCGAGCGCGAGTCGCAATCGCGCACGACCGAGACGACGAGGCCCTGATCGGTGTCGATCGCGACGCCGAGGTCGTAACGCTCGAAGAACACGATCTCATCGCCCTCGAGGCGGGCGTTCAGCTCTGGGAACTCCCGTAGCGACGCCGCGACCGCCTTGAGCACCGTCGGCACAAGCCGCTTGAGGTCGACCCGTCCGAAGTCGCACTCCTCGACCCACGTCACCGCGGGGATCGACTGCGCGCGGGTCATGTGCTCCGCGATCACCCGTC
>Ga0136613_10001408_pt1 | contig 12431 bp, 12 predicted proteins | sample AntDrymUQ2722106_2_FD_106649 | JGI IMG/M metagenome (GOLD analysis project Ga0136613, IMG submission 106649) | Polar desert sand microbial communities from Dry Valleys, Antarctica - metaG UQ272 (21.06) | ecosystem: Environmental > Terrestrial > Soil > Desert | place: Antarctica: Dry Valley... | reverse complement strand
GTGGACGAGTTCGTCACGATCGGCCGGCTCGGCCGCTCGCTGCAGATCCACCTGCTGCTCGCGTCGCAGCGGTTGGACGAAGGACGGCTACGTGGGCTGGAGTCGCACCTGTCCTACCGGATCGCGCTGCGCACGTTCTCGGCCACGGAGTCGCGTGCGGTGCTCGGCGTGCCCGACGCGCACCACCTGCCGCCGACGCCCGGGTCGGCCTACCTCGCGGTGGGCAACGACCAGCTGATCCGGTTCCGGGCCGCCTACGTGTCTGCCCCGTTCAGCGGCCCGGTGGCGGCCAACGGCGTGGCTCACGGCGTTGCTCACGGCGGGGCCGGCCGCCGCCGGCCGCTGCTGTTCACCGCAGCGCCGGTGCACCACGAGCCCGGCCCACGAATCCACGCCGCGGCGCCCGCGAGCCGCAACGGCTCGTCCGATGCCACCTCGAGCGTGCTCGACGCGATGGTGGCCGCGATGGCGGGTCAGGGCCCGCCGGCGCACCAGGTGTGGCTGCCGCCGCTGGCCGAGGCTCCGGCGCTGGGTGAGCTACTCGGCGAGCTGCGCACCACCACGGAGCGAGGCCTCAGCGTGGTCGACCGCGGCGGCGTCCTGCGCGTGCCCGTCGGGTTGATCGACCGCCCGTACCAGCAGCGCACCGACCCGCTCGTCGCCGACCTGTCCGGACCTGCGGGCCACGTCGGCGTGGCCGGTGCCGTCCAGTCCGGCAAGTCGACCCTGCTGGCGACGCTTCTGCTCGGCCTCGCGCTGCGCCACACCCCCGCCGAGCTGTCGATCTACGCGCTGGACTTCGGCGGCGGCACGTTCGGCACGCTGGCCGAGCTGCCACATGTCGGTGCGGTGGCCGACCGCCAGCAGCCCGACCTCGTGCGTCGCACGGTGGCCGAGGTCGTCGGTGTGCTGGCCGAGCGCGAGCGGCTGTTCCGCTCCGCCGGCATCGGCTCGATGGTGGAGTACCGGCTGCGGCGGGCGGCCGGCGAGTTCGCCGACGAGCCGCACGGCGACCTGCTGCTGGTGATCGACGGTTACCTCAGCCTGCGGTCGGACTTCGAAGAGCTGGAGGCCAAGCTGCTGCCGCTGGCCACCAGGGGGCTGTCCTACGGCGTGCACCTCGTGGTGTCCGCGACCCGCTGGAGCGAGCTGCGGCCGGCGCTGAAGGACCTGCTGGGCACCCGCTTCGAGCTGCGGCTCGGCGACCCGTCCGACTCCGAGGTCGACCGTCGGCGGGCTGCCGACGTGCCGACCCGTCCCGGCCATGGCCTCGCCGCGGACGGTGCGCACACGCTCACCGCGCTGCCGCTGCTGCCAGGTGTGGACGGGCCAGCAGCGGCCGTCGCCGCTGCCTGGAATGGCGAGCGGGCGCCGGCGGTACGGCTACTGCCGCAGCGGCTCGACCACGCCGAGCTCATGGCCTTGGCCGGACCACCCGAGAGCGGGCGCCGCGGCGAGCTGCTGCCGATCGGCGTCGACGAGGTCGGCCTCGAACCGGTGCACCTCGACTTCCGGGCCGAGCCGCACCTGCTCTGCTTCGCCGACGGCGAGAGCGGAAAGACGGCGCTGCTGCGGCTGATCGCGCGCGGCCTCACCGACCGGTTGCCGCCCGAGCGCGCCAGGATCGTGCTGCTCGACTACCGCCGCACGCTGCTCGGCGCGATCAGCCCAGCGCACCTGATCGGCTACGCCAGCACCGCGTCGGCGGCTGCCGCGGCGATCAGCGAGGTCGCCGAGTCGCTGCGCGCCCGGCTGCCCGGGCCGGATGTGACGCCGCGCCAGCTGCGGGCCCGCTCGTGGTGGCAGGGCCCGGAGGTCTACGTCCTGGTCGACGACTACGACCTGGTGGCCCCGACCGTCGGCGGCGGGACCGCCAACCCACTGCATCCGCTGCTGGAGTTCCTCCCGCAGGCCAAGGACGTCGGCCTGCACCTCGTGCTGGTCCGGCGCAGCGGTGGCGCCGGCCGGGCGCTGTTCGAGCCGGTGATCGCGCGGCTGCGCGAGCTGGCGGCGCCGGCCTGGATCGGCAGCGGCAGCCCGGACGAGGGCGCGCTGGTGGACGTCGTCAAACCGTCGCCCCAGCCGCCCGGCCGGGGCAGCCTGGTCAGCCGCCGCTCGGGCGTCCGGCGCGTTCAATTGGCCTGGCTGGCCCCTGAGTCCGATGGCGACGGCGAGCCGGGGTGAGTGGCGCTCGGGTGGCCGTCGACCTTGGCCGGCGCACGGTTCGGGTGGCTACTGCGTCTGGCGTCACCGCGCTGCCCGCGGTCGGCGACCCGGTGGCGTCTCTGTGTACGGCGCTGGGAGGCACACGCCCGTCGCAGCTCGTGCTCACCCACCCGGCGCGATGGGCGCCAGGGCGGGCCGCGAGGCTGCGCCGAGCTGCGTCCGACCTGGCCGACCGGGTCGAGCTGCTGGCCGCGCCGCAGGCGGCGGCCGGGTTGCCGCCCGGGACGGTTGCGGTGCTTGACGTCGGCGCCCGCGACGTGGAAGCCACGGTGATCGCCGTTTCGGCGCCATACCGCTCGCTGAGCGCACGCCAACCGTCCGAAATGGCGATCTTGGCTTGCCACCACGACGCGGTGGGCGGCGACGACCTGGACGAGGCCCTGCTTGACGTGGTGGGCGAGCCCTGGCGGCAGCTGCTCGACAGCATCGACTCCACGCAGGCACCGCAGCGGCGGACCCTGCGCCTGGCGGCCCGGCACGCTCGTGAGCAGCTCAGCACGGCCGACCGGGTGGTGCTGCGGTTCGGGGACGCCGAGGTAGTCGTGACCCAGGCGCAGCTGCGGGAAGCCGGCGCCGCGGTGCTCGGCAGGGCCGTCGACCTGCTCGCCACCACGATCGGCGTCGAACAGCCGTGGCCGCCGGTACTGCTCATCGGCGGCGTCGCGCAGACCCCGCTGCTGGCCGAGCTCGTCGAGCAGCGCGCCGGCCAGGCCGTCGCCGTGGACGCCGAGCCGGCAACGGCCGTCGTGCGCGGCGCCCTGGCCACGGCGCCATCTCCGCCCGTGCAGCCTCACGCAGCAGCCCGGCCGCTGCTTCCTCCGGTGCCGCGGCCACGCCGGCACCCGGTGCGCATTGGGCTGGTCGCCGCGCTCGCCGCCGGCGTGCTGGTCGTCGCAGGCCACGCGCTCAGCCCGGCGGCGTCGACAGCACGGCCACCGGCGGACGGGCTGCTCGTCCAGTACGACTACTCGCTGCAGCTCCCGAGCGGCTGGCGGCACACCGGTGGGTTGCCCGAACACCGGCGCACCCTGCTGACCCCGGCTGACCGTCCCGGCGGGTCAGACCTCATCTCGGTGGAGCAGACCGTGCTCGACTACGACACCAGCGCCGAGCTGCGCCGGGCTGCTGCTGAGCTGCGCGCCCGCTACGACGCCGCGGTGGCCTCCGGCGCCGCGCTCGAGGGCTTCGACTCCGGGGCCACCTTCGCCGGCAGGCAGGTCACGACGTATCGGCAGCGGCAGCTCGAACGCGACGCCGTGGTCGACTGGTACGTGATCTTCGACGGCAGCGCCCAGCTCAGCGTCGGCTGCCAGCACACCGCGGCGGGTTCGGCGGCGGTAGGCACGGGCTGCGAGGCCGTGGTGGCGTCGCTCCGGCTGCATCCCCGGTGACGAGTTCCCGATCGGGAAGAGATTCGCCGAACCGGCGCTGATCCGGAACCGATGCTGCGACGGTCCCGTCGGACGTCCACAGCTTCTACATAGGGAGTGATGACATGGCCGCCGGTTACGGCACCTCGACCGATGACATGCACCGCGCCGGGCAACAGGTGTTCAGCGTCAACGAGCAGGTCCAAGGTGATCTCGGGGCGCTGCGCGCTCAGCTGGCTCCGCTGGCCGGGGCATGGCGCGGCGAGGCGTCCACCGCGTTCCAGGCGCTGATGGCTCGGTGGGACACCGACGCCCGTGCGCTCAACGAGGCGCTGCGCGGCATCGGCGAGGCGATTCAGGGCTCCGGTCAGACCTACGCCCAGCAGGAGGAGCAGAACGCAGGCGCGCTCGGCAACATCCGCTCGGCGCTGGGTTAGGGAGGAGCACACAATGTCCGAGATCAAGGTCACCTTCGGCGAGTTGAGCGCGGCCCAGCAGAGCGTGGCGAGCACGTCGCAGCGCATCTCCGGCCAGCTCGACGAGCTCAAGCGCTACCTCGCACCCCTGGCCGCGACCTGGGAGGGGCAGGCTGCGCAGGACTACCAGGTCAAGCAGCGGCAGTGGGATACCGCCGCCGCCGACCTCACCGCCGTGCTGGCCCAGATCGGTGTCGCGCTGGGCTCTGCCAACGACAACTACCAGCTGGTAGAACAGGCCAACGCCCGCCGCTGGCAGTAGCGCCGCGGGGGTCCCGAAGCGGCATGGGGCCACTTTGACCTCGTCGGACAGGCCCGAGTATCGTGGGAACCCGTTGTGCGGCCAGCGGTGATCCGTTCCCGGGCCGCTTTGGTTAGCTCCCGACGGTAGACGACGAGGTAGGTCCGTGCGTACGTACAGCCCGAAGCCAGGCGAGATCACGCGCGCCTGGCATGTGATCGACGCGACCGACGTCGTGCTCGGCCGGTTGGCCTCCCAGGCCGCGATCCTGCTGCGTGGCAAGCACAAGGCGATGTTCGCCCCGCACATGGACACCGGCGACTTCGTGGTGATCGTCAACGCCGAGAAGGTCGCGGTCTCCGGCACCAAGCGGGACAACAAGTTCATCTACCGCCACAGCGGTTACCCCGGCGGGCTCAAGCAGCGCACCGTCGGCGAGATGCTCGAGAAGTACCCGGACCGCCTGCTCGAGAAGGCAATCAAGGGCATGCTGCCGAAGAACAAGCTCGGCCGCGCGATGGCCAAGAAGCTCAAGGTCTACGCCGGTCCCGACCATCCCCACGCGGCGCAGAAGCCCGTGCCGTTCGAGATCACCCAGGTAAGCCAGTGACAGCCAAGAAGAGGACCGGCGGCACCGAGAACGCCGACGCCCCAGCTGCCTCGGCCGCCGACGAAGGACAGAGTGTGACCCCTCCCGTACCCACCCCTCCAGCGTCCGGCAAGCCCGCCGCAGCCACCCCCGCCGATGTCGCCACCGACGCGACCGAGGCCACGCCCGTCGAGGCCGCAGCAGCACCGGAGCCCGAGGCCGTTCCTGCCGAGGCCACTGCGGACGAGCCGACTGACGCCGACGCGGACCAGCCGGCCGCCGCCGAGGCGACGGAGCCGGCCGCTGCTGACGAGCCCGAACCAGCCGCGGAGGCTGCCGAGATCGCAGCCGCTCCGGCGGACGAACCGCCCGCCGAGGTCGAGGTCACCGTCGACACCGCGTCCGACGATGCAGCGGAGTCGGCCCCCGCCGCCGCCGCCGCCAAGGCGCCACGCAAGCCCATGCCCGACAAGCCGGTGCAAACCGTCGGTCGCCGCAAGCAGGCGATTGTCCGCGTGCGGCTCAAGTCCGGAGACGGGAAGTTCGTGGTCAACGGCAAGGACCTGGAGACCTACTTCCCGAACAAGGTGCACCAGCAGCTCATCCGTGAGCCGCTGGTCATCCTCGACAAGGTCAAGGCCTACGACGTGATCGCCAGCCTGCACGGCGGCGGCATCTCCGGCCAGGCCGGCGCGCTGCGCCTCGGGATCGCGCGCGCGTTGATCGAGCTGGACATCGACGATCGCCCGGCGCTGAAGAAGGCCGGCTTCCTCACCCGCGACCCCCGGGTCAAGGAGCGCAAGAAGTACGGCCTGAAGAAGGCCCGCAAGGCGCCGCAGTACAGCAAGCGCTGACCGCTGTCGAATGCCGCGACTGTTCGGTACCGACGGTGTCCGGGGCCTGGCCAACCGCGACCTGACCCCGGAGCTCGCGCTGGCCGTGGCTGCCGCTGCGGCGCGGGTGCTCGCCGAGCAGGACGACTACCACCGCCAGCTGGCCGTCGTCGGCCGTGATCCGCGTGCCAGCGGCGAGATGCTCGAGGCCGCCGTGGTGGCCGGGCTGACCTCCGCCGGTGCCGACGTGCTCCGGGTGGGCGTCCTGCCCACGCCTGCCGTGGCGTTCACCGTCGGCGACGGTGGCGCCGACCTCGGCGTGATGATCTCGGCGTCGCACAACCCGATGCCGGACAACGGGATCAAGCTGTTCGCCGCGGGCGGGCACAAGCTGCCCGACGCGGTCGAGGACGCCATCGCGGCCCGGCTCGACGACCATGCCGATCGCCCGACGGGCGCGGCGATCGGTCGGGTGCGGGATCTCGCCGCCGCGCGCGAGCGCTATGTCGAGCACCTGGTGCTTGCCGGCGTCGGCAAGATGTCGGACCCGGAACCACCGCTGGCCGGCATCCGCATGGTGGTCGACTGCGCAAACGGCGCCGCGGCCGCGGTCGCTCCGGAGGTGTACGAGCGGGCCGGCGCCGAGGTGATCGCGCTGCATGCCGAGCCCGACGGCCTGAACATCAACGACAACTGCGGCTCGACGCACCTCGACGAGCTGAGCGCAGCCGTGCTCGCGAACCAGGCCGACCTCGGCATAGCCCACGACGGCGACGCCGACCGCTGCCTGGCGGTCGCCGCGGACGGCTCGGTGGTCGACGGCGACCAGCTGATGGCGGTGCTGGCGCTCGCGATGAAGGCCGACGGTGAGCTCACCGACGACACGTTGGTGACCACGGTGATGAGCAACCTCGGGCTGCACGTCGCGATGCGTGCGGCGGGCATCAAGGTCCGGATCACCCAGGTGGGTGACCGGTACGTGCTCGAGGAACTGCGGGCGGGCGGGTTCGCACTCGGCGGCGAGCAGTCCGGGCACATCGTGTTGCCGGCCTGTGCGACCACCGGCGACGGGCTGCTCACCGCGCTTCGGGTCATGGCGAGGATGGCGGCCACCGGGAAGTCGCTGCGCGAGCTGGCCGGCGTGCTGACACCGCTGCCGCAGGCGCTGGTGAACGTCCGGGTGGCGGACAAGTCCGCCGTCGCCGACTCGGCGGAGGTGCAGGCCGCGGTGGCCGCCGCGGAAGCCGAGCTCGGTGAGAGCGGACGGGTGTTGCTGCGCCCGTCTGGCACGGAGGACCTCGTCCGCGTGATGGTGGAGGCTCCCACGCCGCAGGAAGCGGACGAGCTCACCCGCCGGCTGGCCGCCGTCATCGGCAGCGTCGGCTGACGTCGCAGTTCTGCCTCGTAACCGCAGGGTCACACGGCATTGTGACCCGCGTGGATCTCGCGTAGCTTACGCATGCAATATCGTCTGCAAGTACGAATGCACGTGCATGAGCACGGCGAGCGGAGGACGACATGCAGGTCGTGCAGGGGCTCTCCGACGCCGTGTGGCGCAAGAGCCGTCGTAGCAACCCCAATGGCAACTGTGTCGAGTTGGCCAGGCTGCAGTCCGGCGAGGTAGCCGTCCGCAACTCGCGGCACCCCAGCGGCCCGGCGCTGGTCTACACCCGCGCGGAGATGGAAGCCTTCATCGGTGGCGCCAAGGACGGCGACTTCGACGACCTCATCGGCTGAGTCGCTCCAGCAACAGGACACAAGTACGTAACCAGGTGCACGTGCACCTGTCCTTGCACTCGGAGGCGGTGAACAGGCACGCTGAGTTACGGATCACCACGCTTCGAGCCCCGATCGGGTGATCGCCCTAACTCATGGTGACTCCGTCCCGGTGGCGGCAGCCTCGGCGACGACGGCTCCCGGCGCCGGGAGCGGCGCTGTTGCCGAGGCCGACAAGTCGCAACGCACTGAGGTCGGCCGCACCGGGGCACGGTTCCCGCGGCCACGCAGCTGCGGCGGTGGGAGGAACGCGAGCGCAAGGCGGCCGCGAAGTCGAAGACGGACGAACAGCGCCCCGCCGAGCCAGACCCCGTTCCGGCTCCGCGGCTCCGCATCGCGGCTGACGGCCGTGGCGCATGCCGTGCCGGCCGCCGCGGCACCTGAGCCGGCTGGATGTCCCGGAGCCGGATGACGCTGGGCCGGCGGTGGCGTTCGTCCGCCCCTACATCCTGACCGGCGTCGGACCAAGGCGACGCTATACCTCGGGCTGGAGACGCTGGTGTCGGCTCGCCGGCCCGGCGTTCCGCTGGCAGGCACGGCCGACACCGCCCACCAGGCCGTCATCGAGCTGTGTGTGCGCCCGGTGTCGGTGGCCGAGGTCGCCGCGATGATGACGGTGCCGCTGGGCGTGGCCCGCGTGCTCGTCGGTGACCTGGCCCAGTCCGGGGTGCTGTTCGTGCACCGCCCAGCGGTGACGAACGGGGTGCCCGACGCCGAGCTCCTGGCGCGCGTCATCGACGGCCTGCACCGGCTCTGAGTCCGGCCTCGGCATCCGAGGCGCTGTACCTCGTTCGGGGACGCATGTGACACTGAGCGCGACGGAAAGTACGCGAGGGGACATGGATGCTTGCCGCGAAGCCTGACCGCGAGCCGACGACCCGCAACATCGCCAGCGCCTCGCCCGGTGGCCCAACCGTGCAGCGCATGGTGCTGGGCACCCAACTGCGCCGGCTGCGCGAGGCCAGCGGGATCACCCGCGAGGAGGCCGGCGACGCGATCAGGGCGTCCCACGCCAAGATCAGCCGCCTCGAGCTCGGCCGGGTCGGATTCAAGGAGCGCGACCTGAACGATCTGCTCGCGCTGTACGGATTGACCGACGCGCAGGACCGTGCGCCGTTCCTCGATCTGGCATGGCATGCGAACTCACCAGGCTGGTGGCAGCAGTACGGAGACGTCCTGCCGAGCTGGTTCGAGATCTACCTCGGCCTCGAACAGGCCGCGACGATGATCAGCACCTACGAGCTGCAGTTCGTCCCCGGTCTGCTGCAGACCGAGGAGTACGCGCGCGCAGTCATCATGCTCGGCCAGCATGGCGGCACCCGGGAGGACGTCGACCGCCGGACGCGCTTGCGGATGTCGCGCCACGACGTACTGGACAAGGCCGAGCCGCCGCACCTGTGGGCCGTCGTCGACGAGGCGGCGCTGCGGCGGCCGTTGGGTGAACGGTCGGCGATGCGCACCCAGCTCGAGCACCTGATCGAGATGAATGAGCGGCCGAACGTCACCTTGCAGGTCGTGCCGTTCCACGCCGGTGGCCACGCCGCGGCGGGCGGTCCGTTCACGGTGCTGCGCTTCGGCGAGCCCGACCTGCCGGACATCGTGTACCTCGAACAGCTCACCAGCGCGCTCTACGTCGACAAGCGCCAGGACGTCGACCGCTACGTGGCCGTCATGGAGCGGCTGTGTGTGCAGGCCGAGCTGCCCGCGCAGACCGCCGACGTACTGCAGCGAATGATCAAAGAGCTGTAGACCCGACCTGGCGTTGTCGCAGATCACCGCGGACACCCACCCCGAGATGGTCAACGCCGCCGTCCGCGCCTGACACCGATCACTCGGGCTGGATGCTCGGTGGGGTCGGGCGCAAGACCTGAGCACGTCCCGCTGCTCGCACGTCGTCGCTCCAATCACGCCAATCGGCCCCGCCGGGGTGGTGCCGGGTGTCAGGATCGGAACCGACTCGCGCCTCGAACCGTCCGACGGCCGAGGAGGAGCAGCGATGGCGCCCAAACTTCATCTCGATCCCGAGGCCGTCCTGGACGTCTCGCAGCATGCGGCCGCACTGGCAGTCGCCGCCGACCACCTGCGTGAGTACGCCGCCGAGGACCTGCCGTCGGCGGCCTCGTTTGGCGTGCTGGGCGAGCGGGCCGGAGCGGTCTGTGCCGGCCTGACGCGTCGGCTCGCGGAGTCTGTCGCCGCCGCGCCGGGCGTGCTCGACGAGCTGGCGGCTGCGCTGGTGGCGACGGCCGAGCAGGCGCGCCGCGCGGACTCCGACGCCCGCGCCGGGCTGCCGCGGGGTGGCCGCTGATGGCGCACACGGTGGCCGGCGACCTGATCGAGCCGATCGTCGGCGGTCTGGACCCGGTGCGGGTGGACACCGCAGACACGGCCCACACCGAGCTCGGCCGGCTGCGGCCGCTGATCGAGGAGCTGGCGGCGTGGGGTGGCGTGTACGAACGCTGGCGGGCGCACCCGCTGGCGGCGGTGCGGCCGGCGGCCGCCTCGCTCAACCCCGCCGACCACCAGGTGCTCGACCGCCTCGACGGCGCGCAGTTCGGCCGTCTGATGGCGGCCGGCGAGCGGTTGGGCGCGGTGGGCGCCGCCGGGGAGTCGCTGGCAGCCGCTGCCGCGGACGTCGGTTCGCGGCTGGCGAGCGCGTGGCCCGGTCGCGACGGCGAGGCGGCGGTGCGCCGGTGGGAGGCCGTGCGCGCGGCCGCCGCCGAGCACGGGACCGCGGCTCGTACGGTCGGGTCGCGGCTGGGTGGGGCGGTGGTCGCGGCCCGCGGCGACCTGCGGGTGGCGGTACACCGCGTGCTGGACGGCGCCGAGGGTTTCCAGCACATGCGCGGCGGGAGCGGGGCCGAGCCGCTGGACTGGCTGGACGAGATCGACCAGCTGGAGCGCAAGGCCGGCGACTCCTTGTTGACCTAGCGCGATCGCTGGTCGCGGGTGCGGGCGCAGCTCGACGACATGACCGCCCGCTACGCCCGGGTGATCACACTGCTGCGCGGCTCACTCGACGTGGCGGTGACCGGGCTCCGCCAGGCGTGGGACCAGCTCGAACTGGACCTGCGACGCGTCGACCCCGACCCTTACCGGCGGCTAGCCCCGCCGCGCGAGGCACCTGTTGCGCCACCCGAGCGGCGGCGTCGCCCACCCGGTGGAGCCTCGACTGCGCCGGCCGCTGCGGTGCCGCCGGCCGCCGCGGCGTCATCGGAGCCGGTGGTCCCGCCGCCGGCTACCGCAGCTCCAGAGCCCGCTCCGCCCCACCCCCCAGGCCCGCCGGCCGAGCCGGGCGCCATCCGCGCCGCCCTGGACCCGCCGGTCGCCGAGACGGCGACGCCGACCACTTCCGCCACCCGGGCGCCCAGCGATGCAGGCCCAGGTCTGGGAGACACCGACGCCGAGCGCGCCGAGCGCACCGGCGAGGTCCGGGTGCCGCAGCTCCCGGACGGACCCGCCGGGCCCGACCAACCCGCCGTCGAACCGGCGGCGGTCGACAGCGCCGATGCCGACCACCACCTGGCCGAGCTGTCGCGGCTCCGCGCGCTGCTCGCCGAGGTCGTGGCGTTGATCGCCGCGATCCTCGCCGCGTTCGGCGTCACAGCAGATCAAGCAGCTCCGGGTGCGGACTAGGCATAGATGGCCAGCACCAGGGTTGTGAGCCAGACCAGGCCGAGCACCTGCAGCACCCGATCCCGCAGGGCGATCTCCTCCGGCTCGCCGCCGTTGCCCGTGTCGACGTCGACCGCGTAACGCAGGACTGCGACGACGAACGGGGCCAGCGAGATCACCGTCCAGACCGAGTTGTGGTGCGCAGCCCTGATCTCGAACGCCCACAGGCCGTAGGTCATGATCAAGATCGTGGCGGACAAACCCCACACGAAGCGCAGGTAGGAGGCGGTGTAGCCGTCGAGTGAGGCTCGGATCTGGGTGCCGGTGCGCTCCGCCAGGCGGAACTCGGCGTACCGCTTGCCGGCGACCATGAACAGCGAGCCGAAGCTGGCGGCCAGCAGGAACCACTGCGAGATGGGCAGATCCGCGGCCACCCCGCCACCGATGGCGCGCAGCAGGAAGCCGGACGCCACGATGCAGATGTCCACGACGGGCTGGCGCTTGAGCCAGAAGCAGTAGGAGAGCTGGCTGGCCAGGTACACGGCCACCACGATCACCAGGTTGCCGTTCACGAGCGTCGCGACGCCCAGCGCGGCGACGACCAGCAGGGCGGCCACGGCAAGCGCCAGCTGTGGCGCGACGACACCGGATGCGATCGGGCGGTGGCGCTTCTCCGGATGCAGCCGGTCCACCGGCGCGTCGACCGTGTCGTTGACCAGGTAGATGGCCGATGCGGCCAACGTGAACGCCGCGAACGCCAGCGCGATGGCGGGTAGCAGGCGCGTGTCGAGCAGGGTGCCTGCGGCCAACGGAGCCGCGAGCACCAGCAGGTTCTTGAGCCACTGCTTCGGCCTGACTGCTCGCAGCAGCCCGCCGGCGACTGACACCGCCCCGGCCTGGCCAGGACGCTCGGAAGCCGGGGTCGCCGTCATGGGACCTCCCGTCCGCTCCTGGTGACTAGTACGCGGTGGCGGCTTCGTTCGTTACACCAGGGCAGCGCCCTGCGGCGCAGGTCAGGCTGGTGTCGGCGACAGTTCGAGCTTCGTGCCCGGCACCTTGCCGTCGATGAGCGCCTCGAACCGGCCGTCGCCGGTCAGGTGCCGCAGCAGGAACGCCGTCACCAGTGCGTTGGTGAGCTTGCGGATGGCCGGACGTGGGCTGCCGGCGACGAGCGCGTCGCTCCAGTGCCGGCCCTCCAGGAAGCTGAGGTGGTCGGCCTTGGGCAAAGTGCGCAGCCACACCGGGCCGCCGGCCCCCACCGCCAGTGGCTCCGCGTGCCCGGACGGGGGCGCGACCTGGTCCTTGCCG
>Ga0136613_10001407_pt1 | contig 12435 bp, 11 predicted proteins | sample AntDrymUQ2722106_2_FD_106649 | JGI IMG/M metagenome (GOLD analysis project Ga0136613, IMG submission 106649) | Polar desert sand microbial communities from Dry Valleys, Antarctica - metaG UQ272 (21.06) | ecosystem: Environmental > Terrestrial > Soil > Desert | place: Antarctica: Dry Valley... | reverse complement strand
CTCGAGCTGCTGGAGGAGGTGCTCGAAGGCGAACCACGCGAGGCAGCGAGCTCCGCGCTGCGCTCCTCGCGGCGCATGCGCCGGCTCGTCGCCGACCTGCTGCTGCTCGCGCGCCACGACGCCGCGCGCCAGGCACCGCATACGCCGACCGACATCGGCCAGGTCCTCGTCGAGGCGGCCGCCGAGGTCGGCGTCCTCGCCGACGGCCACGACGTTCAGATCGACGCCAGCCGCGCGGTCGTCGACGGGGCGCGCGACGAGCTGCATCGCCTGACCTTGAACCTCATGGAGAACGCGATCCGCCACACCCCGCGCGGCACGCAGGTGCGAGCGGCGGTCGAGCGCGTCGACGGCAGCGTGCGCCTGATCGTCGAGGACGACGGGCCCGGGATCGCGCGGGACTTGCGCGATCGCGTCTTCGAGCGCTTCGTGCGCGGCGCCGGCGACCGCGGCGGCTCGTCCGGCCTCGGCCTCTCGATCGTGCACGCCGTCGCCGTGTCGCACGGCGGCAGCGTGACGCTGCACTCGCCGACGTCCAACGGCGCCGGCCGCCAGCGGGGCACGCGCTTTGAGGTGACGCTGCCGCCGTCGGCGACCGCCGACCAGGGCGAGCCGCTGCGGACGGCACGGGCGTAACGAACGGTGGCGAGCGCCGCGGTCGTCGGGTAGCCTCGCCGCATGAGCCCGATTCCAGGTGAGCCACTGAAGCCCAAGCCACACGAGCTGACCCTCAAGGACGGCCGCAAGATGAAGCTCAAGCTCCCCGGGATGGCGCCGCGCCTGGAGCCGACGAAGACCGAGGAGCGCGGCGCCGCCGAGCCGCCGCGCGAGAACCCCGCGCCGGTGCACAACCCCAACCACGGCGTCTTCTAGCGGGCCACTAGAGCGTCCCCACCACCGCCCGGCAGGCGTCGGCGCGCGAGACCGTTCCGAGGAGCCTGCCGTTCTTGACGACCGGCAGCAGCCGCAGGCCCTTGTCGACGAACAGCGTGGCTGCCTCGGCGATGTGCTGATTGGGATCCAGCGTGATCGGGTCGGTGTCGACGCGCGGCTCGATCGGCGTCTCGGCCAGCATTCGCCCCTTTGAGACGAGCAGGTCGAACGCCGTGTAGAGCGTGCCGCCTTCCGCGAGGATCTCGTCGGTATCGGGCATCGCCGCGCGCAGGATGTGCAGCGACGACAGCACGCCGACGAAGTCACCGAGGTCGTCGACGACCATCAGGTCCGACACCCCGCTGAAGGCGACGATCTCGGCCGCCTCGTGCAGCAGGGCGCTCCTACGGATGCACACCGGATGGGGACTCATCGCCCGCGACACGGTGGGTAGCTCGATCGACAGCACGGCGGAGGCAGATCGCCTGAGCACGCGGCGATTCTACTACGGTACGGCCGTGACGACTGCGGCTTCGGATTCGAGTGAGATGATCCCGTCTCGCCGGGTCCTCGCCGAGGCCGAGGCGATCAACGAGCGCCTCGGTCACGAGAACCTCGGCTTCCTGTCCGAGTCGCACGGGTTCATGCCCCGAGAGCCTCCGCTGCTCGCGCTGCCCGCGTCGCACAAGGCCTGGGACGACGTCGCGGCCCAGCTGCCGGAGCTGATCCGCACGCTGGACCTGCGCCGCGCACTCGGCGCGATGGCCGTTCTCGGGGCCGGCGAGGACGAGCTGTCCGACCGCGACCTCCTGCGCGCCTCGGCGATCCTGAGCATCTTCGCCTACGCCTGCTACTACGTCGAGACCGAGCCACCCGACGCCCTGCCGGCGTCTGTCACCACACCCTGGCATGAGGTCTCCAGGCGGCTGCGGCGCCCCGCGCCGCACCTGTCCTTCAGCGACATGAACCTCTACAACTGGCGTCTCGTCGACGCCGGGGAGGCCGACGGGATCCACGTCGAGAACCTCTCGCTGCTGATCGCGCTCGTGGGCAACGAGGACGAGCGCCGCTTTCAGATGACACCGGTCGAGGCGGTCGCCCGGCTGGCACCGAGCGTCGGCGCCATCGTGCGCGCGCAGGAGGCGGTGGCCGCCGACGACGCGCGTGCGCTGGAGCACGAGCTGATGGGGCTCGCCGACGTCCTGCACGACGTCACGGCGGTCACGTTCGCGAAGGTCGACCCCAACAGCTACAGCCCCACATACGTCGACCCCGTCGTGTGGGGCAAGTCGGTGGCTCCCTTCGCCACGCCCTGGGACCCCGCCGTCCCCGGCCCTAGCGGCACCGCGATCCCCTCCTTCACGCTGCTCGACGTCCTCTTCGGCCGTACCTATGAGACGAAGATCGGCCGCGAGACCAACCGCGCTCGGTCCTGGTTCCCACCGCACTGGCAGGCGTTCCTGGGCGCGGCGCAGAGCACGGAGCTGACCGTTTCCGAATACGTCTCACGGCGCGGGGACAGGGCGCTGCGCGGCCTGTTCCAGGAGGCGCTCGACGCCTATGCAGGCGACAGCGGGCTGCTCGCCCGCCACCGGCTGAAGACCTACGGCTACCTCGACCTGTCGTTCAAGGCCGGGCGTACGAAGACCCTCGGCGGCATCGGCGGCGGGTTCGCCGAGCGGGTCTGGGACAGCACCGACGGCGAGCTCGAGCTGGCCCGCCAGGAGCGCTACAGCCGAAGCCCGCAGACCTGGCAGCACGTGCGCGTCAAGGAGGTTCGGGCGCTGCGCAGCGACGACTCCGCGTGGGTCGGCCATGTGGTGCTCGATGCCGAGGGGGCCGGGATCCGCTATCAGCCGGGCAGCCGCTGCGCCGTGCTGCCCGAGAACGCAGATGACCTCGTACGACGCACGCTGCGCGCGTTGCGTGCCCGCGGCGACGAGTCGATCGAGCTGTCCGTGCTGTGGCGCGCGGCGGTCTCGGGGCGTGACGGCCATCGGGGCGCGACCGTCCTGCCGCTGGCGACCCTGCTGCGATTCGGACAGATCCGCCCGGTGCAGCGCGACATCGCCAAGCGCCTGCATTCGATCACCCACGACCACCGGCTGAGCCGCATCATCGAGCGCCGCGCCGAGGACCAGTGGGAGCTGTGGGAGCTGCTGGACCTGCTGTGCGAGGCGGGCTTCGAGCCCGGACAGCTGCTGAGGGCGCACGCCGGGGAGCTGGAGAGCATCTGCCGGATCGTCCCACCCGAGCGTCCCCGGCTGTACTCGATCTCTTCGGCGATGGAGGATCCGGCCGCCACGAGCGCCCGCGAGATCCACCTCACGCTCGGCCGCCTGCGCTACGAGACCGAGGCCGGCGACGTCTCCCGCGCCGGGACCCGCGAGGGAACGGCTTCGAGCTTCCTCGCCCGCGGCCCGCAGGGAGCGATCTCGATCAAGGTCCTCAGGCCTGCGCGCTTCGCCCTGCCGCAGGACCCGCGCCGGCCGATCGTGATGTTCGCCGGAGGAACGGGCCTGGCGCCGTTTCGCTCGTTGCTGCTCGAGCGCAGCCGCCATGCGCAATGCGCGGAGACATGGCTGTACTTCGCCACGCGCACGCATGCCGACCTGTACCACGGCGACGAGCTGCGCAGGCTCGAGGCCGACGGCAAGCTGGCGCTGCGGGTGGCGTTCTCGGCGCAGCCGGGTCACGAGCAGCGGATCGGCGAGCTGATGCTTCAGGACGACAACGCCCGCCGGCTGTGGGAGCTGATCGACGCGGGAGCCGTCCTCTACGTCTGCGGTCGGGCCGGGTTCGCGGGCGCCGTGACCGACGCGATTCGCGCTGTTCTGGCCCGCTTCGCCGAGGGCAGCGACCGTGAGCGCGCAGAGCGGGCCGATCACACGCTGCGCCGGCTCGTCGGCGAGGGGCGCTGCCTGCTCGAGGTCTACACGACGTACACCGGCTCCCAGCTGCGCGACAAGCGCGTCATCGACGCCTCGGAGGTCGTCGCTCACAACAACCCCCGCGACGGCTACTGGGTGATCATCAGCGGCCGCGTGTACGACCTGACGGAGTTCGCCGCCATGCACCCGGGCGGGCTGAAGATCATCCGCTCGTACGCGGGCATGGACGCCACCGTCCCCTACCGCAAGGTGCTGCACGACGTCAATCCCGAGATCGACGCGATCCTGGCCATGTACGAGATCGGCCGTGCGCGCCGGCTCGATCTCGGCCCGGGATGGTTCGTGGCGATCGTGGGAGACCGGCTCCGCGTCGTGACGACGAAGGACCTCTATCGAGCATGGATCACCCGCCTGTACACGGCGGTCGAAATGCAGAACGCCGTCGCGAACGACTTCGGGATCCGCCTCGAGCCGGTCACCCACGATGAGGTGGACCGTCCGCCGCGCCAGTCGGCGTACAAGACGCAGCTGCTGTTCGCGGCCCACGAGCGCTTCCGGCGCGACTACCTGGACGATCTCACCGGACCGTCGCTGGAGGAGCTGTGGGCGCTGACCTCCGCGGCGGCGGGGACTTGCCACCACGTCGGCTGGATGCAGGCGAGCATCGGCTCTGAGCGCGACGGCGAGCACGCCCGCGCCGCCGCCCGGCTCGATCAGCGGATCGCCGCAGGGCTGCAGGGCGCCAGCGACCTCTCCTGGTGCATCACGTCGTGCGAGCGCCTGGAGGAAGCCGACAAGCGCTTCATGCACGAGATGAAGCTCGGCCTGCTCGCGGGTGTGCGCGAGTTCGAGCGCTGGGAGCGCCAAACGCTCGTGCAGGGTGGACCGCAGATGCTCTCCGCCGTGCGTGCCCTGCCGGACGTGCTCGGCCGGTACCTCACGACGGTGGCCGCTATCGAGAGAGGAGTCCAGCAATGACAGATCCCCGCAAGCAGGTGGTGAGTGGGCCGGGAGTGCCTCCGGTCATCGGCCCGTACTCGGCGGGCGTGCGAGCCGGCGAGCTGCTGTTCGTGTCCGGCCAGGCAGGGATGGATCCGATCACCGGCGCGCTCGGCGACGGGTTCGTCGAGCAGGCCACCCAGGCTCTGCGCAACCTCCAGGCGGTGCTCGAGGCGGGTGGCAGTCGCCTCGACCTGGTCGTCAACGCGACGGTGCTGCTGGCGGACTTCGGCGTCTTCGCCGAGCTCAACCAGGTCTTCGCCGAGTTCTTCTCCAGCGACCCGCCGGCCCGTATGACGATGGCGACGCCGCTGCCGGGCACGGTGCTGATCTCGATCGGCTGCGTCGCGCTCGTGGCCGACGAGCGAGAGGCGTCCTAGGGCGTACGAGCGGCCCCGACGTCGGCGCACGTCTCGCACGTCGCGGCGGGTATCGCCCCGAGCGCCGTCAGCATGGCGAAGATCCGGCAGCCGATGCACAGCGCGAAGGCCGCCTCGAGCGTGGCGAGGACGACGATCATCGCGAGCACGACGCCCGCCGCCGCGGTCCAGCCGAGCGCGAGCGCGAAGATCGCCGCAGCGACCGTGCAGACGGCCCCCATGCCCTGCGCGAAGCGCTTGGGTGCGCCCGGCACGTGCTTCGCTGGACCCAGATGCCGGCTGGTCACGTACACGGCGAAGCGCCCGAGCGGGTCAGCGTCGGACCCGTCAGGACGCGGGCGACGAAGCCGTAGGCGATCGGCACGAGCAGCCACAGTACCAGCCCGTCAGCAGCGTGAGCGCCGCGGCGGCGGCGACGACCGCGGCGACCAGGCGCGCCGCCTTCTCGTTGACCGGGTCGGGAAAGCTGAAGAGCGCGGACATGCGCGCAGCGTAGCGCGACATTCGAGTCCGAACAGCGAAATCCGATGGGTGATCGGTGGTTTCTTCGCGCGACGTTCCCGCGCTTCGGCCGTGGGTCGTAGATCCGTCCACGTGCGCTTGCGCAGGCGGCCCGGCGTGAAACAGAGAGGGCATGCACACAACCAAGAGCATCATCACGATGGACAGCGAGACGTGGATCGGCAGCACCCTGATCGACGGCGACGACAACAAGCTGGGCACGATCGAGGCGATCTACTTCGACGAGCAGACCGGCGAGGCGCAGTGGATGGCCGCCAAGACCGGGCTGTTCGGCAACAAGCACCACTTCGTGCCGCTTGCCGGTGCGATGCCCGTCGACGAGGTCGTCCAGACCCCGTACGACAAGCGCCAGGTCGACGACGTGCCGAAGATCGACCCCGACGAGGATCTGCGCGACGATCAGGTCGTCGAGCTGTATCGCTACTACGGCCTGTCCTATGACGCGCCGGCCGCCGGCGATCGCGACATCCTCGAGCGCGATCACGACGTCGTGGAGCCCGATCGCGACATCGTCGATCGCGATCTCGCCGAGCCCGGCGTCGTCCCCCCGGCGGCCGCCCCCGGGACGCAGGCGCAGGACGACATGCTCGTCGCCACCGGACACGCGCCCGAGGCCGGCGTCACGGAACCTGTGGCCAGGACGCAGGCCGAGGAGGACACGCTGATCGCGACGGGACGGAGCGAGCACTACCGCGCCGCCTGACCCGCCGCACGACGTTCGCGGCCGCGGCGCTCAGGCGCCGCAGCCGAGCAGCCGGCTGAGCCGGCTGCAGGTGGCCTCGCCCGAGGGCGGGGCCACCGTCGGCTGGGGAGCCGCTTCGCCCGCCGGCGCGGGCGGTGGCGTCGCCTCGCTCTGCGGCGTCGCCGGCGAGGGCCGCGGAACGCCGGCCGGCGGCGATGAAGGCGCCGGGCGCGCCCGTTCGGCAGGAGCGCGACGGGGCGCCTCGCGCCGCTTCGGCTTCTCGTCTGGCTTCCTGCTCGCCTTGTCGGTGTTCTTCTTGCGCTTCTTCTTGTTCTGGCGTCCTTCGGCAGCACGCAGCAGCCGGCGGGCGTCGACGCCGTAGGCGTCGTCGAACTCGGCGACCAGGATGACGTCGGAGGGACAGTTCAGGCAGAAGCCGTCTCGCTCCCAGCCCTCCGCGCGGCCCATGACCTCGCTGGCGTAGCGGGTGCCGAAGCGGTCGTGTCCGTAGTAGGCGTAGGCCGCCGACCATGACCCGCCGTCGAGCGCCTCGGTGGCACCGCCGTCGCGCAGCAGGGCACCCGCCGCCATGATCGCGTCGAAGTCGTCGTAGACCGACGGATGCGAGCGCGTGCGGTGCGGGTAGCGGCGCGGGCGGTCGCCCTCGCGGAAGGACTGGCGGTAGAGCTTCCAGGTGCTCACTGGGCCGTTCTTGACGTTGAACTGCATCGGTCCCGCGCAGCAGCCGAAGGCGTTGAGGCCGTGGTAGGTGCTCGGCTCGGTGGAGAACGCGGTCTCCTGACGATGGATCGAGGCGATCAGCCGCCACGACACCGCGAAGCTGCGAGCCGCCTCCCGGTACAGCGGCATGAACTCCGACTCGACGGAAGCCGCCACATGCCGGGAGGCGGTCCTGCGGTAGTAGGCCCGTCCGCTACGACGGTGCTTCGCGCGCTGCGCACCGCCTAGCCCCTCGTCGAAGCGCGTCGCAGCCGCCGTCGGGGATCCGATCGCCGACGGTGGGACGGCCGCGGAGCCTCGCTGCGCAGCCGCGCTGCGCGACTCCGGCGAGAGCAGCCCGAGCCAGTCGGGCGCGCCGCCCACGAGGATGACGAGTGCGACGACCAGCGCGCGCGCATGCCGACCTCCCCCGTGCCTGAATCCGTTCGGCAGCCGCATCGCCACAAGCGTGCCAGAGCAGCCGCCGTCTCGGGCCGAGCCTGCCCGTCCCGCTTCGTAGCCTGTTCGCCGTGAGCGATCCGCGAGCCGAGATCGAGCCGGCGACGGCTACGAGGGCGGTCACTCGCAGTCGCCGGGGCTCGTGTCCCCGGAGCCTTCGGTCATCGTGATGGCATCGACAAGAAACGCGTCACCGGCCTCCAGCTCGGGCGACGCGCGAAACACGAAGACATCGATCGTGTTGCCGTTGTCCTTGGCGACGTGACTCACGCGAACCGGCCTGTATGGGCCGGCGTCTGTTGTCACCGAGCCGGCGGCGTACCCGACGGACCTGTCGTCGCCGTCGCGCTCTCTGATCGCGATGCAGATCGGCTTGTCGTCGCTGGCGGCGGGGGCCTTGACCCACGCGAGCGCGCTGTAGGAGCGACCCTTGACCGAGGAGTCGACGGTGTCCGGATCGTCGTCGATCGCGTAGTCCTTCGCCCCCGAGCCCGTCAGCGTCACCCGCACGACGTTCTCGCCGTCGGGAGCATCCTTCGCGGCTTCGGGCGCGATCTGCGAGTTGTTCGTGTCCCATCCGGCCGTGTCGTCCTCGAAGGAGGGATTGGCGGTGAGGTTGCCTGCTGCGATCGCGGGGCGCTCCTCTGCGAGATCGCCGTCACGCATGCCCAGCAGGACGAGGACGATCACGGCCACAGCCGTGAGCACCCCTGCGGCGACGATCAGGCGCCCCGCCGGGCCCCCGCCGGACTTGGGCGCCGTCGGCCCGGTTGCGGCCACCGAGGACTTGGGCGACGGCTCGTCTGTCACGGTGGCGTCCGCAGGCTCCGGCCCGTCATCCGGCGGCGGCGCGACCCGTACCGGACCGGCGTCGAGCGGCGCCGCTCCTCCCACGGCGACGTTTCGCTCGGAACGCGACAGCGTGCTGCCGGACGCCGCCGCGACAGCTGCGCGCCCGAGGTCGCCGGCCGACAGGTAGCGATCCTCGGGCGCCTTCGCCATCGCGCGGGCGAGCACGCCCTCGAAGGCCGCCGGCAGATCGCTCACGCGCTCAAGCGCCGAGGGCGGCGGCCGGCGGTCGTGCGCGTAGAGCTTGGCGAGGTCGTTGTCGAGGGGAAACGGGACGGTCCCCGTCAGCGCCTGAAAGAGCACGCAGCCGAGCGAGTAGACGTCGGCGCGCGCATCGATGTGATCGCCGCGCGCCTGCTCCGGCGCGACGTAGTCGATCGTGCCCAGGAACGCACCCGTTCCGGTCAGTCCCTGGCTGCCCTCGATGTGGCGCGAGAGCCCGAAGTCCGACAGATACACGTGTTCGCGCCCGCCGGCCGTCGAGATCAGGATGTTCGCCGGCTTGACGTCGCGATGCACGAGCCCCTGGGCGTGCGCGGCGTCCAGCGCCTGGCCGACCGCATCGACGATCGCGGCGGCGCGGCGCGGTTGCAGCCGGCCCTCCTGCGCGATCAACCCGCGCATGTCGGTCCCCTCGACGAACCGCATCACGATGTACAGCACGCCGTCGGCTTCTCCGACGGCGTGCACGGGGATGACGTTGGGATGCTCGATCTGGGCTGCGATGCTCGACTCGCGCCGGAAGCGCGCGCGGAACGCCGAGTCGCCGGCGACGTCGCCCGCGATGATCTTCAGCGCGACGAGCCGGGAGGGCTGCTGCTGGCGCGCCCGGTAGACGACGCCCATCCCACCGCGCCCGGCAACCGCCTCGATGACGAAGCCATCGAGCTCGTCACCGGGGCCGAGCATGGCGTCCGTTCAGACCTCGACGACGACCGGCAGCACCATCGGGCGGCGCTTGAGCTTCTCGTAGACGAACGCGGCGAGGTCGTCGTGCAGGATCTGCTGGAGCAGGTCGATCTCGCGGATGTCCTCCTTGGCGGCGCGCGCCAGCGAGCGCTCGACGGTGTCGCGCAGCTGGTCGACGAGCTTGTCGGCCTCGTCGACGAACGGCACGCCGCGAAAGATGACCTCGGGCTCGGCCACCGACGAGCCGTCCTGCTCGGAGATCGTGGCGACGATCACGAAGATGCCGTCGGCCGACAGCATCCGGCGGTCGCGCAGGGCGACGTCGGCGACGTCGCCGATGTCGACGCCGTCGACGAAGATCATCCCCGACTGCACCTTCTTGCCCCAGCGCGCACCCTTGGCGTCGAGCTCGAGCGGCAGCCCGTTCTCCCCCTTGAAGATCCGCTCGGGATCGATGCCGACCGACTCCGCGAGCCTTGCGTGCAGGTGGATGCGCTTGTGATCGCCGTGAAACGGCATGACGTACTTCGGCCGCGTCAGGTTGAGCATCAGCTTGATCTCCTCCTGATAGCCGTGGCCGGAGGCGTGGATCGGCGCGTCCTTGGTCGTGATGACGTCGCAGCCGATGTGGTATAGGCGGTCGATCGTGTCGTTGACCGCGCGCTCGTTGCCGGGAATCGGCGTCGCGCTGAAGACGACGGTGTCACCGGCGTGCAGCTCGACCTGCTTGTGGTCGCGGTGCGCCATGCGCCGCAGGGCGCTGAGCGGCTCGCCCTGTGAGCCGGTCGAGATCACGACGAGCTTCTCGTCGGGAAACGACTGAAGCTCGCGTGGCCCGATGAGGATGCCGTCGGGCACGTTGATGTGCCCGAGCGAGCGGCCGATGTTCGTGTTCTTGCGCATCGAGCGCCCGACGAGGCAGACCTTGCGCCCGAGCGCCGCGGCGGCGTCGACGACCTGCTGCACGCGGTGGATGTTCGAGGCGAAGGACGTCACGACGATCCGTCCCTGGCAGCGGCTGAAGACGTCGAGCAGGTTCGGGCCGGCGACCTTCTCGCTCGGCGCGAAGCCGGGCCGGTCGGCGTTCGTCGAGTCGCCGCACAGCAGCAGCAGCCCCTCGCGCCCGAGCTCGGCCAGGCGCGTCACGTCGGCCGGCTTGCCGTCGACCGGCGTCTGGTCGAACTTGTAGTCGCCCGTGATCAGCACCGTGCCGAGGTCGGTCGTCAGCGCGACGGCGCTGGCGTCCGGGATCGAGTGCGTCATGTGGATCAGCTCGACGTCGAACGGGCCGCACTCGATCGTCTCGCCGTCCTTGACGTCGATCACCTCGACGTCCTTGGACAGGCGGTGCTCGTCGAGCTTGGAGCGCGCCATCGCCATCGTCAGCGCCCCGCCGTAGACGGGCGGCGCGTCGTGGACGCCGAGCTCGCGCAGCAGAAACGGCAGGCAGCCGAGATGGTCCTCGTGGCCGTGCGTGATGACGATCGCCTCGATGTCCGAGACGCGGCCGCGCAGGTAGGCGAAGTCCGGCAGCACGAGGTCGATGCCCATCATCTCGGCGGTCGGAAAGCGCAGCCCCGCATCGACGACGACGATCCGGTCCTCGTACTCGAGCACCGTCATGTTCTTGCCGATCTCCCCCAGGCCGCCCAGGGGAAGCACGCGCAGGGCACTGGTCGGGTTCAAGCCGGTGCTCCGACGAGCAGCCCGCGGTCCTGCAGCATCGCGCGGATCGTCGCGGTCTCGTGCTCGTCCGTCTCGACGTACGGCAGCCGCGGCGTGCCGACCTCGTGGCCGAGCAGGTTCAGCGCCGCCTTGTTGGTGACGGCGGCCGGCGCGACGCTCAGCGCCTCGAAGACGGCCAGCAGGCTGTCGTGGATCGCGGCGCGCTCGCCGGGCTCGTCGACCATGCGGCGCAGCTCCGGGCCGACGACGTGGCTCGAGGTCAGGATCCCGCCGGCCCCACCGAGGTCGAGCACGCGCGCGAGGATGTCGTCGTTGCCGGCGTACAGGGCGAGCCCGTCGACGACGGCGAGGCTGTCGTTGTTGGCCTGCTTGACGCCTTCGATGTGCTCGAGCTGGGCGAGCTCGGCGAGCAGGTCGTTGGGCATGTCCGACCCCGTGCGCTGGGGGATGTTGTAGAGGACGACCGGCCGGTCGGCGGCGCGGCTGACCTCGCGGTAGTGGGCGACGATCCCGCGCCGGCTGGGGCGGTTGTAATAGGGGTTGACCGACAGCAGGCCGTCGGCGCCGAGCTCGCACGCGCGAGCGGTGAGGTGGACCGCATGGCGCGTGTCGTTGGAGCCGACGCCGGCGATGATCGTCGCGCCCGCGGGCCGCTCGGCGACGGCGAGGGCGACGAGATCGAGGTGCTCCTCGTCCGACAGCGTCGAGGCCTCCCCCGTCGTCGCGCATACCACGAACCCATCCGACCCATTCTCGTGCAGGTGGGCCATGAGGCGCACGAACGCCTGCTCGTCGACGGACCCGTCGTGACCGAACGGGGTCACGATCGCGGTGAGGATGGCTCCGAAGCTTGGCACGCGCGGCCAGTATCGCAGGCGAGGTCGTCGGCACGGGCTCGAGCCGGCCCGCAGCGCCAGGGCTCGGCGCCGGCGTCGCGGACACCTCCTCGCGCGCGACCTGAGAGGCTTGCCACGTATGGGTTGCGCGCCGATGCGGCCGAGCTGATGCGGGTCAGAGCGCCACGCCACGACGAAGCGGAGGCGGTGCTCGCGGTCATCGTCGCGCGCGACACCGCCGACATCGGACGTCCGGACTACCTCCTGCAGGACGTGCTGGAGGATTGGCGGGCGCCGGGGCACGACATCGAGCGCGACGTGTTCGTCGCCGTGGACGACGGCGCGCAGATCGTCGGCTGGGCGGACGTCGACCCGCGCGGCGCCCGCGTCGCCGTGCACCCCGACCACGAGCGCCGCGGCGCCGGCACGCTGCTGCGCGGCGCCGTCGAGGCGCGCATGCGCGAGCTCGGGTGCGCGCTGCGCCAGGAGGTCATCCCGGCCAACGCCGGCGCCGTCGAGCACCTGCGCGCGGCCGGCTACGAGCGCACCCTCGTCTACGAGCGGATGCGCGTCGCGCTTCACGGGGTGCCCGCGCCGCCGGACACGCCATGGCGGCGCTTTGACCTCGG
>Ga0136613_10001406_pt1 | contig 12436 bp, 14 predicted proteins | sample AntDrymUQ2722106_2_FD_106649 | JGI IMG/M metagenome (GOLD analysis project Ga0136613, IMG submission 106649) | Polar desert sand microbial communities from Dry Valleys, Antarctica - metaG UQ272 (21.06) | ecosystem: Environmental > Terrestrial > Soil > Desert | place: Antarctica: Dry Valley... | reverse complement strand
GCTGCTCCAGGCAGGGGTTGAACGACTTGGTGGCTCAGGCGTTAACCAAGTCGCGGGACCCGGGGTCGGAGGGGCGATCGGCGAGTACCGCGTCGACCAGGTGCAGCTGGTCGACGCGGAGGGTCTGGTGGACCGCGTGTTGTCTATGAGCTTCATCGCCGCGCTGCCGGCCGGCGAGCAGGCCAGCATCGCGCAGGCGGCTCGGTTGGCCGCCGCGCACACCCCGGCAACACAAGTCGACCCCAAGGCCCGGCTGCGCCTGCATTACCTCACGGAGGTGGCGGTGTGGACGCGCCGTTGAGCAGGGCCCTGTGGCGCAGCTGCAGCATGCTCGCCCGCCGCAGCGAAATCACCTGCAGGCCGGGCGCCAGCCGGCGCATCCGGCGCGCGACCGCGGGCTGGGCCGTGGCGACCTGCACGACGCCGACCTGCCCGCCGGTGCCATCCAGGCGCCAGCGCCGCGCGGCGCGGATGAGCGCATCGGCCGCCGACCGCCTGCCGACTGTGAGCAGGTAGGCCGCGCTGCGGCCGTAGCGTGCGAACACCTGATCGACCGAGGGGACGTCGGCTCGGCGGCGCAGGCGCGCCAGCGTGGAGGTCGCCGGCGCGCAACCACAGGGATTGGCGCCGGGACCAGGCCACACGACGAGCACCCCGTCGGCGGTGAGGTGGACCGGCGTGGCCAGCAACCGCTCATTGTCACGCGCGCCACCGACGGCTGTCTGCGTGGTACCAATGGCCGTTTGCGCGCTACCCTCCGCGTTCTCGCCGGCGGCTTCTGGCGCGCTGTCATGGGAGCTACCGCCAGCGGCGACTTGACTACCGGCAACGGCCAGGACCGCCACCACCACCAGCAGGGCTAGGATCCGGCGCACCGCCAGCTCCTCGGTCGCGAGTATCACAATGACACCGGTGTAGCGGGCCTCGTTGAACCGCCGGCCAGCCACGGATGGACCGCTGATGGCCGGCGAGAGAACGATCGGGGAGGTGGGAAAGGTGCCACAGGGCCGGCTGATGGGTAGGTCTGGTGCTGTGACCCTGTCCGGAGGTCCCGCACAGCAGATCCGGATATTGGTCGTCGAGGACGAGCCGACCGTTCGTGCCGCGTTACGCACGGTGCTGGGTGGCAGCGGCTTCGAGGTGACCGAGGCGGCGACGGGAGCGGAGGCCACCGCGGTCAACGACGCCGGCCAGGTCGATGTCGTACTGCTGGACCTCGTGCTCCCCGACACCGACGGGGTCAGCCTGCTGGTCCGCCTGCGCAAGGCGCGCAACGTCCCCGTCGTGGTGCTGTCGGGTCGCCGTCCCCTCGCCGACAAGCTGCGGGCGTTGGACGCGGGAGCCGACGACTACGTTATGAAGCCGTTTCACACCGCCGAGCTGCTGGCACGCATCCGCGCGGTGCTGCGGCGCAGCAAGGCAGCACCGGAAGGTCCGGGTCTTGTCACCGTCGGCGACGTCGAGATCGACCTGACCAAACGCGTCGTCCGGCGCAACGGTGAGATGCTGCGGCTGACCCCCACCGAACTGCGGCTGCTGCTGGAGCTGGTCAGCAACCCGGGGATGCTGCTCACCCACTCCGAGCTGCTCAAGCGCGTGTGGGGCGAAACCTACGGCACCGAAAGTCACTACTTGCGCGTCTACATCGCGCAGCTGCGGCGCAAGCTGGGTGACAGCGCGACCAGGCCACGCATGATCCGCACGGAGCCGGGGCTTGGCTATCGTTGGATGGAAAGGTCAGGGTGACCGCCCTGCCCGACGACACCTCGGACGCGGGGCCGGGGTCGTCCGCTAGCCCGGTCCTGCCCGACAACGCCGGCGCCTCGACGGACCTGGTCTTCCCCGACTACACCGGCGCCTGGACCGGCGCGGTCATGCCGGCGCTGCTCAACGGGCAACACCCTGATTGGCTGCCAGGGCCGCTGGCCGGCGCTCGGGGCGTGCTGCTGCTGGTCCTCGACGGTCTGGGTTGGGCGATGCTGCGCGAACAACAGGCGCGCATGCCGACGCTGGCCGCCATGGCCGGTGGGCCGATCACCACCGTGGTGCCGTCGACGACGGCGGCGGGGCTGACCTCCCTGGCGACCGGCGCCGCCCCCGCCGAGCATGGCCTGACCGGCTACCGCATCCGTGTGGGCGGGGAGCCACTCAACGTGCTGCAGTGGGACAAGAAGGGCCCTGATCCGGCGACCACCCAGCCCGTGCCGCCGTTCCTCGGCCACCAGGTGCCCGTCGTGACCCGGGCCGAGTTCCGCAACAGCGGCTTCACGCTGGCACACCTGCGCAGCGGCACGTTGATCGGCTGGAAGACCACTGCGACCTTGGTCGAGCACTGCCGGGGACTGGCCTCGGACAAGCACTCCTTCGTGTACGCCTACTACGACGGCATCGACAAGGTGGCCCACGAGTTCGGGTTGCGCAACGCCTTCGTACCCGCCGAGCTGGCCGCCGCCGACCGGCTCGTGGGCGAGCTGCTCGACGCGCTGCCGGCGAGCTGGGCGCTGGCGGTCACCGCCGACCACGGCCAGGTCCACGTCAGTGCCGGTGACGCGATCGCACTCGACGCGGTGGCGGGCATGGTGGCTGCCTACGGCGGGGAGGGGCGCTTTCGCACCCTGTACGCGCGCCGCGGTGCGGTGCGTGACCTGGCGCAGGCGTGCGAGGAGCGCTATGCCGACGCGGGGTGGGTCTTCACCCGAGAGCGGCTGTTCGACGAGGGATGGCTCGGCCCGCATGCCTCGCTGGAGGTGCGCGGCAGGGTCGGCGACGTCATCCTCGCCGCCCGCGAGCCGGTCATCTTCTCCGACCCGGAATGGTCGCAGGAGGCGGCGATGCGCTCGCACCACGGCAGCCTCACCGCTGCCGAGATGCTCGTGCCCCTGGTCGCCGCCCGTGGCCGCTCATAGCCCTTCGAGGCGCCGCCCGCCGGTGTAGACATTCAGCTCGGGTCCCCGCAGGAACCCGACCAGCGTCATGCCGGACTCGGCGGCGAGATCGACGGCGAGGCTTGACGGCGCGGACACCGCCGCCACGATGGGGATGCCGGCAAGCAGGGCCTTCTGGGCGATCTCGAACGCCACCCGTCCCGAAACCAGCAAGGCGTGGCCGCGCAGCGGCAGCAGCCGTTCGGTGGCGGCCCAGCCCACCACCTTGTCGACCGCGTTGTGGCGCCCGACATCCTCACGCAGGCAGCGCAGCGTGCCGTCGGTGGTGAACAGCCCGGCGGCGTGCAGCCCGCCGGTGCGATCAAACGTTCGCTGAGCGGCACGCAGCGTGGCGGGCATGCCGACCAGGGTCGTAACCGCCAGGCGGGCGTCGTCGCCGTCGACCGGCGGTGCCTGCTTGCGCACAGCCTCGATGCTGGCCGTGCCGCACAGCCCGCACGATGAGGTGGTGTAGGTGCGACGGCGCTGGGCCTCAGGAACCGTGGCGCCCGACCGCAGCGCCAACTCCACCACGTTGTAGTCGCCGGCGCCCTGCGGTCCGGTGCAATACCGGATCGACTCGACCTGTTCGCTGGCAGCCAGGATCCCTTCGCTCAGACAGAAACCCAGCGCCAACTCGAAGTCGTTGCCCGGCGTGCGCATCGTCACCGCGACGGCCTCGCCACCGACGCGGATCTCCAGCGGCTCCTCGCCGGCCAGCTCGTCGCTGCGCGGGCGGGCGGTGCCGTCGCGCAGGGCCACGATACGGCGGCGCGCCACGCTGCGGCCGTTCAAGCGTCCAGCCCCTCGACGACGGCGATGACCTCACGGATGCGAGCGACGCGGGCCAGCGGATCGGCCGACGCGTCGGTGGTGCCGATCGCCAGGCCCAAGGCGTAGGTCGTCAGGGGCGCGAAGCGGCGCTGCTGCAGGTGGGCGGTCACCCGGGCCAGGTCCAGCACGGCGGCGGCCTCGTCGGCGCCGACCGGCGGCGTACCCGCCTCCTCGGCGAGGGCGGACAGGAACCGCTCCTGCGGGTCGTCGGGATCCATGTGCACTCCAGTCGCGGTCGGATGGTTGCGGGTGGAACGGCTCCGGCACTCCAGTCGCGGTCAGGCTGGCTACGGGCTGAGCCGCTCCAGCGTCCAGCCGTCAGCGTTGCAGCGGTAACGCAGCCGGTCGTGCAGCCGGTCGGGGCGGCCCTGCCACAGCTCGACCTCCACCGGCGACACCCGATAGCCGCCCCAGTCGTCGGGTCGCGGCACCGCGGTGTCGTGCCAGCGGGAATCCAGCTCGCCGAGACGCCGCTCGAAGGCGGCGCGACCGGGCACCACCGTGCTCTGCTCGGACGCCCACGCGCCCAGCTGGCTGCCGCGGGGTCGGGACGCGAAGTAGGCGTCGGACTCCGCGGCGGTCACCTTGGCGACCGTGCCGCGTACGGCCACCTGCCGCTCGAGGTCGACCCACGGGAATAACAATGCCGCCTGCGGGTTGGCGGCGAGCTCGGCGGCCTTGCGGCCGCGGTAGCTGGTGTAGAAGACCAGGCCTTCCGCGTCAATCGCGCGCAGCAGTACCGTGCGGGCGCTGGGAAGGCCGTCGCCGCCAACGGTGGCCAGCACCATCGCGTTGGGCTCGCGCAGATCGGCGGCGGCCGCGTCGGCCAGCCAGCGGCTGACCTGCGCGATGGGGTCGGCGTCGACGTCGGCGGCTTCCAACCTGGCCGTACGGTAACTGCGCCGCATCCGGGCAAGCTCGCCCTGGTCGGACATGTGAGTCCTCAAGTAGCGAAGCGGTAGGACAAGCTGTCCTCAAGTAGCGAAGCGGTAGGACACGAGATGGGACGATACCTGTGAACGGGAGTCATGTGACCACGTCGACGCTGACACACCTGGAGGGCTCGGAGTCAGGCCGGTCCTACGACGCGGACGTGCTGCAGCGCACGGACCCGGCCGACAACAGGCCGCTGCTCGCCCGCTACGACCTGGACCGGGCGGCACGCAGCTTGTCGCCCAAGTCGCTGGCGCAGCGCGGCGGTGGCCTGTGGCGATGGGCCGAGCTGCTGCCGGTGCGTGATCCCCAGCGGCAGTTGTGGCTGGGGGAGGGGTCCACGGCGCTGTACCCGCCGACGCGGCTGGCGCGGGCGTTGGGCATGGACCGGCTGCTGATCAAGGCCGAGGGCGCCAACCCAACCGGTTCGTTCAAGGCCCGCGGGATGGCGGCCGCCGTCAGCCGGGCGGCCGAGCTGGGGGCGACCACCCTGATCGCTCCCTCGGCCGGCAACGCCGGCGGGGCGTTGGCCGCCTACGGCGCGGCGGCCGGCCTGCCGGTGACGGTGGTGATGCCCGCCGACGTCCCCGCCGCCAACCGGGAAGAGGCCTTGGTCTGCGACGCCTACGTGCTGCTCGTCGAAGGACTGATCAGCGACTGCGGGCGCATCAGCGCACAGATCGCGACCGCTACCGGGGCGTTCGATGTCAGCACCCTGAAAGAGCCGTACCGCCTCGAGGGCAAGAAGACGATGGGCCTGGAACTGGTTGAGGATCTGGGCTGGCGCCTGCCCGACGTGATCGTCTACCCGACGGGTGGCGGGACTGGTCTGGTCGGGATGGCCAAGGCGTTCGACGAGCTGGAGGCGATGGGGCTGGTCGGCGCGGAGCGGCCGCGGATGGTCAGCGTGCAGGCCGAGGGTTGCGCGCCGCTGGTCCGCGCCTTCCACGCCGGCGAACGTCGCGCGGAGCCCTGGGTCGGCGCCACCACCCGTGCCGGCGGACTGCGCGTGCCGGCCGCAATCGGCGACACGCTGGTCCTCGACGCGCTGCGCTCCTCGGGTGGGACGGCAGTGGCCGTGCCCGAGGATGAGATCGACGCGATGCAGCGCTCCGCTGGGCGGCTGGGCGCCGGTTACGTCAGTCCGGAGAGCGCCGCGGCGCTCGCCGCCATCCGCGAGCTCGTCGCTGCGGGGACGATCGGTGCCGACGAGCAGGTGGTCGCCTTCGACACCGGCGTCGGCCACAAGTACCCGCCGCCGCCGGGGCTGGCCGATCCGCCGGTCGTGGGCGCTGACGAGCAGGACGTCGATCGGATGCTGGCGCTGCTCGACCGCGGTGCGGCGCCGGCGTAGCCCCGGCCGCCTGGGTGCCGTAGCGGACGCAGGTGCCCGCTGCCGCACCCGCAAAGACCTTCAGCGAGGTGCAGCGGTTGCTAACATTTGTGAGCTGCGTTAGCAAGTGCGTAGGAGTGTGAATGGCGGCCAGTGAAGATGGCGCGACGCTGTATCTGCGGGGACTGCCTCGGACCGTCGTCAGGGAGTCCAAGGCGCGTGCTGCTCGGCGAGGCATCACCCTGACCGCCTACGTCGCCGAGATCTTGGCGCGCGCGCGGTTGCCGTGGAAGACAACGAGCCAGCTGACCCGGGTACGGGGCTGGAAGCCGACCTGAGCTGGTACCGAGCACACCGCGATCGGCTAGCGGCGACCCATGCGGGCGAGTACCTCGCAATCCTCGATCGGCAGGTGATCGATCACGAGCAGGAGTTCGCACCGCCGGCGGACCGCGTTCGCGAGCGCTTCGGCGGCCGTCCGGTGCTCATGCCCAAGTGCGTCGCCGGCGGGCGAATCGTCAACGTCCCTACGCCCCGCGTCAGACGCTCATGACGATGCAGGTGGCTTACGACCGCAGCTATGAGGTGCGGCTCCCAGCGTCTCGTTGCTCCTCGCAGCGCCCGACGACGAGGCGCCCGTGCTGGTCAGCGCCCTCGTCGACAGCGGCGCGGATCTCTGCGTCGTTCCCGCAGCGCTCGCCCAGCACCTCGACCTCCCGCTCACCGACGTCCTGCGGGTCTCGGGAGCGGGTGGCGCGATGCGCAGCGCCACCGTTCATGCCGCTGCGATCGACCTCGCCGGCAGGCGCGGACTCGTGGAAGTAGTAGCGCTCGGCGACGAGATGCTCGTCGGGCGCAACTACCTCCCCTGGTTCGTCGCGACGCTCGACGGGCCGCAGGAGCAACTCGCTCACCAGCCACAGCGGGCGCGACGAGTAGGCGAAGAACCCCGCCTCGCGATGGGGCTCGAAGGTGCCGGCTACAGCCGGCCGACCAGCGCTCGCGGGTCGTCGACGACATCATCAGCCCCCGCGTGCAGCAAGCGGTGGTCGCCGAAGCCGCCGCAGCGCACCGCCAGACAGCGGATGCCGACGCGTCGTGCCGCCTCGGCGTCCCACGGGCTGTCGCCGACCAACGTTGCATGACCCGGGTTCATCCCCAGGTCCTCGATCGCCGACAGCAGCAGGTCGGGGGCGGGCTTGGGAGAGCCGACGTCGCCGGAGTCGGCGACCGCGACGTCGTCACGCCCAAGGGCGTCCATCAATGCCTCTGTGGTCTCCGGTTCCGCCGAGGTGGCGATCACGAAGGCGATCTCTCGCCGCTGCAGGTCATCGAGCAGGGACAGGGCGCCCGGGGTGGGCTGCAGTTCATCGGCGTGTTCCAGGAAGCGCCGCCGGTGGTCGGCGGAGATCTCGTCGGCGTTCTCGGGCTCTTCGCCGAGCAGCCATGGCCGCAACCGCTGGCCGCCCATGCCGATGGCATGGTGAATACGCCACATTGGCACGCAGTGGCCGCTGGCGCGCAACGCGGCCTCCCACGCCACGACGTGGAAGAACACTGAGTCCACGAGGGTGCCGTCGAGGTCGAGCAGGACGCAAGGGCGGTAACCGGCCATGGTTTCCGACCTGCCCCACGCCCGCAGGACCAAACCCCCCGCCCGGAGGGCCAAAACCCCCCGCCCGGAGGGCCGGAGGTCCGCCGACCTCGCCGACTATGCTGCCCGCCCCGCGGCTCGACAGGAGGGAGGCTCGCATGTCCTCATGCAGCGAAGCGGTAGGACGCAAGACATGAACCTGCGTGCCGAGGCGCAGCGCTGGATGGCCGCCGACCCGGATCCCGACACCAGGGCGGAGCTGCAGGCGCTGGTCGAGGCTGGCGACGACAGCGCGCTGGCGCAGCGCTTCGGGGCCAGGCTGGCGTTCGGCACCGCCGGTATTCGGGGGCCACTAGGAGCCGGCCCGGGCCGGATGAACCGCCTGGTAGTACGGCGGGTGACCGCGGGACTGGCCGCGCGGCTCGCCGCTGAGCCGGAGGTCGCCGCGCGGGGGATCGTCGTCGGCCACGATGCACGCCACAAGTCATTGCAGTTCGCGCAGGACACCGCTGGAGTGCTGGCCGCCGCCGGTCTGCGGGTCCACCGCATCCCGGGGTTGGCCCCGACGCCGCTGGTCGCCTTCGCGGTGCGCCACCTCGGCGCCGCCGCCGGCGTGCAGATCACCGCCAGCCACAACCCCGCGGCCGACAACGGCTACAAGGTCTACTGGTCCGACGGGGCCCAGATCTCGCCGCCGCTGGACGCCGAGATCAGCGCCGCCATCGACGCCCTCGACCCCGATGAGGCCGTGCCGGTCGCGGCAGCCGACGACGGCGGGATCGCCGATCTCCAGGCCGGGCTGATCGACGCCTACCGTGACGCCGCGCTCGCACTGGTGTCGCCGGCGCAACCAGGTTCACGGGCGCCGCAGCGGCAGGCGCGGGCTGCCTTGCGCATCGTGTACACGCCGCTGCACGGCGTCGCCGCCCCGCTGGCGTGCCAGCTGCTGGAGCGGGCCGGCTTCAGCGACGTGCAGGTGGTGGCCGAGCAGGTCCAACCCGACCCCGACTTCCCGACGGTCGCCTTTCCCAATCCGGAGATCCCGGGAGCGCTTGACCTGGCCATGGCGCTGGCCGGCAGCACCGGTGCCGACCTGATCCTCGCCAACGACCCGGACGGGGACCGCATCGCGGCAGCCGTGCCCGTCGAAGGCCGCTGGCAGACGCTGACCGGCGACGACATCGGCTGCCTGCTGGCCGAGTGGCTGTTGTCACACGGCGAGCAGGGGCCGGACCGTGCCGTGGCCACGACCGTGGTGTCCTCGCAGCTGCTGCGCCGCATCGCCGAGGCGCACGGTGTCGGTTACGCCGAAACCCTGACCGGCTTCAAGTGGTTGGCCAAGGCGGCACTGCAGGCCAACGCAGCCGGCGGGCGGATGGTGCTGGCCTACGAGCAGGCGCTGGGGGTGATGTGCGGGACGGCCGTGCTGGACAAAGATGGCCTGTCCGCGGCCTTGGTGCTGGCCGACATGGCCGCCACGTTGAAGGCCGAGGGACGCGGGCTGCCCACGGCGCTGGATGACCTCGCTCGTCGACACGGGCTGCACCTGACCGAAGGGCGTTCGCTGCGCCTTGAGGGTCCGCAGGCCGACATGATCACCACCGCGGCGCTGCTGAGGCTGCGCAAGGACGCCCCGGCCCAGCTCGCCGGCGTGGCAGTCACGTCGGTCGCCGACCATGCCGCCGGAACTCGCACAGGCCACGATGGATCGGTGCAGGCGCTACCAACGCCGGCGACCGACCTGGTCGCGTTGACGCTGGCCGACGGTTCGCGTCTGCAGGCCCGGCCCAGCGGCACCGAGCCCTTGCTCAAGTTCTATCTCGAGACCGTCGAACCGGTGGCTCCCGACGAGCCGGTCGCCGCGGCCCGAACCCGCGCCAAGACACGCCTGGACGCCCAGGCTGACGCCTTCCTGGCCGCCGCGGGCGTATGAGCACCGGCCTTGGCGGGCTCGTCCGCCAGCCGTTGTGGCGCCGCTGGACACTGGCGTCGTTCCTCGGGCGCCTGCCGCTGACCATGACGCTCCTGGCGCTCGTGCTCGTCGGGGAGCGGGTGACCGGCTCGCTGGCGGTCGGTGCGCAGCTGGCCGGGGTGGCGACGGTCACCGCCGGCATCGCCGCACCGCTGCGGGGACGCCAGCTTGACCGCGGTGGCCTCCGCGAAGGGCTGCGTAACGCCGCCCTGCTGACCGCGGCTGTCCTCGGGCTGCAAGCCGCCGCCGTGGTTGCCGCCGCGCCACTGCTGGTGTTGTTCGGGCTGGCGGCGGCGCAGGGCGTGTCGTCCGCGGCGCTGTCCGGCGGCTTCAGAGCGCTGCTCGTCTCGGTCGTCTCCAGCGAGGATCTCTCGCCAGCCAACACCTTGGAGGCGGTGTCCATCGAGGTCGCCTTCGTCGCCGGCCCGAGCCTGGCCGGCATCCTCGCGCTGGTCGTGGGACCGGTTGGTGTCCTGCTGGCGATGGCGGTCGCCGGCGTCGCCTCGGCATGGCTGACCAACAGCCTTCCGCCCGTCCCGCCGCACGTCGAGCGGGCCGCCCAACCCCCGTGGCGCGCCGCCGGTGCGGTGAGCGTGTACACCTTGGCCTTGGCGATGGGTGCTTCGCTGGGCTTGCTGGAGTCGGCGCTGCCGGCCCGCGCAGCCGAGCTTGGCATGGCAGCCGCGTCGGCCGGCCCTCTGCTGGCGCTGACGGCCGGCGGCAGCGCCGTGGGCGGGCTGCTCGCGGCCGCCCGCCACGACCACCGCCGGCATCAGGCGCGCGTTGCCGTCGGTCTGCTCGCCGCGATGGGGATGCTGTTCGCCGCCCTCGCCGCCAGCGGCGGCCGCCTGTGGCTGGCCGTGCTGCTGTTCCTGGCCGGTGCGCCGATCGCACCGCTGAACGCGCTGGGTTCGCTGCGCCTGCAGGACACCATCCCGGCCAGCCGCCTCGGCGAGGGATTCGCGGTCTTCACCGCGATGATCCTGGTCGGGGCGGGGATCGGCCAGAGCATCACTGGCCTGCTCCTGGATCGGGCGGGGGCGCAACCGCTGCTCGCGGGCGCCGCCGGCATCCCGATCGCGGCCGGCGCGGCGATCACCGCCGTGGTCCTGCGCCGAGGTCGGACGGCTGCGGCTCCCCCCCTGTCGGCACCGGGGCGGTAGAGCGCCACCCTCGACTTTGGGGCGGTCCCGCGATCTTGTCGCCGCTGCGTTGACAACGTCGCGGGACCCCGGATCGGGCGCCGCACGGTGGGCACCGCCGGCGTAGCCCTCGCTCCGCGGCTTCAGGGACGCAGGCCGGCGGCGGGCACGGCGAGGTGGTGACCGAGCCGCTGCAACTCGCCGGCGCCCTCCGGCCCGGTTAGGCCGATCGAGCGGGCGAAGCCGGGCCCGTGCCGGCGCACGACGCCCTCGAAGGACACCTGCTGTCCCGAGCGCACCCGCACGGCGGATTCACCCCGATGGGTCAGCTGCACCCACACGTCCGGGCCACCAGGGCTGGCGCTGACCCAGAACCCCTCGTCGGCGGCAACCGTCCGCACGATCATCCGGTCGCCGCGAACCGCGCAGCCGGCGAGACGCTCCGCCGCGGCAGATCGCAACCGGGCCAAGACACGGTCGTTGAGCACGACCGGTTCGCCCGAGGCAGCGCCTTGCGACGCTGTGGCGCAGCCTCCGGCGTTGACCGGCCGCGGCTCGGCCGCGCTCTGCGCCATTGACTGGGGCCGCGGCTGCGGCGCGGCGCTCTGCAGTTGCGCCGGCAGCAGCACGGCGGCCACCGCCACCCCTGCCGCGGCCGTCACCGTGGCCGCCGACTGCCCCGGATGTCGACGGACAAGGTCGCCGAGGAACTCCCAGGCCGACACCACACCGGGAGGAAACAGGCTGGCGGCAGGGATCCGTCGGCGCAGCAGCGCTTGGCTGAGGTCGGCACAGGTTGTGCATGTCAGCAGATGTGCCCCGGCGTTGAGTGCTTGCTGGCGCCGCTGGTCACCGGTGGACAACGCCAGCAGCACCGGCTTGCAGCGGGCGGTGGGCAGCTCGACGCGGCCGATCGCCAGCAGGTACTCGACGCGCAGCTTGCCTCGGCTGCGGGCCATGCGCACCGCCACGGCTCCCGGCGTGGAACCGTGCTGGTCGGCCAGCGCCGCGGTGCCCGTGCCGGTCACCTCGTGGGCGAGGATGGCGTCACGGTCACGCGGCGACAGGGTCTGCAGCGCCGCGCGGACGGCGGCTCGCTCCTCGGACGACACCACCTCGTCCTCCGGATTGGCAACGGCGCGGTGCTCGACCAGCCGAGGCGCGTGGCGCTGCCGGCGGCGCTCCGCGCGGGCATGGGAGACCACCAGGTTGCGGGCCGTGACGATCGCGTAGGGGGTGACGGCGTCGTCGAGGAGGCGGCCGCGCACCTGCACGATCCGGGTGATCGTCTCCTGGGTGAGGTCGGCGACGGCCTCCGGGTCGCGCACGCGAGCCGCGACCACGCGCCGGATCAATGGCGTCAACGCAACGACATCGTCTGGCGCCACAGGACCGTCCGGTCGGTGGGTGCAGGGCGTCTGCCCAGGTCGGATGAGCCTATCGCCACCCCCCGGGGGTCCAAAGATTCTTGCGTAATGCCGAGGCCGCAAAGGCGTGTCTACGGGTGTAGGGACCAGGCGAGGAGCTCGAACCTGCCTTCGCCCGGTCCACGAGAGTTCATCCGTCGCGCAAGCCGACCCAAGGAGTCTTTTCGATGTATGTCGCGCAGGTTGATGTTGGGCAGTCAGTGGAGGGAGCGCTGAGTTCGACCCTGGAGTTCTTGCCCAAGCTGGTCGGGTTCCTGCTGATCCTGTTGATCGGCTT
>Ga0136613_10001403_pt1 | contig 12438 bp, 13 predicted proteins | sample AntDrymUQ2722106_2_FD_106649 | JGI IMG/M metagenome (GOLD analysis project Ga0136613, IMG submission 106649) | Polar desert sand microbial communities from Dry Valleys, Antarctica - metaG UQ272 (21.06) | ecosystem: Environmental > Terrestrial > Soil > Desert | place: Antarctica: Dry Valley... | reverse complement strand
GTCATCAACCCGGGCGTGAAGATCTACCCGTTCAAGACGGTCGACGCCGGCGCGGTCGTCAACTCGTCGATCGTCTGGGAGAGCCGCGGCATCCGGACCCTCTTCGGCCGCCGGGGGGTGCGGGGCCTGGCCAACGTCGACGTGACCCCCGAAGTGGCCGTCCGGCTCGCGATGGCCTACGGCACCGCGCTCAAGAAGGGCTCAGTCGTGACCACGAGCCGCGACACCAGTCGCATCGCCCGGGCGCTCAAGCGCGCGCTCATCGGCGGCCTGAACCTCGCCGGCACCAACGTCGAGGACGTCGAGCTCGCCAGCGTCCCGCTCACCCGTTTCCAGGTCCGCAACGGCCAGTCCCACGGCGGGATCACGGTGAGGCTGGCGCCGGGGGAGCCCGACAGCGTCGAGGTCCGGTTCTTCGACAGCGACGGCCGCGACATCGACGAGTCGACGCAGCGCAAGATCGAGCGCCTGCTCTACCGCGAGGATTACCGCCGGGCGTTGGCGGGGGACATCGGCGACATCGTCTTCCCGCCGCGGTCGCTGGAGTTCTACACCGCCGCCCTCGAGCGCAGTGTGGACGCCGAACGGCTGCGCGAGCGGGCCTTCAAGGTGGTGCTCGACTACTCGTTCGGCGCGTCGTCGATCGTGATGCCGACCGTGCTGGCCAAGATCGGCGCCGAGGTCCTGGCGGTGAACCCGTTCGCCAGCACCGCGTCGGCGACGGCGGCGTTCGGCGAACCGACCGCGCGTGCCACCCGCATCTCGGACCTCGTCCGCGCCTCCGGCAGCCACCTCGGGCTGGTCGTCGACCCCGACGGCGAGACCGCCATCCTGATCGACGACGAAGGGGTCGTGCTCCGGCCCGAGCAAGCGCTCCTCGCCCTGGTCGCGCTGGTGGCCTCGGCCCACCCCGGGGCGTGCATCGCCTTGCCGGTCTCGGTGAGCCGCGAAGCCGAACGGATCGCGGCCGAGCACGGCGCCAAGATCACCTGGACGAAGCTGTCACCGGCCCACCTCATGGAGGTCGCCTCGACCGGCGAGGTGGAGTTCGCGGGCTCGCTCGACGGTGGGTTCATCTGGCCCGACTTCCTCCCCGCCTTCGACGCCACCGCCACGCTGGTGAAGGTGCTCGACCTCCTGGCCGAGACCGGCCAGTCGCTGTCGTCGTTCGTACGTCAGCTGCGGCGAGTGCACATGGCCCACGAGACCGTCGCGACTCCGTGGGAACGCAAGGGCGCGGTCATGCGCGAGATGGTGGAGCAGGCGGCGGGGGAGGAGGTCGTGCTCGTCGACGGGGTGAAGGTCCTCCACCCCGACGGATGGGCGCTGGTGCTGCCCGATCCCGAGGACGCGGTGACCCATGTCTGGGCCGAGGCGGGCAATGACCAGGACGCCCGCCGCCTCGCGCAGGAGTACGCCAAGCGCATCCGCCAGGTGGTTCGGTAGGGGGCGAAGGGCTCCCACGGCGGGGCGCTGTGCGAACATCTCGGCATGATCATCGTGTCTGGCGCCATCTACGTCGACGAGGCCGATCGCGACTCTTACGTCCGCGACTGCCGAGAGGTGATCGTGGCGGCCAGGGAGTCCGAGGGTTGTGTCGACTTCCATCTCGCGCCGGATCCGATCGAGCCTGACCGCATCAACGTCTACGAGCAGTGGGAGTCCGTCGCAGCCGTGGAAAGATTCAGGGGCTCGGGGCCATCATCGGCGCAGACGGCCGCAATCCGTGATGCCCCAGTGTTCCAACACGAGATCGCATCATCGACGAGGCTGTAACGACTGTCCCCGAACGGCGACGTCCCGCTCGAGATCGTCGCCGAGCTCAAGTCGGTGGCGAAGAAGCCGGTCGACCGCCCCACCGCCCGACCGGCCGAGAGGACGGGAGGGAAGGCAAAGGCCTGCCATCCCTCGCATCGCGCGGTGAACTGCGCGGGAGCGGCGAGCGACCCGTTGTGGCGGCGGGCAGGTACCCTGCCCGCCGAGCGAGCCCGACCAAGGAGGACGGCCGCCCGATGGACTACCCCGAGCAGCTCCGCTATAGCGCCGAACACGAGTGGGTGGCGGCCGACGGCAACCGCGCTCGGATCGGGATCACCGACTACGCGCAGGACGCGCTGGGCGACGTCGTCTACGTGCAGCTCCCCGAGGTCGGCGCGACCGTGGCCGCGATGGCGCGCTGCGCCGAGGTCGAGTCGACCAAGTCGGTGAGCGACATCTACGCGCCGGTGGGCGGCACAGTCGCCGAGGTCAACCAGGCCCTCGACGGAGCGCCGGAGAAGCTCAACCAGGATCCGTACGGCGACGGCTGGATCTTCGTGCTCGAGATGTCCGACCCGTCCGAGCTCGACAGCCTGATGGATGCCGCCGCCTATCGGCAGCTCGTCGAGGAGCAGTAGACGCCGATCGTGACGACCACATGGCGTCTGGTGGATGATCTCGACGCTGAGCTGGATGCGGCCGGGCAGATGGCGGCCGACCGTGCGCTGCTCGACGAGGTGGCGGCGGGCGCGTCGCCGGCTCTGCGCCTGTACCGCTGGTCGCCCCCGGCGCTCTCGCTCGGTCGCTTCCAACCCGAGGACGACGTCGACCACACCGCGTGTCGGGACCGCGGCGTGGAGATCGTGCGTCGGCCCACCGGAGGGCGAGCGCTGCTTCACGGCGCCGACCTGACGTACGCGGTGGCGATGCCCCGCCCCGAGCGCGCCGCGAGCGTCGACGCGGTGTACCGGCTGCTGGCGCGGGGGCTGACGAGAGGGTTGGCCTGCCTGGGTGTCGAGGCCGCGGTCGCGCGCGCCGATGGTCCCGCCGGGCCGCTCTGCTTCGCGAGCCAACAGGGTGCCGACCTGAGGGTGGGGGAGCAGAAGGTGTGTGGGTCGGCGCAGGTCCGCCGCGACGATGCCGTGCTCCAGCACGGCGCGCTCCTGCTCGACCGGCTCCCGTTCGACGAGACCGACCTGCTTCGGGGCGCCGCGGACGACGACGGGCGGGCGCGACTGCGCGTCGCCACCGTGACCCTGCGCGAGCTCGGCGCGCCCGTCGATGCACGCGTCGTCGCCAATGCGCTGGCCGACGGCTTCGCCGAGGCCCTCGATCTCCGATTCACCGCCGCCGTTCGCGGCTAGGTCGTTGCCGCGCCTGGTCGAGTAACCTCGACGGGATGACCTGCCGGCGTTGCGGTCACGCGAACGAGGCCGGCGCCAACTTCTGCTCCTCGTGCGGGGCACCGCTCGCGGCGGGCGCCGGCCCCGACGACACCACCGCGAGCCTGGCCGCGCTCGAGGAGCGGCACGAGCTCGACGAGGAGCTCGGCAGCGCACTGGCCGAGCTGCCGGTCGGGATGGGCATGCTGGTCGTCCGGCGCGGGCCCAACGCCGGGAGCCGCTACCTCCTCGACGACGACACGATCGCGGTGGGGCGTCATCCCGACTCGGAGATCTTTCTCGACGACATCACCGTGTCGAGACGGCACGCCGTCGTCCGCCGTCTCGGTGCCGGCGGCTACGACGTCAGCGACGTCGGCTCGCTGAACGGCACCTACGTGAACCACGAGCGGGTCGAGACCGCGCCGCTGCACTACCTCGATGAGCTCCAGGTGGGACGGTTCGTGCTCACGTTCCTCGTCGGCGGCGCCGCCGAGAGCGGGGAGGCATGAGCACGCGGGCGGAGACTCCTCACCTCTCCATCGGTGAGGTGCTCGAGCACCTCCGCGACGAGTTTCCCGACATCACGATCTCGAAGATCCGCTTCCTCGAGAGCCAGGGGCTGATCGACCCGGAACGGACGCCGTCGGGGTACCGCAAGTTCTACGACGCCGACGTCGCGCGCCTGCGCTGGATCCTGTACCAACAGAAGGAGCACTTCCTCCCGCTCAAGGTGATCAAGGAACGGCTCGACGGCCTCGACGACGGCGATCTGCCCGCCACCGCCCACGCGCCCGAGCCCGCCGTCGAACCGGCGGGCGGGAACGGGAGCAGCGCGTCGCCGTCACCCGGGGACACCGTCGCCGACCTCTCGCTCGACACCGCGACACCGGCCCCGGTCGCCGCGGTCGAGACCGACGAGCGTTCGACACCGGCGCCCCGGGAAGTGTCATCCGGCGGGATGAGTCTGACCCGCACCGAGCTGGCCGGGGCCGCCGGCCTCGACGACGAGCAGGTCGCCGAGCTCGAGTCGTTCGGGCTCCTCGCCCCTTACTCGCGGGTGGGGGAGCAGGAGCTGTTCGACGAGGAGGGCCTTACCATCGCCCGCACCGCGGGCGAGCTCTACAAGCACGGATTCGAGGCCCGGCACCTGCGGATGTACAAGCACTTCGCCGAGCGGGAGGCCGACCTGTTCCAGCAGGTGCTCCTGCGCTACCTGCGCCAGCGCAACCCGCAGGCGCGAGCGAAGGCCCGGGGGGAGCTGGGCGAGCTGGCCCGGCTGGGTCGGGACCTGCGGGCGGCGCTGCTCGTCACGGCGCTGCGCGAGTCGCTGACCGAGTGACCGCGGCGTCTCCCGCGGTCCTGCTCGACCGGGCCGCCCTCGGCGACATCGTGCGCCGGCTCGCCGACGAGATTACCGCCGACCATTCCGAAGGGGTCGTCCTCGTGGGCGTGCTGAAGGGCGCGATGATCTTCCTGTCGGACCTCGCCCGTGCGATCACCGACATCGACGTGACCGTCGACTTCCTCGCGATCTCGCGGTACGCGCCCGACTCGGGGCGCGTACGCATCCTCAAGGACCTCGATGTCGAGGTCGCGGGGCGGGACGTCGTCATCGTCGAGGACATGGTCGACACCGGCCTGACGCTGGGCTACCTGCTCGGGCACGTCCGGGACCTGGGCCCGCGCCAGGTCGAGGTGTGTACGTTGCTGGACCGGCCCGTGCGCCGGATCGTGCCGCTGCGCGCCCGCTACGTGGGGGAGGAGATCCCCGACGTGTTCGTGCTCGGATACGGGCTGCACTTCGCCGACCTGTACCGCAACGTGCCTTACGTCGTCGACGCCGACCGGGCCGTCGTGAGTGCGCGGCCGGACGCCTACGTCGCCGAGCTCTATGGCCGGGGCAGCGCCAGTTCGAGCTGATCCCGCCGCCCAAGGCGCACCGGCGCCAGGGAGGGCCGATGGTAGGGTTTCGGCGTCGAGTCGGAGGCGCCGTGATCCGTCTGTCCCTGGTGGGAGTCCGAGTCGAGGTTCCGACGAACCAACCGATCGTCCTCCTGCGCGAAGAAGAGGGCCAGCGCTACCTGCCGATCTTCATCGGCCCCCCGGAGGCGACCGCAATCGTGTACGCGCTCCAGGGCATGGAGACGCCGCGGCCGATGACCCACGACCTGTTCAAGACCGTGCTCGACGACATGTCGATCGAGCTCCAGCGGGTGGAGATCACCGAGCTCCACGACGGGACGTTCTTCGCCGAGATCGAGCTCGCCAGCGACGGGACCAACTACCGGATCTCGTCCCGGCCCTCCGACGCCATCGCCTTGGCAGTTCGCTACGAGGAGCAGGTGCCGATCTTCGCCGACGAAGCCGTGCTCGAGGAAGCCGGGGTGCTCTTCGAGAGCGACGAGGAAGAGGAGCAGGTCGAGGAGTTCCGCGAGTTCCTCGAGAACGTGCGGCCCGAAGACTTCGCCCAGTAGCTCCTGCGCCCGAACCGCAGCGCGCCGCCCCCGCCCGGCCCGAGGCCCGGCCCGACCCTCAGCCGGCGGTCCGCCGACTCCGGATCCACTTCTGCGGGCCGTAGCCGGCCGCCCCGGGCCGCGGACCGGGTGTCGTTGACGGTCGGGGGAGAGGGCGGTACCGTCGACACCCCCGTAACTACCGCCGTGTGATTCGGGCCTTCCAGAGCGAGGAATTCCTCATGGGTACCACCGCCAACCGCAACCAACCCCCGCGGATCACCCAGGGCTCGCTCCTGGACCGCGACGGCGACGAGGTCGGCTTCCGGGGGCCGCAGGTGTGCAAGATCGTGGGCATCTCCTACCGCCAGCTCGACTACTGGGCCCGAACCGACCTGGTCCGTCCCTCGCTCGCCGACGCCCACGGCAGCGGCACGCAACGGCGCTACTCCTATCGCGATCTCGTCCGTCTCAAGGTCATCAAGAATTTCATCGACGCGGGCGTGAAGCTCCAGACCGCCCGCAAGGCGATCGAGTACCTCCGCGAGGACCTCGGCGACGACTGGGCAACGGCCAGCCTCGTGCTCAACGGTGCCACCTCGGTGCTGGCGCGCGACGGCGACGCGCTGGTCGACGTGGTGCGCCACGGCCAGGGCGTCCTCAACATCGTGTCACTGGGACAGGTCGTCGACGAGCTCGAGGCCGGCATTCACGAGCTCGCGCCCGACGAAGGTGCCCCGTCGCCGCCGGCCGAGCGCGGCCGGCGCGCCGAGAGCGGATAGCCGCCGGGCGGGCGGAACCGGATGACCGACGATCGCCTGCCCCACGAGGACGTTCGCTTCGCGCACAACTCGGAGCGCCAGTTCGCGAAGCTGCTCGACTTCTACGGGATCGCGTGGGAGTACGAGCCGCGCACGTTCACGCTCGAGACCGACCGCGAGGGCCGGCCGGCGCAGGCGTTCACCCCCGACTTCTACTTGCCGGCGTACGACCTCTACATCGAGATCACGACGCTCAACCAGAAGCTCGTGACCAAGAAGAACCGCAAGGCACGCCGCCTCCAGGAGCTGTACCCCGACATACGCGTGAAGGTCCTGTACCAGCGCGACTACCTCCACCTGCTCGTGAAGTACGGGCTCGAGCCGCCGTCACAGCTCAGCGAGCAGCTCGGCGAGGGCGGACCGCTGCGCCTCGACGTCGAGCCCGGCCGGGACGCCGACGGCGATCAAGCGGCGGAAACGGCATAAACGGCAGCCCCACCTAGGCTGCCGCGGCATGACTGAGATCGACGGGCCCCTCCGACAGAGCCCGCTGGACGCCGAGCACCGGGCGCTCGGCGCGCGCATGGTGCCGTTCGGCGGCTGGGACATGCCGATCCAGTACGAGAGCGTCTTGGCCGAGCACCGGGCCTGCCGCGAGCGCGCCGTCGTGTTCGACGTCTCGCACCTCGGCTCCGTGCGCGTGCACGGCAGCGGCGCGCGTCCCCTCCTGCAGTGGGCGCTCACGAACGACCTCGGCCGGATCGAGCCCGGAAAGGCGCAATACACGCACCTGCTCGATCCCGACGACGCCCACGTCGTCGACGACATCATCGTCTGGTGGGTCGCCGATGACGACTTCCTAGTGATGCCGAACGCCTCCAACACCGGGCCACTGGTGGCGGCGCTCGAGGACGCGGTGTCCGACCCCGCCGACGGTGCCGCGTGCCGGGTGGAAGACGTCACCGCGACCCGCGCCGTTCTGGCGGTGCAGGGCCCCGAGGCGCGGGCGCTGATCGAGCCGCTCGCGCGCGCGCTCGCCGCGGTTCCGCGGTTCGCGGTGCGGCCGGCGGCCTACGACGGGCACGAGGGGTTCGTGGCCGGCACCGGCTACACCGGCGAGGACGGGATCGAGCTGCACATCCCCGCGCCCGCGGCGCCGGCGTGGTGGCGAAAGCTCATCGGCGCCGGGTTGGTGCCGGCAGGACTCGGAGCCCGCGACACGCTGCGACTCGAGGCCGGCCTCCCGCTGCACGGCCACGAGCTCGGGCCGGGTATCACCCCCCTACAGGCGGGGCTGGCCTGGGTGGTGCGCTTCGATAAAGGCGCGTTCCGCGGTCGTACCCCGCTCCTGGCCGAGCGCGAGCAAGGCGTGCATCGCAAGCTCCACGGGTTGCTCGTCGACGGCCGCCAGGTGCCCCGGTCGGGTCAGGCGGTGCTGCGCGGCGACGGCGACGACGTCATCGGCGAGGTCACCAGCGGGAACTTCTCCCCGGTGCTCGAGCGGGGGATCGCGCTGGCGTTCCTTCACCCCGACATCGAGGAGGGCGCCGAGGTCGCGGTCGACGTCCGCGGCCGCCGGGCCGCCGCAAGGGTGGTCCGACCGCCATTCGTGCGACGAGACGGGTAATAGGCTCCGACGGATGTCGACGGCGCGTTTGCCCGATCTCGAGCAGCCCGACCGGTTCGTGGCCCGTCACGTGGGCCCGACGCCGGACGAGCAGGCAACCATGCTCGCCGCGCTCGGCCTGACGTCGCTCGACGAGCTGATCGACCGGGCGGTACCCGACTCGATCCGGTGGCGGGAACCGCTCGACCTCCCCGGCCCGATCGACGAGGCGGAGGCCCTCGCCCGCCTGCGGGAGCTCGCCGACCGCAACCGGGTGTTCACTTCGCTCATCGGCATGGGCTACGCCGGGACCATCACGCCGCCGGTCATTCTGCGCAACGTGCTCGAGAGCCCGGCCTGGTACACCGCCTACACGCCGTACCAGCCCGAGATCTCCCAGGGCCGGCTGGAGGCGCTCCTCAACTTCCAGACCATGGTGGCCGACCTCACCGGCATGGAGCTCGCCAACGCGTCGCTCCTCGACGAGGGCACCGCCGCCGCCGAGGCGATGGCGATGTCCCACCGGCTCAACGGGAACGCGGGCTCCACGTTTGTCATCGACGGCGAGTGCCACCCCCAGACGATCGACGTGGTGCGCACGCGGGCGGAGCCGATCGGCGTGGACGTGGTCGTGGGCGACCCCGGCGGCGATCTTCCTGCGGGCGTCTTCGGCGTGCTCCTCCAATATCCGGGGACCGGCGGAGAGATCCGGGACGACACCGGAGCGGTCATCGAGCGGGCCCGCGCGCACGGCGCGCTGGCGACGGTCGCAGCCGACCTGCTCGCGCTGGTGCTGCTCACGCCGCCGGGGGACCTCGGCGCCGACGTCGTGGTCGGCTCGACCCAGCGGTTCGGCGTGCCGCTCGGCTTCGGCGGACCGCACGCCGGCTACTTCGCCACCCGCGACGCCCATAAGCGCACCATGCCGGGTCGGCTGGTCGGCGTCTCGGTCGACGCCGCCGGGCGGCCCGCGCTGCGGCTGGCGCTGCAGACCCGCGAGCAGCACATCCGGCGGGAGACGGCGACGAGCAACATCTGCACCGCCCAGGTGCTGCTGGCGGTGATCGCCGGGCTCTACGCCACGTACCACGGCCCCGACGGCCTACGCGCCATCGCCCAGCGGACGCATCGTCTCACGGCCGTCCTGGCCGAGGGTCTGCGGGCCGCCGGGCTCGAGGTCGTGAACCGGCACTTCTTCGACACGCTGACGGTCCGGGTTCCCGGTCGGGCGGACGAGTTCGTCACCGCCGCCGAGGCCGAGCGGATCAACCTCCGGCGTTACGACGCCGACACCGTGGGCATCGCCCTCGACGAGACCACGACCGCCGACGTCGTCGCGCGCGTGTGGCGGGCGTTCGGCGCGTGGGCGTCGGTGGAGGAGCTCGACACCCACGGCGTTCCGTCGGGCATCCCCGAGGGTCTCGCCCGAACCTCGGAGTTCCTGACGCACCCGGTCTTCCACCGGTACCACTCCGAGACCGAGATGCTTCGCTACCTCCGCCGCCTTGCCGATCGAGACCTGGCGCTCGACCGCACGATGATCCCGCTGGGGTCCTGCACGATGAAGCTCAACGCGACCGCGGAGATGATCCCGGTCACCTGGCCCGAGTTCGGCGGGCTCCACCCGTTCGCGCCGCTCGAGCAGTGCGAGGGCTACCTCGAGCTGTTCACCGACCTCGAGCGCATGCTGTGCGAGACCACCGGCTACGACGCCGTCTCACTCCAGCCCAACGCCGGGTCGCAGGGCGAGTTCGCCGGCCTGCTCGCCATCCGCAAGTACCACGAGAACCGAGGCGCTGGCGAGCGTGACGTGTGCCTGATCCCCGCGTCGGCGCACGGTACCAACGCCGCCAGCGCGGCCATGGCGGGCATGCGGGTCGTGGTGGTCGCGACCGACGACGAGGGGAACATCGACTTCGACGATCTCAAGTCGAAGGCCGACGAGCACGCCGACCGCCTCTGCGCGCTCATGGTCACGTACCCGTCCACCCACGGCGTGTTCGAGTCGCGCATCGGCGACGTCTGCGCGCTCGTCCACGAGTACGGCGGCCAGGTCTACCTCGACGGCGCCAACCTCAACGCGCTCGTAGGCGTCGCCAAACCGGGGAGGATCGGTGCCGACGTGTCGCACCTCAACCTGCACAAGACGTTCTGCATCCCGCACGGCGGGGGAGGGCCGGGGGTCGGGCCGGTCGCGGTGCGCGAGCACCTCGCGCCGTTCCTGCCCGGTCACGGCCAGTGTCCGGAGGCGGGGCCGGCCGGCGGCGGCCTGGGCGTGATCGCGGCCGCGCCGTGGGGATCAGCCGGCATCCTCCCGATCTCGTGGGCCTACATCACCATGATGGGTGGCTCCGGCCTGCTCACCGCGACCCAGGTGGCCATCCTCAACGCCAACTACGTCGCCCACCGCCTGCGCGACCACTATCCCGTGCTCTACACCGGGCCCGGCGGCCTGGTCGCACACGAGTGCATCCTCGACCTGCGTCCGATCGCTCACGCCGCCGCCGTCACCGTCGAGGACGTCGCCAAGCGCCTCATCGACTTCGGCTTCCACGCGCCCACGATGTCGTTCCCGGTCGCGGGCACGCTCATGATCGAGCCCACCGAATCGGAGAGCCTGGCCGAGCTCGACCGGTTCTGTGACGCCATGATCGCCATTCGCGAGGAGATCGCCCGGGTCGAGCGAGGGGAGTGGCGCGTGGCTGACAGCCCGCTCCGCCACGCGCCCCACACCGCGTCCGACGTGGCCATCGACGGATGGCAGCACCCGTACCCGCGGGAGCTGGCCGCGTTCCCGATGGCGTCGGGGACAACCGACAAGTACTGGCCTCCGGTCAGCCGTATCGACAACGCCTACGGAGACCGCAACGTCATGTGCGCCTGCCCGCCGGTGAGCGACTACGCCGACGTCTGATCAGGCGCCCTCAGCCGGCCTGAGGACCCCTGGAGCTCACCGGGCGGGGGAACGGTGCCGCCCAGCAGGCCGAATCCTCACGATCCTCGTCTACTTGACATAACCGGGATTATGGGCGTTGCGCAGTGGGCCGCCTGCGGCGGCCGGAGTGGCGCCGCTCATAGTCCCTGAGGGTGGCGGAAGCCCTCAGAAGGGCGCTCCGGTCGAGTCGATCACCTGGCCGTTGATCCAGCAGGCGTCGTCAGTACAGAGCCAGGCGATGAGACGGGCGGCGTCGTCGGAGTGACCCCAGGCCGGCACCCGCTCACGCTGCTCGGGGGTGGCCCAGCCGGTGTCGGTGGCTCCCGGGTTCACGGTGTTGACGGTGATCCCCCGAGCGAGCAGCTCGGCCGCCAGGGTGCGGGTGACTTGATGGATGGCGCCCTTGGTCGCGACGTAGCCGAGCTCGCCCGGCATCGGCCCGCGATGTTGGCCCGACGTCATCATCACGACGCGGCCGCCGGTGCGGCCGTCGTGTTGCGCTGCGAACGCCTGCACGAGGAGCAACGTCGCCCGCGTGTTCACCGCCCACTGGGCGTCGAGCTCCTCGGCATTGGTCTCCAATAGACCGAGGTGGTCACTTCGGGCGTGGTTGGCAACCAGCACGTCGACGTGACCGAGCGACGCGACCGCCGCCGCCATAACCTCCGCAGGCGCCGCCGGGTCGAGGAAGTCGGCTTCCATCGCCTCGATGCCATCGGGGTCCGCTCTCCACGGTTGGGCGGCGTCGTGCGCGGACCAGCCGCACAAGAACAGGTCGGCGCCCAGGTCGGCCAGACGGCGCGCGATCGCAGCGCCGATACCGATGCGACGCGAGACGCCAGTCACGAGCGCGCACCGACCCTCGAGTGAAGGTTGAGACATGCGAGAGCCTTTCTGAGACCTGCCGTCGAAGCCGACGGCGACACCTGCCGTTGGTCAGAGGCTCAGCGCACAATCCGACGTTAGTGCGCCACCGGGTCGACCGCCGGTGGATACACGACGCCGTCCCGGAGGTGCATCACGCTCGCGGCGGCGGTTCGACGCCGAGGTCCACCGGTTCGGCCGGCTCGAGAATGTCGTGGTCGACGAGGAAGTCGAGTAGCCCGTGGACCAGGTGCATGCCGTCGAGCTCGGTGAGCGACACCCACGCAACCTCGGCGGCGTCGTCACCCGCAACCGGGGTCTGCGCGGGGTCGAGCACCGACACGGCGAAGTCCAGGATCACAAAGTGATGCGCGTCCCCGATGCGCTCCACCCAGCCGAGGAACCGCTCCACGACCACCTCGATGCCGGTCTCCTCGGCGACCTCGCGCACGACCGCCTCGTGCAGTTCCTCGCCCACCTGCACCCGGCCGCCCGGCACCGACCACTCCCCCGCCGCCGGGCCCCGCCCCCGGCGGACGAGCAGTACCTCGTTGTCTCGGAGCGCGACCCCGCCGACGGCAACCTCGACGACGTCACTCACGCGTCGCTCGATCCCGCGCGTCGGTGCATGACGATGGCGCGGGCAGTGAAGCCCGACCTCTCGAAGAAGTTCTTG
>Ga0136613_10001400_pt1 | contig 12439 bp, 13 predicted proteins | sample AntDrymUQ2722106_2_FD_106649 | JGI IMG/M metagenome (GOLD analysis project Ga0136613, IMG submission 106649) | Polar desert sand microbial communities from Dry Valleys, Antarctica - metaG UQ272 (21.06) | ecosystem: Environmental > Terrestrial > Soil > Desert | place: Antarctica: Dry Valley... | reverse complement strand
TAGCAGCAGTTTTCGACGTCTCGCAGACTGAGCTGCTTCCCGGAGTCGACGCGGCACCGCTAGAGCCGCCTAGTCAACCCGTGAGCGGCGACAGCCATGCGCACCTGCTCGCGCCGCTCGAGCAGCACGCAGCCACGCTCGGCTTCGACGTCCAGTACGAGCCGCTGGACGGCCGCTACGGCTATTGCTCCTCCCGCGACGAGCGCATCGTGATCGACAGCGAGCTGCCCACAAACGGCAAGGTCACGACCCTCGTCCACGAGGTCGCGCACGCGCACGGCATCGACTACAAGACCTACAGCCGCCCGGAGGCCGAGCTGATCGTCGAAAGCGTCGCCTACATCGTCTGCGGCAGCAGCTCCGACAGCCCACGCCAACGAGCTGACCTTCGAGCTCTCCGATCCCGGCGCGATCTGGGTCGACTTCCTCGCCAAGGAGCCCGGCGCCGAGATGCGCCTGGGTACGGGGTCGCTGACCTTCCGCTACGGCGACTCCTTCGACGTCGCCAACGAGCTCGAAGCCTACGAGCGGCTGATCCACGACTGCATGCTCGGCGACCACACGCTGTTCACGCGCGCCGACGGCATCGAACGGCTCTGGGAAGTCTCAGCGCCGCTGCTCGAGCAGCCGCCGAAGCCGCTGCCCTACGCCCAGGGATCTTGGGGCCCGGAAGCCATCGACCGGCTCGTCGCCCCCAACCGCTGGCACCTGCCCTACACCCGCGACGCCTAGCAAATGCCAGAAGTCGAACCAGGCAAAAACCCCGACGCTCCGAGTGAGGCCGAGCTGCAAGACGAGTTCCTGCAGGAGAAGCTGCTCGGCGAAGAGGGCGTCCATCCGCGGATGCGCCTCACCCGCGTGCACATCCGTCTCGGGCGCAGGTTCTTCTCGGTCTGGTGGCTGCTCGGAATCGCGACCGTCATGGGGATCGTCCTGGTGGTCGCCGCCAAGCTCTACGCCGCCAGCGGCGACGGTCGCGGATTCCTCGCACGCCACGCCTGCGTCCCGCTCTCCCCGCCAGTGCCGGCGGGCATGCCCGCCTTCGTCCGCTGGACGCACCTACTCACCTTCTTCTTCCTCGTGATCATCGTCCGCTCAGGCCTGCAGGTGCTCGCCGACCATCCCCGCCTCTACACCAAAGTGCACTGCACGCCCGGCCGGGAGTGGCTGCGCTTCCGCGGGCCGGTGCCGACCGACCGCGTCTGGACGGCCAAGGAGGACACGATCACGCTCACCCCGCTGGTCGGGCTCCCGGGCGGCCGGCACACGATCGGGGTCGCACGCCACTGGCACTTCAGCTTCGACATCCTCTTCGTGCTTACCGGCATCGTCTACGCCGCCTTCCTGTTCTCGACGCCGTGGCTGCACCGGCTCCTGCCGACTCATGCCTCGATCGTCCCCGCCGCGGGCTCCTGCACCGTCACCTACCTGAGCCTGCATTTCCCGAGCGGCGCGAGTGGCTACTTCCGTTACGACGCGCTGCAGCAGCTCACCTACTTCGCGGTCATCTTCATCCTCGCGCCGCTCGCGATCCTCACCGGTCTCGCCATGTCCCCTGCGCTCGACAACCGCTACCGCTGGTATCCGCGGCTGTTCGGCAACCGCCAGATCGCACGCTCGATCCACTTCCTCGTCATGGCCTCGTTCGTTCTCTTCTTCCTCGGCCACATGGCTCTCGTCGCCCTGACCGGCTTCGCCGCCAACCTCAACGACATCACCCTCGGCACCAACCACGACAACCTGAACGGATTCGCGCTCTGGCTGCTCGTGATCGCGCTCGTGATCGCCTTCAACGTCTGGGCGGTGCGCTTCTCCTGGACGCACACCCGCGTCCTGCAACGAATCTCGAACGCAACCGTCGGCCGTCTCATGGATCTGCTCTTCGACCACTCCGCGCCCCGCGTCGAATACCGCCGCTCCGACATCAGCCCCTACTTCTGGCCCAACCACGCACGCCTCCCCGACAGCCCGGAGTGGCGCCAGCTCGCCGGCGACGACTTCCGCGGCTACCGGCTCAAGGTGCACGGCCTCGTCGAGAACCCCGTCGAGCTCTCCCTGGCCGAGATCGAAGCGATGCGCAAACAAGCACAGATCACGCTGCACCACTGCATCCAGGGCTGGTCAGGGATCGCCGAATGGGGCGGCCTCCCCTTCAGCACGCTGATCGAGCTCGTGCGACCACTCCCCGACGCGCAGTGGGCGATGTTCTACTCCTTCGCCGCCGGAGGGGAAAGCGGCGGCCGCTACTACGACTCTCACTCGATGCGCGACCTGCGCCACCCGCAAAGCCTGCTCGCCTACGAGATGAACGGCGAACGGCTTCCGGTCCTGCACGGCCGACCCCTACGGCTGCGCGTCGAGAACCAGCTCGGCTTCAAGCACGTCAAATGGATCAGCGAGATCGAATTCGTCCACCACTTCCGCGAACGCTACGCCGGACAAGGCGGCTACAACGAAGACCACGAGTTCTTCGGCTACCGCGACGAGATCTGACCGATGAGCGCCCAGACGAATACCTACCCTGTCACCATCGACGACCGGCAGCCGCTCGCGCAGCTAATCGAGGCCGGCGGCTACGACCAGGTCAACGGCAAGATCACCGAGGCAAGCTTTCCCATGCAGCGAGGTGGCCTGGCCGAGAGGGAGCTGACCCTCGTCCATCTGAGTCGCGTCGCCTCGACCGACGAGGTGGAACACGCGCTCGACGAGCTCAGCCTGCGCTCCGCAAAAATTGAGGAGCTGCTTGCCTTCGGAGCAACCTACCCGCAGGCGCAACGACAGTTCCCGATCGTCGCGCTCGGCTCGATCGAGACCTCCTACCGGCGTCGCCCGTTTCTCTGGGGCTCGCCCCGGGTGCGCCACCTCGACCTGCGCTTCGACGAGAAGATCTGGAGCGGGAACATCCGCTTCCTGACCGTCCGCCGCTAGCGATGCGGCCGCTGGCTTCAGGCCCGTGTGACGCGCGCGGCGACGAGCGTTCGCGCCGTCGCTGCGATCTGGGCACGGTCGATCCCGGCCTGGGCGAGCAACTCGTCCGGCGTGCCCGAGCTCGGCATAACGCGCACGGCGAGCGTGACGATTCGCGGCCGCGAGGTGCTGTCGGCGAACACCTCGAGCACGGCGTCGCCGATCCCGCCCTCGGGATGGTGATCCTCGATCGTGACGAGGGCGCCGGTCGCCTCGGCCGCCTCGAGCAGGGTCTGCTCGTCGATCGGCTTGACCGAGTAGAGGTCGATCACGCGAACCGCTGTTCCTTCCGCGGCCAGCTCGTCGGCGGCGGCGAGCGCCTCGTGCAGCGTGATCCCGGCAGCCACGAACGTGATCTCGTCGACGTCGGAGGTGCGGACGACTCGGGAACCACCGACCGGAAACTCTTCGTCCGCCGCGTACAACACCGGCAAGGACGCGCGCGTCGTCCGCAAGTAGGAAACGCCCGGCTGATCGACCATCGCCTCGACGAGCTTCGCGGTCTGGTTCGCGCAGGACGGGTAGAGGACGGTGCTGCCGTGCACCGCGCGCAGCGCCGCGATGTCTTCGAGCCCCATCTGCGAGGGCCCGTCCTCGCCGATCGAGACGCCGCAGTGCGATCCGACCAAGCGGATGTCGGCGCGACTGACCGCCGCCATCCGAATGAAGTCGTACGCGCGCGAGAAGAACGCCGCGAAGGTCGCCGCGAACGGCACCCAGCCGCGCACCTGAAAGCCGACCGCGGTCGCGACCAGCTGCTGCTCGGCGATGTACATCTCGAAGTAGCGCTCCGGGTGCGCGGCCGCGAACAGCTCTGTGAAGGTCGAATTGCCGACCTCGCCGTCGAGCGCGACGATCCGCCCGTCCGACGCACCGAGCGCCGCCAGCGCCTCGCCGAACGCCCTCCGGGTCGCGACCTCCTCGCCGACCTTCCAGCCCGCCGCGGTCGCTTCTTGGGTCGCGAACCGATGCGGCTGCGCGTCGCCTGCAGGAGCGCTCGGCCGCACCGTCAGATTGTGCAGGCCGCCGAGCTCGCGGATCGCCGCCTCGGGATCGGCGAGCGGCTTGCCGTGGAAGCCGTTTCTGTTCTCGACCGCGCTCACGCCCTTGCCCTTGACCGTGCGCGCGACGATCGCGACCGGCTGCCCGTCGCCCGCCAGCGCCTGCTCGTAGGCACGGTCGATTTGTTCGAAGTCGTGGCCGTCGATCTCGATCGCGCGCCAGCCGAACGCTTCCGCCCGACGAACGTAGGTCGCGGTGTCCCAGCCGTGCATCGTCTCTCCTCGCTGGCCGAGGCGGTTCACATCGAGGATCGCGATCAGGTTGTCTAGCCCCTCGTAGCTCGCGTGGTCGAACGCCTCCCAGATCGAACCCTCCGCCAGCTCGCTGTCGCCGCAGAGCACCCAGACCCGATAGGGCAGCCGATCCAAACGCTTGCCAGCGAGCGCCACCCCGACCGCGCACGGAAGCCCCTGACCGAGCGATCCGGTCGCCACGTCGACCCAGGGAATCTCCGGGGTTGGATGGCCTTCGAGACGGCTCCCCAGCTTGCGGAACGACAGCAGCTCCTCGTCCGAGATCGCCTCCGCCGCCTTGTACAGCGAATAGAGCAGCGGTGAGGCGTGCCCCTTGGAGAAGATCAGATGGTCGTTCAACGGCTCCGCCGGCCGGTCGAAATCGTAGCGCAAGTACTTCGCCAACAGCACCGCCATCAGATCAGCCGCCGATATCGACGACGTCGGATGACCGGAGCCAGCCGCAGCCGCCGCCCGCACCGAGTCGACACGCAGCTGCTGACCGAGCTCCCGCCACCGCTCATGCTCACTCACCTAACCGCTCCCTTCAGTTCAAGCTCGCGCACGAAACCGCCCTCTACCGTTAGCGTTATCCCGAGACCAAGTCTTACGCAGGCTCGATCGTTTGGCTGACAGTCTCCCGGCGTCGGCGACAAAGGGCCGATGCTAGGCTTCGAGGTCACGGTGGCCTCAGCGATTTCGGTGCCGCGGAGAGATCGCGCGAGCGCCAGCAGTCGGCGCCACGCAGAGTCCACCCTCAACGACACGGGTTGGAGCACGTGCACTACCGACCTCAACACGTTGGTCGGCGACCTGCCTCGACCGGGAGGACCTGGAATGCTGGACGCGAGGACCGCATCGCCGGAGGCCGTTGAGCCTTCCGGGCGGGCGCTCTCAGCACGGGCTGCGCCGCAGGGCTCCAGGCGATGAAGAGGCGGGTGATCGCGTTCGATCTGGACAACACGCTGGCTGACAGCAAGTCTCCACTCGCTGACCAGATGGCGGACCTGCTTGATCGGTTGTTGCTCCGGTTTCAGGTCTGCGTGATCTCGGGCGGGACCTTCGAGCAGTTCCAGAAACAGCTGCTCCACGGTCTCAAGGCTGCGCCGGACACGCTGCGCGCGTTGCACGTGATGCCGACCTGCGGTACCCGCTACTACCGCTTCGACATCGCGACCTGCTCGTGGCAGCTGGTGTACGCCGAGGATCTCACGGCCGCACAGAAGACGAAGATCGTCGCCGCGCTCAACAGCGGAGCTGACGCCCTCGGATATCGCGCTTCACGACTGTGGGGCGCGCAGATCGAAGACCGAGGCAGCCAGATCACGTTTTCGGCGCTGGGACAGGAAGCCCCGATCGCCGAGAAGGAAGCATGGGATCCGGATGGCGGAAAGAAGCGAAAGCTGCGCGACTACGTGGCGAAGCTGATTCCCGATCTCGGGGTTCGCGTCGGCGGCTCGACCTCGATCGACGTCACCAAGCACGGCATCGACAAGGCGTACGGGATCGGCAAGCTGATCGCGTTACTCGACGCGGCGAAGCAGGACGTGATCTTTGTCGGCGACAGGTTGAGCAAGGGCGGCAACGACTATCCGGTCAAGGCGATGGGCGTCGATTGCCTGGCGGTCCCGGATTGGCGATGCGGTGGGCCGCACCGACGGCGACGTCGACGGCTGCTCCGGCGACAACGTCGAAGTCGCGGCCGTCGAGCGTGACGCGGCCGGCCCCCTCGACGACGAGCCAGTGTTCCTGCCGGCGCGCGTGGCGTTGGTAGCTGAGCCGTTTGCCGGGCAGCACCGTGATCCGTTTCACCTTGTAGTCGGCCGCCTCGTCGAGCACCGTGTACTCGCCCCAGGGACGCTGATCGTGCTCGGCTGTCATGTGCCGGTCACTCTCAGGTCACGCCGAGCATCGTCTGGATGACGAGCGCGGTGTCCTGCCACGGTACCGCTGACGTTCATCGAGGTGCAGCGCGGCGACTACTTCGGCGAGGACGACATCGTCCGTCTCGAAGACGACTTCGGTCGAGCCGGTCCGAAACCGTGACCACGATGAGCAGCAACTTCGACTACGCAGGTCCAACCACGATCACGGTCGGACGCGTCAGTGACCAACCGATCGTGGAGGGCCGGCACCGTGCCCGGGTACGGTCCGATCTTCAACGCGGGTGTGATCCACCACGACGGCCGCTTCCACCTGTTCGCGCGCGGGGTGCGCGACGGCTACCGGCGCAACGACGGACCAGGTGACAGCTTCCTCGACTACATCTCCGACGTGCTCGTCTTCACCTCCACCGACGGGCGCACCTACAGCTTCCAGCAACTGCTCGCGGCCGGCTCACCAGACGGCGTCTACGCCTACGAAGACCCGCGCGTCCAACGCGTACGCACCGGCCGCGACGAGCAGTTCGTCATGTCCTACACGGACCTACCTCCCCCGGAGTCGGGGCTTCCCTGGCGGGTTGGGCTACACAAGCTGGCCTACGAGGACGACCGCTTCCGCCTCAACCACAGCTCGGGCTGCCTGACCGGGCCCGAAGGCACCCAGGACAAGGATGCGGTGATCTTCAACCTGCGCGACGGCCGCGTCGGCCTGATCCACCGGATTCACCCGAACATCCAGCTCGCGATCTTCGACGACCTCGATCAGCTCTGGAACCCACCCGCGGGCTACTGGGACGCGCACCTGGCCGACCTCGCGGCGCACACGATCATCGCGCCCGCGGAAGGCGCGCTCGGGGTCGGCGGAGGGGCACCGCCGCTCGAGAGCGAGGACGGCCTGCTGCTCTTCTTCCACGAGCGGGAAAGCGACGGCCACTACGCAACCAAGGTCGCGCTGCTCGACGCCGACACGGGCCGGGTCAGGTCGCTCCTGCCCGACCCGATCATGCGTCCGCAGCTCGGCTGGGAATGCTTCGGCGATATCGACAACATCATCTTCGTCCAGGGCGCCGTCGCGCAGCCCGACGGCACGATCTACCTCACCTACGGTGCTGCCGACTACTGCGTCGGCGGGGCGGTCGTGGCGGCTCGCGAGGTCATCGACGCCCTGCGCGCCGCCGCGTAGACCAACGTCAGGTCGTTTGCGCGCGCGTCTGCGCCTCCAAGCCCGAGCAGACGGCGTCGAACATCCGCACGATGTCTGGGTCGCTGGCTTGCGAACGGCGATAGTTGGCCGATCCAGCCACAGCGCGGAGGCGATCGGCGAGAAGCCGGCGTGCCTCGTCAACGGGCAGCCACCCGTCGGGAACCCAGTTCAACGGAATGTCCTTCGCCAGCGAGCGCACCCGTCCGTCCGGCGCAACACCGAGCGCCACCAGGTGCTTCGCCATCTCGTCGGCCCAGGAGCGCCAGCGCGCTGTGGCGTCGACCAGCCATTCGGCGAGCTCGGCTGCCTCCTCGCCTGTTGCCACCCAGCGAACATGGTCACCGACGACGGCCAGACACAACAAGTCTCGAAGTTCCTCCTGCAGTTCGTCAGCTGTTACATCGCGCATTGAGTCCTCCGCGTCCACGAGGCGCCCTTCCACCTCTTAGCGTCCTCTCGGCCCGAGGTCTTACCGTCGGGCCCCGCCCACCGGGGTAGTTCGGCCGCTGTTAGCGTTAGCCGGTGCGTTCCGCGAGCGATCCGTCCTCTGCGACCGTGAGGAGCGTGACCGGAAGGCTGAAGCGCGCTTGAGCTGCCGCGCCGCTGCCTTCTTCCAGCCAGCCGGGCTTGATCGTCGGGATCGGCGATGACGAGGATCTCGTCGGCGGCGAACGTACGGAGGCATCCTTCGATGGCTTCGAGCGCGTCGGAGCTACCCACGCGAGCCTCGACGTCATCGGGTGGGGGTAGCTTCTGCCGTTCTAGGCAAGCGAGGCTGCGTCGGTCCGGGAATCGTCCTCGGCGTTCGTCAGCCAGTCGAGCCGCGAGATATCGGATGCGGGTGCAACCACAAGCATCTCGGCGTCATCGCCGACACGCCTGCGCACCAGGTCGCGCAGCACACCGTCTGCGACTTCGGTCGTGATCACGACGAGCAGACGGCGCGGCATCGGCTCCTCCTCACTCGCGTGGAGAACCTTCGTTGTCGAGCAGCCGCTGCGGATCGCTGCCGCCGAGCCACTCCTCGGCGGCGGCGTCCGCCGTCCGGTCTTCGACGCTCTCGTCGACGAAACGGCGCTCCGCGGGCTCCTCCGCTCATATTCGTCTCTGCGTTCCGTACCGTCCGCCTTGCGGCGCGCCACGAGACGATTCCAGAAGGTTCTCATCTTGCTCATTCTAGGAAGCGTCCGGCCGTGTCGATTTCCGGTCCGACGGCGAGCGCTACGACTGCGGCCGACGGTTCACGTGGCCGCTCGTGGGTGATGCCTCCGTCGCGGTCCCAGACGAGGTTGATCCGCAGCCGTGGATCCTGGTCGGGGTAGTCGAGTCGCGTGTGCGCGCCGCGGCTCTCGCGCCGTTCCAGCGCGCATTCGAGCGTCGCCCGCGCGGCGAGCAGCGAGCCTTGCAGGTCGAAGGCGTGCGCGAGGTCGGCGTAGCCGGCGAGGTCCGGGCGCACCTCCATCGCCCGGGCTCGCCCGCTGACCTTGTCGAGCCGCGCAACTCCTTCTTCCAGGCCGTCCTCGGAGCGGACGACACCGCAGCACTCCGACATGAGGTCGCGCACGGCCCGCTGAAGCGGGCGCGCGAACTCGTCGCCGCGACGACCGAGCAGCTCGTCGACCTCTTCGGCCGCGGCGGCGATAGCGGCGCGGTCGCGTACCTGAATGTCGAGTGCCGCCGACCAGCGCGCGGCCTCGCTGCCGACGATCCGGCCGAAGACAAGGCACTCGGCAAGTGAGTTGCCGCCCAGGCGGTTGGCGCCATGCACGCCGGTTGCGCATTCCCCGACCGCGTACAGTCCTTCGACGTCGGTCAGGTGCGTCTCGGGCTCGACACGGACGCCGCCCATGGAGTAGTGCGCCGTCGGCGCGACCTCCATCGGCGCCCGGGTGATGTCGAGCATGGCCAGGTCGACGAACTGCCGGTACATGCGCGGCAGGCGGCTGAGCACCGTGTCGCGGCCGAGCTGGGAAACGTCGAGCAGCACGCCGCCATGCTCCGTACCGCGTCCTTCGACGATCTCGGTGTAGATGGCCAGAGCGACGCGATCGCGGGTCGAGAGCTCGAGCCGGTCGGGGTCGTAGCGCTCCATGAAGCGCTCCCCCGCCGCGTTGCGCAGGATCCCGCCTTCGCCGCGCACCGCTTCGGTCACGAGCGTCCCGGCCGACTCCTCGGGAAAGACCATCCCCGTCGGGTGAAACTGGACGAGCTCCATGTCGCGCAGCCGGCAGCCGGCATCGGCTGCCAGCCGCATCGCGTCGCCGGTGTTCTCGTCGCGCCGCGACGACGAACGACGCCAGATCCGCGTGTGCCCGCCCGCCGCGAGGATCACGGCGTCGGCGACGAACACCCAGCGGCTGCCGTCGTCGACGCCGAACCCGTAACACCCAAACGTGCGCCCGTCGTGAACGAGCAGGCGCGTGACGTAGACGTCGTCGCGCACCACCACACCGAGCTCCGCGGCCCGGCGCACGAGCGTGCGCTGAATCTCCCGGCCGGTGTAGTCACCCGCGAAGCAGGTTCGCCTGAACCGGTGAGCGCCGAAGAAGCGCTGCGAAAGCCGGCCGTCCTCCTCACGCGCTAGCTGGGCCCCCCAGCGGACCAGGTCGTCGATCGCGGCCGGCGCCTCGCGGCAGAGGAGCTCCACGCTGCGCGGATCGCCCAGCCAGTAGCCCTCCCGCAGCGTGTCGGCGGCGTGCTGCTCCCAGCTGTCCTCCGGGTCCATCGTGCCGAGCGCCGCGTTGATCCCTCCGGAAGCGAGCACCGTGTGCGCGTCGTCGCGCCGCCGCTTGCCGACACAGAGCACCTGCACGCCGCTCTCCGCGAGCTCGATCGCGGCGCGCAGACCGGCCGCGCCCGTGCCGACGACGACCACACCGGCAGCGACGCGCCGCTCCTCGACCGGCACCACTAAGACTGAGGCTCGCTGGGAGGCGGGACGTTCCGGCGTCCGGCCAACCCTCGTAGGCGCCGCTTCGCCGCGGCGATCATGGCGGCGCGGCGGCTCTGTGCGGCCCGGTAGCGCGGACGGTCCGTGACCGGCATCCGATCCTGGGCCGTCTCGTCGATGTGGCGGACGCCGCGCGGGTTGGTCTTCGGGTCACGCAGCGACGGATGCTCGGGAGGATCGAACGAACGGTACTTAGGGTCAACGCTACGAGGCTCATCGAGATCGATGCCATCCTCGTGGGGTGGGTTCTCGGACATGGTGTACCTCCAGGATAGATAGCGGTAGCGGAACGCCCCTGGCCTCGCGTGCGCTGCATCGTGCAAGCGCCAAGGCTGCGAGCCGACACGGCGCACGTCAGAGCGGCTCCGCGTGCCTGACGATTCCGCCGTCGACGAAGTAGGTCGAGCCGGTCACGTACGACGACCGGCCCGAGGCGAGAAAGAGCGCGACCTCGGCCAAATCCCCGGAGGGGGAGTCCCACGCCGGCCTGCGTAACGCGGGGGAGGGTCTTCGGCTGACGCGCCGCCAAGTGCGCTACTCACGGCGGGTGCGCGAGAGCGCGGTTCAGCCGACAATCGGCTGGCCGACACCGACCAGCGGGGTCGCGGACGTCTGCTTCAACAGTGACAGCGACGGCACCAATACCAGCGTCCGCCGCGACGCAAGCTCATGCAGGAACCGTGCTGCGAGGGTCTCGCCCGTTCCACGTACCACTAGGCGACGCCCTCTCGCTCGTGATGCTCTACGCCACAGCCAGGTCGTCTAAGGCCGAGCCAGCTGCCGTGCGATGGCTCGCGCCGGAACATCCGAGAACGGCTATCACGACGTAGCTTGGGCCGCTGGAGAGATCAGCACGTGCCCGTCCTTCTCTCTTCTGCAGCCCTGCAAGCGCCGGTTAGCGACGGGTCGTTCCCCCGCTTTTCCTTCCTCGACTGCTCGCTCGAGGTCCTCGTCTGTTAGGAGTCGGCTGTCGGGATCGGCCGTTCCGTGGCCCGGCTCGAATTGGAGCTTGTCCATGTACGGCGTTGGCTTCTTGCGTCGGAAGTCCAAGAACTCCTTGGCGTAGTACTTGCGGGCTTCGTCGGGAGTCTTCTCACCGGTCACGATGTCGTTCATGAGGTTGAGGGCGAGGCTGTTCGCCTGCTCGTCGTGACAGCGGGCCGATACCTCACCGGCGGTGCGCTCGACGATCACGCTGCCGTCGTACTCGGCAAGCGGCGTGAAGTACTCGGCCGGCACCTTGTAGTCGATGACGGACTCGACCGCGTCGATGTGCGGCGCCGGGAAGTCGTGGTGGTAGAAGGCCTTGGAGGCGACGAGCCGCTTCCAAGGACCGACGCCGTGCCAAATCAGCACCGACTCGGTCGCCTCGTGCGGTTCTCCGTACGTGTCGATCACCAGCTGGGCTGGTTCTCGCGATTCCTCGGGCCAATACTTGATCACGTCTGAACCTTGCCGTTCGCCCACTTGGTGCGACCTCCTGGCGTCGTGAGTTTACGGGTATTCAAGTGTCAGGGCGAGGTAGAGGATGGCGACATCGCTCGCCGGAGTTGCAGCGGTCGCGCCGCGCGGAACCACGCCCGCGAAGGCGCTACCGGCAGCGACAGCACCGACGCCAATACCAATCTTCCTCAGGAACGAAGCTCGGGTCGCCGAATCAACACTCTCGGCGGCCTCTCGAATCGCGCCGTCCAAGTCGAGCACCTCGACGGCTGGCAGATAGGACATGAACAACTCCTCCGTGCCCGGACAGTCCCACCCGTCCACCTTGACAGATGTCCAACTCGCCAGCACGGCAAACACACTTGGCGACACCTTCGGGCCTCGCGCTCGCGCAGTCCTAGGATCTCGACATCCCGCTAACGCTCCTCGAGCGCCAGGTGAGGTACGTTCAGTCGCAGGTGCGGCGGCTGCTTTTGTTCACTCTTCGGCCACAAGGTGGGCCGGCACAGCGGTATTTTCTCTTGCCTGGCCGAATCGAGCGCTGCGAGCGCTGCAGCCGAAGGGTCGAACCAAACTAGTGGTCGGTCCGGTTGATTCGTGGTGTCATGCGACGAGCACCTTGCCGGTGTATGTCCAGGCGAACGGCTTGGCGGTGAGGTTGTAGTGCTCGACGAACGCGAGCATCTGCTCGGCGAGG
>Ga0136613_10001399_pt1 | contig 12444 bp, 20 predicted proteins | sample AntDrymUQ2722106_2_FD_106649 | JGI IMG/M metagenome (GOLD analysis project Ga0136613, IMG submission 106649) | Polar desert sand microbial communities from Dry Valleys, Antarctica - metaG UQ272 (21.06) | ecosystem: Environmental > Terrestrial > Soil > Desert | place: Antarctica: Dry Valley... | reverse complement strand
TGGTTGATCGGATGCAGCCACCGTAGGAACGATCGCGTGGTACGCGCTTCGGTGGAATTACCCATCTTTCGTCCGCGGGCTATGGGCGCTCGATGGCGCAGCGGCCTCAGCTCAGACCATGCGCAAAGGCGAAGGCGGTTGCGGCGGTCCTGGTCGGTACTCCCAATTTGCCCAGGATGTTGCTCACGTGCCGGTCCACGGTTCGCTCGCTGAGGACAAGGCGTTCGGCGATCGCTCGGTTTCTCAGTCCGGTCGTGAGCAACCCCAGCACCTGCGCCTCTCGTGCCGTCAGACCGACCTGGGCGGCGCCCGCCGACAGTGCGGCCGGCTGGGCTGGTTCGTTGTCCTGGGCGTGCAGCGCGGTCAGAACCGCCAGCGCGCTCCAGGCTCAGAAAGCAGTAGAGCGCTCGCCCGAGAGCAGCAAGCACATGAGGGTGGGCCGGTGTCCGAAACCGACGGCCGAGTGTGACGTGCGTGCCGTCTTCGTGATCTTCCGTCATTCGTTCAAGGTAAGTCCCCCGCCGGAAGCCGGCCGGGCTCGTCTCGCAAGCCGAACGACTCGAACAGTGCGGCGGCCATGGCAACGCCTCGGTCGCCCCGTAGGGCGATCGTCTCCGACACACTTGCCAGGATGGAGCAACATCCGGTTGGCAGGCCACGAGTGGCCACCGCAGCGGACGCCGCCACTGTGGGCAGGTTGCTGGACGCGTTCAACCGGGAGTACGACACCCCGACGCCCGGGCCCGCCGTGCTCACGACACGACTCGGGCGGCTGCTCGCCGCCGGAGACGTTATCGCCCTGCTGACCGGCGACCCCGCGGCCGCCGTCGCGCTGCTGACCCTGCGCCCCAATGTCTGGTACGACGGCCCGGTTGCCCTGCTCGACGAGCTCTATGTCGCGCCGGGGCTGCGCGGACGAGGACTCGGCTCCGCATTGCTCGCCGCCGCCGAGGCGGTGACGCGACAGCGTGGCGGCGAGCTGCTAGAGATCAACGTCGACGGGGACGACAGCGACGCCCGCCGCTTTTACGAGCGGCACGGATACTCCAACAGCGAGCCGGGCGAGCACCAGCCGCTCCTCTACTACTACCGGGAGCTGGGGGCCGACTCGTTCTAGCGCGAGCAACCGGAGTGTCCCGCGTGCCGATCGGCGACTGGGAAACTGGAAAAGCTGGTGCCGGGTGCATTGGATCAGCGGAGCCGCGTGCGGCACGCTGGCGGGTGTGCCGATCGATGATGCCGTCTTGACTGCGGCACTGGCGGAAACGGGCGCCGATCACGGTCCGGGGCTGTTCGGGTTGGTCACCGAGCACGGCGAGGTGGTGTTCGAGGGATCGGTCGGGGTGGCGGACCTTGCTCGTCCGCGGCCGATCGCGGCGCGGGACCGGTTCCGCATCGCCAGCGTGACCAAGACCTACGTCGCCGCACTGGTCATGCAGCTGATCGCCGAGGGCAGGCTTTCCCTCGACGACTCGGTGCAGCAGCGATTGCCCGGCCTGGTGCCTGACAGTTCCGAGATCACAGTTGAGTTGTTGCTGCGGATGCGGTCCGGGTTGCCCGACTGGGTGGGGCCGGTCTTCGGTGATCCCCCGGATATTCGGGTGCTGGATCGGTACTGGGCCCCTACCGAGCTCATCCGCCTGGCCCTGACCGCGGACGGCCGGGTCGCGCCGGGTACCGGCTACCGGTACTGCAACACCGACTACGCCCTGCTCGGGCTCATGATCGAGAAAGTGACCGGGCAGAGCGTCGAGGCTCAACTGTGGCAACGGATCTTCCAGCCGCTGCATCTGGATGACACGTCATTCCCTACGGTCGAGCCGCAGATCCGCGGGCCGCACGCCAGCGGTCACCTGCGCGACCGTCCGGGCGCGCGCTACGACGAGTGCACCACCCTGTCCCCGTCCGAGGGATGGACGGCTGGGGCGATCGTGGCCACCCCCAGGGACGTCGCCCGGTTCCTCGACGGGTTGCTCGACGGCAAGGTCGTCGACCCTGACGGCTTGCGCTTGATGATGGACTGCCGGGAGACAATCAACGCGGACACGAGCCGCGGACTGGGCCTGGTCCGCTACGACTTCGGCGGCGGACGAGTCGCCTTTGGGCACCAAGGTGCGACACCGGGCTTCAGCACCGTCGCCATGCGGACCACTACGGGGCGCAGCATCGTTCTCTACCAGAACGGCCTGGACGCCCACGATCAGTTGCCCGCTCGCGCGCCGTTCATGACGGCCGCGATGACCATGTGAACCGCCACATACGTGCAGCAGCGGGCGTCACAACGGTCGCTACAGATGCTTGTCCCATCCGACGATCCGGCCACGGCACCGGCTTCACCGTTCGTTGCCGCGTGGATGCCTACCAGCTTGGGTCGACGTCGTTCGCCTCTTCGCGGAGGGAGCGCCCGACCAAGGCTGGAATCCATTCCGCGAGTTCGTCCAGGACTACGGCATATCCCACGCTCGTGGCGCGCTCGTTCACTCGCTCGCCCACGTAGACGCCGCACAGGTCCCACATTTCGCCGGGGCGTCGGCGAAGCACTGGGCTTCCCGAACATCCAGCCCCGGCAACACCACTCAGCTCGATGAAGCGCGACCCACGGATACTAGGCAGCGGGACATCCGTGACCCGGCGACGGACATGACCCTCGCTGTAAACCAGGTCGGGGCGTAGTCCCTGACCGGTCTCGGCGAGGTCAAGCGCGGCATCCTCTGGGTATCCCCAGAGGTGGTAAGGCAACGACGATCTCGTCTCCAGGGCCTTGAGCGTCACGAAAGCGGACCAATGGTGCTCAAGCCCAGGGGGTTGCATCGCTAGGACCGCTAGATCCTCCCGCGGATGAAGCTCAGCGGCGTTCGCCGCGAAGGAAAGCCAACCGCTGGGCCCAGCCAGCAGCGCGACAGCCTGCTCGACGCCGCGTATGACGTGGGCGGCTGTCATAGCAAAGTCATGCCGCCCCAGGAAAAGCCGGTACCGAGGAACCGGGCCGGTGCGAGCAGGCACCCAGACCCCACGTCGAACAGCGGGAACACATGATCTCGTATGGCGTCGCTCTGCCTGAAGACAGCATCTGCAGGCGGAAGAGGCGGAACCGGTTCGCCATCCTCGCTCATCCCATCAGAATGTCGCATCCTTTCAGCGGATCCAGCCCGACCCGTTGCAATGTCGCCCAGGGCCTCGCCGGTAGGCGATCGGCTGTTGGGACGGGTCGGTCGAGCGCCGCGTTACCGTCGACCGGGTGGAGCAATGGGTCAAGACGCGGCCTGGCGTGCTCCGGCCGCCGACAGGACGGCTGGTGCGCGGGCGAGGACTTCCTTGCGGCGCCGCTGAGGGTGTCGCTCCCGAGTTCGGGCTGTACCTGCAGGGCAGGCCGCCCCGCCGATGAGCTGGTCGTCGCGCTGGGTCCGATGGCTGGACTGGTGGTTGCCGATCGACCGCGCTGACGCCCTAGACGCGCTGCTTGAGCTGTTGCGACGTGCGGAGGCTGAGCGGGTGGAGGTGGCGTGTAGCGGCGGCCACGGCCGAACAGGTACGGCGCCGGCGTGCCTGGCAGTCCTCGACGGCGTTCCGAACCTTCTGTATGAGGCCTAGCGAGTCGCGTCCGCTCCGCGGCCTGAGAGCGCCCGTTGACCAGCGGCATGAGCGAGCCTCGGTGACTGTGCGCCGGGTTCGGATAATCGTTGGGTCAGGAGGACATCCGCTGCCAAGGTGGCTGCATGCGACAGGAAGAGATCTGGGACGCAGACTCTGCCCGGACGTACGACACGCCGGGCACCGGGATGTTTACTCCCGCGGTTCTGGAGCCGACCGTCGAACGCCTGGCGCAGCTCGCAGGGCAAGGCCCAGCACTCGAGTTCGCCATCGGCACTGGCCGCGTGGCCATCCCCCTGTCCGAACGGGGCGTACCGGTCACCGGAATCGAGCTGTCCACCCCGATGGTCGACGAGCTGCACACCAAGAGCGATGAAGACACGATCCCCGTTGTCGTCGGAGACATGGCCACCGCATACGCCCCAGGACAGTTCACACTCGTCTACCTCGTCTACAACACGATCTCCAACCTGCTGACCCAGTCCGAGCAGGTCGCTTGCTTCCACAATGCGGCGCGTCACCTGACAACCGGTGGCCGGTTCGTGATCGAGTTGTGGGTGCCCGAACTGCGCAAGCTCCCGCCCGGGCAGCAGGCCACGGTCTGGCATTCCGAGCCCGGATACATCGGCTTGGACACCTACGACGTCCTGCAGCAGCGCGTCGTCTCGCACCACTTCCGTTTCGGTGAGGGGAAGCAGGCGCAGCTCTTCCGCAGCCCCCACCGCTACATCTGGCCGGCTGAACTTGACCTGATGGCACAGTTCGCCGGCTTCGAGCTGGAGACCAGGCACGCGGACTGGGCAGGCACCGAGTTCACCGCCGAATCTCGGTCGCACGTTTCGGTCTACCGCCTCTCGACCCCGTCCTAGGCCGGCTGAGATACCGCCTGAAGAGCCCCCTGGCGCCACCGCGACGGCAACAAACACGCACATCGGCTACTTGTTGGATGGACGTACGGCTCGGGCCTGGCCAGGCTTGGGTCGAGGTGTCTGGCGGGTCGTTCTCACATCGGCTGCCCGCGGCTGGTTGGCGTGGCTCTCACATGGCGTGCGCACCGCCGGGCTGATCAGCCTGCTAGGCCTCCTCGCCGCCCTCAAGCGCCTCCTGGCAGGTCGACCGGCCGTCCGCGAGACGCTGATCAGGGTTGCCCTGCTCACACCGCTCGGGGCACTCGCCGGGCATCGCAGGCGCTGTCGCTGTGGCACGCGCCCCTGACTACACCGCCACGGAAGCGAACGCCTACATGCAAGTGCTGTTCCTGGTGCTCCCCGTCCTCGCGGCCCTCGGTGTCTCCAGGTGGTGGGCGGTGCGTACCTCGACCGACAGGGACGACCCGGCCAGCACCTCACACGTCTTGAGCTAACGCACGTCCAAGCCCGTGCCGCATGAGGATCCTAAGGTGGGAATGGCCGACTCCCGTTCTGCCACGACCGAAGGGTACGTGGCACACTGGTCTCATGGATGCCACGCTCGTATTGGGTCAGCAAGGTCGGCTTGTGATCCCAGCGGAGGTTCGCGCGGCGCTGGGGTTGGTTCCCGGCGACCGACTGCACCTGCACTTGGCTGGGCCGCGGCTCGTTCTGGAGCGTCAGCAAGACGCGGTCGCGGAGTTGCGCACGCTGGCCCGTGATGTGCCGAAGTCGCGCTCGCTCGTCGAGGAGTTGCTCGCCGAACGCCGGCTCGCTGCCGCCGCCGAATGACCGTCCTCGATGCCTCGGCCGTACTCGCGTTGATTCACGACGAACCCGGAAGCGACGTCGTCGCCGCAGAGATCGTCGGCGCTGTTCTCGGTGCGGCGAATCTGGCCGAAGTCGTCGGCAAGCTTGTCGACGCTGAGCTCGATGTCTCCCGCTTGCGCGAGCTACTCAGCGCCGCCGGCGTCACGGTCGAACCTCTGAGCGCGGATGATGCCGAGCTCGCGGGCGCCATGCGCTCCCTGCTCGGCGGCCGGACACTCTCACTAGGCGACCGCTGCTGCCTTGCGCTCACGGTCAGAAGCAACCCTGCCGAGGTGCTCACCGCCGATCGCGCCTGGGCCAAGCTGGAACTGCCTATCCGCGTTCGCCTGATCCGGTAGCGGATCCCCAACGACACCGGGCGCTCAAGGGCTGCGCTGGTTGACCAGACTGGACGCGCCGACAAGACTCGCGGCCAACGGAGCGGGGGAAGTTGACATGGATGTTGTGCGTACGTACGCCAAGGTCGCCGGGGTCGTCATCGTGCTCATCGGCGTCGCCGGCCTGGTGCTGGGTGAGAAGTCACTGGGGGGCGTCCTCAACATCGACATCGCCGAGGACCTCATCCACCTTCTCACCGGCGGCCTGATGGCTGCAGTGGGCTTTCGGGGCTCGGATAGTGCCGTCCGCTCAGTGGTCGGCGGGTTGGGCGTCGTCTACCTGCTCGTTGGCGTGCTCGGTATATTCGTGCCCGACCTGTTCGGGTTGCTGCCCAGCGAGTACGAGACCGTGCTGGACAACCTCATCCACCTGACGCTCGGCGTGCTGGGCATCGTTGTCGGCTTCGTTGTCGGCGGCCGGTCCGGCAGCCGCCTGACGCGCTAATCAGCGGGGCGCCCTCACCGCGCCGCGGTAGCCGTCCGCTCATAGCCGCCGAGACTGTGCTTGGGTGTCCGGCTGCGGATCGGCTTGCCGCCGGCTCCGGGGGCTGCCGACAACTCGCCGGCGAGCGCGAGGGCGCGCTCGTAGGTGTCGACGTCGATCACCATCCAGCCGGCGATGAGTTCCTTGATCTCCGCGAAGGGCCCGTCGGTGACCGGCGGTCGGCCCTCCCCGTCGTACCGGACGAACGTGCCCTCGGGCGAGAGCGCCTGGCCGTCGACGTACTCACCGGTGCCCTCGAGCCGGGTGGCGAAGTCGGCCATGAACTGCAGGTGGTCCTCGATCTCCTCCGGGGTCCATTGGTCCATCGGGACGTCGTTGACGGCCTCGGGGGCGCGCCGCGGTAGTGCTTGAGAAGCAGATACTTCGTCATGCTGGGTCTCCCTGCTGTGGTGCGGCCACGGTGGCCGCATCTGCCCCTGGGACGGAGCCGCCAGGCCGGTCTCGACATCCTCGCCACATCTTCTTCGAGAACCTCCTGACGCAGCACGGTCCGAGCCACACATCGATCGGTCAGGGACACAGAGCCAAGACCCGCGGGCGTTGTGGTCCTGCAAGAGCGCGGCTGGCTCTTGCTAGTCGTCGAAGATCCCGAGAAGGTCCCACCGGTCGGACCACTGCTCGACTCGCGACGTCGCGATGCCGTGGTGCATGGAGTCGCTACCGCCGGACCGCCGCCCGCCGTGGCGGTAGGCAGCGTGGGTCTCAAAGATGTCGTTCTGTATCCACCACTCGGGCATGACGTAGTACAGCGGCGTCACCTGCCGCAGGTCGACCAATATCCAGAACCGCACAGAGGCGTCCTCCGGATCACGTCGCGCCCCGCGAGTGACTGACGTTTGCCACCCGCCCCGCCGAGCTTCGCCCTTCACCTGGACCGTGACCGTCCGGCTCTGGCCTCGGTTCGAGGCTAGGACGTCGATCGCCGGCATGTTGCCGCCGAAGCATGCGGCGTACCCGCCGCGCCAGTGAATCTCTGCGGTGACGTAGTGCTCTGCGGCGCGGCCGACCTGCGTTGCGTTAAGAGAAGCCCTTGGATTAGTTGTGCGACTGAAGGCTGTGGATGGCTGGCCATCCGTTCTCGGCAGCCATGGTGATGTTGCAGGTGAGGACAGCGCTCAGGATCTCCATCCGCATGCGGATAGAGCGGGCGCCAGTCGTCGTCGCCCGCCACCATGATGGATCGATGTTGCGCGGACGGTTGCTGATGGAAAGTCTTCGGGTCGGTGCTGAGCTGGCTGTGCCGGGCTTGCTTGTTCGCCGGCTCGGGCGGGAGGACGTCTCGACGTCCGCCGTAGCGACGCAACCGAAGGTGTGGGCCTTCGTAGATTTCGAGGCCCCGAGTGATCGCGCTCACGAGCTTGCCGCCGCCCTGGCTGCGGCGCTCTCACCCGATGACGGCTGGTACGCCAACTTCGAGGTTGGTAATGAGCTTGTGGTCGTATTCGCCGGCAAAATGTTCCGTCACGCCAAGGGCGACCGTGTTGCTCATGGTGAAGCAGTCGCCTACGCCCTGTCTGCCGGAACACCGAAGCAGCAGATCGACTGGGGAGAGTGACGCTGTGGTCGGTCAGAATCGTGCTCGCGCGTGCTGTGTAGCCGTGCCACAGGCGGATCGGCGGATCCTGCTGCGGTACGACGACCCGCGTGTGCTAGGTCACTTCGAGGCCCTGAATTGGATGAGAAGACGGCCGTGATCACTTCACCCAGCGAGACAGGGTCCTAGGTGAAGCGGACGCCGCCGCGCTGGCCCGTCATATCAATCTGCCTGGATGGCGGGCCGATGTCGGGGTCCGCGCCGTCGCCGTCGCGATGCACCTGCTCCGCGAGCTAGTGGCGCCGACTCACCCGGTCCACTCGCCCGCGACCTGACGGGTGGCCGCGTTGAGCCTGTTCCACACGTTGATCGACGCGATCGCGAGCACCACGGTCCCGAGCGCCATCTCGTCGTAGTGCCGCGCTGCCTCGTTCCAGACCTCGTCCGGCACCGGGTCCGGACGATCGCTGAGTCGGGTGACGCACTCGGTCAGCGCCAGCGCGGCGCGCTCGGCGTCGGTGAAGTACGGCGCCTCACGCCAGGCGGCGACGGCGAACAGTCGCTCGTCGCTCTCGCCCGCCTTGCGCATGTCGCGCGCATGCATGTCCACGCAGACGCTGCAGCCGTTGATCTGGCTTGCCCGCAGCTGGACGAGCAGATGGGTGGCGTCCGGGACGCCACCGCCCTGCGCGGCCTTGCCGAGCGCCATCAGGGCCGCGAACGCGTCGGGGACGAGCATCGCGGGGTTCTGCATCCGTGCTTGCATCGCTAAGACTCCTTCGGATGTCGTGTTACATAGACGGAACCGGTTCCGTCAGTGCTATGACGGATCCGGACGGCGGAAGGTAACGGGTGGACGAACGCGAGTTTCTGGCCGACCGCTTCGAGGAGCACCGCGCGCACCTGCGTGCCGTCGCGTACCGCATGCTCGGCTCGCTGGCCGAGGCCGACGATGCCGTGCAGGAGTCGTGGCTGCGGCTGAGCCGCTCCGATACCGACGCCGTCCAGAACCTGGGCGGCTGGCTCACCACCGTCGTCGGACGGGTCTGCCTGGACATGCTCCGGTCCCGGGCCGCCCGCCGCGAGGTGCCGCTGCAGACGCACGTCCCCGACCCGATCGTCGAACCCGTCGACACCGCTGACCCCGAGCAACAGGCGGTGCTCGCCGAGTCGGTGGGTTTGGCGCTGTTGGTCGTTCTCGACGAGCTCAGTCCCGCCGAACGGCTGGCGTTCGTCCTGCACGATCTGTTCGGCGTGCCGTTCGAGCGGATCGGTGAGCTGCTCGACCGCTCTCCGAACGCCGCCAAGCAACTCGCCAGCCGGGCCCGCGCGCGGGTACGGCGCACCGACGACGAACCGGAGCCGGATCTGGGTCGCCAGCAGCAGGTAGTCAGCGCCTTCCTCGCCGCTTCGCGCGGCGGCGACTTCGAAGCCCTGCTTGCGGTGCTGGACCCGGACGTCGTGCTGCGAGTGGACGCCGGCGCGAACCTTGCCGGGCCGGGCGTCTCGAAGCTGGTCCATGGCGCGACCGCGGTGTCCGCGCAGGCGGCCCGGTTCTCGGGGCTAGCACCATTCGCCCGCCTGGTACTGGTCAATGGCTCGCCCGGGATCGTCAATGCGCCCGAGGGTCGACCGGTCGCGGTCATGGCGTTCACAGTGGCCGGCGGCCGAATCGTCGAGATCGACATCCTCGCCGACCCCGACCGGCTGGCCGGCCTCGATCTGCCGTCCCTGGACGGGTGAAGCGGCCCAAACTGGAGCCCGCCACCATCCCGGTCGTCGTGCTGACGAGAGTCTGACCCGCACCGCCGCCGCGCCGGCAGCGCGAGGTCACGGACCCCAGACGGGCCGTCCCATAGCGGAACCTGATCGGGATGCTGCCGTTCGGCGCCTCACTCGCGTGCAGCCGGATCTGGTCGCGGCCCAGCAGGGCGTCGAACACCGCTGCGGGTCGATCCCCGGTCCGCATCTGCACTGTCAGCTGCGCATAGTCGGTGTCCGGCACCGTGCTCATGCCGTCGGCGGTCTCGGTCTGCCGCGTGAAGCGGTGCACCACGTCCAAGGTCACGCACGCCTGTGGGTCGGCCCAGCGAGCGGCGAGGTCCAGGACACCACCGCGGCCCACGGCTGCCAGTTGATGCCGGTCACCGAGAAGTGCGACGCGGACGGCATGTTCGTCGGCGACGGTGAGCAGCGCTCGGGCGGTGTCTTGGTCGAGCATGCCCGCCTCGTCCACACCCAGAAGGTCCCCCCGACCTCAAACGAGCGTGTTCGCTTGGTCCAGCGAATGTGCGGCCGGTGACCGGATCGTCATCGCCGACGCTGAGGCGAGTCCAGATGCCGGTGTCTGTCCATCGCCAGCCGTGCTGGTGGGCCAGCCACGCCGCCGACCCTGCCTGGGCGCCCACCTCGGCGGCGGCGGCTTTCGCGGCCTTCAATGTCGGGGTTACCACGACAAGTCGATGCCCCTGTTCGGTGAGCAGGTCACGGGTGGCAGCCAGGGTGGTTGTCTTGCCGGCCCCGGCGGCGCCCTCGACCACGACCAGCGGCCGCCCGCCGGCCAGCACGGCGACGGCCTGCACCTGGCAGTCATCCAGTCGCTGGCCGGCATCATCGGCGATCCGCGCGACAAGACCAGGGTCGGCGTCGGTGGCGGGTTCGGCGCCGCGGACAGCCACCCGGCCTGAGATGTCGGCCTCGACGTTCAGGACGCGCGGGGAGGTCAGCGCGCGGACGTGGTCAGGGACACCGGTTCGCGCGAGCAGCGGTATGCACCGGGTCAGCGTCCGTGCGGTGAGGTCCTCGGCTAGCTCGCCGCGCACTACGGCGTCGGCGATGATGCCGGCGCGGGCGATGAGCTGTTCGACCTCGCCGCGGATGTCTGCGGCGTTCCACGCCGATCGGGCTGCGCCGAGGCGGTTCAGCGCCTCGGCAACGGCCTGGTCGCGGTCCACCCGCCCGACCAAGGATGCCGCCAGGGCGATGGGCTTCACGGTCTCGGTACCCGATCGCCGCGAGCTCGTCGAGCCACCGGCCGCGCAGGTCCGCCCCTGGCTGAAGGGTGACCTTGTCCGGTCGGTCCTCGGCCCAGGCCCGGGCATCCCACGGCCGCCGCAAGGCGGGTCCGGGTTGGTCGCCGGGGTGCGCAGCCGTCCACTGCGCCTCGTAGCGGTCGATCTGGTGCTGGATCTGCGTCGCCCGTCGGCTGAACAGGCCCACGAACGCTGCCAACTGGGTGATCCCGGCCGGGTCCAGGGTGTACCGGTGAGCAGCCAGGGCGGCCCGAAACGCTGGGTCGCAGGCGACCGCGGCGTGCCCGATGCCATTGATCGCGGCGATCGAGTCCCGCACCCCGGACCGTGTCGATTCCCCGCCACCTGTCTGCAGCGAACACCCGGGCGTTGATCTGCAGATGCAGATGCCGGTGCGGGATTCCCGGCCCGAGAGGTGTAATGCCGCACCACCGCCGCCTCCAGGGCCTCCACGGGAACGGCGACCTGCCCGCCGCGCGGGCCGACCCTCGTGGTGGCGTGTTGGGCCAGCAGCCGATGATCTGCCGCGCCGCCCGGTCCTGCGCCGCCTCGTACGCCGTCGCGACGTCGGGGTGAAGTTCCGCGGCTAGCGACCACGACTTCGGTCCGTTCACCGTCACCTCCACGAACCGCACCGCGTGCCCGTCGGTACGCAGCCGCCCACGGGGCTGGGACGCGCAGCGGTGGCTCGACGAGATGACCGCCAGCATCGTCCGCGGCGACTACGTCGACCCCACCGCCGGAAAGATCACCCTCCGCAGTCACGCCGAGGCCTGGCAGGCGTCGCACGTCGGCCGCCCCGGAACGGCGAGCCTGCTCGACAACGCGCTCCGGCTCACATCCTGCCGGCTCTCGGCGACCGCCCCATGGCCAGCCTGCGCCGCGCCGACGTACAGGCATTGGTGAAGCCCCTGAGTGCGAAATTGTCGCCCGGCACGGTTCGCAACATCTACGAGTTCCTCAACCGCATCATGCAGGCGGCCGTGGACGACCGCCTGATCGCGCACTCGCCGTGTCGCCGGATCGTGCTCCCGGCCCGCTCCGAGGTCGAGCCGATCCCGCCGACCCCTGGCGAGGTACAGGCGCTGGCGGACGCCGTGCCGCCCCGCTTCTGGGCGGTCGTTGTCCTGCTCGCCGGCTCCGGGCTCCGCATCGGCGAGGCACTCGGGCTCCAAACGAGCGACGTGGACTTCCTCCGCCGTACCGTCCGGGTGGAACGCCAGCGCCTTCAGGACGGCAGCATCGGGCCGACCAGACCGCAAAGAGCACCAGGACGGTGCCGCTCGGACAGATCGTCGTCAGCGAACTCGCCCAGCATGTCGCCGCTCATGGCAAGAGCGAGTGGCTGTTCACCGCACCAGACGGCCAGCCGCTGACCTACCGCCAGTGGAAAACCATCTGGCGCCGTGCTTTGCGCGAGACCGGTCTGGACCTCGACACGCACAGCCTGCGGCACTTCACCGCATCCGCTCTCATCGCCGGCGGAGCCTCGGTGAAGCAGGTCCAAACCGTCCTCGGACACTCCTCGGCGGCCATCACGCTGAAGGTCTACGCCCACCTCTGGCCGGGCGATGAAGAGCGCACCCGAAAAATTCTGGACACGGCGCTCGAACTTCTTGCGGACTCTGTGCGGACTAGCGACACCCGCTGAAGATAAAACCGCAGG
>Ga0136613_10001396_pt1 | contig 12458 bp, 10 predicted proteins | sample AntDrymUQ2722106_2_FD_106649 | JGI IMG/M metagenome (GOLD analysis project Ga0136613, IMG submission 106649) | Polar desert sand microbial communities from Dry Valleys, Antarctica - metaG UQ272 (21.06) | ecosystem: Environmental > Terrestrial > Soil > Desert | place: Antarctica: Dry Valley... | reverse complement strand
CTGCGCTTTAACGGCAACGGAAATAATACGACCTTTTATACTTCGGCTTTAACTTATTTAGCGCAGATCAGAGCGCAGCAGCGAATCAATGATTACCTGGATGTCGCCGCCGAAGGTCGCTGGCTCGCGCAACCGGCGTCGGGCACGCGCCGAACTTCGATGGGCGCGGAACTCGGCTACTGGATACTGCCTGATCTGAGATTCGGCGTCGGCTACAACTTCACCGGTAAGCGCGAGCCGGCAGGGAATATGGGTCTGGGACCCACTAAGGCTGGCTTCTATTTCACAATATCCTCTAAGTTCTCCAACCTCTTCAATCTCTTTGGCACCTCCCGCGGAGCCATCACGACTACTGGCGAGACGGTGGACACTAGAATTTCCCATAATGCAGCGAGTGACAAAACTAAGCCATAAAAGCTCCATGCCGTTAGGCGAATTCGTGCGCTGGGCACTAGGGCGGAGTACCGTCCACTTTTCTTTGCTTTCAGGCAGGGCCCGCTTATGGTCCTCGCTACGGCTCGTGGCAATCGCGTTCTTTTGTCTCCTCGGCGCCGAGCAAGTTCATGCGGCCAATATTACGGGAACAGTTTTCGAGGATACGAATTATGGCGGCGGTGCGGGTCGCAGTCTCGCTTCCTCATCGGGCGTGGTGCGCGGTAGCATCCGCGTCGAGTTGTTCACCTCCGCCGGAGCATTCGTCTCCTTTACCACAACCAACGGCAGCGGCGTCTATACTTTCAGTGCACTCGCAGCGGGCAATTATATCGTGCGGGTCATCAACCCTTTGACCTCGTCGCGCGGTGCGGGAGCAGTGGTTTCGGTACAGACCTACCGGACCGATGCGAGCAGCGGTGCAGCGGTCGCGGTCACCGATCGCGTCGGCGGCGAAACGCCGGGCAAAGCGGATGCCGGTGTCCGCGTGACGACGCTGGGGGCGTTGACGACGGTGACACTGACGCCCCAGTCGATCACCAGCGTGACGTTGGGCGGCAGCGACATCACAGGGGTGGACTTCGGTTACAGTGTTAACGTCATCGTCAATAAGAACAATACGGCGCAGGGGAGTCTGCGTCAGTTCATCATAAACGCCAACACGCTGCCGAATGCGGGATTGGCACAGACGGGAATGACGGCAGGAATTGACAACGCGGTTTTCATGCTGGCAGACGGCACGGCGCGACCGGGCTTGACGGCAAGTTACGCGACCCAGTTCGTGAGCGGCATCGCCACAATCGCGCCGACTTCTACGTTGGCGACGATCAGCGGTCCGGTGATTCTCGACGCGAGTTTGCAGCCCGGTTATGTCAGCACTCCGATCATCGAACTCAACGGGGCCGGTGCCGGGGCGAGTACAATGGGCTTAGCCATCTCAGCCGGCAGCAGCACGGTACGGGGCTTCATTATCAATAGATTCCTCGGAAATTATGGTATAGACATAATTACAAATGGCAACAACACCATTGCCGGCAACTACATCGGCACCAACGCGGCTGGAACGGCTGCCTCGGCAAACGCATTTGCAGGCATAGGTGTTGCCTCAAACGGCAATACCATTGGCGGCACGACTACGGCGGATCGCAACATCATTTCCGGCAACAAATCATACGGAATTTACATGCAGAGCAACAACAATGTCGTGCAGGGTAATTACATCGGCACCAACGCGGCCAGCGCGGCTGCCATCGCCAACGGGGGGCTGGGTGTGGCCTTATTCAGCGTAACCGGTAACACGATTGGCGGGACGGCCGCCGGTGCAGGCAACCTTATCTCCGGGAATTTAAATGCTGGTCTTTATATCTCCGCCGGCGGCAGCAACATTGTGCAGGGTAATTACATCGGCACCAACGCGGCCGGCACAGCCGCGATAGCCAATCTCAATTACGGTATTCGCTTAATTAGCAATACATCCGCTAACACAATTGGTGGCACGACGGCAGGGGCGGGCAACGTTATTTCCGGCAATGGAGACGCTGTCACTGATATAGGACTTTCACTTTATAGTTCAGACAACAATACTGTGAAGGGCAACTACATTGGTACCAATGCGGCTGGTACTGCCGCCCTTGGCAATACCGGTATAGGTATCTCGATGGAGGCAGGCTCAGCCAACAACACAGTTGGAGGCACAACGGCTGGGGAGCGGAATACCATCTCAGGTAACACGCAATACGGCATACATATCTCAGATGACTCGAGCGGCACAACCGGCAATATCGTGCAGGGTAATTACATCGGTCGCAATGCGACCAATACGGGAGCGATTGCGGGCCATAGTATTGCCGCCGTCGGTATATTAGCCAGTTCAGTCAATAGCACGATTGGCGGGACGGCGGCGGGTGCCGGCAACGTCATCTCGGGCAATAGTGCTATCGGGATTATTGTCGCCGCCGGCAGCACCGGGAACGCCATTCTGTCCAACTCAATCTACGCCAACACCGGCATCGGTATTGATCTGGCCTCTGTGGCGGCGGCGAATAACGGAACCAAGACCAGCACGCTCGCCAACTACGGGATGGACTCGGCCGTGTTCACCAGCGCGAGTTTGACCGGGACGACACTGACGCTGGCCGGTTATGTCGGAAGTGCGGCAGGCCAACCCGCCTTTGCCGGCGCCACGGTGCAAGTCTTCAAGTCCGACAACGATGCGAGCAATTATGGTGAAGGCCAGACCTTCCTGGGAACACTCACCACGGACGCCAGCGGAAACTTCAGCGGCACGCTCACGGTGAGCTTGGCCGCCAGTGATAAGATTACAGGCACGGCAACCGACGCGACCAACAATACTTCCGAGTTTGGGCTGAACGCTACCGTCGCAGTAGTTTCTCCTCCGAACGTCGCGCTCGTCAATAGTGTCGCTCCTTCGGACACACCGTCCCCTGGTACAGATCTCGTTTACACCGTCACATTCACCAATAACGGCGGTGAAGCGGGGCAAGCCTTAATTATTATTGATCCGATACCGGCAAACACAGATTTCAAACTTGGCTCGCCGAGCACAATTCTAGGGACAACAGGGATGGCCGTCATAGTTGCGTATTCGAACGATACCGGTGTGAGCTACACTTATACCCCGGTTTCAGGATTCGGCGGCGCGCCTGCCGGTTATGACCGAAGCGTAACGCATATTCAGTGGACGTTTAGCGGCAGTCTAAGCCAAACTTCGCCGAACAATACGGGAAGTATTTCATTTATGGTACGGGTTCATTAAAATAGATAGACAAATGTTTCAATCGGTGGACGGATTATTACGGAAAACTGACATCGAACAGTTTATCTAACACGGTCAAAACCTGCTTGAACAGCGACGCTCTACCACGTCAAAGCCCTTCAGCGATTGCCGACCTCTATTTCCAAACACTCCCGACTAAAATTATCGACTAAAGTTAACGCCCTGAATCTTCGCCCGTCGAACAGCTGATCCGCCACGAAATCCATGCTCCAGCATTCGTGCGGTCCGCCCACAACAGGCCACTGCATCCGATGTGCCCCCGCCTTCGATCGCCTCGGACGCTTGCTCCTCAAATTCACGCTACGCAACTTGATTGATGTATTCCTTTTCGGCGGCCTTGACGACGCTGTAACAGGGACAGGCGGTATCTTCCAAACGTGACCTGTCGACGATTTCCAGCGTGCCTCGGTTGTAGTCGATTAATCGCTGCTGTTGCAGGTTTCCTATAGCCTTCGTGACCGCTTCGCGTCGGACGCCGAGGACTTTGGATAACGCACCTTGAGCTATTAGCAACCGGTCGTTTCCGAGCTTATCTTGAGCCATCAAAAGCGAGCAGACCAAACGCATTTCGATGCCGTGAAAACGGGTACAGATCAGGATCTGGGAAAGAGTTGTGATGAATAGATTTGTGAAGCGATTCAAAAGACGCGGCAAAACTCCGCCAAGCTCACAGATACTCAGAAAGTCCACCGATTTCATTTTCAGTGCTTTCCCTGCGCCGTGCACTACTGCTGAGCTCTGTGCCCTGGACATTCCGAGATATACCGGGAATCCGACAAGCCCTTCCTTTCCAATCATCCCTGTGCCTATTTTCGAATGACCGTTGGCTAAGGAAATCAGAGAGACCATGCCGCTGACAGGAAAATAGACGTCTTCGATAAAATCGTCCGGCTCGAAGAGAATATCGCCGAAATTTAGGTCGCACGTTCCTAGATATGGCAAAATCCTTTCATGCTCCCGGCTCGGCAGAGCGGCAAGTATCCTATTGGATAGGTCATGGTCGACATCATCGTGCATCTGCGAGTTACTTCACGGAATTGCTGGTCGATAAACCAGAGTATAGGCGATTGACGCAATTGGCGCTGAACTGCTATCCGAATGTTCGGGAGATACCTCTTCCGAGTAAGCGGTTGTATTCGTCGTTGACGACTTTATAACACTCACACACGGCACCTTCCAGGCCCTTGCGGTCGATTACTGTCATGGTGCCGCGAACACTTGTTATCAATTTACGCTTGGCAAGTTTCTGAGCGGCTACGGTCACCCCTTCGCGGCGGACACCTAACATGTTCGATATCAGGTCGTGCGTCATCACCAATCTGTCAGTCTCGAGGCGGTCGTGGCTGAGCAAGAGCCAGCGACAAAGCTGTTGGTCAACGGTATGGAGTCGGTTGCAAACGGCAGTTTGCGAAATTTGGGTCATCAACGCCTGGGCGTACCGCAATAGAAGTTCCTGGAACCCTTCACCGCGCTTGAATTCCGCTTTCAGGTCCGCAACCTTCATCCTCACGGCTTCGCCAGCACTCTGGATAATCGCACGACTCGTAGTGGTGTCCCCGCCCATGAATAATGCCACGCCGATTAAACCGTCGTTACCAACGATGCCTATTTCCGCGGTACCACCGTTCTCCATCACGTAAAGCAACGAAATAATTGCCGTCGTCGGGAAATAAGCGTAGTCCATCATGTCGCCCGACTCGTACAAAACGTCGCCCAGTTTGAACGACACCTTTTCGAATTTTTGTTCGAGCCGTGCGAGGTCTTCATGCGGGAGAGCCGCAATCAAATAGTTATTAAGCAAGATGCTGGAATCAACGGGCACACATTTACCTTTGGAGGACGGAATAGCTAACAGTAGCACAAAGATTATAACAGAGAGTAAATGCGTTCCGTGCGTTAGCGCACAATTCAAGAAATATCTCAATACGGAGCAGGGCTGCCGCCTCGCTCGATATGCGTCAGTTTCCATTGCACGAGAATGCTGAGCAATGTTTCAGTTTCGGGTCGCCTTCTCGCCCGTGCCAGTCGTTCGCCCGCAAGCGTCACGCCAAACTTGTAACCAAAAGGCGGCGGAGTCGCACGTGCGTTGACGTACCGACACGGGGGTTTGATTCAGATATATTTGTTACTCATCCTCTTAACCGAGCGTGACCAGAAAGAATGCGAATTCGGCAGGAAGTTCTCTTCGTCCGGTTTCGAGGTTTTGAATGTGAATCATTTTGATAGCAAGTCGCTACTGGGGAGGATGGTTCTCGTAAATGGGTTCATCCTTCCGTTTTCATTTCAAGGGGTTTTGCGTTTCACGCATAGAGCTGCCCACCGGCTTGTGGAGCGGTATTGGGGTGTTCTATGGCGATTGCGGGGGAAAGTTAGAGCAGTTCAAGTCCGGTTCCGCGAAGGCGAACGGACTTCACCGAGCGGCTCAGGGGGATGAGTTGCAAAGTCCGGTATACGTCCTCCACCGCATCGGACAAGAAGACGGGTCCGCTGTCAAAGAGTATATCGACACTTATGGGGATTGGTTTGGGGATTGGCGAAAACGTTCACTAATTCTACCGAAGCGGCGGAAGCCGTGACGGAAAACATTTTTCTACATATTTGGCAAAACGCGGAACGCTACGACGATTCGAAGATTGACGAACGCACGTTCATAGCGATGATTGCCCGGCTTGAAATAAGGGGAACACCTTAAAAAGTCACCCAACAACAAACAAGACAATTCTGTCTCCGCATAGATAAACGAGCAAAGGGCGGGTCACCGGGCGGTTTATTCAAGAAATTGAAGAAACTGCCCGGTCGGATTCGAGTTCCGCAGTGGAGCCAACATGAACTCTCTCAAATCGCGTATCTTATGTGTCGAAGACGACTTGGACTCGTGCGAACTGCTGGCTTTTATGCTGTCGTCAACCGAAGCCGCTCACGACGTGACGGGAGTACACCACGCGGCACAGGCAAAGGCACTGATTACGACGAAGCAGTTCGACCTGTACGTCTTGGATATCTGGCTGCCGGACACCGACGGCCTCGAACTGTGCAGGTGGATACGGCGACGCGACGCGAATACTCCTATTTTGTTCTTCACCGGAAATGCTCAGCGCAGACCGTAGAGAGGCGATGGACGCTGGAGGAGATGCGTTTCTAATAAAACCGAATGATTTGGAGAAACTGACGTCGACGGTCATGACTCTCCTCGAATCGAGGTTCGTGGCGGCGAGTTGAGGGACTGCGAATAAGGTAGATGGGGCGGCTAGTGGGAATCGAACCCACGACATCCAGAACCACAATCTGGCGTTCTAACCCCTGAACTATAGCCGCCATAACCGATTTGGGATTTGTAATTGCGGATTCCGGATCGTCGATCATTCAAACCAAAAACCGCGCACTCCGAAATCCGCATCGAACTTACCCCCGGCACGACTTGAACGTGCGACCCACAGCTTAGAAGGCTGTTGCTCTATCCAACTGAGCTACGGGAGCATACAAGCGAATTAAAATCTTAGCTACTGGGCCAAAGCAAGTCAAACATTAGGCGGTTTCTGCACGATGATCATTGATCTTTGCCACCATCTGGTCGAAAACCTCTGTCAGATCGAGCTCGCTGGTGTCGATGACGATGGCGTCAGTGGCGATAGTAAGCGGTGAGTCGTCGCGGGATACGTCGCGTGAATCGCGTTCGTTGATCTCGGCGAGCGTCTGCTCGAACGTGCTGACGCGGCCCTTTTCCGTGTCTTCGGCGAATCGCCTTTGGGCTCTCGCTTCAGGTTTGGCCGTGAGGAAAAATTTGTAATTGGCGTTCGGGAAAACGACGCTGCCAATATCACGGCCCTCGAGAACACAGCCTTTGCGGTCGCGCTCGCCGATCTCTCGCTGATGCCGGACCATGATCCGCCGGACTTCCGAGATCGTTGAAACCACCGAAGCGGCTTGCGCGACCTCTAGCGTTCGGATCTCAGCTGAAACGTCGTCGCCATTCAAAATGACCCTCAGATCCTCCGGCTCACCGACAAGCTCGATCTCAGCCGATTCGGCGATCCGGGCAACACCATTCTTATCCTCGAGACTGATGCCGGCGCGGTTCGCCGCTAACGCTGCGGCGCGGTACATCGCACCCGTGTCCAGGTAGAGCAGGCCGAGTTTTTTTGCGAGCATTTTGCCGAGAGTGGATTTGCCCGCTCCGCTTGGCCCGTCAATGGCGATTATCATCGTGTCAGGCAATCGATTTTTTTATCTTGGTCGGTAGTTTATCAAATACGAGTTGGTAAGACGTCCCGATAAGTGATTTGAGCTCGTCGGCCTTAACCGCATCTAAATCTTCGATGTGAACCCATTTGTAGCGACCGACGTAAGCAGCGGGATCAATGCCGTCCCGCTCGACGAGCTCCGAAAACTTTTCGGGAGTGCATTTGAGCGACAATCCGCTCTGAACCGAGTCCACACCCGTTACGCAGAACATTTTCTCGCCGACACAAAAGCACAGGTCGTTGCCCCATTTGATATCCTCAGTCGCACCAGGAAACGCGAGACAGAATTTGCGAAGCTGTTCGATTTTCATCTTACGTTCTTCCTTTGCGAACTTAGCGATCTTTGCGTGAGATAAGAGTTTCACGCAAAGCACGCCAAGTTCGCAAAGTTTTTTTGTCGAATCCCAAAACAGTTTGCCGACGATCTGGCAGTGACAGATGTAGCGTGTTCTTTGTCGACCGCCAGGCGTCGAGCGGCATTTTTGGGAAAGAGTTTGACATATTCTACGTTGTAAAATAGATCCGGGAAGTATTTCCAGCCTTAACCGCGGATGACGCAGAGAACACAGATCTAAGACGGATTTCGGACCCGCTCGCTCTGATTCTAATACTGATCCGCGCAATCCGCGCAATCCGCGTCACCGGCGGTTAACGGCGTGAATTTCCCGCGAACTCTGTCAATTATTGCCGCTCCGCCCGCCGTCGCACGGCACGAACGATACTTTGACTTCAAGTATCTTCCTACTGTAGATTTGGCGCATTCTAAAAACAAGGAGACGTGCTTTATGTCTGACGGAGTGAAAGCGATTCCGGATTGTTACGCGGGAATTACCCCGTACTTGATCTGCAAGAATGCTGAGGTGGCGATCGAGTTTTATAAGAAGGCATTTGGAGCCGAAGAGCTGTTCCGGATCGGCGAGCCAGGAAAGGTGGGGCATGCGGAGCTGAAGATCGGCTCGGCAATAATAATGCTTGCCGACGAGCATCCGGAGATGGGGGCGGTCAGCCCCGAATCCCTAGGCGGCTCACCCGTACATTTGATGATCTACGTCGAAGATGTCGACGCCTTTACCGAGAAGGCGGTGACGGAAGGTCTCTCAGTGCTGCGCCCCGTTTCGGATCAGTTCTACGGCGACCGCTCGGGGCAGTTCAAGGACCCGTTCGGACACATCTGGGCGTTCGCGACCCACATCGAGGACGTCTCACCCGAAGAGATGAACACACGAGCCGCCGCGATGTACGGCGGATAATTTATGCTTGCGAAAGAAACAGTCGACTTTTTGAAAAAGCTCGAAAAGAACAACGACAGAGATTGGTTCAACGCTAACAAGTCCGCATTCGTCGCGGCGAACGATAACGTTATCGCCATTACCGGTGACCTGATAAACCGGACAGCGAAATTCGACGCGTCCGTCTCTGGTATCGATCCAAAGTCGTGTGTCTTTCGGATCTATCGGGACGTGCGCTTTTCAAAGGATAAAAGCCCGTACAAGACGAATCTCGGCGCCTTCATCGCACCTGGCGGTAAGAAGGCGATGCTTCCGGGATATTACTTTCATGTTCAGCCGGGAATGTTCTTCGCCGCGGCCGGCAAACATATGCCGGATCCAAGCGAGTTGCTCAAGATCCGTAACGCGATCGCGACGAACACGAAAGAGTTTTTGAAGATCGTCGAGAGCAAGTCATTCAAGAGCCGGTTCGGTGATCTGGACGGAGATCGCCTCAGCAAACCGCCGAAGGGCTTTGCCGCCGATCATCCGGCAATCGATTATTTAAAACTGAAATCGTTCACGGTGACGCAAGAGTTCTCGGCGAAGGATGCCGTCTCGAAAGATTATCCGAAAATGCTCGCGGACAGTTTTAAAGCGGCGTATCCGCTGGTCGTGTTCCTGCGCCATGCTTTGCGTTAAGTCTATTGAGTTCGGGTCTCTTAGGTCTGTCGAGTTTCTCGCGCTAGATCTAGCCACAGAGCACACAGAGAGAGTTTGACGAACCCGTGTTCGACGTCTCACGCGACGAAGAATACGTGGGCTTGGAAGATCATAGTCAGCTTTCAATTTCGGTGATCTTTTCCACGCGCTTTGCATGACGGCCGCCTTCGAAGTCGGCAGCGAACCATGCCTTGAGGACTTTTCCTGCCTCATCGTCGGACATAAAGCGAGCTGGAAGCGCGAGTACGTTAGCGTCGTTATGTTGGCGTGCGAGACGTGCGATATCCTCATTCCAGGCGACGGCGGCCCGGACACCTTTCACCTTATTTGCCGCGATCGCCATTCCTGTACCAGAGCCGCAAACGAGCAGACCTTGTTCGAACGCTCCCTTCGAAACAGCCTCAGCCACCTTGCGGGCGTAATCGGGATAGTCGACCGAATCACTTGAGTCGGTTCCCATGTCGACATATTCAACACCCAGTTCGTCGAGCGTCTTCTTGATGATCTCTTTTTCCTCGTACCCGGCGTGGTCGGCGGCCAGTGCAATTCGTCGGTTCATAATCGGTATTTTCTTCTGAGTAGATTCTAGATGATAGATACGAGATTCCAGATCGAAATCTAGTATTTCTCATCTAGTATCTAGCATTTATTCAGAGCATACTGAAATCGCAGACAGCAAATTGGTTGTCCGGCGTGTCTAATGCAATTATAATCCTTGGGGTTTCGCCTTCCGATGTTGTTTACCGGTCAAACATTTAAGCTCCTGGTGCTCGTACTCTTTATGACGAGTTGGGGGAGCGCGCAAGATCTTCTGCCCGAACTGGTAAAGCGGATAAAGCCGTCGTCCGTCGCGATCGAGACGTTTGACGCAAAGGGAAACGCACTTTCGCGCGGCAGCGGATTCTTCATCGCTCCTGACCGCATCGTCACGAATCGTCACGTCATCGAAAAGTCGAGTCGTGTCGAAGTCCATCTAATGGATGGCAAAAAGTTTGTCGTGAAAGGTGTGCTGGCGATTGACGGCGAGGGCGACCTTGCATTGCTTCAGGTCGATGTGCCAAGGGCCTTTGCGATCCCGCTTCCGATCGTGAGAACGGTTCCACAGGAAGGTGAATCGATAGTCGTCGTCGGAAATCCGTTCGGGTTGGAAGGCAGCGTCTCGAACGGCATCGTCTCGGCGGTGCGCGAAATATCGGGTTACGGAAAGATCATTCAGATCACTGCACCGATCTCACCGGGATCTTCGGGTTCCCCTGTCGTGAATATGTACGGTCAGGTTATCGGCATCGCGACGCTTCAGGCGGCTGAAGGTCAGAGTTTGAATTTCGCCGTCCCATCCGAGCGCATCTTCCAGCTCAAGGTAAACGACTTGCAGACATTCTCGTCGCTGACCGCCGATACGCAGAAGAACAAGCGATCATCTGCAGAAAGATTTTATTCTCAGGGCGTCGCGCAGCTTTCGCGTGATGATTACGGACGGGCACTGCAGTCCTTCGAGCGTGCGACCGAGCTCGATGCGAATTATGCCGAAGCATGGTACCAGGCCGGATTCTGCTACGGCGTTCTTGGCCGCCATTCCGAAGCACTAAAGGCATCGCGTCAGGCGATTCGCATTCGTCCCGAGTGGGCCGAGGCTCATATTAATATCGGAGCGTCGAGCTATGCACTCGGCCAGTTCAAAGAAGCGGCGGATGCTTACCGGCAAGCGCTTCGCATTGAGGACACCCCGGACACTCAGTACTCGCTCGGGCTCACGCTTGGCCGTTTGAACCGCACCGACGAAGAGATACTCGCATACCGTCGGGCGATAACGATGAAGCCGGATCATTCGAACGCTCTCGAACGTCTCGGAGCGGCGTTCTTCAAGCAAAAGCGCTGGGCAGATTCGGCGACGACCTACGAGCAATTGAAAACCTATAAGCCGGACGCGAAAACCTACAACGCGCTCGGCGAAAGCTACCTCGAGCTAAGTAAACCCGACGATAGCCTGCAGGCTTTCAACAGTGCGCTAGGATACGATCCCGAATTCGGTAAAGCGAGATACAACCTCGGCCGGACGTATTTGAAACTTGGTAATCCTGATATGGCGCGGGTCCAGTACGAGATCCTGCGAAACGCACGTTCCGATTGGGCGGATCGTCTCTACGTTTTGATCGATCCATAGATAGGCGCTCAAAATTGCCAAAGCCGCGCGAAATGCTCGGAGCAGCTTTTTAACAATTCGACTTACCGTGCCTGATTATTCAGGAACTGATTCTTGCGAAGGCTCAGTCGGTGTTTCAACTCGACCGTCGAACTAATCGTTTACTGGTGGGTCGTTCTGATCTGCGTGTCCGCCCTGCCTATCCGCACCTCTCAAAACTCCGGTTTGGTCGAGATAGAATGAGCGAATTCCGGTGACCCCGTATTGTGCGGGTCTCGATCGCAGCTTGAACGTGGCGGGCTGACCGGAAACGATTTGGACCTCAAAGTTGTAGCCATGTTTGGACGACGTGCCAAGGATCATGTCGATAAGTCCGGCGACGTATAGTTCGGGGATCGACCCGAATTCGTTGTTCCCGACGGTGGCGGCGTAGGTCATCTCGGCACCGTGAAGAGTACGCATCGCCTCGCGCGTGCAGCGGTCATTATCTGCGATACCCCACAGAGAACACGCATCGATATAGGCGTCACTATCGTCTGCCGGAAGTCCATTCTTGTCAGCGCCAAATAACACACCGCGTTGATCGGTGTAGTAAGAACGAAGTCCCGTTTTCCGATAGGACACCGGCGTAGCTCTCGCGGTGAACATCTTGGGTCCGGCGGTTACGAAGAAATAATAGCCATACTTCCGCCCGCTCGCCGTTGCCTCATCTACCAGCCCGGCCGCCCGAAGCTGTGTGAGCGATCCATAACTGCCCGAGCCGGCTGTGGACTGGTAAGTCGCTTGGGCTCCGATCAAATGAGCCATTGCCTTGATCACAAGCCTCTCGTCAAAGAACTTCGGCGGCGGCCCCTGTGCGCTTGAATAGGTGCCGAATGCTGCGATCGCAATCAAGATGGCGGCGAATTTAGCTG
>Ga0136613_10001394_pt1 | contig 12467 bp, 6 predicted proteins | sample AntDrymUQ2722106_2_FD_106649 | JGI IMG/M metagenome (GOLD analysis project Ga0136613, IMG submission 106649) | Polar desert sand microbial communities from Dry Valleys, Antarctica - metaG UQ272 (21.06) | ecosystem: Environmental > Terrestrial > Soil > Desert | place: Antarctica: Dry Valley... | reverse complement strand
GAGAGAACGCCCTCACGGCCGCCGGACGGTTCCTAACCCGTTTACACGAGCGGGAGGCGGAGGAGATCCTGGTCGACGGGCTCCCCTTCTACGAGGTCCTCTCGCCGACGATGGCTCGTGGCGGACGGGCCAAGAACATCGTGCCGGACGAGTTCTGGATCAACGTGAACCACCGCTTCCCCCCCGGGCGAGGCCGCGACCACGTGGAGCGCGTCTTCGACGGGCTGCTGGAGGAAGCTGGGGGCCGGGCGCGCTACGAGATAGCGGACTTCGCCCCGAGCGGGTCGGTCGACCTGGATCACCCCCTCCTCCAAAGCTTCGTCGCCGATCGCCTCGTGGTACGCCCAAAGCAGGCCTGGACGGACGTCGCCCGTTTCGCCAGGGAGGGCGTCGTCGCCGCCAACTTCGGCCCCGGCCTCCCGGCCCAAGCCCACCAGCAAAGCGAGTACGTGGAGCTACCGCTCCTCCTCGAAAACTACGAACGCTTTCGCGTGTTCTTGGAGGCAGGACCTTAGCAAAAAGAGAACGAGGCGCCCGCTAAAGGGAACCCCGTTCTTCGATTCGGAGGATTCGGAGAAAGAGGCTCTGCTACTCTTTCTCGCCGTCGTTCTAGTCGAGATCAATCAAAGTCGAAAAACTCGATCTCTACCTCGCAGTCGGCACCCTCGTCGAACAACCCATCGAAGTCGTCGTCGATCCCGTCGCAGTCTATGTCGATCTCTTCGACAAAGAAGTACCATGGGACGAAGTGATCGAAGTCGCTGACGAAAAACACTTCCTCGTCGAGTTCGACGTCGTCGTCGCAGCAGTCATCGAAGTCGATATTGTGGTCAAAAACAAAAAAGTCCTCGCGAAACTCCTCGCGAAACTCCTGGCGGTCTTCACGACGCTCTTGACGGTTGTTGTCGCCAGCCATCGCCGGTCCCGCAATGGCGAGGAGCATTAATGACAACATAAGCCCCATGAATAGACGTGCCTTCCAAGCCATCAATCTACCTCCTCAAGGTAATCGATTCCTATGCCTTACCGACACCATATCCGGTGGTTTTCGAAGTGAGAATACCCATGCGCACTACATTAATAAAGTTTGACGAAACTTAACTTGATCTACTTCGGCGGGCCTGGATAGTCTCGCCGCCGTTGCAGGTCGAAGGCCACGAGTGCCTTCGCGCGTTCTCGAGATTAGGCCCCTGGCAAAGAGGGCGGGGCCCCTCGAAAAGGACCCCGCCCTCTTTCTCCGAAAGTTCGGAAGAAGAGTACTAAGAGATGTTACTCCTACCCGAAGATGAAGCTGTCGCTCTCCTGCTCGTCATCATCGTCGTCGTCATCATCGTCGTCGTCGTCATCATCGTCGTCGTCATCGTCGTCATCATCGTCGTCGCTGAACTCGCTGAACTCGCTGAACTCGCTGAACTCGCTGAACTCGCTGAACTCGTCGAGCCCGTCTATCTCGACATCGCAAACTAAGAATAGGCCGTCCTCCCCATCTAAGAAGTCCCCGTCCAGGTCGATGCCGTCGAGCTCATCCTCATCCTCAAATTCGTCGAAGTCGTCGTTGCCAGTAGAAACTAGTTCACAGTTCTCGACTCCGGCGTCGAACGCAAGTTCCTCCTCATCAAGGTCTGCCATCGCCGGTACCGAAACCGCGAGCAGCATGGCCAACATGGTGAGCACAAGCCCTAGACGCGCCTTCCAACTAATCATTAATCTACCCTCCAAGTGATCGTCTCCAATGACACGCTAATAGTAATTCCTTTGGGTTAGAGATGTAAAGGGTTAAGGGTAGTGTTTTGTACGTGAGTTCATCTTTTGAGGTGTTTTTTAAGGTTTCTTAACAGATGTGTACCTTTCGTAGCACGAACTGATTGGGAGCGCGTTCGGGTTCTGGCCGCCGTCCGGGGGACTGGTGAGCGCCCGAAGTCGCGGCGTGGGTTGGACCGAGCGGAGCGTGGTCGAGGACAGCATCTCGCCCGAGGCGGTGAGCCAGCACGAAGAACAAGAGGTCGGGACGCTCCTACTAGGCAGCGACGCGGTCTTATGCCCAACGTGCCGCACTTCTTCGCGCTCGCCTCCGATCCCGCCGAGGTGAGCATAGGCCCCGACCTGCCCGGGGTGGCCGCCCTCCCCGTGGCCAAAGAGGGCCTCCAGAGCTACAGTTCCGCCGGCGGCTGAAACCTCTTCATGAACACCACCAGAGACCCGAACGCAGCCTACTACGAGTTCGTCCGCCTCCTGAACGCTCCCGAGCAGTAGAAGTTCCGCGCGACAGAAGGCTCCCTCCTGCCGGCTCGACGGGAGCTCTACGAAGACGAGGAATTGTTGCGCGAAGTCCCGGTCGCGGAGCTCGAGGAGATAGTCGAGCAGGGCAGACAACAGGGAATCTAGTCTTGGCGACAGCCGTATCTTGCGAGTCGAACCGACTATCGTCCGGGCGGCGCATAGAGGAACTCCGCCGCCTCGTCGCCCGGCAGCGGCTTCGCGAAGTGGTACCCTTGTCCCAGTTCGCACCCGAGGTCTTTAAGCTGGGCGAGTTGCCCGTCGTTCTCGATGCCCTCGGCGGTAATGTCGAGTTTGAGGGCTTTCGCGAACGCGACCGTAGCGTGGACGATAGCCGTATCCTCGGCGTTGCTGCCTAGACCATTCACGTACGAGCGGTCGATCTTGAGGGCTTCTACCGGGAGGCGCTTGAGGTAGGAGAGGTTCGAGTAACCCGTCCCGAAATCGTCCATCAACAGCTCGATCCCCGCTCCCTTGAGTTTCCGCAGCGCTGCGGTGGAAGCCCCGTCGTTCACCAGAACGCTCTCCGTGATCTCCAGCTTCAAGTGGCAGGGGTCGAACTCGGCGTTCTCGAGGGTTCTAAAGACCTCCTCGACCAGGTTGGGCTGCCGAAGCTGGCAGGCGGAGATGTTGACGCTGAGCGTGAGGGGCGGGTCGCTCGGGTGCTCCTCCTGCCAGAGCCGCACCTGGCGGCAAGCCTCCTCCAACACCCAACGCCCGATGGGTACTATCAGTCCCGTTTGCTCGGCCAGCGGCACGAACTCCGCGGGGGGATCAGGCCGTAGGTCGGGTGCCGCCAGCGCACCAGGGCCTCGACCCCGCGTACCTTCCCGGTCTCCAGCACGACCAGCGGCTGATAGTAGACCAGGAGCTCTCCTTCCTCGATCGCCCGGCGCAGTTCAGCCTCCACCAGCAAACGCCCCGAGGTGGTGGTATCCACGCCCGGGTCAAACACCTTATGGCGTGCCTTGCCATTCCTCTTCGCCTCGTGCATCGCGACGTCCGCCTCTCGCAAGAGACCCTCGGGGCTGTCTCCCGCCGAACCTCCGACGGCGACGCCGACGCTGGCGCTGATCGACACCTCGCTCTTGCCCAATCCTACCGGGAGCCTCAGCGTCTCCCCGATCCGCTCCGCAGCAGAGATCACCGCGTCCTTTTCGGGGGCGTCCTCCATCAAGACAGCGAACTCGTCGCCGCACAGACGTGCGACGGTGCTCTCGGGCCCTGCAGATTCTTCGAGCCGTTGGGCTATAGCTCTGAGCAACCGATCCCCCGCTCCGTGCCCGAAGCTATGGTTGATATCCTCGAAGTCGTCCAGGTCCACGATCAGCACGGCGACCGAGCCTGGTCCCGAAACGACTCGGGCCAGGGCTTGCTCCACACGTTTTACGAACAAGGACCGGTTCGGCAAGCCGGTCAAAGGGTCACGGAGCGCACGGTAGCGGAGATGCTCTTCCCTTTGGTACCGCATCCGTACTAACGCCCACGACAGCATCAGGAACAAGCCAGCGGCAAACGCCACCGCGAGCACGGTCGGCCAATCTAGCGCCCAACCAGCGCCGTAGAAAGCTGCCAGCGCAACGAGCACCACGACCGCAAGCACGATCCAAGTCTGAACCCGGCGGCTACCGTCGAACTTGCACATCAATGGTCTTCGTTCCCTGGCTCAAACAGACTCCCCGCCAGCCCCTCTCCGCCACCCCTGGATTGAGCGGTGTGGGAAGCATCATTACTGTCCTGAATCTATAGTTCCTAAACTGGCCACGTTCTCGCGCGTGGTGTACTGGCCTTCGGGAGAAGCATCCCCTTCAGAACAAGCACCCGCGCCTCCAGCACTCCGCCCGTCGTACGGTAGCGCCGCGAGTATGTACTCTGCGTAGGTCCTGGCGAGAGCGGTAGAGCCGTAAGGTTACTCCTCTCGTGACGGCCCAGCCGCAAGCTCACCCAGGGCCAAACGTTGGGAGAACTCCTCGAGAAGCACCGTCGCCTCCTCGACGGTAACCGGTCTCGTAAAGTAGTACCCCTGAACTATGTCACACCCCAGCTCCCGCAGCATCGCGAGCTGCTCGTCGCTCTCCACCCCCTGGGCGGTCACCGCCCAACCCAGGGCATGGGCGAGTTGGATCATCGCCGCTACTATAGCTTTATCCTCTGGCTTCTCGCCGAGCTCAATCACGAGCGAGCGGTCGATCTTCAGGATGTTCAGCGGAAGGTTCTTTAGTTGGGCCAGCGACGAGTAGGCCGTACCGAAGTCGTCGATCACAATGTGTATCCCCAGGTCGTTGAGTGCCGTGAGCTTCTCGACGTTGGCATCCGCGTCCTCCATCAGGATGCCCTCGTCGATCTCCAGCGACAGCCGTCCCGCCTCGAGACCGCTCTCTTGCAAGGCCACGGCAACCCTGTCGACCAGGTTAGTGTGCAAAAACTGTCTAGGAGAGATGTTCGTGCACACTCTCGGAGTAGATTCCTCCGGATACCGCTCCTGCCAAGCTCGCCCCTGCCGGCACATCTCATCGAGCACCCACTCCCCGATCTGCACGATCAGGTCGCTCTCTTCCGCCACGGGAAGGAACTCGTTCGGCTCCAATAGGCCACGCTCCGGGTGCTCCCAGCGCACCAGCGCTTCCAGCGAGACGATCTCACCGGTGCTAACGGATATCTTGGGCTGGTAATAGATCCTGAACTCCTCGCGCTCTATAGCCCTCCTCAAATCACCCTCTAGCTTCAGGTGTTCGCGAAGGTGCGCATCCAGCGCTTCTTCGAAGAACTCGTACCGGTTCCTACCCTTCCTCTTGGCGCTGTACAAGGCCAGGTCAGCGTTCTTGAGAAGGTCTTCTATCTCCTCCGGGATCGTGTCGGTGATGGCGACCCCGATGCTGACGCCGGTAAAAATCTCCCGCCCGTCGAGGTGAAAGGGTGCTTGCATGGACCGCGAGATCCGCTCTGCCGCCCGGTCCGCGCCGTCCCAGTCTACGATGCCCTCGAGCAGGACGGTGAACTCGTCCCCACCAAGGCGGGCGACGGTGTCCTCGGGCCGCACGGATTCTCTAAGCCGTTCTGCGGCTGCGACGAGCAACCTATCGCCGGCCTCGTGGCCCAGGGAGTCGTTGACGTGCTTGAAGTTGTCCAAATCCACGAAGAGCACAGCTATCGGCTCCTTGCGCCGGTTCAAGCGGGCCAGGGCGTGCCCGAGCCGGTCCGTAAACAGGGCCCGGTTCGGCAAGTCGGTCAAAGGGTCGTGAAACGCCTGATACTCCAGACGCTCCTCCAAGGCCCTGCGTTCGGTAACGTCTTGAAAGAGTGCAACGAAGTGGTCGGGGTTCCCTCCTGAGTCCTGCACCAGCGAAACGCTAGAGAGGACCCACACCACGTGTCCGTCGGCGTGTATGTAGCGCTTCTCCAGGTGAGAGCTCCCGGCCTCGTTCTCGAGCACCAGGCGAGTGCGCTCCGCGCTCTTTTCGAGGTCGTCGGGGTGGGTGATCTCCGTCGAGGTCTTCTCGAGCAGCTCCTCCTCAGAGTACCCGAGCATCTCGCACAGAGCACGGTTCACCCTGAGGTAGCGTCTATCGAGGCCGACCAACGCGACGCCTACGGGGGCGTCCTCGAAGGCACTGCGAAACCTCTCTTCGCTTTCACTTAGCGCCTCCTCGGCCTCCTTGCGCTCGGTAACGTCGCGCGCCACCACGCACAACACTTCATTGCCATCGTAAGGGATCGCGCTCATGCTCACCTCGACGTCCACCATCGAACCGTCCTTCCGGCGATACGTCCGTTCGCCGAACCGCTGTCCTTCCCGCAGGTCGCGCCGGACATTCTCGTCGATGTCTTCGTGGTCGGCAGCAATAAAGTCGTAGATCCTCGTCTCGAGGAGCTCTTCGGAGGTGTACCCGAGCAGCTCCTGAAACGCAGCGTTCGCCTCCAAAACGCGCTTGGTCTCGGGGTCGAAGAGGTAGATGCTTTCGGCGCTCTGCTTCAGCACCGCTCTGTAGCGTTCTTCACTCTCCTTGAGCTCCTCCTCGGCCTTCTTGCGACCGGTTACGTCATAAACGGTGCCGATCATTCGCAGCGGCTCGCCCTCCTCATCGAGGACGGCCTCCGCCCGGCAGTTGACCATCCGCACCTCGCCGTCCGGCCGCACAACGCGGTGCTCGAGGTCGGAGGGCTTGCTCTGGCGTAGTACGTCGCCGGTGAACTGCCTTACAAGCTCCCTATCGTTCGGATGCACCACCTCCATCAGCTTCTCGAAGGTGGGGACGAATGCCCCGGGCTCGTAACCAACGATGCGGTATACCTCATCGGACCAGGATTGCTCTCCGGTCCTCATATTCCACTCCCAACTGCCTAGCTGGGCTACGCGCTGCGCTTCCACAAGGCGAGCCTCGCTACTTCGCGAGGTCTCCTCCGCCTCTACGCGTTCGGTAACGTCGCGGTTCACGGCCAAGACGTTGACGACCTCGCCCTCAGGCCCCCTGACTGGAGACAGGGTCACGGAGACGTACCGCGGCCTGCCGTCCCTGGTGTAGTGCACCGCGTCGAAGGGCCCCACCGTCTCTCCCCGCTTTACCTTGCTTATGTTCCGCGCCACCACGTCGGCGCCCCCGAGAGGTCTCATAACCTCCCAGACTGCCCGACCCATGGCCTCTTCGGCGGAGCATCCGTATAGCCTCTGCGCACCAAGGTTCCAGCCAGTTAACACGCCCTCTAAGGTCGAGCTCGTGATCGCATCCCCGGTTTGTTCTATTGCGGAAGCTAGATCTAACCTCGCCTTCGATGAGTCCGCCCTCCTCACCCCGCGCCCGAGCTTTCGGAAAGACCTCCGGAGCAGGACGCCGCCCCCCAAGGTCAACGCCTTAAGCAAAGTCAGATCGCGAAGGTCCTTCAACCTTTCACGCTTCACAACGAAACCCTCCCGCGAACCAACCGAGACTGCAAAGGGCGCATGCTAACACAGGAACGCGAGGGCGCGGTGAGTTGTGGTCACTTCTTTGGGCCATCTCGTCCCCTCTAACCCCTCTACCCTCTAACCAGTAGCTCCAACCAGATCGCCGGGTAGAAGACGGGCGAGGCTATTGAGACCGAGGCCCCATACCCAATCACCTTCTACTCCTAGCGGTACACTGTTTCCCGTCAGAAAGTTTATATGGATATCTCGATACGTGCTACCCTCTACAGCACAAAATGTCGTGTTCTGACAAAATCTTCCGCTACCCTTATTGAATTGAAGTTGCCTTCGTTAGCGTACACTGGCTGTAAATAACGACCAGGAAGCGTTAGAGATCGAAGCCGCCAAGTAAGCTCTGCGCGTTTCGTACCGGTCGATACGACGAATATGGTATTATTCTTCGTTGCTTGTGGGAATCGTTGATCTTTGCTCAGCTGCTACACGATCTGGCGTGAGGCGAGAGAATCGTGGGAGACCCCAAATACGGTAAAGATACGACTCGTGCGGCTGGGCTCGAGCAGGCAGAGAAGAGCTTAGGGGAGGATCAGGGCGACTACCGGGCGCTCGTGGAAGACCTGCCGGAGTTGATCTGCCGTTTCCTCCCAGACACCACGCTGACCTACGTCAACAAGGCCTACTGTCGCTACCTCGGTAAGAGCCAGGAGGAGCTGGTCGGCCACAGCTTCTTGCCATTCCTGTCCGAGGAGTACCAGACAGCCTTGAAAGAGCACCTGGCTTCGTTGAGCCGAGAAGACCCGGTGGGCACGTTCGAAGAGCGAGTAAGGAAACCCGACGGCGAAGTTGTCTGGCAGCAGTGGATCAATCGAGCGGTCTACGACGAGGAGGGCAACCTCGTCGAGTACCACGGGGTGGGGCGGGACCTCAGTGCGCAGGAGCTGGTCGAAGAGGCCTTGCTCGAGAGCGAGGAGCGCTACCGAAACCTGGCCGACGCTTCGTTTGAGGGGGTCGCCATCTCCGAGGATGGCGAGATCCTGTATGCGAACCTGGCTTTCGCCAATATGTTCGGTTACGAATCATCAGAGATCCGCGGCAGGGACGTTCTCGAGTTCAAAGCTCCCGAAAAGCACGATTTAGTACGGCAGAAAATCTCCTCCGGGTCCGACGAGCCTTACGAGGCCATCGGGTTGAAGAAAGATGGCACCCGTTTTCCCATAGAGATCCGGGGCAAGACCACTTCACACGGGGGCCGCACGTTCCGCGTGAGCGCGTTGCGCGACCTGTCCGAGCGCAAGAAGGCCGAGAAGAAGCTCAAGCAGAGCGAGGAACTCTATCGCACCGTCGTCGAGGACCAAACCGAGTTGATCTGCCGCTTCCTGCCCGATGGGACGCTTACCCTGGTCAACGATGCCTACTGCCGTTACTTCAGCAAGGAGCGCGAGGAGCTGATCGGCGAGAGCTTCATGCCGCTCCTTCCGGAGGAGGATCGAGAAGAGTTCAAAGAACACCTTGCTAGCCTAACCTCGGAGAACACCGCTAAGACGGCCGAGCATCGCGTTGAGTCGCCCGGCGGAGAGATCCGCTGGCAGCAGTGGACCGATCGGGCGATCTTCGACGAAGAGGGATACCCGGTCGAGTACCAGTCCGTGGGACGCGACATCACCGAACGCAAGGAGACTGAGGCACGCCTGCGCGAGAGCGAGGAGAGATTCCGCACCGCCTTCGAGGACGCCCCCATAGGCGTGGCTTTGGTCGGCCTCGACATGCGGTACCTCAGGGTCAACCATGCCCTGTGCGAGATGCTCGGCTACCCACAGGAGGAGCTGCTAAAGAAGACCTCGCCAGAGATTATCCACCCTGACGACCACGAGGTCAGCGCGGAGCGCGTACGCCAGGTACTCGAGGAAGGGCTCGACGGCTACACCATACAGAGGCGCTACATCCGCGGCGACGGGCGGGTGGCGTGGAACCTGACAAGCGTCTCCCTGATACGGAACCCGGAGGGAGAACCGGGCCACTTCGTTTGCCTCCACCAGGACGTGACCGAGCGCAAAGAGGCCGAGGAGGCGCTAAGGGAAAGCGAGGAACGCTACCGAGCTGTCATGGAGCAGAGCATGGAGAGCATCTGGCTGTTCGATCCGGATTCCAAGGAGATCCTGGAGTCGAATGCCGCGTTCCAGGAGTTGCTCGGTTACACCGCCGAAGAGCTACGCGGGATGACCGTCTACGATCTCGTTCCCCGTGGTCGTGAGGACATCGACGAAAACATCCGGCGCAACATACTGCAGAGGGCACGCGACATTAGCGAGCGGAAGTATCGTCGGAAGGACGACTCGTTGGTGGACGTCGAGACCACCGTGACCGTGATCCCCTACGAAGGCAGGGAAGTGTTATGCGCCGTGGCCCGCGACGTAACCGAGCGCAAGAAGGCGGAGGAGGAGCTCAAGGAGAGTGAGGAACGTTACCGCCAGCTGGTAGAGAAATCCCCCGAGACTATTGCTATCCTCAGCGAAGGGAAGATCGTCTTTATGAACGCCGCGGGAACGGAGCTCGCCGGCATGGACGATCCTGAGGAGCTCACCGGCAAGCCTTACCTGGACTTCGTCCACCCCGACTTCCGGGAAACTGTGAGGACGAGGGTAGAAAGAGCCCTGGAGGGCGAGCCCGCGGAGCTGTTCGAGGAGAAGCTGCTCCGGCCCGATGGGAGCGCCATTGATGTCGAGGCGGTAGCGATACCTACTACCTACGAGGGCAATCCCACTGTACAGAGCATTATTAGAGACATCACCGAGCGCAAGGAGGCGGAAGAGAAGCTCCGGCAGAGTGAGGAGCGCTTCAGATCCCTTGTTCAAAACGCCACGGACATCATCACGGTACTCGAGGCCTACGGGACTATTCGTTACGAAAGCCCGGCGATCGAGCGGATTCTAGGCTACGAACTCGGGGAGCGGCTCGGGAAGAACGCCCTCGATTACATACACCCCGAGGATGTCGAGCGGGTAAAGGACTCGTTAGCTAAGGCCAAAGACAATCCCGCCGAAACTCAGGAAGCCGTGGAGTTCCGGATCCAGCACAAGGACGGCTCTTGGCGCCACGTAGAAGTAACCCGCACCAACCTACTCAACGACCCCGCAGTTGAAGGTATCGTGTCCAACGTCCGGGACATCACCGAACGCCGGCAGGCGGAGGTCAAGCTCCGAGAGGCCGAGGAGAAGTACCGCTCCATCTTCGAGAACGCTGTTGAAGGTATCTACCAGTCTACACCCGAAGGGCGCTTCATCAGCGTCAATCCTGCCCTAGCGCGTATATTTGGCTACTCCTCACCCGAGGAGATGATCGCTACGCTGACCAACATCGGGCATCAACTCTACGTCGATCCCGACCAACGTGACGAATTCGTCCGTTTGGTAGAGGAGAACCATGAGGCAACCGAGTTAGAGTCCAGAATCTACCGCAAAGACGGGAGCATCGCCTGGGTCTCCGAGAACGCACGCGCGGTGCGCGACGATGAGGGCGAGCTGCTCCACTACGAGGGCTTCTTTGAAGACATCACCGAGCGCAAGGAGGTCGAGGAATCCTTAAGGAAGAGCGAAGAGGGCCTGGCGGAAGCGCAGCGGATGGCGCACCTGGGCAGCTGGGAGTGGGACGTAAAGAGCGGCGAGGTTTTCTGGTCGGATGAGACCTTCCGCATCTACGGCTACGACCCCGAGGAGTTCGTCCCAACTCTCGAGAAGCTGATGAAGGTAGTGCATCCCGACGATCGGGAACTGGTCGAAAAGAAGATAAACGCCGCTTTTGACGAGAACGAGCCCTACGACTTCGAGCACCGCATAGTCCGACCGGACGGCGAAGAGCGGGTCGTGTATCGCCGGGCGGAGGTAGTCCTCGACGAGGAGGGCGAGCCGCTGAGGATGATCGGCACTGTCCACGACATCACCGAGCGCAAGGAGGCTGAGGAAGCGCTAAGGGAAAGCGAGGAGTTCCACCGGGCGGTGATGGAGCAAAGTGTGGAATCCATCTACCTGTTCGACCCCGAGACCAAGTGCGTCCTGGAGGCGAACGCCACGGTTCGGGAACTACTCGGGTACACCTCCGAGGAGTTCCTGAGAATGACGCTCTACGACTTCATTGTCCACGACAAGGAGGACATAGACCGGAACGTCGAGCGCAACGTCCTCGAAAGGCAACGCTACGTCGGCGAACGCGAGTACCGTCACAAAGATGGATCTACTATAGAAGTAGAGGCCAGCGCTACGATGATCCCTTACTATGGAAGAGAAGTGGTGTGCGTAGTGGTTCGGGACGTTACCGAGCGCAAGGAGCTGGAGGAGCAACTAAGGTACCAGGCGTTTCACGACTCTCTGACCGAGCTGCCCAATCGGGCCTTGTTCTTGAACCGCCTCGAACACGCCCTGGCCGCCTCGGAGCGCTCGCGAGAATCGGTCGCGGTGCTCTTCCTAGACCTGGACGACTTCAAAGTCGTCAACGACTCTATGGGACACGAGGCAGGAAACCGTTTGCTCGTCGAGACTGCCGAACGCCTGCAGACATGCGTGAGACCCGGGGACACGGTCGGGCGGATCTTCGGGGACGAGTTCGCCGTTCTGTTGCAAGCACCCGCCGACGTCGATGAAGCCCGGCAGGTCACAGAGCGGATCGTGGAACGGCTACAGAGACCCTTCAGTGTCGATGGACGGGAGACGTACGTAAGCTGCAGCGTCGGCATCACCCAGAGCGATCCCAACCAGAAAGACCAGCCAAAGGAAGTGTTGAGACGGGCGGATCTGGCCATGTACGCGGCCAAGAGCCGGGGCAAGGACGCCTACGAAGTATACAACCCAAGCATGAACGAGCGCGCCATACAGCGCATGGAGCTGGAGAACGATCTGAGGCGGGCCGTCGAGCGCGAGGAGTTCGAGGTCCACTACCAGCCTATAGTCAGGGTCTCGACTGGCGAGATCGACGGTTTCGAAGCGCTGGCGCGATGGAAGCATCCGGAGCGAGGATTCGTAGCGCCCAAGGAGTTCATCGATCTCGCCGAGGAGACCGGCCTGATACGCCCCATAGGACGTTGGGTCTTCGAAGAGGCCTGTCGGCAGGCGTGCCGGTGGCGCGAGCAGCACCCCGAGAGGAAGCTTCGGATGGGCGTAAACTTCTCGACGAGTCAGTTTACTCATATCTTGCACCCATCGACGCTCACCTCGATGCCATGACTTCGTAACAAGGCGCTTCGCTCCTTAATCTCCATCAGCAGGCCTTCGATCACCGTCTCCGCCAGTACCTCCTCCAG
>Ga0136613_10001392_pt1 | contig 12471 bp, 14 predicted proteins | sample AntDrymUQ2722106_2_FD_106649 | JGI IMG/M metagenome (GOLD analysis project Ga0136613, IMG submission 106649) | Polar desert sand microbial communities from Dry Valleys, Antarctica - metaG UQ272 (21.06) | ecosystem: Environmental > Terrestrial > Soil > Desert | place: Antarctica: Dry Valley... | reverse complement strand
CCGAAGCCGCGCATCGCGCCGCAGGGCGGGTTGTTCGTGTAGACGCTCGTCGACTCGATCAGGGCGTTCGTGACGGCGTAGGGCCCGACCGCGAACGAGGCGGCGTTGGAGGTGACGGCAGTCGAGCTCGAGGCGTAGGCGCCGCCGTCGAGGAGGATGCGCATGCGGACGTTGACGAGCTTCCCGCCGCGTGTGGCGCGGTGCTCGCACCAGATCCGGGCCGGGTGCCGGTGGATGTGCCCGACGAACGACTCCTGGCGGTTGTAGACGATCTTCACGGGACGGTTCGTGTGCAGCGCGAGCAGGGCGCCGTGCAGCTGCATCGACAGGTCCTCGCGGCCGCCGAAGGCGCCGCCCACGCCGGCCAGGTGGATCCGCACCTGCTCCGGCGGCAGGTCGAGGCACGGCGCCACCTGGTCGCGGTCGACGTGGAGCCACTGGGTCGCGACGTAGATGTCGATGCCGCCCTCGCCGTCAGGCACGGCGAGACCCGATTCCGGCCCCAGGAAGGCCTGGTCCTGGATCCCGACGTCGTAGACGCCGCTGACGCTGATCTCACCCGCCGCGTCGGGGTCGCCGTGGCGGATCGTCATGTGGCGGACGACGTTCGGGCGCGGGTCATCGAGGTAGCCGTGCGTCATCGTCGGCCGGTCGGGGTGCAGCGGCGCCTGCTCGGTCGCTCGCTCCATGTCGGTTACCGGCTCGAGCGGCTCGTACTCGATCCGGACGGCGGCGGCGGCCCGCCGCGCCTGCTCCGGCTCCTCGGCGGCGACGAGCGCCACCGCCTCGCCGAAGTAGCGCACCCGCTCGAAGGCGAGCACCGGCTGGTCCGGGAACTCGAGTCCATACGTCTTCTGTCCCGGAACGTCCTCGTGGGTGAGGACGGCATGGACGCCGGGCAGGCGCGCCGCCTCCGAGACGTCGATATCAGTGATCCGCGCGTGCGCGTGAGGGCTCCGAACAGTCTTGCCCCACAGCATCCCGGCTGCAAAGAGGTCGCTCGAGTAGGCGAACTCGCCCGTCACCTTGGGGATCCCGTCGCTCCGGCGTACCGGGTCGCCGACGCGGCAGAGCTCGAGAGTGCGGGCCGGCGCTGCACTCATTGTGGCCGAACCTTCTGAAGTTCCTGCTCATCTGCGGTTCGCTCGAATCGAAATGAGAGATCCCCGTAATCCCACCCCGGTCGATGCGGCTGTTCAAACTCTGTCCAGGCAACGACATCCTGCTGCACGTCGACGAGAGCGACGAGGGGCCAACACCCCGCTCTAAGGCACCCGTCGCATACAAGGAGAGCCACCTTCCCCGTGCGGGCGTTCAGCTGATCGGCAACCTCTCCCAGCAAGTGCCGATCCGTGATCCATTCGAGCGGAACCAGCCCGTATGCCCCTGCGAGTTCCGCGTCGAAGTACCGCTCCACGGCCGCGGCAATGTCGCGGATGCTGCGCCCGTTGACCAGCAAGTCCACGCCCTTGTACGTCTCCTGGCTTTGTTCGACCAACTCGATTCGAAGGGCGTCCGTCACGGCTGCGCGGCGAGGCGGACGGCGTCGAAGATCTTCGCGTAGCCGGTGCAGCGGCAGAGATTGCCCGAGAGCGCCTCGCGGATCTCGTCGTCGGACGGGTCGGGATTGTGTTCGAGGAGCGCGGCGGTCGTAACGACGAGGCCCGGAGTGCAGAAGCCGCACTGAACTGCACCTGCGTCGACGAAGGCCCGCTGGACACGGTGAGTGCCTTCGGCCCCGCTCAGTCCCTCCACGGTCGTGACCTCGTGGCCGGCCGCCTGCGCGGCCAGGACGAGGCATGCGCACACGAGCTCGCCGTCCAGGAGCACCGAGCACGAGCCGCACTCGCCCTGCTCGCAGGCGTTCTTCGAGCCGGGAAGGCCGAAGCCGTCCCGGAGCGCGTTCAGGAGGCTCTCGCCGGCCCAGACATCGGCCTCGCGCGACTCGCCGTTGATGGTCACCGAGATCTTCACCCTATTCACTTCACCTCACGCCGAGCACCGGTCGAGCGCGCGGCCCGCGATGACGGATAGAGCGTGCCGCCGGTACGCGGCCGTCCCGCGCACGTCGTCGATCGGCTTTGCCGCAGCTGCGACCGTCTCGGCGAAGCGTTCGCGCTCCTGCAGCGGAACGGTCACGAGCGCGGGTACCGGTCCGGCCGAGCCGTATGCCGCCCTGAGCTCCTCGCGCTCGCGGTCGACGACGACGGCGAGCGAGCAGACAGCGATCACCATCGCGTTGCGGGGGCCGACCTTCATGAACGTCTGTGGCTGCCGGCTCGGCCGGAGCCGGACCGCAAGTACGAGCTCGTCCTCCGCCAGTGTGTTGCGCTTCGGCCCGACCAGGAACTCCGTCAGCGGGAGAGATCGCACGCCCCGAACGCTCCCCAGCTCGACCTGCGCCTCTTCGATCAGGAGCGGCGGCAGAGCGTCGCCGGCCGGCGAGGCGGTGCCGAGGTTCCCGCCGATCGTGCCGCGGTTCCGGATCTGCGGAGAGCCGACGGTGCGCGCCGCCTCGGCGAGCGCCGGCAGCAGCTCGGCGAGCGGCGCTTGCATCGCCTCGGCGTAGGTGAGGCCGGCGCCGAGCCGGACTGCTCCGCTCTCTTGCGTCCAGCCGCGGAGCTCCGAGAGCTCGTTCAGATTGAGGATCGCGTCGGGCCGCGCGCGGTCGAAGTTGAGCTCCACGAGCAGGTCGGTGCCGCCCGCGATCGGTCGGGCGTCCGGTCGCTCCGCCTTGAAGCGGAGCGCCTCGTCCAGGGAGCGAGGGGTGAACACCTCCACAGCCGCAACGATACGCTCAGGCGCGATGTCGTTCCTGCTCGCACGAGCGCACGTCGTCACGATGGACGACGCGGGGACCGAGCTCGGGGACGGCTGGATCCACGTGGAGGATGGTTTCGTGGTCGCGGTCGGGGAGGGGGAGGAGCCCGCCGCGGACGAGCGCATCGAACTCGGCGGAGCTCTCGTCACGCCTGCCCTCGTCAACACACACCACCACCTCTACCAAACGCTGACACGCGCCCGGGCGCCGCAGGGGACGCTCTTCGAGTGGCTCGTGGAGCTCTATCCGATCTGGTCGCGTCTCGATGCCGAGGCCGAGTACGCGGCGGCGCGGGTCGGGCTGGCGGAGCTCGCGCTGTCTGGTTGCGGAACGGTGTTCGACCATCACTACGTCTTCCCGCGCGGGCGAACGGGCCTGATCGAGGCGGAGCTGCAGGCCGCGAGCGAGCTCGGTGTTCGCCTCGTTGCCTCCCGCGGCTCGATGGATCTCGGCGAGTCGCAGGGCGGGCTCCCACCGGACTCGGTCGTCGAGTCGATCGATGCGATCCTTGAGGACACGCAGCGGCTGGCTCGCCACCATCAGCAGGGAGCCGGCGCGCGCGTCCAGATCGCGGTCGCTCCGTGCTCTCCGTTCTCCGTCACCGGCGAGCTGATGAGGGAATCGGCCGCGCTCGCCCGCGAGCTGGGGCTGCAGCTTCACACCCATCTCGCGGAGACGGTCGAGGAGGAGCAGTTCTGCCGCGAACGCTTCGGCTGCTCGCCCGTCGAGTATCTCGAGCAACTCGGTTGGCTCGCAGGCGACGTCTGGTGCGCGCATTGCGTACACCTCTCCGGCTCGGAGATCGACCGCTTCGCGGCGACCGGCACCGGCGTCGCGCACTGCCCGACCTCGAACCTGCGGCTGGGCGCGGGGATCGCGCCCGTGCGGTCGATGCTCGACGCCGGAGTGCGCGTCGGGCTCGGTGTCGACGGCTCGGCTTCGAACGAGCGAGGCGACCTCCTGTTCGACGTCAAGCAGGCGCTGCTCGTCGCGCGCGCTGGTGGCAGCCCCCGGGCGCTCACGCCGAGGGAGGCGCTCCACTTGGCGACACGCGGCGGCGCCTCCGTCCTCGACCGGGATGACATCGGGTCGCTCGAGCCTGGCAAGTGCGCCGATCTCGCCGTCTGGCGGACGGACGGGCTCGAGCTCGGCGGCGCCGCGGATCCCCTCGACGGACTCGTCCTCTCGGCACCGCACCGGGTCGACCGGCTCTACGTCGGCGGCGAGCTCGTCGTCGACGAAGGCGCGCTCGTCCGGGCCGACGAACGAGAGCTCGCTCGACTCCATCGGGTCCAGGCACGAAGATTCGCCGCGTGATCTCGCTCTCGACCCACGTCCTCGATACCGGCGCGGGCGCGCCGGCGCCGGGCGTGCTCGTCACGCTCCATCGGGGCGAGCGGGTGGTCTCGGAGCAGCGGACGGACACGGACGGCCGCTCACGCCTGGCGGACGAGCTCGAGCCCGGCACCTATCGGCTCGTGTTCCACCCGCCGTCGCAGTTCTTCCGCCGCGTCGAGCTCGAGGTCGAGCTCGAGCACGGCCATTACCACGTCCCGCTCCTCGTCTCCCCCTACTCGTGCACGAGCTACCGCGGCAGTTGACCGTCGCCGAGCTCGAGGAGCTCTTCGAGGGCCGAACGGTGCTCGTCGAGCGGCTCGCCGGTCTCGAGGATCCGCTGGAGCGGGCGAACGAGGTGCTCGCGGAGCTCTCCGAGGAGGAGAAGATCGAGGCGTTGAACGCGCATCCGGCGATCGGAGCGCGGACAGGCCTCTCCGAGCGCTCGGCGGCTGAGCAGGGCAACGACGCCGAGGCTGCGGTGCTCACCGAGCTCGCCTACCAGAACCAGGTCTACGAGGAGAAGTTCGGCTTCCGCTTCGTCGTCTTCGTCGACCGGCGGCCGAAGGTGGAGATCCTCGACGTGCTCCGCGACCGGCTCGCCCGGTCGCGGGAGGAGGAGCTCGACACCGCTGTTCGCGAGCTCGTCGCGATCGCGAGGGCCAGATGGGAGCAGCAGGGTTGGACGCGGACTACCTGAGAGAGCTCGGAGATCTCGTGCTCCGGTTCCTGCACGTGGTCGCGGGGATCGCGTGGATCGGAGCCTCCTTCTACTTCATCAGGCTCGACCTGGGTCTGGCCCCGCCCAGCGAGCGTTCCGACATCGACGAGGGCGTCGCCGGTGAGTACTGGGGCGTCCACGGCGGCGGCTTCTACCACTCCAAGAAGTACCAGGTCGCGCCGCGCGTGCTGCCCGAGCCGCTGCATTGGTTCAAGTGGGAGGCCTATACGACCTGGCTCTCGGGGTTTGCGCTCCTCGTCCTCCTCTACTGGTCGGATGCGGACACGCGCCTGATCGATCCAGGGGTCGCGGAGCTCACGGCCTGGGAGGCAATCGCGGCTTCGGCAGGTTTGCTCCTGGGCGGCTGGCTCGTCTACGACGCCGCCTGCCGCCTACTGCGGAACGATGTGGCCGTCGCGATCACGACCGCGCTGCTCGTCGTCGGAGTCGCCTGGGTCTCGGGCGAGCTGTTTGCTGCCCGCGCCGCCTACCTGCAGGTTGGCGCCGTGCTCGGCACGATCATGGCGGCCAACGTCCTGGCGGTGATCATCCCGGCGCACCGGGAGCTCGTGCGGGCGAAGGAGGAGGGCCGCGAGCCGGATCCTGCGCCGGGGCTGCGTGCGAAGCAGCGATCCGTGCACAACAACTACCTGACGCTGCCGGTCGTCTTCGCGATGCTCGCCGGCCACTTCCCGCTGACGTTCGGCAGCGACCGGGCCTGGCTCGTCCTGCTCGCGATCTTCGCGATCCTCGTCGTCGTCCGGCACTTCTTCAACCTGATGCATCGCGGGCGGATGCCGCTCCTCCTGCTGGGCGCGGCGGCGGCTGGGGCCGTCGCGCTTGCTTTCGCGCTCGCGCCCGACGACGAACCTGTGGCCATTCTCTTCGAAGGCGTCTCGGACGGGCAGGCGGAGCTGGTCGTAATCGATCGTTGCCGCTCCTGTCACGTCGGGAGCTCCGCGCCGCTCGGCGTCAGTCTCGAGACGATCGACGAGATGAGGCTGCGGGCGGAGGACATCGCGCGGCAAGTGCAATCGAGGGCGATGCCGCCCGGCAACGTGACGGGGATCACCGATCACGAACGCGAGCTCCTGATCGCCTGGGCCGGCGGAGCGCGATAGGTTCCCGCCATGCTCGAGATCGAGGCCGCCGGCTTCCGCTTTCTCGCACGCTGGGAGGACGAGCTGGCGCCCAACACCGTCGCTGCGTTCAAGGCGATCCTGCCGCTCGAGGACAGGATCATCCACTGCCGCTGGAGTGGCGAGTCGAACTGGATCCCGTGGGGCGACCGCGACCTCGGCATCGGGCCCGAGAATGCGACGAGCTACCCGCACCCGGGTGAGCTCGCGCTCTACCCCGGCGGTCAGAGCGAGACGGAGCTGCTCTTCCCGTACGGCTACTGCAGCTTCGCGAGCAAGGCCGGGCACCTCTGGGCGAACCACTTCGCAACGCTCGTCGAGGGGCAGGAGCAGCTGAAGGAGCTCGGCCGGCTGACGCTCTGGGAGGGCGCGCAGCCGATCTCCTTCCGCGAGGTCTGACGACGGCCGTCGAGCTCGTCTACGAGACGCACTCGATCAGCGTCGACAACGAGCGAGGCATCGCGACCGGTTGGCTGGACGGCGAGCTTTCGGAGCGTGGTCGCGGGCTGGCGCGCGCGCTCGGCGAGCGGCGGCGCGATGCCGACGTCGTCTACACGTCCGACCTCGGCCGTGCCGTCGAGACCGCTGAGATCGCCTTCGGTGGCACCGGAATCACCGTGCGGCTCGACCGGCGCCTGCGGGAGTGCGACTACGGCGAGCTGAACGGCCGGCCGGCGCGGGAGGTCGAGTCGGCGCGCGCGGCTCATGTCGACGAGCCGTTTCCGGGTGGGCAGAGCTACCGCGACGTGGTCGAGCAGACGCGCGGGCTCCTCGACGACATCGTCGCCGGGCATGACGGGCAGCGGGTCGTGGTGATCGCGCACTCGGCGAACCGGTGGGCGCTCCAGCACCTCCTCGAAGGCACGCCCCTCGAGGAGCTCGTCGTCGCGCCGTTCGAGTGGCAGGAAGGGTGGATCTACCGGCTCAGCTGACGGAGCGTCCGCTCGAGCGCATCGACAGCGAGCGCGATGTCGACGGGCGAGCTCAGCTCGTCCGGCGAGTGGCTGACGCCGCCGTTCAGGCTGCGGACGAAGAGCATGGCGCTCGGCACACCAGCCGCAGCGAGGATGCCCGCGTCGTGGCCGGCGCCCGAAGGCAGCTCGACGACGGGAACGCCGAGCTCCTCGAGCGCGGCGCGAACGGCCCCACGGACGTGCTCGTCCATCTCCACGGGCTCGACGCGCAGCACGGGCTCGAAGCCGATCGCCGCGACGAGCCGGTCGAGCCGGTCGCGATCGGGCGCGCGCGCATCGATGCTGAAGGTCACGGAGGCGGGGATGACGTTGACGCCGCCGGGCTCGACGGCTAGCCGACCCACGGTTGCGACTGCGTCGGTGATCCCCAGAGCGGCGGCGCGGATCGCGAGCACCCGCTCGGCAGCGGCGACGAGCGCATCGTCGCGGTCGTCCATCGGCGTCGTTCCCGCATGCCCGGCGCGGCCGGTCACCGTCACCTCTCCGCGCGCATAACCGACGATTGCGGGCACCACCGCGAGCGGTGCGACCGCCCGGTCGAGCCGCGGGCCCTGCTCGATGTGGAGCTCGACCCACGCTCCCGGCAGGTCACCGCTCTCCACCCGCGCGCGGCTGCCGAGGCAGCCGACCTCCTCGCCGCGGAACGAGACGACGGCGAGCGTCCGCTCCTGCGGCCCGAGCCGCTCGACCGCCTCGATGCCTGCAACGACGCCGAGTGCTCCGTCGAAGCGGCCGCCCGCCGGCACCGAGTCGAGGTGGGAGCCGGTCCAGAGCTCCAGCAGCTCGAGGCGCCGGCCGCGGAGGCGTCCGATCAGGTTCCCCGCGGTGTCGTAGTCCGCCTCGAGGCCCGCCTCGGCCATCCAGCCGGCGGCGATGGCCAGCGCCTCGTCCTCGGCGGGCGAGTATGCAGGCCGGTTCGCGCCGGGCCCGTCCCCGATCGCGTACAGCTGCTCCAACCGCTCGAGGATCCGCACGGGGAGGAACGTACTACTGCAGGGGACTACTGCGGCGGTGGCCTCAGGCCTGCCTGATCCAGCTCCGCCCGCACGAGCGCGTCGTAGCGGCCTGCCTCGAGGTCGCCGAGCGGATCGCGCGTGTACGCAAGGAGCGCCCCGTAGGGGAGCGAGAACGCGGCCCGCATCGCAACGAGTCGCCGCCGCTCCTCCGACGGCAGTGCGAGCACGCGCGCGGCTGCGTTCAGCCGCCGGACCCGGCGAACCCGCGGCGGCACGGCCCACAGGAGGAGGAGCGCGGCCGGCAGCCCGAACACGACCAGTCCGAGCAGGTCAGCCAGGTCGTGCGCCGCGCCCGCCCCGCCGCGCCCGAGATCCTGCACCTCGCCCCCGGAGCCCTCACCTGCTCCACGGAGGGCATCGCCGATGTCATCTCCCACGAACGGCGCTCCGTCGAGCGCCTCGGCGGCCGACTCGAAGCCGCCCGTGACGGCGCCGCCGGCGCTCTCCACACCCTCGCCGAGCACGGCCAGCTTGTCGACGGCGTCGTGGACTTCGAGGCCGATCTTGGCGAAGAGGGCAAGACCGAGCACGACGGCGAGGTCACGGGCGATCAGGCCGAGGCGCTGCAGCGGAGGATCGGGATAGAGGCGCATGCCCGGCCCCTACCCGCCCGTCACGGTCGCGCAACGAGCCGAGGAGCAACCAGCCCACGACGGGGAACACGGCCGCAAGTCCGAAAGCGGCACGCCATGACGACCACGAGACGGTGGCCGCGAAAGCGATCGGCGCCACCACGCCGACGGCCGAGAGAACCGTTTGTTGCAGCCCGATCGCCGCACCGCTCCGCCGACCCCCGATCTCCGCGGCGATCGTGAACGAGAGGCCGTTCCACGCCATCGAGAGGCCCGTCGTGACGACGAGGAGCGGGACGAGGACCGATTCCGGCGCGTCGGCGAGTGTCGCAACGAACGCAAGTGCGATCGCGACCGCGATACCGACGAGCCTGAGCGGGCGCACGCGCGCCCGCAGGGTGTCCGACCAGCGGCCGACACCGATCCGCAGGCCGGCTGCTACCACCTGCCCGGCGGCGAGCACCGCTGCTGCCGACCCCGTCGACCAACCACGCGCGTCGACGAGGAAGAGGACGAGGAAGCTCATCGTCGCGATCTGGGCGACCAGGTAGAAGCCGCTCCCGCCGCACAGGAGCCAGAGTGCGCGATCGTGAAGGCTCGAATCGACCTCGTCGACACCGACGTGCTCGGCCACCCCTGTTCTCAACACGAGTGCGCCTCCGATCGCGCCGGCAAGGACGAAACCCGCCAGGAAGAGGAATCCGGCCCGGGACCCGCCGAGCAGCGGCAGCACGAGGGCCGCGATCCCGCCGCCGATCGGCACAGCGGTCTGCCGCACTCCGAGCGCCAGCCCCCGTTCGTCCGCGGCGAACCAGCGCATGACCGCGCGGCCGCTGCCGGATTGCACGCTCCCACCGGCCACTCCCGCCAGCAGGAGCAGCACCACGAGCCAAGCGAAGCTGGGCGCGAACGCTGCACCCGCGAGCAGGCTCGCGCAGACTCCGAGCCCCCCGGCGAGGGTCCAGCGCTCGCCCCACCGATCGACCGCGAAGCCCCACGGCAGCAGGGCAAAGGTCAGCCCGATCCATTCGGCGGCGAGGACGACGCCCACTTCCGTGAGCGACAGGTCGTAGCGGTCGCGCAACGCGGGTGCGAGGACGGCGACGGCGAACGAGATCGCCGAGAAACTCGCCTGCGCCGCCGTTCCGGCCGCAAGGACGGCCCAGCGGTAGCTCACGAGCGCGCTAGAGGCCGAACGGGTTGAGCGGGCGCGAGCCGGTGTTCAGGATCACGCTCTTCGTCTCGAGGTAGAGCTCGAGCGAGTCGAGTGCCAGCTCTCGCCCGAAACCGGACTGCTTGTAGCCCCCGAACGGAATCCCGGGAAAGGCCGTGTACGGCATGTTGATGCCGACGGTGCCGGCCTTGATCCGGCTTGCGATCCGGTGTCCCCTCGCGGGATCGCCCGTCCAGACGCTCGCCATCAGCCCGTACCTGACGTCGTTCGCGATCCGGATCGCATCCTTCTCGTCCTCGAACGGGATGATCGTGACCACCGGGCCGAAGACCTCTTCCTGCGCAATGGTCGAACTGTTGTCTATTCCGGCAACAACGGTCGGCGGGTAGAACGCGCCATTCTCCCCGGGCTGAGCTGCTGAAAATTGGCCTCCCGTCAGCACCTCGGCGCCCTGCTCGCGTGCGCTCTCGACGAAGGCGTGCACCTTGTCCCGGTGCGACGTCGAGATGAGCGAGCCCATCTGCGTGTCGGCGGCGAGCGGGTCGCCCGTCTTCACTGCTTGCGCCTTCTCGGTGAACTGCGACACGACCTCGTCGTAGGCGGAGCGCTCGACGAGCACACGAGAGCGCGCCTCGCAGCTCTGGCCGGCCGAGTAGTAGATCGACCAGACGGCGCTCGGGATCGCCGAGGCGAGGTCGGCGTCAGCGAAGAGCAGGTTCGGGCTCTTGCCGCCGAGCTCGAGCGTCAGGCGCTTGATCGGGTCGGAGCAGAGCCGCATCACCTCCCCGCCCGTCTTCGTCGAGCCGGTGAACGCGACCTTGTCGACCTCTGGATGCTTGACGAGGTAGGCGCCCGTCGTCGGGCCGTCGCCGGGAACGACGTTGATCGCACCCGCGGGAAAGCCGACCTCGGTCGCGAGCTCGGCCAGGCGTAGTGCGGTGGCCGGCGTCTGCGGATCGGGCTTGAGCACGAGGGCACAGCCCGCGGCGAGTGCGGGCGAGAGCTTCCACGTCGCCATCAGCAGCGGGTAGTTCCACGGGACGATCTGGGCGGCGACCCCCACCGGCTCCTTGAGCGTGTACGAGAGCAGCGAGCCGCCGATCGGGTTCGAGCGGCCCGAGATCGAGGCGATCGCGGAGGCGAAGAAGCGGTAGTTCTCGACAGCCCCCGCGATCTCGGCCTTGACCGAGGCGATCGCCTTGCCGACGTTGCGGGCCTCGAGCTCCGCGAGCTCGTTCCGATTCGCGTCGATCGCGTCTGCGAGTGCGTGCAGGAGGCGGGAGCGCTCGCTCGCCGGCGTCTTGCCCCAGGCGCCGTCGAGCGCGCCCCGGGCGGCGGCGACGGCTCGGTCGACCTCGGCCTCGCCGGCGAGCTGGGCGCTGCCGAAGGTCTCGCCGGTCGCGGGCTCGGTCAGCTCGCGCGTCTCTGCGCCCTCGACGGTCTCCCCGTCGATGAAGAGCCCGAACTCGCGTGTGGTGGCGACCGCCATCGCGCTGGATGCTAGCCTGCCGGCGGTCAGTTTGAGGATCCCGTGTCTTCGAACGGCCTCTTCGGCGGGGACTTGCCCCTGCTTCGCGTCTAGCCGCTATGGCCCTCCGGCAGTCGAGCGACGAGCGCTTCTGTAACGAACGGTTGACACTCCCGTCACCCGGCCGCTGCTAGCCCGCGGCCGCTCGTCTCTGAGACCAGTTCGGCCCGCGCGGCGCTCAGGCGTCCCTAACCGCCGCCTCATGCCTCCGGCAGCCCCTCCCACTCAGACGAATCAACGACAAGCCGATCGACGACCGCGACTCGCCCTACGCGAGAGCGTCGGCGATACGTCCGGCGATCGCGGCGATGGCACGCCCCGGCGCCGAGCCTGGTGCAGCGAGCATGACCGGCGGCCCATGCGCGACTGCCGGGTCGAGCGGGATCGAGCCCAGGCATTCCAAGCCGAGCGACCAGATCGAACGGTCGGGCGAAACCTCGCCGAAAACGGAGATCGCCTCGCCGCAGTGCGGGCAGAGCAGCGTTGCCATGTTCTCGACGCCGCCGAGGACACGGGTGCCTGTGTCGGCGAAGAGCTCGAGGACGCGCTTCGCGTCCAGGTGCGAGACGTCCTGGGGGCCGACGACGACGAGCGCCCCGTCGAGCGGGAGCAGGCGGACGATCTGCTGCTGGACGTCGGCCGTTCCGGGTGGCAGGTCGACCAGGAGGTAGTCGAGCGTTCCCCAATCGGTCTCATGCACGAGTTGGCGGAGCACGAGCTCGACGGACACCGAGGGGAGCGAGAGAGCCTGATCCTCGCCGAGCAGGAAGCCGATCGACATCAGCCGGAGCCCGTGCACCTCCACCGGCGGCAGGGAGATCGGCCGGCCGAGCCGCCACAGCTGGAGCTCGCGTGCGCGCTCCGTGCGCTTCAGCCCCACCATGAGGGGGATGTCCGGCCCGTAGAGATCGGCGTCGAGCACACCCACGGTCGAGCCGCGCGCCGAGAGGGCGAGCGCGAGGTTGAGCGTCAGCGTCGACTTGCCGACGCCGCCCTTGCCGCTCGCGATCGCGACGACGCGCCGGGCGGGTGAGGAGCCACTCACAGGTCTGCCTCTAAGCCTGTGAGTGGGGGAGGGGGCGTGGGGAAACCGGGAGGTTCCCCCACACAAGACAGGAAGAAGGGGTTCGTGGGGGAAACATGGTTTCCCCCACGGGAGCGGACCGAAGGCGCGCGACGCTCACGAGCGCT
>Ga0136613_10001391_pt1 | contig 12482 bp, 8 predicted proteins | sample AntDrymUQ2722106_2_FD_106649 | JGI IMG/M metagenome (GOLD analysis project Ga0136613, IMG submission 106649) | Polar desert sand microbial communities from Dry Valleys, Antarctica - metaG UQ272 (21.06) | ecosystem: Environmental > Terrestrial > Soil > Desert | place: Antarctica: Dry Valley... | reverse complement strand
TCGACCCGCTGATCCGGCGCGACATGCAGAACGAGGTCATCCGTCTGCACCACGAGCTCAACAAGACCATGGTCTTCGTCACCCACGACCTGCAGGAGGCGCTCAAGCTCGGCGACCGGATCCTGATCATGCGCGACGGCGCGATGGTCCAGGTTGGCCGCCCGGACGAGGTGGTCGGCGCTCCGGCCGACGACTACGTGCGCGACTTCGTCAGCGACGTGCCGAGGTCGCACGTGCTGACGCTGCGCTGGGTGATGCGCGACCCACGACCGGAGGAGTCGCTGGAGGGTCCGGTCATGGGCCCGGACACGGTGGTCAAGAACGCCGCGCACCGGGTGCTGGCCTCAGCGCATCCGGCCCGTGTCGTCGCCGGCGACCAGCTGCTCGGCGTGGTCGACCGCGAGGACATCCTGCGGGTCATCGTCGCGGAGGAGTCGCCATGACCGCGGACCATCTCGACATTGCCCTTGTGCGGCGGTTTCACCGGACCTGTCCGCGTGCCCTGGGGGCAACCTCCTCCGGGGTCGTGACGTTGCCCCCTGAGCGCAGATTCCTTCGGCGTGTCGAGCGGCGTGTCCACGCGCCCGGGGGGCAAAGCCGACCTGGGGAGGCGAACCCGTGACCGCCGTTGCGGAGCGGCCGGCCGCGCCGGCCGCCCCCGAACCGCCACCCACAGCCCAACAGCAGCAGCGCGATCCGGTACGGCGTACCGGCGTGTTGCTGGCAGCGATCCTCGGGATCTGGGCGCTCGGCTGGGCACTGTTCAAGGGCACGGCGACCCTGCCGCTCGGGCGGGCCACCCTCACCGACTTCCAGCGCAGCCTCAACGATCTGCGGGATGCCTTCGATGCCGCCCGCGACAGCAACTTCTTCCTGGAAACCGTCGTCGGCGGTGCCAGCGACGGACTGGAAGCGCTGGTCACCGCAGCCCAGAATCTGCTCAGTCAGCCCGCCTTCCCGCGGCCGGTGCCGGAGATTGGGTGGCTCGGGGTGCTCGCCGTTGCCGCCTGGATCGCCTATGCCCTGGCCGGTGTGCGCTCCACCATCCTCGTCGTGGTCAGCTTCCTGGCCTTCGGTGTGTTCGGGTTCTGGACCGAGAGCATCGACCTTCTCATCATCACGTTCACCGCCGTACTGATCAGCGTGGCGGTCGGGATCCCGCTGGCGATCGCGATGGCCCGCAGTCGCACCGTCACGACGGTCGTCACACCCGTGCTCGACGTGATGCAGACGATGCCGTCCTTTGTCTACCTGCTTCCGCTGGTCCTGCTCTTCAGCATCGGGCCGTCCGCCGCTGTCGTCGCCACATTGATCTACGCACTGCCGCCGGTCGTCCGCATCACCGCGCACGGTCTGCGCACGGTCGCGCCGTCCACGATCGAGGCGACCACCTCGATGGGGTCGACCCGGGCACAGCTGCTGCGCAAGGTGCAGCTGCCGATGGCCAAGCAGACGATCATCGTCGGGGTCAACCAGACGATGATGGCCGCGCTGTCGATCGCGACCATCGCCGCGCTGATCGACGGGCCGGGGCTCGGCGAGCCGGTGATCGAAGCACTGCAGACCCTCGACATCGGCACCGCGTTCGTGAGCGGACTGTGCATCGTGATCATCGCGATCATGCTCGACCGCACGACGACGGCAGCCAGCGAACGGGCCGAGGCCGAACGCCGGACCGCGGTGCACGATCCGCGTCGTCGGCGGGCAGCCCTCATCGGCGGTGGTGTCGTGGCGGCGGTCGCTGTGTACCTGTCGCGCAGCTATCTCTGGGCCGCTGACCCCGACACGCTGCCGGACCTGGGTCGGCCGCTGGCCGATGCGGTCGGGTCCGCGACCGAGTGGTTCACCGACACTTTCGGCCAGCTGACCGGGGCGATCAAGGACGGGTTCACCTACGGGCTGCTCAACCCGTTCCAGTCCCTTCTTGCCGACTCGCCCTGGTGGCTGGTGGCTGCGGCGCTCCTCGCCGTGGCGTTCCTGATCGGCGGCTGGCGCCCTGCGTTGACGACCGCGGTCTGCCTGGCCGTCATTTTCGGCGTCGGTCTCTGGCAGGACTCGATGGTCACCCTGGGGATGACCCTTGTCGCGACCGTTCTCGTGATGATCCTCGCTGTCGTTTTCGGCGTGTGGATGGGACGCAGCAAGCGGGCCGATACCGCGCTCCGACCGCTGCTCGACGCGGGGCAGACGATCCCCCCGTTCGTCTACCTCGTACCGGCGCTGGCGCTGTTCGGGCCCAGCCGCTTCACCGCCATCGTCGCCGCGATCGTCTATGCCGGCCCGGCTGCGATCAAGCTCGTCGCAGACGGAATCCGGGGCGTCGCGCCGACAACTGTCGAGGCGGCTCGATCCGCCGGCTCGAGCACGTTCCAGATCATCACCAAGGTGCAGTTGCCGATGGCGCGCGGCGCTCTCGTACTGGCCTCCAACCAGGGTCTGCTCTACGTGCTGTCGATGGTCGTCATCGGCGGTCTCGTGGGAGGTGGCGCCCTCGGATACACCGTGGTCAGCGGCTTCTCCCAGGCTCAGCTGTTCGGCAAGGGGCTCGCCGCCGGCATCGCGATAGTGGCGCTCGGCATCATGCTCGACCGGATAACACAGCACGCCGCCGCCCGTCAGGGGCGGCGCTGAACACCTGCACGCCTCCGCCCTTCGGGCGTCGGTGACTACCCGCCGGCCGGCGTACCGGCCGTGAAAGGAGAGCTAGTGAGAACAGGAAGAGCACGAGTTGTCAGGCTCGCCGCACTCATCGCGGCCGGCAGTCTCGTCGTCGCCGCATGCGGCGGCGGCAATATCGAGGAGGCCCCGGCCGCGCAGGAGGGCGACGCGGAATGCGGCGACTTCAACATCGCCATCAACCCCTGGGTCGGTTACGAGGCGTCGGCGCACGTCGTCGGCTACGTCGCGGCAACCGAACTCGGCTGCAACGTCGAGTACAAGTCGCTCAAGGAGGAGGTGGCCTGGCAGGGCTTCGGCAGCGGCGAAGTGGATGTCGTCATCGAGAACTGGGGCCACGACGACCTCAAGCAGAAGTACATCGAGGAGCAGGGCACCGCACAGGACGCCGGGCCGAACGGCAACGTCGGCGTGATCGGCTGGTACCTGCCGCCGTGGATGGTCGAGGAGTACCCCGACATCACCGAGTGGGAGAACCTCAACAAGTACGCCGAGATGTTCAGGACCTCGGAGTCCGGCGACAAGGGCCAGCTGCTCGACGGTGACCCGTCGTTCGTCACGAACGACGAGGCGCTGGTGCAGAACCTCGGCCTGAACTTCACAGTGGTCTATGCCGGCAGCGAACCGGCGCTGATCCAGGCGTTCCGGCAGGCCGAGGAGAACCAGGAACCGCTGCTCGGCTACTTCTACGCCCCGCAGTGGTTCCTGTCCGAGATCGCGCTGGTCAAGGTCAACCTGCCGCCGTATGAGGAGGGCTGCGACGCCGACCCCGAGACAGTGGCGTGCGACTACCCCGAGTACATCCTGGACAAGATCGTGGCCACCGACTTCGCGGAGTCCGGCAGTCCGGCGTACGACCTGGTAGCCAACTTCGAATGGACCAACGACGATCAGAACCTGGTCGCGAAGTACATCGCCGAGGACGGGATGGACCCCGAGGACGCCGCAGCGCAGTGGGTCGAGGACAACCCCGACGTGGTCGAAGGCTGGCTCGGCTAGCAGCACCCGCCGCCGCGCCACACGCAACTCAGGAGGTAGGCGAATGCAGGTAGTGGTCATCGGGGCCGGCGTGGTTGGAGCTGCCGTCGCCGAGGAGATGTCGGCGCTGGGCTGGACAGACGTCACGGTGCTCGACCAGGGTCCGCTGTTCGCCACCGGCGGATCGAGTTCGCACGCCCCCGGTCTGGTCTTCCAAGCCAACCCGTCGAAGACGATGACCGAACTCGCTCGCTACACCGTCGAGAAGTTCTGTGGGCTGGAGTACGACGGACAACCGGGCTTCCTGCAGGTCGGCGGCTTGGAGGTGGCCACGACTCCGGAGCGGCTGGCCGACCTGCACCGCCGGCACGGCTGGCTGACCTCGTGGGGGGTCAGCAGCCGGGTCGTCTCGGCGGAGGAATGCGCCAAGCTGCACCCGCTGCTCGACCCGGAGCGGATCCTTGGGGGCCTGCACACACCGACCGACGGCCTGGCCAACCCGGTCACTGCGGTCAGCGCGCAGGCCAAGGTAGCCGAAGGGCGTGGCGTGCGCTTCGTCGGCGACTGCGAGGTCCTCGATGTCCGGGTCGAGGACGGCCGGGTCCGTGGCGTCGAAACGACGCAGGGTGGGTTCAGCGCGGACATCGTGGTCTGCTGCGCCGGCATCTGGGGGCCATCGGTCGCCGCCATGGTCGGCATGACGCTGCCGCTCACACCGCTGGCGCACCAGTACGCGTGGACGACTGCAGTGCCGGAGCTGGATCGAATCGACACCGGCGTCCCGAGGCCGATCTTGCGCCACCAGGACCATGACCTGTACTACCGCGAGCGCGGCGACCAAGTCGGGATCGGCTACTACGGTCACGACCCGATGCCGGTCGACCCGTCCGAGATCACCCGGCGCGAAGACGCCACAGTGATGCCGAGCATCCGGGAATTCACGCCTGCGGACTTCGAGCCGGCATGGGAGGAATCGCTGCGGCTCATGCCGTCGTTGCGTGAGGCCGAGCTGGGCGAGGGCATCAACGGTCTGTTCTCCTTCACCACCGACGGCATGCCGCTCATCGGAGAATCGCCGGACGTCCGCGGGTTCTGGGTCGCCGAGGCTGTCTGGGTCACCCACGCCGCCGGTGTCGGCCGCGCCCTCGCCGAGTGGATAGTCACCGGCTCGCCGTCGGTCGACCTGCACGACTGCGACGTGAACCGCTTCGAGCCCCACCAGCTGGGGCCGGACTACGTGTTGGCGCGCGGCTGCCAGAACTTCGTCGAGGTGTACGACGTACTGCACCCGCTGCAGCCGATGGAACATCCGCGGCCGCTGCGCACCAGCCCGTTCAACCCGCGTCAGGTCGATCTGGGCGCGGTGTTCCTCGAGGCGAGCGGCTGGGAGCGGCCGCAGTGGTACGCCGCGAACGAGCACCTGCTCGACGGTCGCGCCATCGCCACCCCGAACGACTGGGCTGCCCGCTACTGGTCGCCGATCGTCGGCGCCGAGGCACAGGCGACCCGGGAGCGGGTCGCGCTCTACGACATGACCGCCTTGAAGCGGATCGAGATCACCGGCCCCGGTGCGACGGCGTACCTGCAACGGTTGACGACCGGCAACGTCGACAAGTCCGTCGGGTCGGTCACGTACTGCCTGCTGTTGGACGAGCGCGGCCGAATCCGCAGCGACGTGACGGTTAGCCGGCTCGGCGCGGACCACTATCAAGTGGGCGGGAACGGCGCTCTGGACGTCGACTGGTTCCTTCGCCACCTCCCGGACGACCGCAGCGTCGAGGCCCGGGACATCACCGCGGGTACGTGCTGCCTCGGCGTCTGGGGCCCGCAGGCCCGCGACCTGCTCCGGGCGGTTTCGCGCGACGACTTCGGCTTTGGCTACTTCCGGGGCAGGCAGCTCGCCGTCGGCATGGTTCCAACCACCGCGCTGCGGCTGTCCTACGTCGGCGAACTCGGATACGAGCTGTACACCACAGCCGACATGGGACTGAAGCTCTGGGACACCCTGTGGGAGGCCGGTGCGGACTTCGGCGTCTTCGCCGGCGGTCGCGGGGCTTTCACGAGTCTGCGGCTGGAGAAGGGCTACCGCTCGTTCGGCGCGGACATGACGTGGGACCACTATCCAGCCGAAGCCGGGCTCGGGTTCGCCGTCCGAATGGACAAGGGCGACTTCCTCGGCCGTACGGCGTTGCTCGACGCTCCACTGCGCTCGCGCCTCTGCTGCCTGACGATCGCCGACCCGACCAAGGTAGTCGTCGGCAAGGAGCCGGTGTACGACGGGGATCGCTGCGTCGGCTACGTCACCAGCGCGGCCTACGGCTACACGGTCGGGCTAGGGATCGCCTACTCCTGGCTGCCGGTGGAACTGAGCCAACCCGGGACGTCTGTCCACATCGGATATTTCGACGAGCGCATCCCGGCTACGGTCGCCGCCGAGCCGCTGTTCGACCCCGATATGACACGGTTGCGGTCGTGACAAGCTCATGACCTGGCAGCTGACCCCACGACTCCCTGCGCAACCCGATTTCCTGTGGGCCGAGGCAGAGCCCAAGGCGTCCTACGACGTCATCATCGTCGGCGCGGGCGGGCACGGCCTGGCGACCGCCTACTACCTCGCGAAGAACCACGGCATCACGAACGTCGCTGTCCTCGAGCGCGGGTGGCTGGCCGGCGGGAACATGGCCCGCAACACAACGATCATCCGGTCGAACTACCTGTGGGACGAGAGCGCCGGGATCTACGAGCATGCGCTGAAACTGTGGGAGGGCCTGGAGGCCGATCTTGATTGCGAGGTGGCCTTCAGCCAGCGAGGCGTACTGAACCTCGCGCACAGCCTGGGCGACGTCCGCGAGGGACGCCGACGTGTCAACGCCAACCAGCTCAACGGCGTGGACGCCGAATGGCTCACGCCGGAGGACGTGCAGAAGATCGCACCGATCCTCAACATTTCCACCGACGTGCGGTATCCGGTGCTGGGCGCGACGTTCCAGCCGCGCGCCGGGATCGCCAAGCACGACTGGGTCGCCTGGGGATACGCACGGGCGGCCCACGCGATGGGGGTGGATCTGATCCAGGGCTGCGAGGTCACCGGCGTCCTCCGCGAGGGCGACCGGGTGGTCGGCGTGGACACCGTGAGCGGACCGATCAGGGCCGGTCGAGTGGCGCTGGCCGCGGCCGGGCACAGCAGTGTCATCACAGCATCCCTCGGCCTGCGGTTGCCGCTGCAGAGCTTCCCGTTGCAGGCATTGGTGTCCGAACTGCTGGAGCAGGTGCTGGACACAGTGGTGATGTCCAACGCCGTGCATGTCTACGTGTCGCAGGCGCACAAAGGGGAGCTGGTCATGGGGGCCGGCATCGACGGCTATGTCGGTTATGGCCAGCGCGGCTCGTTCCCGGTGATCGAGCATCAGATGGCGGCCGCGATCGAGCTGTTCCCCATCTTCGCCCGCGCTCACGTGCTTCGGACGTGGGGCGGGATCGTTGACGTTTCCCCAGACGCATCACCGATCGTCGGGTTGACGCCGTTCGAGGGTCTCTACGTCAACTGTGGTTGGGGGACCGGCGGTTTCAAGGCCACACCCGGTATCGGCTGGGTGTTCGCGGACACGATCGCGAACGACCGGCCGCATCCGCTGGCCCAGCCGTTCGCGCTGGCCCGGTTCGCCGACGGCGCGCTGATCGACGAGCACGGCGCGGCCGCCGTCGCGCACTGATGCTGAGGATTCCCTGCCCGTGGTGCGGCCCGCGCGATGAGACCGAGTTCTGCTACGGCGGCCAGGCGCACGTCCCGTACCCAGCGGATCCGTCCACAGTGGACGATGCCGACTGGGCGGGTTACCTGTTCTTCCGGGACAACCCCAAGGGCTGGTTCGCCGAGCGGTGGATGCACCGCGCCGGCTGTCAGCGGTGGTTCAACGTCGTGCGTCACACGGTGACGTATGAAATCTCCGCCAGCTACCCGCCCGGTACTTCTCGACCGGACGTGGCGTGAGGATCACCGTCGATGGGGTGCAGCTGGCCGCGCGGCCCGGCGACACCCTCGCTTCGGCGTTGCTGAGAGCCGGTCGCCGGGTGCTGTCCCAGGGGATCTACACCGGACGCCCACGCGGTCTGGTGTCCGCTGGCGTCGAGGAGAGCAACGTCTTCGTGCAGGTGCTGTCCGGTTCCGGGGAGCCGATGGTGCGGGCGACCGAGATCGAGGCGTACGACGGGCTGCGCGTGCGCACCCTCGCCGGCAAGGGCCTGTTACCGGACGAGCCGGACGAGGCGCGCTACGACAAGACGTTCGCGCACACCGACGTGCTCGTCGTCGGTGGTGGGCCGGCCGGGCTGATGGCCGCGCTGGCGGCCGGGGAGAGCGGCGCCCGCGTGCTGCTGATCGACGATCAACCGCGCCTCGGCGGCCGCCTGCTCGCAAGTAGGGCAGTCGTGGACGGCCTCGCCGTCCACGACTGGGTCTCGTCGATGCGGGACCGGCTCCAGGCGCTGCCCGAGGTCACAGTCACCTCCCGGACCGCCGTTGTCGGCTACTACGACCACAACTACCTCGTCGCGGTCGAGCGGCGCACCGACCACCTGGGGTCTGCTGCACCGGCCACCATGGCGCGCCACCGACTGTGGAACATCCGGGCCGGCCAGGTCGTCCTCGCCACCGGAGCGCACGAGCGGTCGATCGCCTTTGCCGACAACGACCGCCCCGGCATCATGCTGGCCCACTCCGCTACGGCGTACGCGTGGCGGTACGGCTGCCGTCCCGGTCGCCGAGCCGTGGTCTTCGGAGCCCACGACGGCGCGCTTGCCGCAGCAGTGGAACTCGCCGATGCCGGAGTCGAGGTGGCGGCAGTACTCGACGTCCGGGACGTTGTCGGTGCAGATTTCGCTGCGGCTCTGGCCCGGCGCGGAATCAGCGTCCAAACCGGGGCGACAGTCAGCGGCACCCTTGCCGATGACGACGGTGTGCTGCGGGCGGTCCTGACATCGGCCGGAGAGACCGTCGCGGCCGACCTCCTCGCGGTGTCCGGCGGGTGGAACCCGGCGGTGGAGCTGTTCAGCCAGTCCGGTGGCCGCACTTTCTGGTCCGAAGCTGCGGCCGGATTTGTCCCGGACACGGCAGCTCAGCCGACACACTGCGCCGGTGTGCTGACGGGGGCCGTCTCGCTCGCCCGCGTGCTGTCGGAGGGTGCGGGAGCTGGTGCCGAAGCAGCCCGCGCGGCGGGTCTCGACGTCACCGAGCCGGCCACGCCGAGCGTCGAGGGCGAGTTGCGGGAGGAGGCAGCGCCGGCGGCGTACTTCTGCGTCGATTCCGCCGCGGAGGAAACTGTGTTCGTCGACCTGCAGCGGGACGCGACGCTGCACGACATCCGCCGCGCGGTCGGCGCGGGGCTCACCTCGGTCGAACACATCAAGCGCTACACGACGATCGGCACCGCAGCCGACCAGGGTCGCGGTTCAGGAGTGCTCGCGGTCGGCGTCCTCGCGCAGCTTTCCGGGCGGTCGATGGCTGAGATCGGTACGACGACGTATCGGCCGCCGTACACCCCGATCTCGTTTGCACTGCTGGCCGGACGCGATCGGGGGCGGCTGGCCGACCCGGAGCGGGTCACCGCGATCCACGACTGGCACGTGGAGCACGGAGCGGTCTTCGAGGACGTCGGGCAGTGGAAGCGGCCGTGGTTCTTCCCGCGGCCGGCGGAGTCGATGGACGAGGCGGTGCGCCGGGAGTGCGCCGCCGCCCGAACCGGCGTCGCAATGATGGACGCCTCCACGCTCGGGACGATCGAGCTGCAGGGCGCCGACGTCGGCTTACTGCTGGACCGGCTGTACACCAACGTTTTCTCGTCTCTCAAGATTGGGAGCGTCCGCTACGGCGTGATGTGTGGTCCCGACGGGATGGTGATCGACGACGGCACGACGGCGCGGCTGGCCGAGGACCGCTGGCTGATGAGCACGACGACCGGCAACGCGGCGAAGATCCTGGAATGGCTGGAGGAATGGCTGCAGACCGAGTGGCCCGACCTGGACGTCCGGTGCACGTCGGTGACCGACCAGTGGTCGACGGTCGTGCTGGTGGGGCCACGCTCGCGCGACACGCTCGAGGAGCTCGCGCCGGAGCTGGACTGCTCGGTGGAGGGCTTCCCGTTCATGACGGTGCGACAGGCGGCGGTGGCCGGCATCCCGGCGCGGATCATGCGGGTGTCGTTCTCCGGTGAGCTGGCCTACGAGATCACCGTCGCCTCCTGGTACGCACTGGCGGTCTGGCAGGCCGTCTTCGCGGCCGGACAGCCGCACGGGATCACGCCGTACGGAACCGAGACGATGCACGTGCTCCGGGCGGAGAAGGGGTATCCGATCGTCGGGCAGGACACCGACGGGACGGTCACCCCGCAGGACCTCGGCATGGGCTGGATCGTGTCGAAGAAGAAGCCGGACTTCGTCGGCAAGCGCTCGTTCGCCCGCGCGGACACCTCGCGCTCGGATCGGCGCCAGCTGGTCGGTGTGGTGCCGGTTGACGGCCGCAGCCGGGTCGCCGAGGGAGCGCAGCTCGTCTCGCACGGGGCGGTGCTGACGCAACCGCCGGTGGCCATGCACGGGCATGTGACCTCGAGCTACCACTCCGTCGCCCTGGGTACGCCGTTCGCGCTGGCCCTGCTCGACGCCGGCGCTTCCCGCCACGGCGAGGTGCTGGACGCGGTGGACGACGGCCATGCAACCGCCGTCCAGGTGGTGTCCCCGGTTCCCTACGACCCGGACGGGGTGCGTCGTGACGGCTGACCCGGGGCTGCTCGCAGTTCGCCGAGGTCCGCTGACCGGCGCGCTGGCGGCCGGCTCGGCGCAGACCGTGGCAGTGCGGGACGTGCCTGGGCGCACCCTGGTGGAGCTGCGGGTCGCGACCAACCAGGACGGCTCGGGCGCGGTGGAGTCCGCCCTCGGCTTCGACCTGCCGGCCGCCGGCCACACATTGAGGGACGGCCAGCAGCTCGCGGTCTGGCTCGGACCCGGGTGGTGGCTGCTCGACGCGCCGGCGGCCACCGGCCCGCGAACGCTTGAGGCGCCGCTCGTGCACCGGCTCCGGGACAGCGGCGGCGAGCTGTCCGCGGTCGAGGTGTCGGCCGGCTTCGCCGTCCTGGAGCTCAGTGGCCCGCGCGCCCCCGCCGTACTGGCCCATGGCTGCTCGATCGACCTGCACCCGCGGGTATTCGGCCGGGGACGGTCCGCGCGGACGATGCTGGCCAAGGCGCAGGTGGTGTTCGCGCTGACCGACGACGCCCCGACCTATCGAATCTGGGTCCGCTCGTCCTTCGCCCGCTACCTGGTGGCATGGCTGCTGGACGCCGCCACGGAGTATCTCTGCGAAGATCCGACCAGATCCTCGGGTTGATCCAGCAGGTCAGGTGTCGTCGCTCAGGCAGAAGCCGCCCGCATCGTCACTGCGGACGAGGATGTCTTCGGATTCGCCTTCGAAGGTGATCGTGCCGACGAACTCGCCCGGGCCAAGCTGCTCACCCAGCTCGAAACTCAAGGTGCCCGGTGCCGGTGCGTCCTCGCTGAAGTCCTCCAGTGTCACCTCGGCCTGGTCTTCCGGACACAGCAGTGCGTAGGCCCCGGCCAGATCACCCTCGTTCACTTCGGCAGCGAACAGGAAGCCAACAGCGGCGGCCAGCGCAGCGTCGCCGGTCCCGCCCGGCGAGGTCGTCGCGGGCGTCGAGGGCGTCGAGGGCTCCGACGGGTCGTCGGTCTCCGTCGGGGTGGAGGTGCCCGGTGGTTCGGATGTCGATGTCGGCTGGCTGCCGGTAGATGGTGCTCCGGTGGGGGCGGAGCGGGCGATCGTGCCCTCGCCTGGCGCCACGACGCTGTCGCAGCCAACCAACAGCAGGGCTGTCGGCAGGGCGAGGCGGACAGCCGAGACGGTGGCCATGACGGCCTACTGTGTCATGCCGAACCGCCGGTCTGACACACGGTCAGCGCTGTGCGGCAACCGGCCACTCATGCCGAACCCGGGCGAGACGGCTGCCCAGGGCGCTCAGCCGACCTCGATGACGATCTTGCCGCGGGTGTGCCCCGCCTCGACGCCGGCGAGCGCCTCCCCGGCGCGCTCCAGCGGGACGACGTCGCCCACGTGCGGGTCAAGCTTGCCGTCGGCTACGAGCTGCGCGATCTCGGCCAGCACGGCCCCGCTGCCGTCACGGACCACACCGACGCCACCGAGCTCGGCGACGACGTCGGGGTCTGTGGTCGTCAGCAGGCGGGAGCGGTCCACCGCCAGATCGGCGACCGAGCGCAGGGCGTCGCCACCGACGAGGTCGAGGATCGCGTCGACCCCGTCCGGCATGATCTCGCGAACCCGGTCGGCGATGGGGGAGAGGGCGTCGCCATACGTCACCAGGGTGGCCCCGAGCGACTCGGCCAGCTCGCGTTTGTCCTCGCTGCCGGTGCCGATCACGAACACGCCACGGTCCCGAGCAAGCTGCGCGGCAACCACGCCCACCCCGCCTCCGATCCCGTTGATCAGCAGGGTCTGGCCCGTACCCAGTTCCAGCTGCGCTACGGCGTCGTACGCCGTGCCGCCGGCAACCGGCAACGCCGCGGCGTCGGTGAACGACACCTGGACCGGCTTCTTGGCCGCCGTGCTCGCCGTCACCAAGGTGTATTCGGCGTACCCGCCGGAGCCGGGCGCGACGGTGCCCAGGATCTCGTCGTGCACCGAGAACGCGTCGACGTCTTGCCCGACCTCCGCAACGACGCCGGCCACCTCGCGTCCGAGGACGGCGGGCAGGTTGAGCGGCATGACTTCGGCCAGGTAGCCCGCCCGGATCTTCCAGTCCACCGGG
>Ga0136613_10001388_pt1 | contig 12488 bp, 12 predicted proteins | sample AntDrymUQ2722106_2_FD_106649 | JGI IMG/M metagenome (GOLD analysis project Ga0136613, IMG submission 106649) | Polar desert sand microbial communities from Dry Valleys, Antarctica - metaG UQ272 (21.06) | ecosystem: Environmental > Terrestrial > Soil > Desert | place: Antarctica: Dry Valley... | reverse complement strand
CCGTCTTCACCGTGCTAGCGCTCTCGCAGGCAATCGGCCTGATCGGGATCGGGGTCTGGGTCGTGGTCGCGCAGGATCCGTTCCCGGGGGTCGTCGGGCTCATCCCCGCGGTGCTCGCAGGCTTGGCGGGCGCGATGGGGCTCGCCGCGCTCTACCGCGGGCTCGCAGTGGGCGCGATGGGGATCGTGGCTCCGATCTCCGCCGCGTCGCCCATCGTCCCATTGTCGGTCGACGCCGCCCAAGGCGTTGTCCCGGCTACTGCGCAGTGGCTCGGCGTCGCACTCGTCCTCGGCGGGATCGTCACGCTCTCTCGCGAGCCGAAGAACGGTGGGCAGCGGATCGCGGCGGGTGCCGGGCTGGCGGTCGTCGCGGCGGTCGGGTTCGGGCTCTTCTTCGTCGGGCTCGATGCCGGCGCAGACGAGAGCGCACCCTGGGCCGTCGTGGCAGCTCGGTCGGCCTCGGTGACGTTCGCCGTTGCAGCCGCCGTCTTCATCACGCGAACGTCGCTGCGACCGCCACGCGCACTCCTGCCGGCGCTCGTTGCCATCGGCGTCTTCGACACCGGCGCGAACGTTCTCGTCGCGTACGCCCTGACGAAGGGCGCAGCCGGGATCGTCGCGGTGCTCAGCGCGCTCTATCCGGTCGTGACCGTGGTCCTCGCCCGAGTCGTGCTCGAAGAGCAGCTGAGCAGCTCCCGCAGGGTGGGTGGCGTGGTAGCCCTGGGCGGCGCCGCGCTCGTCGCTGCCGGGTAGAGGTCGTCTCGCGGGGGGACGACCCGTCAGACGTTGAAGCGCACGTTCACGACGTCTCCGTCCTCGATGACGTAGCTCTTGCCCTCGAGGCGTTGCAGGCCCCGGCGCGCGGCCTCGGCGTGTGAGCCGCAATCGAGCAGGTCGTCCCAGCGGATCACCTCGCAGCGGATGAACCCGCGTGCGATGTCCGAGTGGATGCCCTCCGCGGCATCCAGCGCCGTCTCCCCGTAGCGCAACGTCCAGGCGCGTGCCTCGGTGTCGCCGACCGTGTAGAAGACGATCAGCCCGAGCGCCTCCTTCAGCGAGCGAACGACCTCGTCGAGCGCGGAGGGGCCGGTGCGGAACTCCGCTGCTTCCTCGGGAGCGAGCTCCGCGAGCTCCATCTCCAGCTTGCAGTCGATGCCTCCGGGCCCATTCTCGACCGGCAGCAACGGCTTGGTCGTCAACGGCTCGAGCTCACGTGGGAGCTCCTTGTCCCACGTCGACAACGGAGCTCCACCTTCGAGGTGCGCGAGCATCGTCTCCAGCAGCACGGCTTCCTGTCTCGGAGCCGAGTCTCCCGACTTCGCGTCCTTGAGCACCTTCTCCAGACGGCGCTCCACGTGGTCCCGGTCGGCGACGACCATCTCCAGCTTCAGGGTCTCCAGATCGCGAGCGGGATCGGCATCCTCGGAGAAGCCGTCGACGACGGCCAGGAGCGCGTCGGCTTGCCTCAGGCCGCCAGGAACGTCGACCTTGGTCGCTGGCACATCGACCACGCGGATCGCCGCCGGCGTGATCTTGCGCGACCCGATCACTTCCGCAAGGCGACCGACCCGATCGTCGGGAATCAGCGCCATGCCCACGTTCGACTTCTCGGCCACGGACGCGTAGGCGGTCACCTCCCCGCCGGCGCTGGTCAGCGCGTTGAAGAGCGTGGTCTTGCCGGCATTGGGCAGGCCGACGATCCCGACCTGCAGGGGCATCAGTCTCCGAAGCCGACGCGCGACTCGCGCGCGAAACGCTTCGCGTACAGCACCCGCGGGAGTGCGAGCAGAACGTTTCCGTCCTGTGCCTGGAGCTCGAGCGCGCCCGCCGTCCCCGCGTTCAGCGCCTGCTCGAGGGCATCGGCGCTCTTCGTCGTCACCAGCATGCTCAGGATCTGCCCGCCGTCGAGCCCGATCTCGACGCGCGCGAACTCGTTCTCGCTAGTCAGTGGATACCACCTCCGTGAGGACGCCGTACACGGCGTCGGGATGGACGAATGCGACTTCGAGCCCATAGAGCCCCCGCCGCGGTATCTGATCGATGAGCTGCGCGCCCGCGGCGTCGAGATCGCGGAGGGCGCCGTTGATGTCGTCGGTCGCGAGCGCGACGTGATGCATGCCTGGACCGCGCCTGGCGAGAAAGCGCCCGACAGGCGTGTCCTCACCGCTGGGCATGAGCAACTCGATGCGGCTGTCACCCAGACGCAGCGAGACGGCATCGACGCCCTGGCTCTCCAATGAGTCCCGGTGCTCGACGCTCGCACCGAAGAGCCGCTGCCAGGTCTCGACTGCCTCGTCGAGATCGGCGACCGCAACCCCGAGATGATGGATGCCGCGGACGTGCACGCGGCCGATCGTACCTCTGAGGAAGAGCCAGCCTGCTAGTCGCGCATGGGCAGGACGCGCACCGTGCCGACGGTCTCGGACGACCGTGACTCCGCCTTGACGTCCGAGAGCAGCGCTTCCAGCTCGGCGCGATCGAGCGTCTCCCGCTCGAGCAGCGCCTCGGCGACACGATCCAGCGGGGTGCGGTGCTTGAGGAGAAGGCGCAGCGCCTCGTCGTACGCCTGATCCGTGAGGCGCGCCTGTTCCGAGTCCCGCAGGCGCTTCGTCTCCTCCGAGAGCGCGTAGTTGTCCGCACGCATCGTCCGCGACGGGGCGATCTCCGACATCCCGTACTCGAACACCATCGAGCGGGCGATGTGCGTGACGCGCTCGAGATCGTTGGCTGCGCCGTTGGTGATGCGCCCGAAGACGACCTGCTCCGCCGCGCGGCCGGCCAGGAACACCATCATCAGGTCGACGAACTCCTCGCGTGTGTGGAGGTAGCGATCCTCGGCAGGCAGGTTCAGCGTGTACCCGAGGGCCTCCCCGCGCGACACGATCGTCGCCTTCTGGACGGGGAAGAGCTCGCCCGTGAGATGTGACATCACCGCGTGGCCCGCCTCGTGGTACGCGAGGATCCGCTTCTCCTTCTCCGACACGACCCGCCGCTGCTGGAGACCGCCCACGATTCGCTCCATCGCCGCGTCGAAGTCGGTTTGACGGATGTACTGGGCGCCGCTTCGCCCGGCGAAGATGGCCGCCTCGTTGCACAGGTTCGCGAGATCCGCGCCGGTCAGCCCTGCCGTCTGCTTGGCGACGTGCGCGAGATCGACGTCGGCCGCGAGCGGCTTGTCGCGCGTATGCACCGCGAGGATCGACTGGCGGCCCGAAACGTCGGGTGGAGAGACGAGCACCTGGCGATCGAAGCGTCCGGGGCGAAGAAGTGCGGGATCGAGATCCTGCAGCCGGTTCGAGGCGGCCATGACGACGACCTCGTCCCGCGAGCCGAAACCGTCGAGCTCGACGAGCAGCTGGTTCAAGGTCTGATCGTGCTCGCGATGGACAGAGCCGCCCGCGCGAGCGGTACCAACTGCGTCGAGCTCGTCGATGAAGATGATCGCAGGCGCGTTCTTGCGCGCCTCCTCGAAGAGCTTGCGGATTCTGGCGGCGCCGAGACCGGCGAACATCTCGACGAAGGACGACGCGCTCTGGGAGTAGAAGTTCGCGCCGGACGCGCTGGCGACCGCTTTGGCGAGCAACGTCTTGCCCGTGCCGGGCGGGCCGTGGAGCAGGATCCCTCGAGGCACGCGCGCGCCCAGCCGCTCGAAGCGCTTGCGGTCGCGCAGGAACTCGACGACCTCCTGGAGCTCTCCCTTGGCCTCGTCGAGCCCGGCCACGTCGCTCCAGGACACCTCGACCTGCGAGCCCTTGACCACGGGTGCCGGCTTCGCGCGCGGCATGAAGCGGATCGTCCAGACCAGGAGGACGATGACGACCCCGAAAAAGATGATCGGAAGCCACGTGAGCAGCGCGTTTTCGAAGTCACCCACCTCACCCCGTATCGGCAGCGCGCTCTGCAGCCTCAAGCATCGGGCAGGTCTCCGTCGAGGAGGGTGACAGTCACCCGAGCTTCTGTTGCAACGCGAGCACGCGCGCCGCCGACTCTCGTACGCGGGCGCGAAAAACCGGATCGCGCTTCGCCTCGGCGAGCAGGGCTCGATAGACCTGGATGTACGAGCCGCGGCCCGTGGTCAAGACGATGTCCACGCCCGCTCGCACGTTCCGCACTGCCGCCTGCGCGACCCCAGAGACCGCGAGGACGGCGGCGGCCTCGGTGGAGTCGGTGATGACGACTCCACGGAAACCGAGCTCGGCGCGCAGGAGCCCTTCGATCACTGCGTTCGACTGCGACGCGATGCGGGAGCGATCGACGGCGGGATACCGCGCGTGGCCGACCATGACGAGCGGCACGTCAGCTGCGATCGCACGACGGAACGGCTGCAGATCCTGGCGGCGTAGCTGTGTCGCGCTGCGAGCGATCGTCACGCTGCCGTGGTCGGTGTTGACTCGAGCGCCGCCGATGCCGGGGAAGTGCTTCACCGTCGGCGCGACGCGCCCGTCACGCCAGCCGCGGACGGCGGCGGCCACGGAGCCAGCCGCTCGACCGAAGTCGGTCGAGAACGCTCGCGACGACAGCGCCGCGCCCGGAACGCTCGCCACGTCGGCGACCGGCGCCAGCGAGACGTTGATCCCGGCCACTCGCAGGCCACGGGCTGCCGCCTTCGCATCCGTTCGCTCCGTGCCGGCCGCTCCTTGCTGGGACGCTGAACGCATCGGGCCAAGCCAGGGCAGGATCCGGATCGCACCGCCTTCCTGGTCGACGCAGATCAGCGGTGTGCTCTGCGCGCCGTGACGGAGCTGCGACGTGAGCGCCTTCGTCTGCGCCGGGTCGATCACGTTGTCGCGAAACAGGATCGCCCCGGCCGCTCTGCCATCGCGCAGGATTTCACGGACGTACGCGGGCGCCGAGGTGCCCGCGAAGCGCAGCACGACGAGGCGACCCACCTGGCTCGAGAGCGGCAGCTCGCCGACCGCCGCCGGTTGCGTGGCGAAGGAAGAGCCCTGAGCGCGAACTGGAGCCGTGGCCTGGCTGCCACGCGCGCTCCCGCCGACGAGAAGGACTCCCCCGACGAGAAGGACTCCCCCGACGAGGAAAGCGAGCGCCGAGCGCGTGCGGGGCACGGCCTAGAAGCTTGATGTGAAATTGACGCGCGGCCGGGGGCGGTCACGACCAAGCCGGGCGCCGCACTCACTCGTCGTGCAGGCCGGTAAGCCTGTGCGATGAAGGAGGATTGCGATCCGGCGCCGTGTCGTGGCCGTCAACCGGTCCGCCGTGAATTTCACATCAAGCCTCTAACGCTCTAGGGCGAGACAGGCGTCGCGCGCGGCGTCCGCGACCTCGACCTGAGCATCCGAGGGCTCGGCCGTCGAGAAGCGCCGCTGGAGCTCGAACCCAGGCCGCGCCAGCGCACGGGCGATCCGGTTTTCGGGATTCCGCGCCATCCAGGCAAAGACCTCCACCGAAGCGCCGATCGCCGCTGTCGTCCCCACGAGACGTGCGAGACCGCGCGCGGCCGCGGGTGCCCTGGCGGCAGCCACATTCGCCGCGAGCGAGGAGATGAGCATCGGCCCGATCAGCTGCGAGCCGCAGCGTGGATGCTCCTTGGGCGCGCGCGCTCCGTCGTTCTCGTACGTCCCGATCGAGACGTGCTCGGCGCCGTGATACTCGGCGAGGCCCGATCCGCGGAGCGCGAGGGCGGCCGGCAACAGGCTCACCGCTCCGGCCGCGAGCTCCTTTCCGCCCGCCGACAGGGTCGACCTGCGCAGGGCTCGGGCAACCACGGACGATGCGACGATCGATCCGATGACGGGCGGCCGGGCGAACGGAAAACGGGCCTGAGGAAGCGCGCGGTACACGACGGGGAGAAGGGCGAACGCTTCCGCGAGCCGCAGCGGACCGCGCAGCACCGGTGCGTCGACGGATTCCCCAAACCGCGGCTTCTTTCCCGACGCAACGTGCAGAACGCCGTCCTTGCCACGCACCGCCGCTCCCCACGAGGTGGGGCCGTGAACGAGTACGCCATTCTGAAGAGCCATCCCGCCGAGCCGAACGTTTTCCTTCTCCATTGCTCAGAGGGTAGCTGCGAGCTCGCGCAGCGCCTCCTGCAATCGGTCCGCCGCTGGACCGCGAACGAGCCGGCGGCCGTCGATCTCGACCAACGGCATGATCTCGCGTATCGACGACGACGTGAATGCCTCGTCCGCGCCCAGGACGTCGTCGAGTGGGTACGCGTCCTCGTCGACCCGATAGCCCGAGGACGGAGCGAGCTCGATCAGCGTCGCGCGGGTGACACCCGCAAGGATGCCGAGCTCGAGCGACGGCGTATACAGCGTTTCCTCCTTCCTCCACCAGATGTTCGTCACGGTCCCCTCCAGCACGATGTCGTCGGCGTCGACGAAGATCGCCTCCTCGACCCCACGCCTCTTCGCCTCCGCCTCGGCCGCCATGTTCACCGCGTAGCTCGTGGACTTGACGCCCGGGAGCAACCACGGCACGGCTGCGCGGATTCCGAGCAGCGACACAGCCCGAGCACCGCGTGGGCGAAGCTTCTCGATCCAGGTGGGGATCTCGCTCAGGAGCGCGAGCCCGGCCGGAGGTCCGCCCGCAGACCCGCCGGTCCACACCAAGCGCAGCGCGGTGTCACCCGTGCCCGCTCGCTCGAGGACGAGCGAGACGAGCTCCTCGAGCTCCTCGAGATCGACCGCAGGCAGGCCGATGCTCCTGGAAGACGCAGCCAGCCGTTCGAGATGCGCCTCCAGCCGAAAGGGGCGGCCACCGTAGACACGCAGCGTCTCGAAAGCTGCGCGCCCACGGAGCAGCCCTTCGTCGTCCGCGCGAATCACAGGCTCGGCTGGATCGACGAGACCGCGACCGGAGACAGCGAGCGCGAGGGGGCTCATCCCCGCATCCCGGTGAGGGCTTGCTCGGTGGATCCGAGCGCTTCGAGGAGCGGCCGCGCCTTCGTCCACGACTCCTCCACCTCCGCTGCCGGATTCGAGTCCCAGACCACGCCACCGCCGACCCAGAGGTGGATCCGGCCTTCCGCGATCGCAAACGTCCGAATCGTGAGCGCGAGGTCGAAGTCGCCGTTGCCATACACCCGGCCAAGTGCCCCCATCGAGGCGCCGCGTCCCACCGGCTCGAGCTCCGCGATCAGATCGACCGCGGCGATCTTGGGCGCGCCGGTCACCGACCCGCCCGGGAACGTCACCTCGAGGATCTCCGCGAGCCCGACGTCCTCACGCAGGGTTCCCTCGACCGTCGACACCATGTGCTCGACACCAGCGAGCCGCTGGGTCTTCATCAGCTCGGGCCAGCGAACAGTTCCCGGCTCGCAGACCCGCGAGAGGTCGTTCCGCTCGAGATCGACGATCATCACGTGCTCCGCCGCGTCCTTCGCCGACCGGCCGAGCTCCGCCGCCGCCCCGAGCGGGCGCGTGCCCTTGATCGGCTTCGTCCAGATTCGGCGGCCGCGCCGGGCCAGGAAGAGCTCGGGAGAGGCGGAGACGATCGCCCACGTCTCGCCGACGAACGGAGCGGCATGGAGCGGCGACAGCGGCGCGAGCGCTGCCGCGAGCGAAAGGGCGGAGCCCGCGAACGACGCTGCGAGGTGCTGGACGAGATTGACCTGGTAGACGTCGCCCCGCGCGATCGCATCCCGTACGTGCGTGACAGCGGCCCCGTACTCGGCAGCACTCCAATCTCCCATCCAGGCTCCCACACGTCGGCGTGCATCGTCGTTGCCATCTGTGACAACGTAGCGATCCACTCGGACGTCACATGCCGCGAGCGGGAGGTTCGGGCACGGCTCCGGCGGAGGCGGTTGGCGCGTGCGGCGGATCGTCTGGGAGAGCCCATAGCCGAGATAGAGGTCTGCCACGAGCTCCTGGCCGCCTGGTGCGAAGAATCCATGCTCCTCGAGCCACGCCTCGATATCTCGGAAGGCGCCCGCGGGACTGCGCAGCTCCAACGAGCTACCGGCCATCTCGCAAAGCCCGGTAGCGGTGGATCAAGGCATTCGTGGACGAGTCGTGGTGGAGCTCGTGCTTCCAGCCGGCCGCAAGCTCTGGCGCGATCCGTGAGGCGAGCTCCTTCCCCAGCTCGACGCCCCACTGGTCGAAGGGATTGATCCCCCAGATCGCGGCCTGGGTGAACACGCTGTGCTCGTAGAGCGCGACGAGCGCGCCCAGCGTCGCGGGGGTCAGCCGCTCGGCAAGGAGCACCGAGCTCGGCCGGTTACCCGGCATCACCCGATGGGGGATCGTTGCCTCCGGAGCGCCCGCGTCCTCCAGCTCGTCGGCCGTCCGTCCGAAGGCGAGCGCCTCCGCCTGCGCGAGGAGATTCGCCGCGAGCAGGTCGTGGCGTTCCGCGGAATCCTCCGCCGATTGCGCGAAGCCGATCAGGTCGACGGGGATCAGCGCCGTTCCCTGGTGGAGCAGCTGGAAGAAGGCGTGCTGGGCATTCGTGCCCGGCCCTCCCCAGAGAACGGAGCCGGAGTCGACCTCGGCAGGCTCGCCTGACGTCGTGACCGACTTCCCGTTCGACTCCATCCAGAGCTGCTGAAGGTAGGCGGGGAACAAGCGAAGCGCGTCGCTGTAGGGCACGACCGCAGTCGTCGCCGCACCCATGAAATTGCGGTACCAAACGGCGAGCAGACCGCAGATCACCGGAAGGTTGCCACCGAGCGCGGTGTTCGCGAAATGGTCGTCCATCGCCTGGGAGCCGTTCAGCAGCGAGCGAAAGCTCTCCTCGCCAAGCGTGACGAGGAGCGAGAGGCCGACCGCAGAGCAGAGCGACGTCCTGCCCCCGACCCAGTCCCAGATGCGGTACATGTTCTCGGACGGGATGCCGATGCGCTCGCCGGCTTCGGGGTCTCCAGCGACGCCGACGAAGTGCGGGGTGAGGTCGGCTCCGGCCCCGAGCGCGCTGACGAGCCACTCCCTCGAAGCTCGCGCGTTCTCGATCGTCTCGATCGTGGACATCGTCTTCGAGACGACCACGAAGAGCGTCTCGCCAGGCTCGAGTCCGGTCAGCGCACCGGCGAGATCGGCGGGATCGACGTTCGAGACGAAGCGCGCTGTGAGCTCCCGCGACGCGTAGGGCTCGAGCGCCTCGTAGGCCATCGCGGGACCGAGATCGCTGCCGCCGATCCCGATGTTGACGACTGCGCTGATTCGCCGGCCGGTCGCCCCTACCCACTCCCCGCTTCGCACGCGATCCGCAAATGCGGACATCCGGTCGAGCTCCGAGTGCACCTCCTTCACCACGTCCACCCCGTCCACGACGAGCGATCGAAACCGCGGCATCCGCAGCGCGACATGCAGCGCCGGCCGGCCTTCCGAGGTGTTCACCGGCTCGCCACGAAACATTGCCCTCACCTTTTCCGGGAGCTCTCGCTCGGTTGCCAGCCGCCGTAGGAGCTGGAGTGTGTCGTCCGTGAGTCGATGTTTCGAGTAGTCGAGATGGAGACCTGCCGCTTCGGCCGTCAGCCGTTCTCCGCGTGTTGGATCGGACTCGAACACGCCGCGAAGATGCAGAGCTTCCACCTCCCCGCGATGCCACTGGAGCCGGCGCCAGACGGCGGACTCGACGAGAGGCTCAGCCACGAGCGGGTTCCCGAACTGACTCCGAGAGCTTCCTGTATGCCCGCGCAGGATCGTCGTGCCAGAAGACCGCGCTCCCCGCCACCAGGAGGTCGGCGCCCGCGTCTCTTGCAAGGCCGACCGTGTCCCCGTTGATGCCACCGTCGACCTGCACGCGGGTCTCCTCCGGCACGAGAACCCTGAGCCGCGCGATACGCGCTGCCGCCTCCGGCATGAACGACTGGCCCGAGTAGCCAGGGTGGATCGACATGCAGAGGACGAGGTCGGCGCCCTCGGCCGCCGCCGCGGCCTCCTCGACCGAGGTGTCGGGACTGAACGCGACTCCCACCCCGAGACCGAGCGCGCGCGCGGCGGCAATCGCTCTCGCCGGGTCTGCGCAGGTCTCTGCGTGGAAGGTGACGCTGTCGCCTCCGGCCTCGGCGACGGAAGCGAAGTGACGCTCCGGCTCCTCGACCATCAGATGGCAGTCGAGCGCAGCGCCCCAGGCATGCACCAGCGGCGAGATCGAAGCGATGACGACGGGGCCGATGGTGATCTCGGGGATGAAGTGGCCGTCACCGGCGTCGAAGTGGAAGACCCTGGCTCCGGCTTCCACCAGCGCGCCGAGCTGCTCACCCAGGCGAGCGAAGTCCGCCGCATAGATCGACGGCTCGACCTCGACCTCACCTGCCCAGTCGCTCCATGCCATCGCCGGTCGCACGGTAATGGAAAACGAGTAGGGGTCAGCCCGAAGCCCGACCCCAGGTCCGTTGTAGGTTGCCCTCGACGTGAGCACCGACTTCGAGCTCGAGAAACGGCTCGCCGCCGAGGCTGCGGCGGCGCTCCTAGCCGACGGGATGACGGTGGGCCTCGGAACCGGATCGACCGCTGGGTACTTCCTCGCCGCGCTCGCTGCACGCGAACTCGAGCTCGTGTGCGTCGCGACCTCGCCGGCGACCGAAGCTGAAGCACGCAAGCTCGGCCTGCGTCTCGAGCCGTTCGACTCGACCGACAAACTGGCGCGGCTGGACATCGCGGTCGACGGCGCCGACCAGGTCGCAGGCGACGGCTGGATCGTGAAGGGAGGTGGCGGCGCTCACACGCGAGAGAAGATCGTCGCGGCTGCGGCCGAGCGCTTCGTCGTCATCGTCTCGTCGGACAAGGTCGTCGACGAGATCGGGCCTCCGGTACCGCTCGAGCTCCACGCGTTCGGGCTGGCCGCGACCCTCGAGCGTCTCGGCGACGCGCGCATCCGAAGCGCGCCGGCGACCCCGGACGAAGGCGTGCTGGCGGACTGGTTCGGCCCGGTCGACGACCCTGCCGAGCTTGCAGGACGCCTCGACACGACACCCGGCGTTGTCGAGCACGGCCTCTTCGCCCCCGAGTTCGCGTCCGAGATACTGGTCGGCCGCGGAGATGAGGTCGAGCGGATCGAGCCGGGCTAGCCGCCAGATCCGGGGACGCGCCACCCCCCGTTCTGGGCAGCCAGGAGATCGGCGCTCGCAGGGCCCCACGACCCGCGGGCATACCGCTCGAGGGGCGGCGGTGCGTCGAGCAACGGCTGGACGATGCGCCACGTCTCCTCGATGACGTCCCAGCGAGGAAAGAGCGTGCTGTCGCCGCGCAAGGCGTCGGCGAGCAGGCGCTCGTACGGCTCGGGCGGCTCGCCGAGCTCCTCGTTGAAGTGGAGATCGAGCGAAACCGGCTGGGAGACCTCTTTGCCGGGGGTCTTCGCCCGGATTCCGATCGTGACCCCGGCGTTTCGGCCGACGCGGAGGACGATGTCGTCGTTTCCGGGCGTGCGCAGCCGGTGCGAGCCCCACCTGAGCTGCGGCACCCGCTGCAGGCGGACGACGACCTCGGTCGCAGAGACCGGCAGCGCCTTGCCGGCCCGGATGAAGATCGGAATGCCGGACCAGCGCCAGTTCTCGATCTCGAGGCGCAGCGCGACGAAGGTCTCGGTCTCGGACTTCGAAGCCACGCCTTCGATCTCCCGGTACCCCTCGTACTGTCCGAGCACCGCGTTGTCGGGATTGATCGCGGGCATCGCCCGGAAGACATCGAGACGGCGCCGGGGGATCGCATCCTCGCCGCCCGAGGGAGGCTCCATCGCGGCGAGCGCGAGAACCTGGAGGAGGTGGTTCTGAACGACGTCACGGATCGCTCCGACGTTGTCGTAGAACGAGCCTCTCCCCTCGACTCCGAAGTCCTCGGCGAGCGTGATCTGAATCGAGTCGACGTCCTCCCGACTCCAGACGGGCTCGAAGAGCGCATTCGCGAAGCGCAGATAGATGATGTCCTGGACGGGCTCCTTCCCGAGGAAGTGGTCGATGCGGTACAGCCGGTCTTCGGGAAAGATCGCCGTCAGGCGCTCGTTCAGCTCCCGTGCCGAGGCCAGATCGGAGCCGAACGGCTTCTCGACGACGAGGCGGGCGTTATCCGCGAGCCCCGCGGCCGCGAGCTCCTCGGCCACCTCGAGGAACATCGAGGGCGGGGTGGCAAGGTAGAAGACGGGTGCCGCAGCGTCGCCTAGCTCCTCGCGCAGCCGATCGTAGAGTGAGCCGTCCTCCGCATCGCCCCCGATGTACTTGAGACGGGACAGCAGATCAGCGAGGACCTTCTCGTCGACGTCGTCGAGGTCCTCGGTCACCGACGCTCGCGCCTGCTCGGCAAGCTCGTCGTCGCGCAGGGCCCGACGTCCCACCCCGATCACCGAGCACGTCAGCAGCCCTTGCTCGGTCAGGCGATAGAGCGCGGGAATGGTCATTCTGCGCGCGAGGTCGCCCGTGATGCCAAAGACGACGAGCGCGTCTGCCGTCTCGCTCACGTGGGCCATTCTCGCCGCGTAACGTGTCGCACGGACAGGATGCTCGCGGAAAGGAGCGCACGTGGCAACTGAGAGACCGCTCGAGCTCGGAATCATCGGCCTCGGCCGGATGGGCGGGAACATCGCGCGCCGCCT
>Ga0136613_10001387_pt1 | contig 12491 bp, 15 predicted proteins | sample AntDrymUQ2722106_2_FD_106649 | JGI IMG/M metagenome (GOLD analysis project Ga0136613, IMG submission 106649) | Polar desert sand microbial communities from Dry Valleys, Antarctica - metaG UQ272 (21.06) | ecosystem: Environmental > Terrestrial > Soil > Desert | place: Antarctica: Dry Valley... | reverse complement strand
CGCATTCCAACCCAGCCCGAGGTCGAGACGCTCGTGGTGCAGATAGAAGACATTGCGCAGACGGCGGGGGTTACCCAGACCCAGATCGTCCGCGGAGATCCCGCGCCGCCCGGTGGCGGTGGCGACTTTACGGTCCAGCCTATTACAATGTCCTTTGAGGGCACCTACGAGGAGCTGCTCGAGTTTCTGAGGCTGGCCGACGACCTGGTCCGGCTGATGACCGTAAACAACGTGACCTACGAGGTCGCGGAGGAGGGCACGACCGCGGCGCCAGACGTGGAACAGAACCTTATGGTTGAGATAGAGGCAGAGGTCTACTACCAGCCCACGGACGTCCCCGAAGGGACCGCGCCCGTGGCGCCGGCTTCCCCCGAGACCACCACCGCAACCCCGGCGGCCGAGTAGCGTGGGCAACCTGGCGGGCCGGATCTCCGACCTCTGGCGCGGCCTGTTCGACGCCCTCGTACGCGACAACAAGGTCCTGCCGCCGGTCCTGGCCCTGCTTGCCCTCCTCCTGTTCGCCTGGGTCGCGGCCGGGGCCTTTATGGGTTCGGACGAGGAAGGGGTCTCCGGCGAAGCTGAACTGGTCCAGTCCAGGGACCCGGACGCCGGGGCGGACGCGCCGGAGGTCGAAGCCCGCGACGCGGACTCCTACGCCGCCTACCGCAACAAGGACCCGTTCCGCCAGCTCCTCGCCCCGGCGTCCGAGTCTACCCCCGAGAGCACCTCCGGGGATACCTCCGGCGACGCGCCGGAGGACGGCGCGTCCACGCCCGCGTCCACCCCCCCCGAAGACACGACGACCACGGGCGACGGCGGCGGTCAGGCGGATGATCCGGGCGGCGGTGGGGACGAACGCTCGCGAAAGGACTCCGACGGCGACGGGCTCACCAACAGTCAAGAGGAGAGCCTCGGCCAGGACCCGCGCAACCCCGACACCGACGGGGACGGCATCGACGACGGGGAAGACGACTCCGACGGGGACGGCGTCCCCGATGGCCAACAGGACGGCGGTGGGGGATCTGGGACCGGCGGAGATGCCGGGGGAGACGACGCCGGCTCGGGAGGAGGTGGGGGTTCCGGCGGCGGTTCCGGAGGAGGTGGCGGTTCCGGGGACGGGGACGGCTCCGACGACCTCTTCGACAGCGGTGGCACGCTGTATCCCCGGTAGGCTGGCGGTAGGACCGGAAGAAGCCGGCCGCGTGGTTTATATTAGCGGGGACGCGTAGGGTACGGTTTCGAGTTCGGAGGCAGGATTGAGGTTCGGTTTTTCGACCGCGGGTGAGTCGCACGGTCCGGCGGAGGTGGCCCTGGTGCACGGGGTTCCCGCGGGGCTGGGGCTGCTCGCGGGGGACGTGAACCGGGACCTTTGGCGCAGGCAGCAGGGCTACGGCCGCGGCGGACGCCAGAAGATAGAGCGGGACGAGGTGGAGTTCCTAGGTGGCGTGCGACACGGCCACACTCTAGGGTCGCCCGTGGCGATGCTCGTGCGCAACAGGGACTACGCCAACTGGGAGCACCGCATGTCGCCCGCCCCCGTCGAGGACCCGCCGGACCCCATCACCCTGCCGAGGCCAGGCCACGCCGACCTCGCCGGGATGCAGAAGTACGCCTTCGACGACCTGCGCAACGTGCTCGAGCGCTCCAGCGCCAGGGAGACCACCGCCAGGGTCGCCGCCGGCGGCGTGGCCAGAAAGCTACTCGCCGAGTTCGGGGTCGAGATCCACAGCGCCGTCTACCGCATAGGCGCCGTCGCCTACCCGAAGGAAAGGGCCGCCGAGGACGCGGTCAGGGCTGACGAGTCCGACGTGCGCTGCCCTGACCCCGAGGTCACCGAGAAGATGAAGGCCGAGATCGACGCGGCCCGCTACGCCCGCGACGCTCTGGGTGGCGAGTTCGTTGTCGTGGCCCGCGGCTGCCCGCCGGGGCTCGGCTCCTACGTTGACTGGCGAGACAAGATCGACGCCCGCCTCGCCGCCGCCGTGATGAGCATAAACGCCATCAAGGGCGTGGAAGTGGGGATGGGCTTCGGCGTCGCAGCCCACCGCTCCAGCGAGGTTCAGGACGAAATCCTGGCGGGCAACGGCCACCTGGAGCGCGCGAGCAACCGCCTGGGCGGCATCGAGGGCGGCATGACCAACGGGGAGCCCGTCGTCGTCTCGGCGGCCATGAAGCCGATCTCCACGATCTCCAAACAGCTCCGGACCGTCGACATCTCCACGGGCGAGGAGACGAAAGCCTTCAAGGAGCGGGCCGACTCGTGCGCGGTGCCCGCGGCGGCCGTCATCGGGGAGTCGATGGTGGCGGTCGTGCTCGCCGAGGCGTTCCTCGAGAAGTTCGGCGCGGACAACATGGCCGACATCCGTGCGGCCCACGAATCCTACGCCCGCCGCCTCGCCGAGGCCGGCGTCGCGGCCCGCTGAGGCTTGACTGACCACGTGGCGATCATCGGCTACATGGGCAGCGGCAAGACCACAGTAGGGCGCCTGCTCTCCCGGCGCACCAACCGCGACTTCGTTGACCTTGACGCCGAGGTCTCGCGCAACGCCGGCCGCGCCATCCCGGAGATCTTCGCCGAAGAGGGTGAGGACCGCTTCCGCGATCTCGAACAGGCCGCCCTCCGCGCCGCCCTCGACCGTCCCGACCCCGCCGTGATCTCCTGCGGTGGAGGGGCGATCACACGCCCCGAAAACCGCGCCGCCCTCCGCCACATCGCGACGGTCTTCCTCACCGAAGGCGTGGACGTGCTCTACGCCAGGACCCGAGGACCCAACAGGCCCCTCAAGGGCGGCTCCCGCGAAGACTTCGCCCGACGCTACGCCGAACGCCTGCCCCTCTACCGCGAGGTCGCCGACGTCGAGGTGCGCGCCGACGGCCGGACCGCAAGCGCGGTGGCGGAGGAGGTGGCGCGATGGCTGCTGAGACGATAGAGGTACAAGTGGCCTCGCCCTACCCGGTGACGGTGGGCGAGGACGCGCACCGGAACATCGCCGGCGCGCTGGACCCCCGCCCCTGCGCCATCCTGACCGACTCCAACGTGGGGCCCTTGTACGCCGCGGGCCTCCGGCGCTCCCTGGAAGACGCGGGCTGGCCGGTCGTCGGCACCGTGGAGATCCCGGCCGGCGAAGCCTCCAAGGGCGTCGCGACCTACGCCGACGCGGTGCGCCAACTGGCCCGCATGGGACTCACGCGCGACGGGGCGCTCCTCGCGCTGGGGGGCGGCGTGGTTGGGGACCTCGGCGGTTTCGTCGCCGCCACCTACATGCGCGGGGTGGACCTGGTGATGCTCCCGACCTCCCTGCTCGCGATGGTGGACAGCGCCGTCGGCGGCAAGACCGGCCTCGACCTTCCCGAGGGCAAGAACCTCCTCGGCGCCTTCGTCAGGCCCCGACTGGTGGCCGCCGACCCGGCCTGGCTCCGGACGCTGCCAGAGGCCGAGGTCTCAAACGGCCTCGCCGAGGTCGTGAAGATGGGCCTGCTCGCCGGCAGCCGGTTCTTCGAGGACCTGGATCTCATCCCGGCCGCCCGCGCCGGCAACGCGGACGCCCTGCGCGCCCTGATCCTGCACTCCATCCGCTTCAAGGCCGAAATCGTCGCCGCCGACGAACGGGAGGCCGGCCGCCGCGCCATCCTGAACTACGGCCACACCATCGGACACGCCCTCGAAGCCGCCGCCGACTACGCCCTCCCGCACGGCTCCGCCGTCGCCGCCGGCATGGTCGCCGAGGCCACGATCTCCTGCGCCCGCTTCGGTACCGACCTGACGGACCTTCACGAAAACCTCCTCGAATCCGCGGGCCTTCCCCGTCGCTCTCCCGGCATCGACGCGGAGGCCGCCTTCCGCGCCATGTCCCGCGACAAGAAACGCTCGGCCGTCGGCACCGCCACGGACGGCGGTGCCACCCACCGCTTCGTCCTGCTTGAAGACGTCGGCCTGCCCGTCTACGGCGTGCCCGTGGGCGACGACGAGGCCCGCCTGGCGATAGGGGCGGTCGTTGGCTAGCGTCCACGTCCTAAACGGCGTCAACCTCGGCGCCCTCGGCACCCGCCGCCCGGAGGTCTACGGTACCCTCACCCTCGACGACATAGAGAAGGTTTTGCGGGAAAGTTTCCCGGGGGTGGACTTCCGGTTCGGGCAGACGGACTTCGAGGGAGAGATGGTCGGGTTCGTGCGCGAGGCGGCGGGCTCTGATGGGATCGTGGTCAACCCCGGGGCCTGGACGCACTACTCTTACGCTCTGCACGATGCGCTGGAGGCGGTGGATGTACCGAAAGTAGAGGTACATCTATCCAACGTCCACGGCCGGGAGGAGTGGCGTCGGCGGTCTGTGGTCTCGCCGGCGGTGGACGCCGTGGTGGCGGGCATGGGGGCTTACGGGTACAGGGCGGCCGTCGGGTACGTACTCGGCGGTCGGGGAGGGGCCTAACCGCGGGTAGATCTGTGCGATAATATCGCCGCGCCGGAGCGGGGCCGCCGGCACGGTACGACCCCACTCCAAGAAGCATCTCGAAGGGGGACTTCGGGCATGATATCCACCAACCAGTTCAAGAACGGCACCGCCATCCGTGTGGACGGCAAGCGGTTCACCATCCTGTTTTTCCAGCACGTCAAGCCCGGCAAGGGCGGGGCGTTCGTCAGGACGCGCCTGCGGAACATCGACTCCGGGGCTCTGGTCGAGAAGACCTTCCGGGCGGGGGAGAAGCTGGAGGGTGTTACGACCCAGTCGCGGCCGATGACGTACCTGTACCGGGACGGGGACCTCCTGCACTTTATGGACGCCGATACGTACGACCAAGTGGCCGTGCCGGCGGAGGTCGTCGGCGAGTCGGCCGGGTACGTCGTCGAGGGCGGGACCGTGAGCGTGCTCTCTGCGGACGGGGAGGTCGTTAGCGTGGAGCCTCCGGCGCACGTGGACCTCGAGGTAACCCAGACCGACCCGGGTCTCAAGGGGGACACCGCGCAGGGCGGGAGCAAGCCGGCCACGCTTGAGACGGGCGTCGTCGTTCAGGTGCCGCTCTTCGTGAACACCGGAGACCGGGTGCGGGTCGACACACGGTCCAACGAGTATCTGACGCGGGTCTGAGCCCGATGGAGAGAGGGACCCTTTGAGCCGGCGGACCGCGCGCAAACAGGCGTTCCTGACCCTCTACCAGAGCGACGTGACGGGCAAGCCCCCCGGCGAGACCGTGGCCCGCTGGCGCGCGTACAGGGGGGACCTGGACGCCTACGCCGTCCGGCTCGTGCGGGGCGTGGACGTAGAGAGGGAGGCGCTCGATGCTCTCCTCTCCGAGGTCTCCGAGGGTTGGCCCGTGCACCGCATGAGTGCTGTGGACCGCTCCATCCTCAGGCTGGCGCTCTTCGAGATGATCCACTCCGATGATGTCCCGCCCGAGGTGGCCGTCGGCGAGGCGGTCGAGCTCGCCAAGGGCTTCTCCGGCGACGAGTCCCCCGCGTTCGTCGGCGGCGTGTTGCGCGGCGCCGAGGGCCGGGTCTTCGGAGAGGTGCCGCATGGCTGAGGGGGCCCGCAGCGCGCTTCGGTGGGAGACGCACCGGCGCCATTTCGAGGGGTACCTGGAGGGCCTGAGGTTCACCGGGGAGCCGCGCTTGTCCGGATTGGAAGATGCTATGAGGTACTCCATGCTCGCCGGGGGCAAGCGGGTGCGGCCGACGCTGTGCATGGAGACCGCGTGGGTCTTCGGGGACGAGCCGGCGCACGTGCTCCCGTCCGCGGCGGCTATTGAGCTGATCCATACGTACTCCCTCATCCACGACGATTTGCCCGCCATGGACGACGACGACTACCGGCGGGGCAGGCCGACCGCGCACAAAAAGTACGGGGAGGCGATGGCGATCCTGGCCGGAGACGCCTTCTTTGGGGAGGCGCTGGCCCTCATCACCGTCCACCAGAAGGCCGGCTCCGAGCAGGTGCTCGAGGTCGTCCGGGAGCTTGCGGGATCTACGGGAGTAAACGGGATGGTGGGCGGGCAGGTCATGGACATGGAGCAGACCGGGGTGGGGGACGGCACGGATCCCGAGACCCTGCACCTCATCCACAAGTTCAAGACGGGGTCCCTCATAAAATCTTCGGCGCGCATCGGCGCGATCCTTGCGGGCGCCCCGGAGGCCGAGCAGGCCGCGGTGAGCGAGTACGCCTCGGAGCTCGGGCTCTGCTTCCAGATAGTGGACGATGTCCTGAACGCCACGGCCACCCGCGAGGAGCTCGGCAAGAGCGCCGGCAGCGACGCCGAACAGGGCAAGGCCACCTTCGTCGGGGTCTACGGACTCGAGGGCGCCAGGAGGCAGGCCGACGCCTCCGAGGAGCGGGCCCTGGCCGCGCTTTCACGGGTCGACGGCGACACCTCGGGGCTCGAAGAGATGGCCCGCTTCGTGCGCAACCGGGGGAGTTAGCCCGCGGACATGGAGGAGACCCCCCAGCGGCTGGACACCCTGATGGTGGAGCGGGGACTCGCCGAGACCCGCAGCCGGGCGCAGGGCATGATCCTGGCCGGCGCCGTCCGCGTCGGCGACCGAATCGTTACCAAGGCCGGCTCCCGCATCTCTCCAGACCAAGCTCTCTCTGTGGTACAGGGTAACCCCTTCGTCTCCCGCGCCGGCGGGAAGCTCGACGCCGCCCTCGACGACTTCGGTATCGAGGTGGCGGGCCGCTCGTGCCTGGACGCCGGCGCCTCCACCGGGGGGTTCACGGACGTCCTACTCAAGAGTGGCGTCGAGAGGGTGCTGGCTGTAGACGTCGGGTACGGGCAACTGGACTGGTCCCTCCGCCAGGACCCCAGGGTGGCCGTCCTCGAACGCACCAACGTCAGGCACCTTAAGGGATCAGACCTGCCGTTCGGGCCGGACCTGCTGGTCGCGGACCTCTCCTTTATCTCGCTCGGGGTCGCGCTCCGGACCCTGCTCTCGACGACGCCCTCGCTGGGGGAGGCGGTTGTGCTCGTAAAGCCACAGTTCGAGGCGGGGCCCGACCTCGTCGGACGCGGCGGGGTGGTGGGCGACCCGGGGGTGCGGGCCGAAGTGATCCTGGCGGTCGTAAGGTCTTTCGCCGACCTCGGATTCGGCGCCGTGGACCTCGCGCCCGCGGCGGTTACCGGGCGCAAGTCCGGCAACCAGGAGTACCCGCTGCGGCTGCTCAGAGGGGCGACGGCCACCCTGAACGAGGGACGCATACGCGAGGTCGTGGCGGGTGCCTGAGAACGGCGGCATCGGCGAGGTGCGGCGGGTCGCGGTCGTCGCGAACCCGAAGGTGGACGACGGTCACTCCGACCGGCTGATGGCCGCGCTGGAGAAGGGTGGTGTGGAGGTCGCGGACGTGAGGCCCCAGGGCGAGCCTGACGGGGCCGTCGAGCCCGACCTCGTCTTCGTGCTCGGCGGCGACGGGACGATGCTCAAGGCGGCCAGGATGTACCCTGGGCGCGTCCTGCTCGGCGTGAACCTCGGCAAGGTCGGCTTTATGTCGGGGATGCTCCCAGACGAGATGGAGGCCGGCGTCGAGAAGGTCCTGAACGGCGGCCTGAGCGTCCAGGAGTACCGGATGCTGGATGTGCGCCGGCCGGGCGAGGAACCGGAGCTCGCGGCCAACGACGCCGTGCTCATCAAGAAGAGGCCCCACCAGCTCGTCTCGGTGGACGTCTCGATCGGGGGGGAGGAGCTCTTCGCCTTCCGGTGCGACGGCTTCATAGCGGCCACGCCGCTCGGCTCGACCGCCTATGCGCTGTCGGCCGGAGGCCCGATCATCTCCGGGGATGCCGGGTGTTACGTGCTCGTTCCCATAGCGCCGCACGCGCTCGTCAGCCGGCCGCTGGTGCTCGGGGAGGAGCAGGTCGTCGAGCTCGCGGTGGTGGGGCGGGAGGCGCTGCTGTCGCTGGACGGGGACGACCCGCGCGAGGTGGCGGAGGGCGGGAAGATCGAGATCCGGCTCTCCCCCAAAAGCGTCAGGATCGGGCGCACCGAGGACTGGAGCTGGTGGCGGGCCGTCAGGAGGACGTTCCTGTAATGCTGACGGAGATCTCGGTCCAGAACGTCGCCCTGATCGAAGAGGCCACCCTGGAGCTCTCCCCCGGCCTGAACGCCATCACCGGCGAGACCGGCGCAGGAAAGACCCTTCTCGCGACGGCCCTCCAACTCCTCCTCGGGGGCCGCGCCCGCTCGGAGGCGGTCCGCGCCGGGGCCGAGGAGGCCACGATCGAGGGCACCTTCATCCTGCCGGAGGAGACCGGCCCGGAGCTCCTCGCCGAAGCCCTCGGCGACCTTGCCGGCGAGGTGGACGCGGCGGACGGCCTGGTCCTCCGCCGCACCCTGACGGGGGAGGGGAGGTCCCGCTGCTACATCGGCGGCGTCTCGGTGCCGGTGCGCGCCCTGAGCACTCTTGGCGAGCGCCTCGTCTCCTACCACAGCCAGCGAGAGCAGACCCGCCTCACCGAACCCGCCGAGCAACTCGCCATCCTGGACGACTTTCTCACCGGCAAGGCCCCGAAGGCCCGCAGGGACCACGAGGAGACCTGGCGCTACGTCGAGGCGGCCCGCCGGGAGCTCGCCGAGGTCCGCGCCACCGGAGAGGCCCGCCTGCGCGAGGCGGACTTCCTGCGCTTCCAGGTGGGCGAGCTCGAAGCAGCCGGGTACAGCTCGGAAGAGGCGGACGAGCTCGCCCGCGAGCGCGACCGCCTGCGCAACGTCACGGACCTCCAGCAGGCCGCAGCAGCAGCGGCCACTCTCCTCTCCTCCGAGGAGGGCGGCGGCGCGGTTGACTCCGTCGCCTGCGCCGCAGGGGAACTGGAGACCGCGCTGCGCTTCGACTCGGGCCTCTCCGGGCTGCTGGGGCGCCTCGGCGGCCTCTCGGCTGAGCTAGAGGACGTGCTCTACGAGCTCCGCTCCTACGTCGAGGAGCTCGAAGCGGACCCCAACCGCCTGGAGACGGTGGAGGACCGCATCGCCGCCCTGCGCGCCCTGGAGCGCAAGTACGGGGACGTGGAAGGCTACCTGGACGAGGCCCGCGCGCGCCTCTCGCGGCTCGAGAACCTGGACGAGGAGACAGCCGGGCTCGAAGCGCGCGTCGCGGACGGAGAGCGTCGGCTCGGCGATCTCGCGGCGGTACTCTCCGCCGGCCGGGAGAAGGCGGCGGGGCGTCTGGCGAAAAAGGTGCAGGAGAATTTGTCGGGGCTCAACCTCGGGCGGACGGAGTTCCGGGCGAGGCTTGTGCCGGCGGAGGCGGGGCCTACGGGCAGGGAGCGGGTCGAGTTCGAGATCCGGCCGAACCCCGGCGAGCCGGAGCTCCCCGTCAGGCGCTACGCCTCGGGCGGCGAGCTCTCCAGGATAATGCTCGCCATCCGCCTCGCCCAGGAGCGCGTCGAGCCGGGTGCTACCTACGTCTTCGACGAGGTGGACGCCGGCATCGGCGGCGAGACGGCGACCGCCGTCGGCGTCAAGCTGCGCCAGCTCGGCGAGCGCAACCAGGTCCTCACCATCACCCACCTGCCCCAGATAGCCTCAGAGGCCGCCTCCCACGTCGTCGTCGCCAAGGAAGAGTCCGCAGGCCGCACCATCACCCGCATAACCCGCGTCAGAGGCGAAGAACGCCTCAAAGAGATGGCCCGCATGCTCTCCGGCCGCATCGACGACGCCTCACTTGCCCACGCCTCCGAACTCCTCGTCGGCAAATAGCGCGCGGTTCCCTCTCATTTTATACCCATAATACTCTTGACGGGCAACAACACGGCGGGTAGTGGCGATCTTCGGGCAGTCCCAGGGCGGTACGCTTGGCGCCATGTACGCTTCCCTGTTCCCCGACGGACCTCTCAAGAACCTCGTCCTGCTCTCGGCGCCCACGGCATTCGCCCCGCGAAACCCGGGGCCTCTCGGGCTCTGGACGCTTGTAATCCGCAACAGCGGGGCGTACTTCGACCCGGCGATAGTGCCCCAGTTTCTCGGGAACCTGCCGACGGACCTTGCCAGCCAGGTCATCGACGCGGCAGCCTCCACGCAGGCCGCCGCCGTCGGTACGGCCGCCCGGCCCCTTGCTCCCTTCAGCCACGGCTTCAGCCTCTACGACGAGGCGTTGCGGGAGATGCGGGAGTGGGCCGAGCGGGACGTTGCCGTGCGTTCGTGGCTTGGGGTAAGCAAGTGGGTCGACGACGCAGCACCCTTTCCGGGTGAGATCTTCCGGAGGTGGGTGGGAGACTTCTACCAGCGCGACAAGCTCGTCAAGGGAGAGATGGAGCTTCGCGGACACAGAGTGGACCTCTCGAACATCCGGTGCGCCGTGCTCAACATCTCGGGGAAATGGGACTACACCGTTCCGCCCTCCCAGACCGAGGCCACGACCGCTCTCGCCAGCAGCCGGGACAAGGAGTCCGTCTCTCTGGAGGCCGGGCACGTGGGCATGCTCGTCGGGCCTGCGGCCGTGCGCGAGCTCTGGCCCCGCGTCCGGGACTGGCTCGCGCCCCGCTCGGGCTAACAGGAGGGAGATGAGCGGGTGACCGTGGACCCTACCACCAACCCCATAGCCCCGACGTCGCGGTGGATGGCGGCGGCGCGGGCCAGGGAGAGCGAGCGGGCGGACCGCCTGTTCGACGACCCGCTCGCCGCCGCGCTGGCCGGCCCCGAGGGCTTCGCCTGGCTGGAACGCATGGAATCCGCCGCAGGCTCGGACAGCCCCGGGCTGTACCCTGTGATCCGTACCCGTTTCTTCGACGACTTCCTGCTGGACGCTTGTAGGAAGTCGGGGGTGCGCCAGGTGGTCCTCGCGGCGGCCGGCCTGGACACCCGCGCCTTCCGCCTGAACTGGCCACCTCAGGTCTGCCTGTACGAGATGGACCTACCCGAGGTGCTGGACGCCAAGGAAGAGGTGATCGGGAAGGCCGGATCGAGAGCACGCTGCGAGCGGCGCGCGGTCGGGGTAGATCTAAGTCAGGAGACCTGGCCAGAGGCGCTCCTCGGCGCCGGCTACCAACCGGAGAAGCCGTCGGTCTGGCTAATAGAAGGCCTCCTCTTTTACTTGACCAGGTCCGCCGTGCGCGGGCTCCTGGAGAAGGTGGGCATGCTAACGACGGCCGGCAGCCTCCTCGGATTGGACGTGATGAACAGGGGCCTGTTCCTCTCGCCCGTGGCGTGGCCGATGCGGGCCGCCCTCGCCCGACGCGGCGCACCGGGCAAGTTCGGGACGAACGATCCGGAAAGGCTGATGGCCCGCCACGGCTGGGAGGCGGACGCGACGCAGCCCGGAGAAGAGGGGGCGAACTTCGGGCGTTGGCCCAGGCCGATAGTGCCGCGGGAGGTGCCGGGCGTGCCGCGAAGCTTCCTGGTCAAGGCGCGTCGCCCGTAAACGGACGCGGTCGTAACTCCTGGCCGGGCTGAAAGGTGTTTCGTTACTCCTCCCTGCTCAATATCAAGTGCGCCAGAGTTGACTCTAGTCCGACCGAGGCTACGTAGACGACCGACGTTAAGAAGCCGCTGACCAGCCACGCTACTACGCCCGGTATCAGTAGTCCGCCAACGTACGCAACCCCGAGCGCTAGTCCAACCGATAGAAAGGAGAACGCGCCTGCCAGCGACTTGACGTTGCTTGACTCATCCTCTAGCTCTTCCCGAAAGAAGCCAGAGGCCAGGCACGCGATGATGGCGAAGGCCAAGACCGCTCCGGCGGCGTAGAGGAAGATCGCTGAGATTCCGGTATCGTTCCGAGAGGTTTGCAGAAGTGCGAAGGCAGCGGTGATGCTGATAGAGTAGCCCATAGCTGTGACGTTGTTGCGGGCCGCGGTATCGACTCCCCGCTCGAAGATCCTGAACAACCCCGAACTGTGTCTTCTTGCCTGCTTCTCCTCCGACATTCGAGGAGCCTCCCTGTCGCACTTATCTCGCCACGTAGCCAAGCTTAAAGAAGAAAGCGTGCCACCGCACAGCCGAGTTTCGAGAATCGAAGCTCTCGGGAGGTGGGTGAATAAGGGCAAGAAGAAGGGCCGGAGCCCCGTAGGACCCCGGCCCGATAGCACTCTCTTTTACTTCAGGCGGCTCTTGACGGCACTCTTGGCCTTGTCCACGCCGCTTCCTGAGCCTCCGGTGCTCTTGCCCTTCTTGTTGTCACCGGAGCCCTTACCCTTGGCGGCGTTCGTTGCCGCCCCTTTGATCTTCTTGCCTATGCCGGCCATGTTGGCCACCCTTTCTCTAAGGTGCGAGTACCTGTTCCTCTACGAGGTGGTCTTTATCTTCTGCTTCATCTCCTTGCGGAGGGTCCCGCGATCTTTGTTGTCCTTCTCGTACTTCCTGACCCTCTTCAACTCGGCTTCTGAGAGGCCGTCGAGCCGCTCGGAGACCTCGCCCACGTTCATCTCGTCGTAGCCCTCGATCGGGAAGGCGCCCGTCTCGGTGTTCTTCTGGGCGTCCTTGGCGGCTATCTCGGTGCTCTTCTGCGTCTCCTCGGCGTCCTCAGCGGCTACCTCGGTGCTCTTCTGCGTCTCCTCGGCGGCTGGCTCAGCGCTCT
>Ga0136613_10001385_pt1 | contig 12502 bp, 11 predicted proteins | sample AntDrymUQ2722106_2_FD_106649 | JGI IMG/M metagenome (GOLD analysis project Ga0136613, IMG submission 106649) | Polar desert sand microbial communities from Dry Valleys, Antarctica - metaG UQ272 (21.06) | ecosystem: Environmental > Terrestrial > Soil > Desert | place: Antarctica: Dry Valley... | reverse complement strand
GAAACTAAACCGGCACAATTAAAGAGTCCGGGGCGCTACTCCTCCTTTCCCTTTCCCCACCTATCACCCCTAAGTGCGCCCCGGGCTCTTCCTCATTTCTAGCACTTCAGCAAGTCAGCACGCTTCGGGCCTACGGCCCTCGCTTGTCAGCACTTCAGCAAGAGCTGCGAGCGACACGTCTGTGTGGCTTCTGCGCGCAGTTTTCCGCATAGAAGCGGTCCCCGGTTGAGTACCAAGGACCACTAGCTGACAAGCTGAAATGCTGACAAGCCGCGAAGCGGCGTGCTGAAGTGCTGACTAGCTAGGACGCTTCTTGTCCCTCCGCCTGGGTCAGATAGTAGAGCGTATGCATGAGTTGGGCGGTGGGGTCTATGCGGTGGACGTCGACCTGGGATGGGACGTGAAGGAGGACGTCGGTGTAGTTGAGGATGACCCTGATATCGGAGTCGACCATCAGCTTGGCGACCTCCTGGGCTGAGGAGGCTGGGGTCGCGATGATGCCGATGATCTCCTCGGCCTCGGTGACGCTCTTCTTGAGCTCGTCTATGTGCTTGACGACGACGTTGCCTACTGTGCGTCCGATCTTCTCCGGGTTGTCGTCGAAGACGTCGTGGATGACGAAGCCTCGCTTAGGGAGGATGGTGCTCGCCGCTATGGCGCTGCCGAGGTTGCCCGCGCCGACCAGCGCGATGTTGTAGGTCTGCCTGAGCCCCAGGATGTTCCTCACGGCCTCGACGAGGTCGTAGGCCTGGTAGCCGACCCCGCGAGTCCCCGAGAACCCGATCGCGTTCAGATCCCTGCGTACCTGCACAGGGTTTATGCCGGTGAAGTCGCCGAGCTCCTTGCTGGAGACCGCGTCACGACCCTCCTCGATGAGCTGCTGCGTGGTCCTTAGATACTTCGTCAGCCTATTCGTCAGGCCGGGCTGTAGCGTTGCTCGCACCTTTGCTCCCGCTCCTTCTTCGTGGATCGAATATTGTGGGAGCATTGTAACAAAATGGGCCGTTCTTGCAATAAAGGTGCTCTTAACCGACAACAAATCAGTAAGCAAGGCTGGTTACAGCGCGACGGACCGGTAGGATGCGGAGTTTGCGGGCTGGCAGGCGTGTACTATTAGCAACTCGTTCTCTATACGCTGGAGGTTTTGGTGGAGTACAGGCGACTTGGTAATAGTGGGGTCAAGGTCAGCGAGATCTCTCTGGGGAGTTGGCTGACCTACGGCGGGAGCGTCGCCGAAGAGCAGGCGGCGGCGTGTATAGACAGGGCGTACGAGATCGGCATCAACTTCTTCGACACGGCCAACGTATATATGCATGGGACGGCCGAGGAGATCGTGGGCCTGGCGTTGAAAGGGTTCGAGCGCGACTCGTACTTTCTTGCGACCAAGGTGTACTTCCCGATGGGCGAAGGACCGAACGACAGGGGCCTCTCGCGCAAGCACATAACCGAGCAGTGCGACGCGTCGCTCAGGAGGTTAGGGGTAGATTACGTCGACCTCTATCAGTGCCACCGTTACGACGAGAACACGCCACTCGAGGAGACCCTCAGGGCACTCGACGACCTGGTGCGGCGGGGGAAGGTACTGTATCTCGGCGTCTCGGAGTGGACGGCGGACCAGATCTCCGCCGCCATGAGGATCGCCGGTGAGATGAACCTGGATCGCATAGTCTCCAATCAGCCGCAGTACAATATGATTCAGCGCAGGATCGAAAGCGAAGTCATACCCCTGTGCGAACGCGAAGGCGTAGGACAGGTAGTCTTTTCACCACTCGCCCAGGGCGTACTCACAGGCAAGTATCGTCCCGGTGACGCTCCCGAGCAGGGGACCCGCGCAGCCGATCCCGAATCCAACCGCTTTATGCAGCAGCTAATGAACGAGGAGGTGCTCTCGGCCGTGGACGGGTTGCGCTCCGTCGCGTCCGAGGCAGGACTCAGCATGCCACAGCTCGCCCTCGCGTGGGTGTTGCGCCAGGAGAACGTGAGCAGCGCGATCATCGGCGCTTCCAGGCCCGAACAGGTCGACGATAACGCCGCAGCCTCAGGGGTGGAGCTCTCCGCTGATATGGTCTCCGAGATAGACAGAATCCTGGACGGCGTTGCGCGGTACGACTGACCCGAGCCGAGTAGTGTGTCGACCATCTTCCCAAAAGGCGATGTCTGGTGTAGCATTGTTGACGTGGAGCGAGATCACATAGAGTTTACTGCGAGTTCCTTTAAGGGACGGCTCCCTCGACCGTCCCTGCCCCGACCGTCTCTCTAAGGGAGCGCTCGGGGCATCCGCGTCTCTTCTGGTTTCTCCGAAACCTTTTGCGCGGAAGAGTCTCTATCCATGAACAAAGAGATCGAGGGAATAACGTTGCTGGCATTCACCGCGAGAGAAGACACCGAAATAGACGAAACTATTACCCGGAGCGGGCTACGGGCCGTGACCGAGCTGGACACGGGCGTCCGCGTCAGGCAGATGGACGACGCTGACCTGGAGCGCGTTCTGGAGCTACGGAGTGTCGTACGCTGGTCGGCGGACCCGAGGGCATTCGACTTGCTACGGGGCGTGAGCGACGCCCGCTGGGCCGTGGCCGAGGCTCCTGACGGCGACCTCGCAGGCATGGTCGGCGCGGTGCCACTGGGAGACATCGGCATCCTCTGCCACCTCGCAGTCCACGACGGGTACAGGGGCACCGGCCTCGGCGCCCTGCTCTCCTCCTGGGCCGTAGCCTACCTCAGAAGCCGCGGCGCGAAGATGGTCAGGCTCTACTCGACCCTGCGGGCAGAGGGCCTCTACCGGTCGCTCGGTTTCGAGGAGGTCACGCCGCGCACCGTGTACCGGCTGGAGGAAGGACAAAGGACGCTCCCCGTGCCCGGCCAGGTAGACGGCCACAGGGTCGAGAGGCTCACGTTCGGGGACCTGCCCGAGCTCTACGGCGTGGACCACTGGAGCTACGGGGCCGACCGTTCGGCGCTGCTCTTCGCCACCCTGCGACTTCATCCTGGCCTTGGACTCGTCGCGCGCGACTCCTCAGGCCGGATCAAGGGCTATCTGATCAGGAGCACCATGGCCCGCGCGACCCGTATCGGTCCCTTCTTGGCTTCCACACCCGACGTTGCCAGCCTCCTGCTCGCCAGCGCTCTCTCGACGACCGGAGGCGGGCCGGTCCGGGTCACGGTTCCCGGTCCTGCCAGGTGCCACGCGCACTCCCTCTTGCAAGAGTTCGGCTTCGAGGGCACAGAGGACCGGCTGCGGATGGAACTGGGCGAGAAGACGGCTACTTGCCGTACCGGCCTCGTCCACTACGGCACGACGCCGTACTTGGCTACCTGAGGCCTGTTCATCATGCGCATGAGTACACTATTTGGGCTGACGTTGCGCGAGGCGCCTTCCGGAGTCGAGGTTACAAGCCACGGGCTGCTGCTCAGGGCCGGGTTCATCAGGCAGCTTGCGGCGGGGATATTTTCGTATCTGCCGCTGGCGAGGAGGTCTATTGGCAAGATCGAGAAGATTTTGCGGGAGGAGATGGATGCTGCGGGCGGGCAGGAGGTGTCGATGCCCGTAGTACAGCCCGCTGATGTATGGGAGAGATCCGGCAGGTACACTGCGACGGGGCAGGAGCTGGTAAGGCTTAGCGATCGCAGGAACAGGGAGATGGTCCTGGCCATGACCCACGAGGAGATCGTCGCCGGGCTTACTGCGAGCGAGGTGGACTCTTACCAGAGGTTGCCAGGGCTCGTGTACCAGATCCAGACCAAGTTCAGGGACGACCAGCGTCCCAGAGCAGGCTTGATCCGGGCTCGTGAGTTCACCATGAAGGATGCGTATAGCCTCGACAGGGACGAGGCGGGCCTGGACAAACAGTACGGCACGCTCTACGAGGCATACTTCAGGATCTTCGCCCGGTGCGGACTACCGGCTCTAGCGGTCGGCGCGGATGTGGGCATCATGGGCGGGAGCATGGCCCACGAGTTCATGTACCTGGCGCCCGTCGGGGAGGACACCATCCTCATCTGCGAGAACTGCGGTTACACCGCAAACCGCCAGGTTGCGAGGTTCCGCAAACCAATTGCCGAAGCCGAGGAGGAGAGACCGATAGAGAAGGTCGCCACGCCAGGCGCAAGTACGATCGAGTCGCTGGCCCACGCTCTACGGATACCCGAGTCCCGCACGGTCAAGGCGGTCTTCCTAGTCGCAATGGTCGATGGCTCAGAGCGGTTCGTCTTCGCCGTCGTCCGCGGCGACATGGAGCTCAATGAGACCAAGCTGGCGAACGCGGTCGGGGCGAGCGGGCTGCGTCCCGCGCTGCCTGAGGAGGTCAGGGCCGTCGGGGCCGAGCCGGGATACGGCTCCCCAATCGGGGTGGAGGGGGCGTTCGTGGTCGTTGACGATGAGATCCCGGCCTCCCCCAACCTCGTCGCAGGCGCCAACGAAGAGGGTTTCCACTTCCTGAACGTAAACTACGAGAGGGACTTCGAGGCAGACTCTGTCGCCGACATAGCCGCGGCGGGGGACGGCTCACGCTGCCCCGAGTGCGGCAACGCCATGCGCGCCGAGCGGGGCGTCGAGGTCGGGAATATCTTCAAGCTGGGCACGCGCTACAGCGAAGCCCTCGGTGCGAGTTTTCTGGACAGCGACGGGGAACGAAAGCCCGTGGTGATGGGGTCTTACGGCATCGGCGTCGGACGGCTACTGGCCTGCATCGCCGAGGAGCACCACGATGAGGACGGGCTAATGTGGCCCGTCTCGGTAGCACCTTATCACGTTCACATCGTCGCGGCCGAAGCCGGGGAGATTGCCGAGGGGCTCTACGAGAGGTTGGTCTCCGCTGGCGTCGAGGTGCTTTACGACGATCGGCGCGAGAGCCTTGGGGCGAAGTTCAAGGACGCCGACCTGATCGGGGCACCCATACGCCTTACCCTGACACCCCGTTCCCTGCAAAGGGGAGGAGTCGAGATCAAAGCCCGCCGCAGCCCAGAAAGCTTCGTAGTTCCCATCGAAGAGGCGGTCGCGGCGGTCAGAAAGGAGATCTCAGACCTGGAAGGCGAACTCTCCCCTGGCGATTCCATTACACAAGCGTCTCGTGAGAGCCTGGCCTGACAGCTTGAAGCGGCCGGCGTTACAGTGGATCATGGTGTCCATGCCGACCCGCACAATATTGGCACCGAGTAGATAATGTTCGAACGCTACAAGCCCGACCTCGACGCCTACGTGAGACGGGTACGGTCAGGACCTTGCTTCGTCTGCAAGATCGTGGCGCGGGATCCTGCCTTCCCTGAGCATCACATCATCTACGAAGACGAAGATGCCATCGTCTTCCTGGCCATGAATCCGACGCAGTACGGGTACACGCTGGTCGCGCCGAAAGAGCATAGAGAGCAGGTGGCGGACGATTTCACGGTCGAGGAGTACCTCGGATTGCAGCGAGTCGTCCACCGCGTGGCTGAGGCGGTGCGAGCGGAGGTAGGGGCCGAGCGGGTGTACGTTCTCTCGCTCGGCTCCAACCAGGGTAACGCCCACGTTCACTGGCATGTCGTACCTTTGCCTCCAGGCACTCCTTACGAGGAGCAGCAGTTCGCCGCCGTCATGCTCGAGACCGCGGGCGCGTTGAAGATTCCCGACAAAGAGAAGGCGGCTCTCGCTGCTCGTATCGGGCAAAGAATGGAGGGACCTCAGGTGGATCTTGCGCGCCGCTGAGAACGTCATCCTGAGTGGGTTGTACGTCTACCCGATCAAGTCCTGCGCCGGGATCTCCTTGCAGAGATCCGACCTGAGCGCTACGGGACTCCGCCACGACCGGCGCTGGATGCTCGTCGATGAGACCGGCGAGTTTATGTCGCAGCGTGCCCATCCGCGGATGGCCCTGATCTCCACTCGGTTTGCTCCCGAGTACCTGATCGTCAGCGCGCCTGGCATGTCCGAGCTGGAGATACCACTTCAACAGGGGTCCAGTAGCCTGATAGACGTGCGTGTCTTTGGCGATACGAACAGGGGCACGCTCGTGGGCGGGGAGGCCTGCCGCTGGTTCAGCGAGTTCCTGGAGTTCCCCTGCCGGCTCGTCCACAAGCCTAACGACGACACGAGGTTGGTTGACTCGTCCTATGCGGAGAGTGGGGATCAAGTCGGCTTCGCCGACGGGTTCGCTTTTCTTTTGGTCTCCGAGGCCTCACTCGAAGACCTGAACGGTCGACTGGAAGATCCTCTGCCCATGAACCGCTTCAGGCCAAACTTCGTCGTCAGGGGCTGCGGTCCGTACGCCGAAGACGGCTGGAGCCGGATCAGGATAGGGGATGTGCCTTTCCGGGTAGCCGAGGCTTGCCCGCGCTGCGCCATCACCACGATCGACCAGAGAACGGGAGCCCGCGGTAAAGAGCCGCTGCGTACGCTCGCCACCTACCGAAAGTCCGACGGAGAGGTCTTTTTCGGACGCAACCTCATCCACGACGCGCTAGGGACCGTTAGTGTCGGCGACCCAGTCGAGACCACGCTGCGCTGAACGGCTGCGCCAAATTCATCTCGTAGCTGCATTTCGGGCGTCCTCCAGCGTGGAGCCGTCGAGGACCCTGGCGAGGAGGCCAGGTTCCACATTCCCGCCGCTGATCACGGCCACAGTGAGACGAGGGGCCGGCAGTTCCTCTCTATGGAAGAGGTAGGCAGCGAACGTCACGGCCCCGCTCGGCTCTGCGACGAGCCTGACCCGCAGGGCCAGGCGGCGCATGGCTTCCAGGATCTCCTCTTCCGTTACGGTGATAATGTCGTCGACGAAGGCGCGGATGTGCTCGAAGGGTGCCTCGCCGAGTCTTTGCACGCGCAGACCGTCAGCGACCGTGCGGGCGACTTGCTCCGCCGGGAACTCGACCAGACTTCCGCTCTCCAGGCTGGCTCTGGCGTCGGCCGCGAGTTCGGGCTCGACCCCGATCACACGCACTTTAGGGCGGGACAGCTTCATGGCAGCCGAGATCCCACCGATAAGCCCCCCGCCGCTGACGGGCACGAGCACGGTCTCCACGTCGGGCAGGTCTTCGAGGATCTCAGGTCCGATGGTGCCCTGGCCGGCCATGAGGACCTCATCGTCGTACGGGGGCACGGGAACGTAGCCGTGCTCCTGCGCAAGCTCTTCAGCCTTGCGGGACCGGTCTGCGCTGCCCGGGCCGACCAGGACGACCTCGGCCCCGAGCGCCGCCGTCGCGTCGAGCTTCACGCGAGATGCCCCCCGCGGCATGACGACGACAGCCCGCGTATTCAGGGCACGGGCCGCGTAGGCTACGGCCTGGGCGTGATTCCCGCTGGAGTGGGCGACGACCCCGCGGCCGCGCTCCTCAGAGGAGAGGGATGAGATCTTGTTGTACGCGCCGCGCAGCTTGAAAGCGCCGGTCGGCTGGAGGCTCTCCGGCTTGAAGTACAGCGCCCGGTTCCGCGGGCCGCCAGGGCACGGCACCAGCGGCGTGCGGAGCGCCACTCCCTGCAAACGCCTCCGCGCGACCTCTATGTCCTCTAAGCCGATAATGGTTTCGTTCTCCTCTGCGCTGAGTGAGGACCAGCATGGTACGGCGGATACTTCTGCATCGTAACAGGAGCGCAACACTCCTTTAAACATCTCGCAAGACGCGCCCCCCTATAATGTGCCGCGCCGATGACCGAACATCTCTATGTGGACGTACGAGCATGACCCAACGCCGGTGGACTTGAGGCGGACTTCCGCCCTCCTCCCGCTGCTCTCGCTCCTGGCGGCCGCTAACTTAGCCGGTTGCCTGAATGCGGGTGAGGTGGACCAGTCCGTAGAGGCTTCTGCCGGGGCCGCGTCGGGCGGTCCTGCCGAGACCTCGAATAAGAGCACGTCCGGTGCTGGGGGCGTGCCCGAGGCTACTACCTCCGGGACCTCGTGGATCGAGGGCGACCTCGCAGGGGCTGCTGAGGCTTATTCTGGGGATCCTTTCGTCGCGAAGACGCAGACGAGTGGCGGTTCCGGCCTCGACGCGGACACCGTGCTCGCGGTGCGCTACGGGGTTCACGAGGACTACGAGCAGGCGGTAATCGACCTCGGGACCGGCTGGGAGCCCGCCGGTGGCGTGCCGGAATGGACCCTCGTGAGCCAGGATGGCGACGGTCTCCTGCGCGTATCCCTGCCTTCGGCGAGCGCGACTAGCGTATCGGACGGCAAGTTTGGCGACGCGTTGCTCGAGGGTTTCCACGTCGTGCGCGCTCCCGAGGGGGGCATGTTCGTGGACTTCTTCGCGCGCGAGGCGTTTCTCTACAGGGTGGTCGAGCTCGGAGACCCAGCGCGCCTCGTCGTCGACTTCGAGCCGGCGGGGGAAGACTCTAGGGTGCTGCTCCCCGCGGAGGGCGGCAACACGGTCCTCGTCGAGCCACGTCCGCGCGCCAGGATCTCCGACCCCCTTGTAATCAGTGGCTATTCCCGCAACCGCGAGGCCGCGAACACCATCACCTTGATCGATGCTCACGAGAAGGTACTGGTGCGCCGTACCATTCGAAGCAACGACTGGAACCACACCTGGGGATACTTCGAAGCCACCCTGGATCTACCGCCGTTCTCCGGAAAAGGAACCCTGAAGGTCGGGACCGACGGCGCTCACAACGGCGCCTTCAGTGGCATAAAGGTCCCCGTCTGGGCCGGTCGGTAGTCTACTCGAGGGCGAGGAACTGCTCGACGAGGTAGCGGGTGTCGAACGGATTGCAGCCGATCATACGTGCAACGTCTTCGTTCTCCACTTTCTCCCCGGTGGCCCAGAGGTCGCGCAGGAATCTACCCGCCTCGGGACTGGCGAACCAGTCCTCACCATAGGTATCCTCCAGGTGGTGCCTGAGCATCGCTTCCGTGATCCAGGCCCGCAGGTAGTCGGCGGTGTAATAGCCTGGGTCCATGTCGTCCAGATAGTTTTGGGGTGTGTACACAAAGTGCGTCGCTGCGGAAAGCATCGTAGTGTAGATCTGCCGGTTGCGCCCTTCCTCTAGCGGGTTCTCGAAGAACGCGAGCTCGTAGGCGAGTTTGGCCGCATACCGGCGTACCAAGAACAGCTCCGCGAGCTCTGCGTAGTAAGCCACCCCTCTCGCGGTCTCATCCGGCAGGCCGACCACCCGAGTTAGCCACGTCCGGTTCTGGGTGAGGTGCTCCAGGAGGAAGCTGTAGATCTCGGTGAGGGCGTTGCTCGTGGAGATAGCGCGTTCGACGTAATCGAGCGCGGGGTCCTCGTTGCCGAAGTGCTGGGCGTGTCCCGCTTCGTGGAAGAAGGCCATGTAGTCTTCCAGGCCGCCAACTGGTTTGATCAGCAGGTGAACCTCCTCCGGAGGGTTGGGCGCGTAGCAGCGAGCCCTGGGGTTCTTGGTGGCACGTTCTTCGGTGTCGATGTGGATGTTCTTCTGCGAGGCGGGGTCGAGACCCATACCCGAGAGTGTCCGTTCGTAGGCCCCGAGGAGCCTGACCTTGCGAAAGTACTCGTCGTACTCGGGCAGGCGACTGATGTAGGAGAAATGGTGGCTGCCGATCTCGCCAAGCCTCAGGCCCATAGTCTCCTCAACCCACCGGCCCATCAGCGCCGTATAGGTTTTCTCCGTCTCCGAAAGGAAACCCTCCATGCGCGAGCGCAGGAGACTGTAGTCGATCCGTTTCTTCTGTGCGTTGTAGGCTGTGTAGCTGTCGTGGCCGAATTCATCTGCGAGCGTCGCCAGGCTCGTGCGCAAGATCTCCAGACGCTCTGGGTTCGTCTCCTCGACCACGCCCAGCGAGGCCTCGCGCAGCCTGTCGCGCCTCTCGAAATCGTGCTCGCTGGCGATCAGCACGGGAACGTTGTGGTAGGGGATGTTCTCGCCGTCCACCTCTACGGAAGCGCGCGCCTCGAAGGAGACGAGTGCATCCTCCAGGGGAGCGGTCTGCTGCCCTATATAACCTTCGAGCAGGTAGTAGTAGACTCGGTGCAGTCGCTCTTTGTTCTCCGGATCGGTCTCTACCCGGCACGCCTCTTCGACACGCCGGACGGTCTCGAGATTGTAGAGCCAGGCGAACTTCTCCAGCACCTCGGTAATGTTCTGCTCCCGTTTCAAGCCGCTGTAGGCGAGCCTGCTCTCGGTCTGGATCTCGTAGGTGCTCTCCTTGATGCCCCTGACGACGTCTCTTATGGAGCGAAACTCGTTAGCCACATCATCCTCCGCACCGGGATCTTTATGACCGCATGATACCCCTCGGCAGCTATACTGACCCTATGAAGATGTCCGAGAACGAGGCGTTACGCGAGTACATACGACGCCTCGACGACCTGATGAGCTTCGTAGGACGTGAAGAGCTGCCTTACTCCTTACGGACCTTGCACATGGACCGCCTCCTGACCATGGCCCGCGATGCACGGGAGACTAACGAGAGAGAAACTTAGGCCAACGGGGAGGAGAAGCCCAATTATCGCCAAAGAGCTCCCACTAAGGATTCCCGGATCAGCGCCTGGCAGCGCTCTCGCGGCGGTTGCCGAGGTAGACCATGACGAGCAGGACGATGATGCCCACGGTCACGAACTGCAAAAAGTTCTCGGGCCCACCCTGGCCGCCGACGACGAGCGCTGCCACGAAGGCCAGGGCCAGCGCCGCGTAACCAGCGGCCCTGAAGGCGAAGTAAGCCACGGCCAGCCCGACAAGCGAGTACAGGATGGGCATGAACGGGTCCAGGGCAGTAACAAAAGAGAAGGCACCGGGGTCGACCTGCTCAGGGGTCGTTGCCCACAGCCCGATCTGGCCGGTCGCGATGAACGCGAGGAAGGCGGCCACGAAGCTTATGGCGCCGCTCTTCAGAGTTATCGGTTCAGGGTCGAAGCGGTGGGGCTCGTACCAGCGGGCCTCACTAACGTCGTAGCGGCCTCTGGTTCTGCGCTCGCTTCCGCGTCCGGAGCCACGAGCCTCTCTTCGCATGGACTCGTAGGGGTCATCTTCTTTCCTGCCGAAGCGGCTTCTCAGGCGCTCGCCCAGGGAAGGACCATCTGACTCGCGCTCCCTGCGCTTGGCGGAGAGCTCGTCCTCCACGGAGCCGAAGTCCAGGTTGAGGCCGGCGAGCTGGTCGGCCGCGTGGGCCAGGTCGAGCGCTTCGTCGTGCTGGCGGCGACGGTTCGGGTCGGAGAGGACAGCGTTGGCCTCCTGCAGCAGGGAGAATTCCTCCGCGCTCCCGCCAGGATGGTCGGGGTGACGCTCTTTCGCCAGGTTGCGGTAAGCGTTTCGGATCTCGGCCTGGGAGGCCTCGCGTGAGATGCCGAGCACATCGTAGTAGTTGATCTGGTCAGCCATCGTTTCCCTATTCTAACCCAAGGTAGCGTCCGTGGTCCCGTCAGCCAGCGCGAGCCCGATCTCCTTCAAACACCACGTATCCCTCTCCGTTCCGGACACCTCCACTAACGGCTCATCAGCACCCCCGATCTCGCCGAGTGCCCACGCCGCGTGCCCGCGTACGAGCGGCGAGGTATCCTCGCGCAAGGCACGTACGAGTTCAGGGACAGCCTTCGCGAGCTTCAGGTTCCCGGCGGCCACGCAGCAGTTGCGCAACAGGCCTGCCCGGCCAGGGCGCGTGAGCGGGGTCCCGCCGAAGCGCTCCTCGAATTCCTCGTCGGTCCTTATCTTCAGGACCTCCTCTATCTCCAGGTACGGTCCTGATCCGGCCTCCCCCGAGAACTCGGGCCAGCGGCTCCTCGACGCCTTCGTCTTGTTGTATGGACAGACCTCCTGGCAGACGTCGCACCCAAAGGCCCAGTCGCCCACTTTCGGACGGAGCTCGCGGGGGATCTCACCCCGGTTCTCGATCGTCAGGTACGAGATACAGAGCCTGGCGTCAACGACGCCGGGGGCCTTTATGGCGCCTGTAGGGCAACGGTCCATGCAGCGCGTACAGCGTCCGCAGGTCCCCTCTCCGGGCGGGTCGGGATCCAGGTCGAGGTCCAGGATCAGGTCCGCAATAAAGAAATACGACCCGGTCTCGTTGTTTATCAGACAAGAGTTACGCCCGAAGAATCCGAGCCCCGCGTGCTGGGCCGCGGAGCGTTCCAGGAGCGGCACAGCGTCCGTGAAACCGCGGGCTCTTATCCTGACGCCCAGCGCCTCCTCGAGCTCCTCTCTCAGCCGGAACAACCTCCCTTTTATGACCTCGTGGTAGTCGAGACCCCACGCGTACCGCGCCACGCGGCCCCCGCCCTCGTTCTCAGGATGGTCCCCCGGATAGTACGAGACCCCGAGAGAGACCACGCTCCTGGCGCTCTTCTGGAGCTTCTTCGGGTCAGAGAGTAACTCCACGGGCCTGTGCATGTAGCCCATATCGGCGGCCATCCCCGCCTCCTGCCACTCCCTTAGACGCTCGCCACCCTCACGCAAAGGCTCTGCGCGCGCCACGCCGACGAGGTCGAAGCCGGCCTCTCGCGCCCGCTCCTCGAGAACGCGCCGCGCTTCTGCCGGGTCAGGTACTGCTCGCCCTCCACTCATGCTGCCGCCGATTGTACCCGCCAACGCGCAAGGACGGCGCCCCGTGAAAGCTCT
>Ga0136613_10001384_pt1 | contig 12502 bp, 11 predicted proteins | sample AntDrymUQ2722106_2_FD_106649 | JGI IMG/M metagenome (GOLD analysis project Ga0136613, IMG submission 106649) | Polar desert sand microbial communities from Dry Valleys, Antarctica - metaG UQ272 (21.06) | ecosystem: Environmental > Terrestrial > Soil > Desert | place: Antarctica: Dry Valley... | reverse complement strand
CGAGAAACCCGTCTGGTCCAGCGCGGCGACACCAAGAAGGACGAATCCCATATGACTGATAGAGCTAAAGGCCACAATCGCCTTCAGATCACTCTGTCTGAACGCCAGGAATGCACCGTAGAGGATGTTGACCAGCGCGAGCACGAACAAAAGCGGTGCGAGCCTTCGGATCCCCTCGGGCAGAATCTCCGTCGAGCGGAGCAGTCCGTAGGCGCCGAGCTTGAGCATTACTCCGGACAAGATGACGCTAACCGGCGCCGGCGCCTGGACATGCACCAACGGCAGCCAGCCGTGTAAGGGAAATATCGGGATCTTCACCGCGAAGCCGGCCAGCAATGCCAGGAAGGGGGCGACCTGGAACCCCGCGGTCCAGCCGCGACTCGCGGCCTGAAGTGCATCCATGTCGAACGTGTGTGGGTCGGCCGCGAGGTATACCGCGAAGATGCCGATCAGCATGAAGATCGAGCCTCCGAGCGTGTACAAGAAGTAGGTCATCGTGGCTCGTTCTTTCTGCGGCCCCCCCCACAATCCGATGAGGAAGAACATCGGGACGAGGGCGATCTCCCAGAACACGTACAGAAGGAACCAGTCGCGTGCCACGAAGACGCCAAGGCATGAGAACTCCAGAAGTAGCACCCACATGTAGAAGGCCTTAGGACTGCGAGCGATGTGCAGAGACGACATCAACGCGACGAACACGAGCAACGTGGTCAGCAGGATCAGGGGCAATGACAATCCGTCCACTGCGAGCGTGTAGGTCATCCCGAGCTCGGGGATCCAGGTTTGAGACTCGCCGAACTGGGGACCAGCGGCGGCAGGATCGAAACGCGCGAGCAGGCTCAACGACAGCGCCAGGGGTACTGCGGCCGCCACAAGCGCTACAGCGCGCACGCGTGCCGGGTTGTCCTGGGGAAGCATCAGTACCACCGCAAGTCCGATCAGCGGTGTCCAAATGATGGCGCTTAGGATCCCGATGACAACCTCCCCCGTCGTGTCGTAGACCCGAAAACCATGCTGCTATCCGACGGTCTCGTCTAGACCGGTGACTTTCGGAGCTGTACGCGTGGAGAACTGGTGGGGGCCCGGTCGCAGCGACTCCTCGCCAACGTGCAACACGGAACCGCCGTCGTAGGCGTAATCGATCTCGAAGTCGTGCAGGCGCTCGAGCACCGTTGGGTCGATGTAGTGGACACCGTTGAAATCGAGGGTCACGGTCCGGCCGCGGGGCATGTTGTCCAGGACGCTTCGCACTGGGATGAAGTTGTGGAACCCGAGTGCTTTCCTGAACCTCACGATGACCCGATCGCCGTCATCGGTTACTTCCATAGCGGGCCTGAAGAGGTTGCCGAGCGAAGCGCCCCTGAACAAGGCGTGCAGGAGACCAAGCACGATCCCGGTGGCCACGCCGATCAGCAGATCGGTGAGCAGGACGGTGAACGCGGTCACGATCATGAGCAGGAAGTCCACCCTGCCGATGTTCCACGTGTGCTTGAAGTCGGCGGGATGAGCAAGCTTGAAGCCGACCACCAGCAGGATGCCGGCCAGCGCCGCGAGCGGGATCAGCTCGAGGACGCCGGGAAGCGCGAGCACGAATAGGAACAGGAATAGGCCGTGGAAGAAGTTCGACCACCGAGTACGCGCTCCGGCCATGATGTTGGCTTTGGAGCGAACGACCTCGGCGATCATCGGCAGGCCACCCACTGCGCTTGAGGCCAGGTTGCCGATGCCCTTTCCGATCAGCTCCCTGTTCATGTTCGAACGCCGTTTCCATGGGTCTAGCTTGTCGACGGCCTCGGCCGTGAGCAACGATTCAAGGCTGGCGACGAAAACGTAGAGGACGATCCATTTCACCGCCGGCGCGGACACCAATCCGGAGAAATCGGGAGTCTGGAAGCCATCGATAAGGCCGCCTCCGAGGTCGAGACGTGGCTCGGCGCCGTTGACAACGGCGATGGCGGTGCCCACTATGACCGCCGCCAAGGGGGCCGGGATCACCGTTGCTACCTTGCCCAGTTGCGGCCAGAGCACCATGACCAGCACCGCCGCGAGGCCGACGAGAGCCGTCTCGACAACGGGGTCAGTGAGGCTCGGCGGGATCTCGGTGAGGATGTGGAACCCGTGCGCGCGGGGGTTCTCATGGCCGACCGCGATGTGGATCTGTCCGGCCATGATGATGAGTCCGATCCCTGCCAGCATCCCGTGCACCACGGAAAGGGGGAAGAAGCCGGTGAGCTTTCCGGTCTTCGCGAGCCCCAGGGCTATCTGAATCACTCCGGCGGCGACGCCGATCGCCAAGGCTTCACGGAAGCCCAGCTCGGCGACGGCGCCCGCGACGATCACGATCATGCCCGCAGCGGGACCGTTGATGGTGACATAGGAGCCCGAGAACAGATTGGCGAGCGTCCCGGCGATGATGCCGGAGATCACTCCGGCGATAGGAGGAGCCCCCGAGGCCAGCGCGATGCCGAGGCAGAGGGGGAGGGCGATCAAGAAGATGATGAGCCCCGACACCACATCCGTCTGGGCGTTCTCCTTCAATCCCGCGAGCCAGTCCTTCGGCGGTGTCGGTCTGCCGCCCCCTTGCACGTCCGCCATCGGCTCCCTCGTCATGGTCGTTCTCCCTCCTGGTCGCCCGGGAAACGTTCTGCAACAAGATAAAGACTCTATGAAATCTTCATGAAGAACAAGTCCAGATTAGCTCGACTTCGAGTTCTCATAACATGGGTGGGCGGCGCCACCGGGCGAGACGTTTGCCAGAAGAGGAGAGCGGATGAGGCTGCTGGTCATCGAGGATGAGGCCAAGATGCGCAGCGTCCTGCGACGGGGTCTGGAGGCGGCGGGCTACGCGGTGGACGAAGCCGAGGACGGCCAGGCGGGTCTCTCTCGGGGGCTCGAGGGCAGCTACGACGCCATCGTGCTCGATGTGCTTCTTCCAGATATCGACGGATTTGAGGTCTGCAGGCGGCTGCGGCGAACCGAGATGTGGGCGCCGGTCCTCATGCTCACCGCACTCGACGCCGTCGACGACAGGATCACAGGTCTGGATGCCGGTGCCGACGATTACCTCGTCAAGCCCTTCGCCCTTGGCGAGCTGCTGTCCCGTCTGCGGGCTCTCATCCGCCGGGGACGCCCCCCGCGGCCGTTGGCCCTGACCTGCGGACCGCTCCGGCTCGACCCCGCGACTCGGGTCGTGTCGTGGGACGGCGAGCTCATCGACCTATCCCGGCGTGAGTTCGCCTTGCTCGAGTTCCTCCTCCATCACCGGAACGAGGTCGTTCAGCGCGCCACGATCCTGCGCCACGTCTGGGGCGCTCGGTCGGACGAACAATCCAACATCATCGATGCGTTCGTAAGGAATCTGCGCCACAAGCTTGACCGGCGCTTCGACTATCCCCTTATCGAAACCGTGCGCGGAGTCGGATTCCGTCTGCGGTGCTCCGAAGAGGAATGACCCGCTGGCTGCGGAGGCTGCCACTTGGAGTGCGTATCGCGGCCTTGACTTCAGGAACATTGTTGGCGCTCTTGGTCCTCGTAGGGATGTTCGTCCATCGCCAGTTCCAGGCCGTGTTGCGCGACGAAATCGACAGCGAGCTAGTCGATCGGGCGCGCATGGCAGTCAGCGCCTCACAGGGGGTGCGGGGAGCAGAGCTTACGAGCCATCTTTTAAACAGTTTCGACGAACTTTACGCGCCGGAGCGGTCCGAGGTCGAGGTGCAACTGATGTCCGCGGATGGCTCGGTAGTTGCGGCGAGCCCAGGGCTCGCGGGCCTCGAAGGCCTCGTGACCGGAGGGGCCCTGGTGCGTGTCGCCTCGGGCGTGCCCGTCTATGGGGACGCGACGATATACGGACTGGTGTACCGGTTCGCAGCGGTGCCTGTCGGCGACGAGGGCGGTCATATCGTCGTGGCCGCTGCGCCGATCCAAGGTGTGAGCGACGTGGGAAGGGCGTTGCTCGAGGTCTATGTCCCACCAACCGTCGTTGCTGGGGTGGTTGCTGTGCTCGCCGGAGGGGTGATTGCTAGGCGATCTCTTGCTCCGCTGCGAGAATTTGCGTCGGGAGCGGACGCGATCGGAACCCTCGATCTTTCCCAGCGGCTTCCGACGCCCCCGGCGGCCGATGAGATCGGTCGGCTAGCAGCGATCCTCAATCGGATGTTGGAGCGGCTCGATACCGCGTTAGGTCGCGAGCGAGAGCTAACCGCCGAGGTCGGTCACGAGCTGCGAACACCTTTGGCGATCATCCGTGCCGAGGTGGAGTTGTTGCATGATCGATTCCCAGACGAGGGGCTAAAAGCGAGCCTAGAGAGCGTACTGGAGGAGGTCGATAGGATCACCGGTGTCGTCGACGACATGCTCTTGCTTGCGCGCTCTGATGCCAAAGCTGGGCTCGATCGCCCCGAGCTCGTAGATCTGGGCGAGCTCGCTCGAACCGTTGCCGGGAGGTTTTCGACCGTAGCCGCAGGGCGGGGGGTAACCCTGGGAGCTTCAGGCGAGGGTCGGGTCGAAGGCGATCCCCGAGTCATCGAGCGGGCGATCACCAACCTCGTCGACAACGCAGTGAGGCACACACCGACGGCGGGGGCGGTTGAGATCGAGGTCGAGCAGCGGGACAAGGAAGCTGTGCTGATAGTGCGAGACACTGGCCCAGGCGTGCCTGCCGCGGCGCTGGGCACGATGTTCGACCGCTATACGCGTGCAGGCCCCCGCCGAGGAGCCGCGGGTTTAGGCCTGTCCATCGTTGCCGCAGTGGCGGCATCCCACGACGGGAACGTCCAAGCTCGAAACCGGCTTGAAGGTGGCCTTGAGATCACGGTCGAGTTCCACCGTCTGAGCGGCGGGCCTGGGCAGGATGCGGATCCTCAGTAGCGCGCGAAACTTTCGGTATCGGCGTCGAACTCCTCCACGAGTTCCGCCGTCAGCGTCGGTCGCGTTTGTCTTGTGGCTCCGAGGAAGTCTTCCGTCACCGCTCGTTTGCCGGGGCCCTGGAAATGCTCGCGCTCGAAGGCATGCTGGGCGGCCTTGCGTGCTGCGAACTCGATATCGGCAGGGGTGAAAAACTCGGTCGCGCTTACAAGGGCATCGATGTCGACCTCCTCTTCTGTGATCTCCTCGACGTAACGATGCCAGATGGAGGCGCGCGCTTCAGGGTCCGGCGGTCCCACGGGCAGTACATAGTCGAAACGTCCGGGACGAAGGAAGGCCGAGTCGAGGCGGCTGATCCAGTTAGTGGCACAGGCGAGTAGGTGATGAGGGACGTCGTGGAACCGCGGGATCTGTTTGAGGAACTCATTGGTCACACTTACGTTCACACGCCGATCCTCATCGCGTTTCGACGCGAGGTCTTCAACTTCGTCTACGAATACGACAGCGGAAGGAAGATCGAAGATGCGGTCGAACGTCAGGGACAGTAACTCGGCCTGGCGCTCGGGCCCTTCGGCTGCGAGCTGACTCGGCTGGATCTCGATGAATGGCCACGCCACACGCGATGCGATCCCTTTGGCAAATGTGGTCTTACCCGTCCCTGGGGGACCAAAAAGCACGATCGCGCTCGGAGGGGACACCGCGTGGCGGGCTGCGAGCTGTGGTTCGGCAAGCGGCAGGATCACGCGCCGCTCGATGATCTCCTTGGCGTCCTTCAGTCCTTTCAGCGATTCCCACAAACCGTGTTCGACCATCCGTCCACCAAGTTCGCTAAGGGCCGAAGGCGTGGCCAAGCTCGTCGGGACGGGCCGCTGCATGCACAGCGCGTGACGGGCTTCTGCGTAACCCCGGTCATTCAGCCGCGCATGGATGCTTTCCTCGTGCACGACGAGGGCGATGAGCTTGCGCGCCCCAATCTCGGCCAGTCGTGCCTCGAGATCATCGAGCAGACGACGAGTGAGATCGTTTGCCGAGATCTCGGGAGCGACACCTACTCGCAGGATCCAAGCGATCGCACCAGCGACGATCCCGAGCGCCAAACCGACGATCGCGCCATCGTCATCAGCGACCACACATACGGTGCCGTTCTCATGAAGGAGATCGACCCCGTCGTCTACTGTGATTAGGTCCGTAGGGCTCCGCGGCGGTCCGATACGTTCCCAGAGTTGGAGCATCGCGGCCAGATCGCGGTCACGGTATGGGCGCACGAAGATGCTCACCCTGATCTTCTCCGCGCCCGATGCCTCTCAGCCTGGTTCGCTTCTTTGTTGCCCACTCTCAGGGCCCGGCGTTGGTGCCGCAGCGCTGCGACCGTGCGGCCATCCGCTGCGCCCGGTGGCGGCTATCGCTCGCGCTGCGGATCCACCTGACAAAGTCCTCTGTCAGGTGGGGGGACAGCGCCTCAAGAGCGCTTTGGTGTTGCGGATCCAAGAGCAAAGCCCCTTCGAGGTCTTCTGGAAGCCTCATGCTCACAACCACCTTTCTCGGCCTCACTGTGCATGAAATCTTCATGAAGAACAAGGGGGTGATGGGGGAAATGGATGGAAGAGGTCCGCAAAGCCGTCCGGATCGCCACCGCCTGCTAGATTTCGATCGCCTCCGCCCAAAAACAATCGGCGCGGTTCGCGCACCGATCAATCAGCTCCACTAAGGGCGTTTCCCCGGTCAGATGCAGTTCCTTCCACAACTAAAGCCAAAAACAACCAGCTCCTCATCGCTCAGCAGTACCCGACTGCACCCCTTCGATGATCCAGGGACTGTAGTGTTAGACACGTCTTCAGCAAATGATGAACATGATGGTTAGTTATGTTATAACTGACATATGGTGGCGTACGATCAACTGAATCAGGCGTTAGAAGCCTTGGCGGCTCAGCTGGAGGCCAAAGGAAACGCCGCGAACTCGTCGTGATCGGCGGTTCCGGGACTGATCATCTCGAGGGGAAGTGGCTCAATGCCGAGCCCTCTCGGGGTCTGCTTGAGTTTGGACTACCCGAGGGGTTCCATTCCCGACTTCACGGCCCGAACGCACGACCCTTCAGAAGCTTTTCGGGCAGAGCTGTTGCGAGTCCTCGCTTATCTGGGGGCGACTGATGCAGATATCTAAGATGCCTTCGGGCTTGACAGCTAGTTTCCGTCACCAGCTCGTGAGCTTCGCCTGGGACCAGTGGAGCCAGATGGGAGTGTCCGGACACGCAGGGAGGCGAGATGGGTGGTCAATAGATCCCGAGGCATTGCTCGCGTTTACGTTGCGAGTAGCAAGACGCGAGCCGCGCCTTTTCGATGAGGTGCTCGATTGGATGCGTCTGAATCTCGATCTCATAAGCGCGCAACGTCTAAGGAACCTCGCGCTGGAGGAGGAGACCGAAGAGTTGGCATCTGCGGCTCTAGCGTGGGCTTCCACCTACTCAACCAAGGTCACCCGACAGAAACCGCCATCAGGTCGGGAGGTTGAAGAGCCCGAACTCTTGTTCATTCGCTCAACGGGGGCAATGTCGGTGCGAGAGCCGGATCCCATCTTCATCCGCTACGGATTCGTTCGTCCCTCACTCGAGCCGAGCAACAAGTCAAGACCTCCTGTGCGGAGCGCGTCCATCAACTTCTCTTTCAGGCTGCGGGACCTATTTGGCGTCAGCGCGAGAGCTGAGGTCGTGCGTGTGCTTCTGCTCCTTCATGGAGCGAAACCTCGCATCCGTGACATCGTGCACGCCGCCGGCTACAGCCGTCAGAACGTGTACGAAGCACTGAACGCGCTCGTGTCCGCCGGTGTTGTCTTCATGAGGCAGACGGGCCCGCGAGATCGCTCTTATGCGCTGGATCAAGATCGGTGGGCTGGCTTGCTGGGGATCGAGGACCGCAAGCTCCCTTACTTCGTGGAGTGGCCACGACTGCTGGAGGTTCTGTGGAAGCTGTTGGTTTGGATGGAGTCTCTGGAGACGAAGGAGTCATCCGACTACATGCAAGCAAGCGAGGCGCGCCGGTTCGTCGCCGATCATGAGATCGATCTTCAGGCGCTCAGTGTCAAGCTCCCCGACCACCGAAGTTTCCTAGGCGCCGATTACTGGGCCCCGTTCGAGGTTCTGGTGGTGGATGACCTCCTGGAGAGGTTGCAGCCGGCTTCGGATGAAGGCGGAAGGCGGAACTCAGAGTAGGCATAGAGTCAGCATGCGGCCTGGGGCTTCCACGAGTTTGCCGCCCGCTCGGATGGGCATGCGCGAACGCGAGTATAACGAGTTCGCCGTGGATATTTCAGCCCGAGGCCGCTCCTGGACGGGAGGCCAGTTTCTGTCTCTACAAGTACAACTCCGGAGATCTGCGACATTCTCACTGGGATCGTCAGCTGGTTCACGTGAAGCGCCATCTAGGGTCGCGCGATCTGAGCCACCTGTTCTCACAGGGCGTCTTGTCGGCAGAATTGCTCCAGATGAAGCCCAACTTCAGGTCAGCGGTCCGTCGAGTGATTGCCGAGGTTGCAGGAACGAAAGAAGAACAGGTCGGCGCTCTTCGATCCGGCCGGAATCTCAACCTCCGATTTCGAGATCGTGTACGCGCGATCATCGCTGACTGGAGAGGTCGAGATCTGGCTCAAGCGATGCCCTTCTTCAGCAAGATCAACTTGCGCCGTACGGCCCGAGATCTTATGAGCCGAGGCTTCAAAGTCGCTTGCCTGTGTGTCCCGATCTCGTCCGAGAATAGGATTCCGTGATGCCAACCTATGACTCGATCGAGATTCGACTCCCGAACCGAGTGATCGATCATGCCGACGAGCGGGCGGCGTTCTTCTTTGTCTCCAACATCAGCTCGGTGGGCGCATCCGCGTACGATCGCCGTGTCGCCAGTCCGCTGAACCCGCCCGACCAGTTCGAGGTGGCGGACGTGCGTACCATCAACACCACGATGATGGCACGCACCCAATACGTACATTGGGCGCAGTTCACGGAGTCGGACGAGCCGCTCGCCTGGCTCCGAGCATTGGGCGCCTCCTGGGACCTCTTCACGATGGACGACGAGGCTTGGGTGGCAGCTCAATGCGAACGGCGGATCCTTGCCGCCTTGACCGGTCTTATGGCACCGTACCGGACGACCTCGATCACCACCAAGCTGCTCCACCTAAAGCGCCCCAAGCTGATCCCGATCTGCGACAGCTACGTTACAGCGATGATTCAAAAGCGCGCCGGCGACGCCGGGGAGACGACGAAACTCATCGTGGCGGTCCGTGTGATTGGTCGCGAGAACCTTGATTCACTGGTGGAGGTTTCGAAACGGCTTGCGAGCATCGGCATCGATCGGACACTCGTCCGCATTCTGGATGCGCTCCTCTGGTCTGACTTCCAAAACCAGGGCCCGGAAGCCGAGTTCGGACGCTGGCTTGTTCAGTGGCGCCAGGGAAGGCTGTTCTTCTAAGGGAACGCCCACCCGGGGCTGGATGTATCTAGCTCCATCTTCATGGTCATGGAGCCACGGCCCATGTGATTCACTGGGCGTGGCTCTTGGGGCCGCGGTGGTTGGTCGAAGGCGCCCTTCTTTGGTGAGCCGCAACGGCCATCGGGACCACTTGCCTTGGCGGTGTTCACAACGATTTTCGGCAATCGGGAGGTGGCGCTCCTCATCTGGCTGATGGTCCTCGTCACGGTCGGACTTGTCAGCAAGAGCCTGCGCCCCTCCTTCGTGGGAACGTTCAGAGCGCTTTTCGCGCCGAAGCTCATCGCGATCTTGGGCCTCACTGCAGCCTACACGGGCCTACTTGTCTACGTGCTGTCCACGGCGAGAATCTGGACCGAAGATCTGGCGGGAGAAACGACCTTCTGGTTCCTTGGGCCAGTGCTCGTGATGTTCTTCCAGCTCAACGAGGCGAGTGAGCATCCGCACTTCTTTCGGCGGGCGTTCATGTCCGTCTTCAGCCTCACTGTCGTCATCGAGTTCGTGATCAACGTGTACCCCCTGGACCTCGTGGCCGAGCTGATCTTGGTGCCTGTGTTCGTTCTGCTCGGTGGCATGGTGGCAGTGGCTGGCGCTCGGGACGAGTACAAGCAGGTCAGAGGCGCTCTGAACTTTATCCTGGGCGCCATCGGCGCCTTCTTCGTGGGCTACGCGCTGTATCGGATTGGCGAGGATCCTCGCGAGTTCGCCACGGTCGGGACAGTTCGTGAGTTCATGGTGCCACTGCTCCTCACCGTCGGCATGCTCCCGTTCATCTATGTAGTGGCGCTATTCTTCACTTACGAGATGATGTTTCTAAGGCTTCGCTGGAAACTCGGAGACGGCCCGCTCTACAGGTACGCGAAGCGCCAAGCACTGAGGACCGCCCTGTTCAGACTGCAGACGGTTCGACGCTTCGCGACAGCGTATCCAGCTGCCCTAGTGGACTCGAGCAATCGCTCTGACGTCGATCGGGCCACGCGGAAGCTCAAGAGGACCCGAGATCGATGAGGTCGTCGAGCAGTTCGCCGCCGCTCCCTTCTGTATGACCGATGAAGCCGCGCGTTGTCCCGTCCGCCAGCGTCCGTTTGAGCTTCTGGTGGTCGACGCCCTCCGCAGAGGTCGACACCCGTTCCAAAGGGATGGCCGAGTCCTTCTTGGAGGCAGGAAGGAGTGAGCCTGCGGCGCGTACTCGCGTATATGACGATGTAAATGAGTGGCAGGCCAAAGCGGCAACTGAGCTGGGAAGACGCGCGGAATTCCTGCTAGTCGCCATCGTCGGAATCTCCCTTGTCCTCCTCTCGCACGGGTGAGGTCAGTTCGAATCCCCTCTGGTCCACCGGACGTTTCTCCGGTCAGGCGGCATCTCCTCAGGGAAGGGTCGGCCCTTGATCGCTTCGGAAGGCTCCCGTCGTAAAGCCGACCCAAAGCCGCCATTCTCGATTTCCGGTTCGGCCCTGTCGCTCCAAAGCTCGTCCGTACCGGCTGTTCAGTTTGGCCACCAGTTCGTCCTTCCGGTCGGGGAAGAGGTGGCCGTATATATGTTGTAGGTGGTCCGGATGTCCGAGTGACCCATACGGCGCATGGATGTGGAGGGGATCGGCGCCCTCGTCGGGCATGAAGGCGGCCGCCGAATGGCGCACTCGTGGAAGGTAAGGGGTGCTGCTCCGATCCGGTCCCCTAGGCGATGGTCGCCGGTGTCCAGAAGCGTCCTCGGGAGTTATCGTCACTAGCCTCGATTCACCCAAAGGGGCTTGCGCTCAGGGATTCACTTGCGCTCAGGGATTAGGCCGAGCAGCCCTGGGTGTGTTCCCAAACCACGATGTCCAGCGCCCGCAGCGCAGATAGCTCCCGGTCATCCGGGGTTCGGTAAGCAGCAGCCAACTCCCGGATCCAGTCGCCGTGTCCCCGAAGCTCTTCCTGCATGATTGGCCAGAGCCGCCACGGCGTGTGAGGCGTGACCCCGTAGAAGCCGGCGACCTTACTGTCGAAGATGGGCACGAGCCGGGGCCGTTTGCGATGCAGGATTTTCGTCACCATTGACGCTTTCAAACCCGATGTGTGGTCGCTGGCTTTAAGCACCGCAAGCACCAGCGCCCAGGGACCCGAGGAATCGAGATTCTGGTCCTCGAACCGGGCCTCGGCCGCTGCTGGGTCGTCGAGCAGCGCCTCCATTGTTTCCCGCAGGTGGCGGTACGGGCCGTCGGCCCGATACATGTCGATCACAAGACTGCCCCGGACGGAGGCATCCAGCAACCCGGGAGCAAGCAAGTCCACAGGCTCGAGGATGGTTGGGTTTCCAACACGATCGTAGGCGAAGAAGGCACGCCCGTTGGCGGGGTCGACGTAGTGAGCGAGGTGCCCGTCAGCGCAGTCAGCAAAGTCGACGATGCTCACCAGGCAAGTCTAGCCGCTTAGCCTGGAAGGCCCCAGGCACCGGATTACCCGCTCCCCGGCGGGGGGAGCCCGTCACTCATCCGATCCCGGGAACGCGAGCGTCACACAAGGCGTTGACAGAACGGACAATTCGCCCGGCTTTCACAGCAATGTGCGAGCATCAAGTGAAGCCAGTGTGTGAAGCAACAAGCGGAATCGCACATCCGATGGGTCATTGCGCGTGATAGCTATCCATACAAAGATCAAAAAAGTATGCCGCCTGAGGCGGCGGAAACGTCACTGCGGGCGGCCGGCGCTCGTCCTCGGCGCCGCCGGCAGCGACAGGACTAAGGAATAAACCCAGACACCGAGCATCAGGTCGCGGCTCATTTCAACTGACCAAATTGTGGGTAGCAGCTATCGTCAATTCTGCTGAAACCGAATACGTTACGTCACGTTCAAGGGAGAGTTGAAGATGCCGTACGTCGTCACGGAACCCGAGTCCCTACGGGGCGTTTACGAGAGTTGGGCCGATCTACCGCCAGTCCGGGCCTGGCTGTCCGGTGTCCGGTGCCAGAAGATCGAGAACGCCGAGGAAGCCAAGGCCATATTGGCCAGCACTGGCGTGGTCCTCGCCCCCGGCCTGTACTCATTCACCGACGGCAATCGTGCCGGCGGAGTCGGAGTGGCGGTCGTGCGCGTGGACAACGAGGACATCGAGCCCCAAGTAGTGCAGAGGATCGCCACGACGGTCGCTGAGACGTTCCAAGGTGCCGCGATCTCCGGCATG